>Ga0268243_1000073_pt1 | contig 31544 bp, 19 predicted proteins | sample BulsoiMagMametaG_FD_200254 | JGI IMG/M metagenome (GOLD analysis project Ga0268243, IMG submission 200254) | Bulk soil microbial communities from Mexico - Magueyal (Ma) metaG (v2) (version 2) | ecosystem: Environmental > Terrestrial > Soil > Agricultural land | place: Mexico: Magueyal...
TAGCCGCGCCGCCACTCGAACTTGTCCACGGCCTTCATCAACCCGATGTTCCCTTCCTGGATTAAGTCCAGAAATTGCAGGCCGCGGTTGACATACTTTTTGGCAATCGAAACGACCAGGCGCAAATTAGCCTCCGTCATTTCGCGCTTCGCCTCAGTTGTCTGAGCCTCGTTGACGGCGATGGCCAGATGCGCGCGCTTGATCTCGACCGCCGAGAGCAACGTTTCCGCCTCGGTCTGCTTGAGGCGGCGTTTCGTCGCGCTGATCTGACGTTTCAATTCCTTCGCGTCGTCCGGCTTGATGCGTTTACGGTTCAGTTTCTCCGTCAGCTTATCAACTTCACGCTCGGCCGAGCGGACCTCTCTATAACGCGCCGCTATCGAGCCAATGAGGCGCTGGCGAGCGTCCTCTTTCAGGCTCAGGGCCGAAATTGCGCGTGCTATTTCAAGGCGCGTGCCCGCGACTTTGCGACGCAGACGCAGGAGCTTTTTAGACCTCTTGCCGCGCACGACCTTCTGCTCCGCGCGCATCTTCTCGAACTCTTTCTGAACGCGATTAAAGAGTGTGCGGATGTTCTCGATTCCTTCGAGCGTCAGCCGCAGATACTCTTCGCCACGGTCCTCCTGCTCGTCAACCTCCGCCTGATCAGACAGATTGACGACCTCGCGGACATTGAGCGCCCCGGATTCAAGTTCCTCGCCAATCCTTATCAACTCCGTGATAGCGATTGGCGAGCGAGCGATGACCCTGTTGGCTCTAATCTGCCCGTTCTCGATACGTTTGGCTATGGAGACTTCCTGCTCGCGCGTCAACAGAGGGACGCGCCCCATCTGACGCAGGTACATGCGGACAGGATCGCTCGCCTTGTCTTCTTCGCCGGCAGAGAGATCCAGTTCATCCTCGGAGAAAGCCTCGCCGCCTTCTTCGGCCCCGGCGTCCGCCTCTTCGAGCAAGAGAGATTCAGGGCCGGCTTCAGCCAGGGTCGCCTCGTCGAGCTTTTGAAGCACGTCTTCAAGCTTGTCCGTGGCGACAGTTTCCCCTTCACCCTCATGGTTGAGGCCCTCGAAAGGCCGATACCTGTCATCGTTCAGCACCAGCGAGCGAAAACCCTCTTTGTTCACATCTTTTTCAAGCATGCTTAACGTTTTCACCTCTCACGCGCTTTCCGCGTGGAATTTATATGGAAGAGCCGCCCGGCCAGCTCTTCAAACAGCTTCAGCCGGGGATCATCACATGATCCACCGGCCCGAAGCCCCCAGACATAAATACGAATGATGCGCTCATTCTGTAATTGGTTTAGTTTCGAGACCCTTTCAACTTCATAAAGAAAGTTTGTTTTTCGAAGACCGACCAGTAGGTCTTACCTGATGGCCTTCCCTTAGTCAATAAAGAATCGCCCTCAATAGGCCCTCTTTTCACTGCGCTCCGCACGCAAATTGTTCGTGACGGAGAAAACTCCCGGTACAGTTCGGGCCGTTATAAAGGCCAATCGGCTATCTGCCTCGTTTGAGACAACGCCTTCCAGGGTCACATGACCGCCCTTAACAATGATATGAACGGACGGATTTGTGCCCATTGCGTAACGATAAAGGCTGCCCGTACGAAAGAACGCGCGAAGGGTTCGCGCCCTTATCGAATCGTCGAAAGAAGAGAGCGGCAGGACCTCTATATTATTGACCACCCGCTCAATCCCTTCGATTCGGGCCACACGACGTTCGGCATCACGCCGCGTCGCCGGCTCGACAACTTGTCCGTAAAGCGTCACGGTGCCGCCCTCGACCTTGTACGCTAAATTATCAAAAACACCGTAAAAGGGCAGCGTAACCAGCTCTTTGCGAACCTTCTCGACAACCTGCCGATGGCTCAAACCCTGATCATTAGACGCCACAGAAGCGGCAAATGCTGCTGACGCAGTAATCGCTAAAGTGGCTGCGATTGCGATTATTCTATTCTTGATACTCATTTCCCTGGTTCCCCTTGTTCTTAACAATGAATTTTCTGCCTTTTTGCTATTGAATGATTGTTTTGGCCCTCGATTGTGCGCGATTCATAGCTTTCGAGCGCTTTGACCACTTTTCCCAGGATTTCTATCACCTGCTTCTGCTCTATTTCGCTCAAATCCGCGAGCGCCCAATTGAAAATAGCCCCCCGGCGCTTGCGAAACTCGTCTATGAGGCGCGTCCCCTTGTCCGAAAGCGCCACGATTACGCAGCGCCTGTCATCGGATGCCGCGCGCCGCTCTATCAACTCTTTACGAATCAAACGGTCGGTCAGTTGCGTGATGGCCGGGGCTGAAATCCTCAGTTCCGCGGCTAACTGACCCGTCGTGAGGGGTTTGCGCCGGAGCACCCTTAAAACCTGGGCCTGTGGCAAGGTCAACTCCAATTCGGTGATCTGCTTCTGATACTGGTCAATCATCAGCTTGGACATGACCTCTGCAAAATTGTTCAAAACTTCTTCCACCTCGGCAGGTGCTGTTCCAGCCATTAGGCCCTCCACTTTACTATTAATTCACTTGAATATTTCAGATGCATTAAGTATAATGCCAGTTGTCCCCGAGGTCAATCCCAGAGTGAGCGGTCTTTAGGGGGCGGATCAGGAGTTAGGGTTTCATTCGGGAGAGAAGATGACAACTGCTGAGATTTATCCAAATTGGCTGAGTTTTGGGCGCGCAGATGAAGCTAAACGGGACGAGCCTGTGGCGACGGATCATGTGCTGGCGAAAAGGGCCGGCCAGGGGGATATGTCGGCTTTCGAAGAACTTTACAGGCGGCATCACCGTCGCGTTTATTCCCTCTGCCTGCGGATGACGCAGAACGTTACCGAGGCTGAAGATTTAGCGCAGGAGGCGTTCGTACAGCTCTTTCGCAAAATAGGGAGCTTTCGCGGCGAGTCCGCCTTCACGACCTGGCTGCACCGCCTGACGGTCAACCAGGTCCTGATGCACTTTCGCAAGCGCAGCGTCCGCGACGAAAAGACCACCGAAGAGGGTGAGACGCCGGATCAAGCGGTTCTGGGCACGGAGAACCCGAACCGTATGCCTGTCGTGGATAGAATTGCGCTCGACAATGCGATTGCGCAGTTGCCGCAGGGCTATCGCACGGTCTTTGTGCTGCATGACGTTGAAGGCTACGAGCATGAAGAGATCGGGCGCATGCTCGGCTGCGCCGTGGGCACCTCGAAATCGCAGTTGCACAAGGCGCGCATGAAACTGAGGAACCTGCTCAGGCGAGAGAATTCGGGTTTAGAGGCGGACGTGAAGTAAGACGTAAATATAGCGCTTCACAATAAAGGCACGAAGAAGTCGAACATTCAGTTCTTTCTTCGTGCCTTTTTATTAAAGCTGCGGCGAGACCTGTTTTAAGCTTTCTTCCCGGCCGCCAATTGAGCGATGGCCTTTTCGATCCTGCGCGCACGCGTTTCAGGTCTCTTGGCCTCCTCAATAGCCTTCGCGTGCTCTTTCTGGTGCGTGTAGCTCAGCTTCGCCCAGGTGGCTTGGGCGTTCTTGTTCGCCTTCAAGGCGCGCGCGAAATCCTTCGGGGGAGTAATAATGCGCGGTTCTTCGTCACGCTCCATCACGACGCTGACGGTCTCTCCGCCTTTGGCTTTCGCGCCCTCCCTGATGCCCTTGTTGACGGCCATGTAATGTTTGCCCCCGCCCATCGGAAAGATCGAGCTGCGATAGGGAAAGCCGTTGATGGTGCCGCGCACGGGAACACGCGCGCGTGTGCCGAAGACCTTTTCAACGTCGAACGGGATACAGATGCCTGTCGCTTCGCTAGTTTCATCTTTTTCGAGTAGCACTCGAAAACGCTTTATCGTAGCCATGATATGCTCGCCCCTCACTTTATTATTTTCCGGCCCCTCAGCCGCCAGTTCGGGCGACAAATTTAACTCAAGCCTCCCCAACTAACAATACCGAATCCCTGGAATCAACCGTGCTGAAGTTTGTGAGAGTTGAGCCGGAGGCTTTATACTGCCGTGACTTTCCATCCAGGCTAGTGTCCGCTCTCCAGGCGGGAGGCAACTGATGACTGAAGCAGACGAAGAGAAGATTCGAGCGATTGTGAGAGATGAGTTGCTCGGCATCATCAATGATGGGCATGAATTCTTGAACCCGAAGAAAGACCCTATGGGAATCGGCAGGCGTGCTCTAGACGGCTTGGCGGACTTGATACGGCGCAGGCAGACGTCTCAAACAAACGACGAATAAACCAGAGGCTCATCCCTCAAAACCAACGACCACTGGAATGACGGAATCGAAACTGATCGGTTTAACCTCCGAACAAGTCAGCGAGCGTGCGGCTCAGGGCCTGCGCAACGTTACGTCTCAGACCCGCACGAGGCAGACAAAAGAGATTCTCCTCGACAACGTCTTTTCCGTTTTCAACATGGTCGTCGTCGGGATCATGTGCTTCCTGATCTTCTTCTATCTCAGGACGCGCGATGACCGGCTCATTCTCGATTCCATAGGCGTCTTCACAATCGCCTTCATCAACACGATTCTAGCCATCTCTCAGGAGATCAAAGCCAAGAAAGCGCTAGATAAGGTCAACCTCCTGTTGAAAAGGGACGTGACGGTCATCCGCGACGGCTCAAAAGTCTCCATAGACCAGAGCGAGATTGTCACCGGCGACCTGATTCAGCTTGAAAGGGGCGACCAGATCGTCGTTGACGGGCGCGCCACGCATGCGAATCATCTTGAGATTGACGAATCTTTACTGACCGGCGAATCCGTCCCGATCTTTAAGGGCGACGGCGACGAGGTGCTCTCGGGCAGCTTCTGTGTTTCAGGCAACGGCTACTACGTCGCCGAAAGGGTAGGAGACCGGTGCCACGCCGTGGAAGTCACGAACCTCGCCAAGAAGTTCAAGCACACACACACGCCCTTGCAGAAGAAGCTCGATCACATTGTCGAGATACTGATGGTTGTCTCGGCCATTCTGATCATTATTCAAATCGTCTTCGACCCGAAAGCGGACTTCGGCCAGATGGATTTCGTCCGCAGGCTTTCGACCATAGTCATCTCGCTCCTTCCACAGGGGCTGGTGCTGATGGCCTCAATCACGTTCGCGCTCGGCGTTTACCGGATCAGCAAGATCGGCGCGATCATCGAGAAGCTGAACGCGATTGAGTCCTTCTCAAACGTCCAGATCGTCTGCATGGACAAGACCGGCACGCTCACGAAAAACCGCCTTTCGGTCAACCGGATCACGCTCCTCGACGATCAATACAGCCGCGAAGAGGTGGAGGCGCTGCTCGGCACTTACGCGAAACTTTCCTCCGATAAAAACGCGACGCTCAGAACGCTTGAGCCGTTCGTTGCCGACCAACAGACCAAACTTCTGGACGAGATTCCTTTCAGCTCCGAAAAGAAGATGAGCCTGATCAGCGTCGAGGCGGGCGAGCAGAAGACCGTCTTCATTCTCGGCGCATTCGATCTTCTGCTGCCAGCAGTTTTTCCGAGCGCCCAGGAGCGTGCCGAAAATTTGTTCAACGAGCAGCGCCTGAGCGTTTACAGGAACGTCCTGTTCGGCAAAGTGGCCGGGGGCACCTCGCTTGACGACCTCAGAGCGGACTCGTCGAGAATCCACATCGAGCCGATCTGCATCGTTTCAATCACTGACGAGGTGCGGGACGACGTGATGGAGGCCATCAGGCTCTTCCAGTCGCACAAAATAGACTTCAAAATCCTGTCCGGCGACGCGCCGGAATCTGTTCAGGCCGTAGCCCGTGAGATCGGCTGGGAGATCCCTGACGATAAGCTCATCACGGGACAGCAGCTCGACGGCGTCCGGGACGAGGATTTCACCAAAGTCGTTCTGGATAAACTGATCTTCGCGCGCCTCAGGCCCGACCATAAGCTCCGCATCATCGAGGCCCTGAAAAAAGAGAAGATCTACACGGCGATGATCGGGGACGGCGTCAACGATCTCCCGGCCATCAAGGCCGCGGACATGGGAATAGCGATGGAGGAGGGCAGCAAGATTACGAAGGAAGTGGCCGACATCGTTCTTCTGAAAAACAGGTTCTCGCTTCTTCCGCGCATCTTCGACGAGGGCAATAAGATCGTCAACACGGTCAGCGCCGTCGCCAAGCTCTTTCTGACCAAGAATTTTACAGTCATCTACCTGGGGCTGCTGACTCTCTTCTTTCTCTTCGAGTTTCCGTTGACGCCCAGGCGCGTCTCTCTAATCAACATCTTCACCATCGCGCTGCCCTCGTTCGTTATCGCGCTTCGCAACGCCAACACTGGCAAGATGAAGAGCTTCACGGCGGACCTGTTCTCCTTCGTGCTCGTCTCGTCGCTCTTCATCACAGCGGCGGGCCACGCAGGCGAGCACATCACGCCGATGTTCTATCAGGTCAATGAAGTTGATCTACAGATGGTGATGCTCAGCATCATGATCATCACATCAATCGCCAACTTCTTTGCCGTCGGCCTGCACAAGGGCGAGACCAACATCAGACCTTACCTGCTTTACGGGTTGGCGATTCTGACAATCTATATTTTCCTGGCCGCCGTCAACATAGACTTTCTGCCCTTGAACGGGCTGAAGAAGTTTTACGAGATAGAGTACCTGGACTCTCGCTACTGGGGCCTCGTCGCGGCCATCAGCATAGCGAGCGCGGTCTCACTTTTCCTGGTGCAGAAGTTGAGGGAGAGAATTATCGAAAGGTGGGCTTCCCACACATAGCTCTTTCGTTATAGACTCCCGGCTCGTCTCCCCGCTTCGCCCGCGCGATAAAATTTGAAACTCGTCCATTCGTCGCGCGTGTGCAATTGTGCCGTTGACGTTTACTCGATCCTCGAAGGAGTTTGACCGTCATGCGTCCTCTCAAATGTTCCGCACTCTTGATTCTCCTGCTTTTCATGACCGCCCACGCGGCGCTTTCACAGACCCCTCAAAAACAGGGCACGGGAACCATTACCGGCCGTGTCATGCGCGGCGATAAGGGTATGGCTAATATCACCGTGGCGCTCTACCCGTCAGAGCGCAACCTGCGCGAGCGTGCGGCCGTCGCCCGTGGGACGACCGATTATGAAGGGCGCTACAGGCTGATGAATGTCCCGGCCGGGCGTTATAACATCGTCGCCATCGCGCCCGCGTTCGTCGCGCCGAGCGACGGCTTTTTCGGGGAACTTGGCAAGTTCGTCACCGTCGCCGAAAACGAAACCATAGAGAAGATGGACATCGCGCTCATGCGCGGCGGCGTCATCACCGGGCGCATCACGGACGCCGACGGGGCGCCTGTCATCGGAGAGCGGGTCAATCTTCTTTCCACCGACAAGCAGAGCCGCGGGCGCAGCTTTGGCTCCTTCAATCCTTACATGCACCAGACGGATGACCGTGGCGTCTATCGTCTTTACGGCATCCCGCCCGGCCGCTACACGGTCAGCATCGGCGAGTCTGCCGAAGAGGGCGCGACCAGGTTCGGCTACGGCAGGCGCGGTTATTACACGCGCACTTTTTACCCAGGTGTGACGGAGGAAGCGAAGGCCACGATTATCGAGGTCACTGAAGGTGGCGAGACGTTGAACGTGGACTTCACCCTCGGACGCAAGGCGCAGACGTTTACCGCCACGGGGCGCGCCGTTGACGCCAGCGGCAAGCCCCTCGCGGGCGTTCATATCGGCCACGGGGCAATAATGAAAGATAACAACATGGGAGGTTACGGCTGGGGCTCGACCTCCGACGCGCAGGGCCGTTTCCGCCTCGAAGGACTCTCGCCGGGTCGTTACGCGGCCTTCATCTGGAATGAAGGCGACAGGGATGATTACAGCGAGCCCGTGATGTTCGAGATAACGGAAGGCGATATTTCCGGTCTGGAGTTGAAGACGCGTCGCGGCTCAAGCATCAGCGGCGTCGTGGTCATCGAAGGGACGACCGACCGCAGAGTTCTCGCCAAGCTCTCGGAATTCTCCATCGGCGCGACTCCCTCCGAACCGAGACAGGGTTCGTCTGGGGCGCCCAATTTCTCTAACGCGAAGCTTGCTCCCGACGGGAGTTTTCGCCTCAAAGGGCTGCGCTCCGGAAAGTTCAAACTCTATTTTTCCGTCTATCCGCCGCCGAAGGGATTCAGTCTCGCGCGGGTCGAGCGCGACGGAGTCGCACAAAGCGAAATCGAGGTCGCAGAGGGGGCGCAGATTACTGGCGTCCGTGTTGTTCTCGAATACGGGACAGGCATTATTCGCGGCGTCGTCAAAGTGGAGAACGGGACCATCTCTGAAGGCTTACGGATGAGCGTCGGCGCGCGGCGCGCGGGCGAAAGCATGCCCGTGAATCGCGGGGCGCAGGTTGATGCGCGCGGCCATTACGTCCTCGAAGGACTACAGACGGGTCAATACGAACTTTTCCTCTACGTCTATATGGTGGCTGGTAAACCCGTCAGAATGTCTCCCATCAAACAGACCGTTTCTGTCGTCAACGATGTCGAAACGGAAGCCAACTTCACAGTGGATCTGAATGCCGCGCAGAGGGAGGGAGGCAACAATGACTGAGCCGCAGGTAACGCGGATTGCGGATTGCCGGTTGCTGGTTGGAAAGCTATGCGTTCTTAAATCCGCTATCAAATCGCTCCTCTGCCTCTGCCTGCTGATAACTTTTATCAACCGCGCCAGCGGGCAGGAGAGCGCCCCTGCTCCGGCCCCTGAAATTCCCCTCAAATCATCAAGCACTGGAACTATCACAGGACGCGTCACAGGCGATGACGGGCGTCCCATTTCCGATGCGGTGGTCAACGTGTTCAGCGTATATAGCCGCACGCCCGGGACGCCGCAGACGGCTATCACGGATGGCGAAGGAAAGTTTCAGGTGACGAATCTTCCGCCCGGCCTTTACGGTGTGAACGCGATGTATCCGAGCTTTGTCACCGCGCCCTCGCAGAATTTCAGTAGCGACCCGAGAGAGGGCGTCTTCTACAGGCTCGGCGATTATGTTGACCTCAAGCTCGTTAAAGGCGGGGTGATTACGGGGATCGTGCGAGACGTGAACAATGACCCTGTAGTCGCCGTCTCGGTACGCGCCACGCTGGTGCGCGACGCGCAGGGGCGCGCGCCGCGTGTTTCGGGCTTCAGTCAACCTCGAATGACGGATGACCGGGGCGTCTTTCGTCTTTACGGCTTGCAGCCCGGCACATATCTTGTGAGCGCCGGCGGCAATCTCCCCTTTTACGGGATGTTCAATCCCTACGAGGGCGACGCGGCCACCTACTACCCTTCGGCCACGACGCGTGACACAGCCTCTGAAGTTTCGGTCCGCAGCGGCGACGAGGCCGCCAACATTGACATACGCTATCGCGGGGAGCGCGGCCACACTATCAGCGGCACAATCACAGGAATGAAGGATTCAGGCTCGTTAAGTGGTGCCTCTGTTTCGCTCAGGCATGCGTCGAGCGGCGGCTTTGAATCCACAACTTTCATTCCGCCTACGGGCAAGCCCGGCTTCGCTTTTAACAGCATGGCTGACGGCGAGTATGAGGTGGCGGCGCAGCAAGGCAGCAGTACGGGCGAACTATTCGCTTCGATACCACGCCGCATTACTGTCAAGGGGGCGGACGTAAGCGGCCTTGAAATCGCGCTCGTTCCGTTAGCATCCGTCGAGGGGCGCGTCGCGCTCGATCCCGCGCCGAAAAAGGAGAATTGCGCGGAGGGGCGCAGAGGGACACTGCTTGAAACTCTCGTCAGCGCGCGCCGCGCGGAGAAATTAGAGCCGCGGGAAATGGCATTCACATACTTTAACGCTTCGGGGGCTATCCCCACCGACCAGGGCGATTTTGCGATGCGTAACCTTCAGGCCGGGAACTATCGCCTGACGACGCGCCTGCCCGGCGACGCCTGGTATGTTCGCTCCATCACCTTGCCAGCGGCTAACACGCAGGCGACGGCTAAACCTGCCAGCGCACCTCCCTCGCCCATTCTCACGCTTAAAGCTGGCGAACGCGTCACGGGCGTGACGGTCCAGATAGCGCAGGACGCGGCTGCTCTTCGCGGGCGTATCGTTCCGGCGACGGAAGGCGCGGCGCTGCCTGCAAACTTGAGAGTTTATCTAGTCCCGGCGGAGCGCGAACGCGCCGAAGACGTTTTGCGCTACGGCGAGGCTTTCGTGGATAGCTTAGGCACGTTCTCCCTCAACAATCTGGCTCCGGGCCGCTATCTTCTAGTCGCGCGCCCAGAGCCCGAGAATCAATCTCAGGAGCGCGACACGCGCCCGCTCTACTGGGACGCGGAGGCACGATCCAGGCTCAGGCGCGAGGCTGAGGCCGCGAACAACGCGGTCGAGTTGCAGCCCTGCCAGCGCAACAACGATTACGTCCTGCGTCACGCGTCGGCCAAACCCTGACTTCAGGCTCTATTCAGTCTCAGATTTGACACCCCTTCTTTCGAGAAAGACATGACGGCTGTCCACGAAATCACACGAAACAGCACGAATTAATAATTCCGGTTCGTGCTGTTTCGTGTGATTTCGTGGATCATCCATTTTCTACTGAGAATGAATAGAGCCTGCCTGAAGCGTGTCGTTCTTGCGCCTGGTCGGTTTTCTTCGTTAGAATCCAGCGCTGTCTCCTTTTTCTGTCCCGGCTGTAACGGAGAGTTCCCCTAGTCTATGCTCCAGCCCCAGATGCAGGTCGGCCCCTATACCCTCACGCGAAAAATCGGCGAGGGAGCTTTCGGCGTCGTCTGGCTCGCCGAGCGCCGGACCTCAATCGTCACCACAAAATTCGCCCTCAAGTTTCCGAAAGACGCGGACCTGAAGATCGAAGCGATCAAGCAGGAAGCAGAGGTCTGGATGGAGGCCAGCGGCCACCCGAACGTGCTTCCGATCATCGAGGCCGAAAGGTACGGCGGCCTCGTCGTTATCGTCAGCGAGTACGTCACCGACGGCTCTCTCTCGACTTGGCTAGGGCGTCACGGCGAGCGGGCTCCCTCCACGGAAAGCGCTGTCGAGATGATGCTGGGGATTCTGGCCGGGCTCGATCACCTGCACGAACGTAAAATCATTCACAGGGACCTGAAGCCGGACAATATTTTGTTGCAGAAGGAGACGCCGCGCCTCGCAGATTTCGGCATCGCGCGCCTGCTGAAGACAGAGCAAAGCACAAACATCGGCGGTTCGCCCGCCTATATGGCTCCGGAAGCCTTCGACGGGCATCGCACGGTCCAGACGGACCTCTGGGCAGTCGGCGCAATCTTCTACCAGTTGCTGGCCGGCCGCCTTCCCTTCCCGCAGCCAGACCTGGCCTCGCTCCTAAAGGCCATCATGACGCTCGATCCAGACCCGCTCCCCGCGTCCGTTCCGGCATCTTTGCAACAGATCATCAGTCGCGCTCTCGCCAAGGACAAGGCAGCCCGATTTCAATCAGCCTCGGAGATGCGCCGCGCCGTGCGCGAAGCGAGCCGTTCGCTGGACACGAGCGAGGTCGGAACGATCAAGCACATTCAGGTCCCTCCGTTTACGCCTGTAAGACCTTCACTCGCTCCGCTGACGGGTGAGCCGAACCTCGGCCCGCTGGTCGCGAAGATGTGTGATCGCCGGCAGCAGGAGATTGAGTTCTCGGATTTCTTCATCGCTCACTTGAGAGAGAGGCCCGGCTGTCCACAGGTCTCGCTGATTCGCGGCGAGGAGAAGGAGTGTCACGACAGCCTGATCGAGCGACTCGTTTCCACACGCATCAAGCAGATCGCCGAAAGACGTTGGGGGGCGCAAACGAGCGCGATTATTTTCAGGACGCCGGACTGGCCTTACGAGGGCGAGTTGGCCGAGCGCCAGCTCGAACTGAGGCGCACGCTCTTTTACGAATTCGACCCGGCCTACATGGAGGACGATCTTTCGGCGACGGCGCTCGGCCGCCTTCAGTCTCTGGCGCTCAGCCCGCTCATCGTCATCAGGCACCGGATACACGCCTCGCGCTGGGACCAGGGGACGGGGGAGCTCCTGCGCTGGTATCTGAACTACTGGGCCGAGTTGAAAATCAGCCCGGCGGTCCCGCAGTTTCTGATCTTCCTGAGCGTCATCTACCCGCGCACGGCCGCGGCCTCATGGTGGAAATCATTAATCGGCGCGAAAGGTTTCGATAAGAAGAGTGTGGAAACAGAACTCCAGTCAATCGCCGCCGCCGGAAAGAGCCGGCTGCCTTTTCTCATCCTCAAAGAGTTACAGCCGATTCAGGCGCACGAGGTCCAGGACTGGTTCAGCCGCTACAACATCTACGACGAGAAGAAGCGCCTCGAACTGTCCGAAAGGATGTTTGAGACCGAGGGCGGGCGGAGGGTCGAACACCTGAACATGGCGGACATAGAGCACGCGCTCCAGCAGATTCACCAGACTTACGTCAGAGAGCGAGGTTTCATCGCATGAACGAAAACGGATTCAAGCTCTACGCGGGCGACGGCTCGACCATCTCCCAGAGGGGCCTCAGCCTGCCACCTTTCGAGAAGACGACGGAACTCAACGACCCGGCGGGCTATCTGGCCGACGCAGGTCTGCGTGACGCCGTCAACGTCGCGCTCACGCTCGGCCAGCCGCTGATCGTTACAGGGGAGCCCGGCACGGGCAAGACGCAACTGGCCGCGAGCATCGCCTTCGAGCTGGGGCTTCCGGCGCCGCTCATCTTTCACACCAAGACGACCTCCACCGCGCGCGACCTCTTTTACCGCTACGACGCCCTGGGTCATTTTCACGACGCGCAGTTTCGTAAAGAAGAGGCGCGGGTCGAGAACTACATCACCTACGAAGCGCTGGGGCTCGCCATCCTGCTCTCGATGAGCCCGGAGGACGCGAACCCGTTTCTGCCCGAGCCTTTGCGCGACCGTGGTCCGGTGCGCTCCGTCGTCCTGATTGACGAAGTGGACAAAGCTCCGCGCGATCTTCCGAACGACGTGCTCAACGAGATTGACAATATGTCTTTCACGGTTAAGGAGACGGGCCGCACCTTCGCGGCGGACCAGAGCTACCGCCCGATTGTCATTCTCACGAGCAACTCCGAGAAGAACCTGCCGGACGCTTTCCTGCGCCGCTGCGTCTTTTATCACATCTCGTTCCCGGACCGGGCTCGCCTCAAAGAGATCGTCAAGCGCCGCCTGCGCCTGGACAGCAATTTCACGCCGCAGATGCTGGAGCACGCGATTCAGCATTTCGAGAAGATACGCGACCTGACTTTGAAGAAACGCCCGGCGACGGCAGAGTTGCTGGCCTGGCTCAGGATTCTTGAAAAGCGACGGATTGACGTCAACAATCTTCAGCGGGGCGAGGCCGAAGCTCTCGCTTTCACCTATTCGATTTTGTCGAAGAGCAAAGAAGACAGGGACATGATCGTTCGTAACCTGCATTCGAACTTTTAAGAGTGAAGATAGCCACAGAGGCCGGAGAGACACAGAGAAATGCAGAAAGCAGAAAGCAGAAGGCAGAAAGCAGACCAGGTAGCACCTCTTTGCTGCCTACTGCCTACTGCCTACTGCCTTCTTTCCTCTGTGTCTCTGTGCCTCTGTGGCTTTTTAATACGAGCTAAATCTCGATGAGCAGCGCGGTCTTCAAAAGCGAGCTATTGATGTTCGGAGAACTGCTGGCGCACCTGCGCCAACACGGATTCGGCATCGGCCTGGATCATTACCTGCGCTTGCAGCAGCTCCTGGACAGGATCGGCGGGCAGTGCTCGCCGCGAGAGTTGCGCACACTTCTCTGCCCCATCTTCGCCACGAGCAAAGCGCAGCAGGAACAGTTTTACAGGGCCTTCGATTCCTACTTCGATATCTTTCAGGTCCCGGAAGAGCCGGAAGCGGAAGAGGAATCGCTGACGGAGGCCGCAACGGGGCAGGCGCTCGCCCTGGAGCCGAAATCCTGGCACCGGAAGTGGCTCTATGCGACGGTCCCTGTCGCACTCGCCGCCATCATCTTCGCCCTCGTCCTCTTGCTCAGGCCGAAGACGGTCGAACAACCTGCCGCGACTCAGGCGAAGACCGAAGCCGATAGAAACATTGCGCCCGAGGCTAATAGCGACACGTCCGCGGCGACAGCGACGCCTCGGACCGAAACGATTGGAGTAACCGAAACGCCCGCTCAACCCTCCGAGGCGCAAACCGAGACGCCCACGCCGACGCTGGCCCCGAGTGTGCAGCCGACGCCAGAGCCGACTCCACAGCAGAGCTTTTACGAGCGCAACAGAATTAGCATTAACGTCGCAATCATCCTCTCGCCGCTCGTGCTCTTCCTGTTTTACGAATGGTATCGCTTCGCGCGCCGCAAGCTCCTGCTTCAGAGACAGCAGTCGCGCAAGCCTCCCTTCGCCTGGCCGATTCGTGTGGACGCGCCCGAAGGAGGGCTTTACGATTCGGAACAGTTCCTGACGGCGGCACGCCTCATGCGCCGCCGCCAGATAGACGAGTTCCGCCGCCTGGACGTCGAAGCGACTGTCTCCGCGACGATTGAGCGCCTGGGCTTCCCGGACTTTCGCTACAGGTCCGACAGCCGCGTCCCGGAATACCTGATACTGATTGACCGCGCTTCGTACAAGGACCACCAGGCGCGACTCTTCGACGAGCTGACGCTGGCACTGGAGCGCGAAGGCGTCTTCGTCGTCCGCTATTTCTTCGAGGGCGACCCGCGCGTCTGCCGCGACGAGCGCGGGACAACCGTCATGCAGCTGACGGAGCTTCAGAACAGGCTCAGCACGCACCGCCTGCTCATCTTCGGCAACGGCGAAAAGCTGCTCGACCCGATTTCGGGAAGACTCGATAGCTGGACGGCAATCTTCAGCCACTGGCAGGACCGCGCGCTCCTGACCGTCGAGAGCACAGCGCAATGGGGCTTGCGCGAGATTGCGCTCGCCCAAGCTTTCATCGTTCTGCCGGCGACGCTCAAGGGCCTGCTCGCGCTGGTTGATTATTTCGAGACGACCGTCCCGGAAGATTTACGCGCGTGGGTGCGTGGCGGCGGCGATGCGCCCCGGTTGGAGACGACTCCCGAAGAGACTGTCCGGGAGCTTCGCCGTCTCCTCGGGGAGGAGACTTTTCAGTGGCTTGCGGCGTGCGCTGTCTATACGGAGTTGCAGTGGAATCTGACGCTCTTCATCGGGAGCCTGCCTTCGATGCCGCCAGGTCTTGTGACCGAGGCGAACCTGCTCAAGCTGATTCGCCTGCCGTGGTTTCGCACAGGAGTGATCCCGGATGAAGTGCGCTGGCTGCTCATCAACGAGTTGACGCCCGAACGCCAAAAGGCCGTCAGAGCGTCGCTGATTGAGCTTTTAGAGAAAGACCCAGCGCCGCCCGAAACTTTCGCCAGCGACCAGTACCGGCTGAACCTCTTCACGCAGCGCTGGCTCCAGAGCCGCACGCGCAAGCGCCTGCGCGAGCTGATGCAGATCATGAAGGAGCTGCCGCGCAGCCAGGTGGTCCGCGATTTGACGCTGGTCCGCTTCCTCGAATCCTCCAAGCGCTCGCCCTTGGATTTCCTGCTGCCCGACCGCCTGCGAAAGCTCTTCTACCACAGGGGTGTCCCGGCCTTCGGGCTGAAGACGGGGGCGCGATTTTTATTTACATTGTTTCTTGTCGGCGCGGCATGGATCGGAATTAAAGCGGTCGCACCGAAGGCGACACCAAACAATCCTCTGCCGGATATGTTGAGCCAGAGCTTCGGGCCAGCGTCTATCCCAACCTCGCCTAATTCAGAAACGACGCCGCCACCAGGCACTGTCCCCACACCAGAATCTATGGCAACTCCGTCTGTGGAGGACTCCCCCACAACGGCGAACTCATCACCCGTTTCAAGTCCGGTGACAACTGCTCCTCCGACAAACTCCAATTCAACCCAGACGCAGGGAACGCTCACCTCGACCCCCATCGAACGCGGTGTCACTTCTGTTCCTCCAGTAGTAGGCGAGCAGCCGTCTGGCAATCCCGAGGTGACTCCTAAAGAAGATGTCCTTACAGCCGCCAAGAAAGCTGGTGCGGAGGCCGATCAGCTAGCATCTCAGAAAAGATATGATGAGGCGTCGTTAAAATATAGAGAGGCCATCATTCTCTATGAGAAGGGAGGTGACAAAGATGGTGAAGCAGTCGTTCTTAACAATCTCGGCACTCTTTATGCAAACATGCAACGATATGATGAAGCGATCACGCTTTACAAAAAATCTTTGGAGCTCAAGGCAGGGACCGGTAATCTGGCCGGACAAGCCGTCGTGTACAACAATCTAGGCTTTGTTTATTTAACCCTAAAACGATATGACGAAGCGCTTATGTTCTATCAAAAAGCGCTAGAAATCAAACGGCAAATCGGCGACCGTGCGGGAGAAGCTACTGTGCTTAACAGTACCGGCAGGGTTTATGAGTTAATGGGTGACCGACAGAAAGCTCAATACTATTATGATCGAGCGCGTTCACTACAGGGTTCTGATCGAGCCTCTAGTCAAGCTGAAGCCCCACAGCCTAAGACAACACCAACTCCCGAGGCTAAACCTAACGCACCCGTTTCAGTCGGGTCGCTCAACAGCAGGGCCATCAACCTACCCAAGCCAGACTATCCGCCGCAAGCCGCCGCAGCCAGAGCTTCCGGCACAGTTGTAGTGCAGGCTATCGTAGACGAGACGGGCAAAGTAATTTCCGCCAAGGCCATCAGCGGCCACCCGCTGCTTCGGGAACCCACAGTAAAGGCCGCCTATCGCGCGCGATTCAAACCTACAATACTTTCAGGCCAGCCCGTACAGGTGATAGGGACTATTAACTATAACTTTGTAATCGAAGACACTCCGCGACCTGACGGTCAGGGGCCCGAGCAAAGACCTCCGGGCAGACAACCTAATCCCAGACCACCTGGCAGGCAGCCCGGTGGCCGGAATCCTTAACGGACTACTGGCGTCTTAACTCTCTTTAGCTTTCATTCTCGATTGATGGTTTCCGGCGCTGGGCGACCGCTGGCTCGCTTGAGAGCTTGTGGGTCGTGTGTTCGATGACGGACGACGGCGGGTGCTGCCCCGGCTTTAAAGCTTTCGGTTCGCTGGACGGTAACTGATCTAGCGCGTCCTTGATGCTTGCCTCCTCAGCACCCTCCCTGATCTTCTTCCTCTGAGTCGTCAGGAGCTTTGCATTTATTATTATCGCCAGCCCGATGAAGAGGGCGACGCCGAAAACGGCCGCGGGAACAAGTAGCTCCTTATCTCCCGTTCCGATAGCCGCCAGCATGAACGTAATCATCGCGCCCAGTCCGGCGGCCGAAACGATCACGCCCGCGCGCATCTGTTTGAGACGCTTCTCTTCTGGCGATTCCAGAAACTCCGCGAGCTTCGGCAGGACGTCCGATGCCATGGTCTTGAGCTCCCCAGGCCCCTGTAGCTCTCTGATCTTGGCCGCGACCGCGCGGCCGATCTCGTCGCGCGCCGTGGCGGCAGAGTTCGTGATCGCGTCCGGTCTTTCCAGCCCGGCGCGCACCGCCCGCAAATCGGTCCCGCAGGCGCGGCAGAACTGGCTCAACTGTCTCTCCTCCGACCCGCAACTCGGACAAAACATAAGGGCACCTCTCGGCTCCGGCCTGATCAAATGCTTACTACGTTCAACCCTCCAGGTCTGTTCGACTCTTTTACTACCACCTTCGTCCCCATTTCTCAACGCGCCTCATACACTTTTGCGTCTTGGCGTCTTTGCGAGAGAAAGTTTCACGCCAAGACGCAAAGACGCAAAGAAAGTCTAAGATCAATCACGCGCGGATTTTGCTCGCCGCGCACGGTGTGCTTAAATGTGAGCATCATGCTTCATAAAAACGTGCTCGACGCGGCGCAGACCGCGCTCGTCATCATAGATATGCAGGAGAGCTTTCGCTCGGTCATCTCGGATTTCGCAGAGACGGCCGCGCGCATCGCGCTCGTAGCTCACGCGGCGCAGCTTTTGAATCTTCCAGTCATCGTGACGGAACAATATCCGCGGGGGCTGGGACACACCGCGAACGAGATCAAGGCGGTTTTGCCCGCGGATTACAGCTTCATCGAGAAGACGGCTTTCAGCTCCTGCGGCGCGCGCTCCTTTGAGGCCCGCCTTGAAGAGGCGCGGGCCGCGCACGTCATCGTCTGCGGCATAGAGGCTCACATCTGCGTCAACCAGACGACGCACGACCTGCTTGAGCGTGGCTACCGTGTGCATCTGCTGACCGACTGTATCACCGCCCGCGCCCAGCACAATAAACAGACTGCCTTCGCCAAGATGCAGCAGAGCGGCGCGCTTCCCTCTTCAACCGAGATGGCGCTTTTTGAGTTGCTGCGCGACGCAAAGCACGAGCAGTTCAAGGCAATCCAGAAACTGATCAAATAGGGGTTATGGACCTTCTTTCTTCACTTAATCAACAGCAGCGTGAGGCCGTCACCGAAACGGATGGACCGTTATTGATCTTGGCGGGCGCGGGCTCGGGCAAGACGCGCGTCATCACCTACCGCATCGCTTACATGATCGGGGAGCGCGACGTTTCGCCGCACAATATTCTCGCCGTCACGTTCACGAACAAGGCTGCGGAGGAGATGCGCGAGCGCGTCCGGCGGCTTCTCGGCGGCCTGCATTTAGCGAGCGCGCCTCTGATCTCTACCTTCCACAGCCTCTGCGTCCGCATCCTGCGCCAGAACATAGAGGCCCTGGGCACTGGCTACACGCGCTCGTTCACCATCTACGACCAGGACGATTCCGTTCGACTGGTCAAAGCCTGCATCAAGGATTTGGGCTACGACGATAAGCAACTGGCACCGCGCGCCACGCAGGGCGCGATCTCCGGCGCGAAGAATCGCAACGGCGACGACGCGGACTCCTACGGCGCGCGCGTCGAATACAACGACGAGAAACGCGCGGCCATCGCGCGCGTCTTCAAGCTCTACGAAGAGCGCCTCGTCAACAACAACGCGCTCGACTTCGACGACCTCCTGATTAAGACAGTCCAACTGCTCCGCCGCGTCCCTGCGGTGCGCGAATATTATAACGACAGGTTCCGCTACATCCTGGTGGACGAATACCAGGACACGAACATGTTGCAGTTCGCCCTGATTCGCTTCCTCACAGAGAAGCAGCAGAACATCTGCGTCGTCGGCGACGAAGATCAATGTGTAATTGCAGGAACTCCAATCACTACTAAAGAAGGTATTCTTCAGGCAGAAAACATCCGAGCAGGGGATATGGTATTGAGCGCTAAAGGTGATAGCCGTACTCAATATAGCGCTGTTACTGATGTCTTTTGTCGGCAGACTGCTGACCAACCCGTTATCACTATTAGAACTAAATCGGGTCATGAGGTTACAACGACACCTGAACACGTGCATTTTGCACGGTATATGCTAGAGGGGGAAGACCTCTTTTTTACTTATCTGATGTTTAAGAGGGGCATGGGCTATAGAATCGGGATCACACGTCGCTACCGATTTGAGGGTCCTAACAAACCATCCCTTGGATATATTCAACGGACAAATCAAGAGCGTGCTGACGCAATATGGCTATTGGAGGCTAGCCACACCGACGAGGAGGCGCGGTACTGGGAGCAATATTATGCGGCCAAGTTTGGGTTGCCGACATGCATATTTGTGTCTCTCCCAGGGAGTAAAATGTTGCAGTCGGCAATTGATAATCTTTATTCGAGGCTTGATACGGAAGCTGCGGCTATGAAACTACTAGCTTCAAAAAATATGTTTCCAGAACATCCGCATCACGTACCTAAATGCACAACGACAAAAAGGCGTCGTAACTTTGGCGTTACTCTATGCAAAGACGGGCGTCACAATACCCTGCATTACTGTGAAGTTCTTGGAACAGACTCATCTGATGCCGAGAGTCTTCGACTAGTCGGTCTTCATCCTACTGCATCTAAACGAACCGGTTGGCGAATTAGGGCGACCTCCCAAGATTTCGCCCGAATAATTCGCTTGCATGAGAAAGTAAGTGAAGCATTGGGTGACGTGAATCTAATCCTTAAAGCTGGATTTGCTAGTGGTCTGTCGTTGTACTTCACCCCGGCTTCACACGTTTTGCCAGGTATGAGTGTTTATATACAAACAGAGGCTGGTATTGATTTGGACGAAGTGGAGTCAGTTAATCGCTGGGTATACACAGGTAACGTTTATGACTTTAACGTAGAGAGAACACACAACTTTGTCGCAGGGGGAATTTTCACTCATAACTCTATCTACAAATGGCGAGGCGCGGACATCTCGAACATCCTAAACTTTGAGCAGCACTACCCGAACGCTAAGATAATTCGCCTGGAGCAGAACTACCGCTCGACGCAGAACATCCTCGACGTCGCAGGTGCGGTCATCAAACGTAACACCGAGCGCAAAGGAAAAACTTTATGGACCTCCAGCCCCTCCGGCGAGCGCATCCGCTATTACCAGGCGTTCGACTCCGAGGCTGAAGCCCGCTTCGTCGCCGCAAAGATCGAGGAGCATCGCCGCATGGAGACGGACCTCCGCGCCGCCGTGCTTTATCGCACCAACGCGCAGTCGCGCGTTTTCGAGGAGGCGCTGAGGCGCGTCGGGCTCGCGTACAACATCGTCGGGGGCTTCTCCTTCTACGAGCGTATGGAGGTGCGCGACGTCATCTCGTACCTGAAGCTGGCGCTCAACCCGCACGACTCCATCGCGCTCATGCGAATCATCAACAGTCCGGCGCGCGGGCTCGGCAAACAGACCCTCGACGAGATCGAACGCCGCGCCAAAGATTACGGCGTCTCTCACTGGGAGACGATTGCGATCCTGGTCGAGCAGGGCCAGGGCCTTAGTCCGCGTGCCGTCGCGGCGCTCAAAAAGTTCCAGCAGATCATCACGAATCTTGTGACCGCGGCCAGCAACGCTTCGCGGACCGATTCGCCCGTCTCAACGGTCGTCAAAGCGGCGATCCTGGACACGGGCTATTCGGACGCGCTTAAGTCTGAAAACTCCGACGAGGCCGAGGCGCGTCTGGAGAACTTGCAGGAGCTCGTCAACGCCGCCGTTGATTACGACAAGCAGGAGCAGGAGGGCCTGCGCGACTTCATAGATCATGCCGCGCTCGTCTCCGACGCGGACCAGTACAAGCGCGACGCCCCCGTCACCCTGATGACGATGCACGCGGCCAAAGGCTTGGAGTTCCCGCTGGTTTTCATCGTCGGCCTCGAAGACGGGCTCTTTCCGCACGCGCGCTCGGCCACGGACCCGGCCGAGTTGGAAGAGGAGCGCCGCCTCTGTTACGTCGCCATCACGCGCGCCGAAAAGTACCTTTACGTCACGCACGCGATGAAGCGACGTGTTTACGGCGAGGAGATGGCGTCGGAGCCTTCGCAGTTTTTGAACGAGATGCCGCTCGACCTGATGGAAGACCTCTCGCGCGGCAACTCCTGGCTCTCGTTCGCGCGCAGCTCTTCGACCCTGGAGAACAAGCACGCCGCGACTGCGCTGCGTGGCGACACGCGCGAGCGCACGAAGTACGCGGGCAAGACTTACGACAGCGTTGACTCCATCGCGGAGTTCTTCCGCAAGCGCGGCCAACAACTCGGCGGCTCCACACCGGACCGCCAGGCCCAAGCTTCGCCGACGATCAAGCGCCGCGCCGGGGCGACGGCGGCGGGAGGGGGATCGCAGCAGGGCGGCGACTTCGCCCCAGGCTCGCACGTCCGCCACCCGAAATACGGTCGCGGCCTGGTGCTGCGCCGCGAGGGCACGGGCGATTCGGCGAAGCTGACAGTCAGCTTTCCTGGCTTCGGACAGAAGAAGCTAATCGAGAAGTACGCGGGTCTGGAGAAAGCTTGAAAAGCAGAATCCAGAATCCAGAATCCAGAATTCAGGAGTCAGAATAAAAACTAAGTAGCTGTTTGAGAATTCCGCTTTTCGCGCCGGAGGCGCATCAAGAAGTAGCCAGACGTGCAACGTCTGGGGACGATCCATGCGCCATCATCCGCGCATTGAAGATGCGCTGAGAACCGCTGACAACAGACAGGCTTGGCGCGTCTTCAACGCGCCGATTTATTACCGCGCATCTTCCAGGCGTTGCACGCCTGGCTACCTTCTGTCAGCCGCTTGCGCGGCTGGAAAGGAACGTCCAAACAGTTTCTAGGAACGGCTTAGCGACGGCTTCCGCCTGATTCATTCTGAATTCTGGATTCTGGATTCTGACTTCCGACTCCTGTTTTTCATTCTTCCTGTAGCAAACTGCCACGAAATAGCGGTTGACCTCCGAGCGACGTGTAGAAGCCGTATGCCGCCAGGGCGATCAGCAGAATCAGGTCCAGAACAAACCCGCGCGCGTACCAGGCCGAAAGCTCCGAGGTGGCCGGGAAGAAGACCAGCAAGTGGTGGAAAATCAGGCCGGAGAGAGCGACTAGCATGCTGAAGCGTGTGACGGCGATGACCAGTAGAGTGACGGCGGCGACACTGAAGGGCCAGGAGACAGGAGACTTCCAGGAGTCTATCAGGACCACCAGGCCTGCGAGCAAGGCCCAGCCGATGCCGATGCCGAGCCAGTTGCGGCGCAGCAGCATGGTGAGAAATAGCAGCAGGAAGGCAACGATAAAGGTGAAGGCTAAAGACGCGCCGACCTGATTCATCAGGAGCGGGAGAAAACCGCTTAGCCCGAGTCCATCTTCGGAGATGGGGGTGGGGATGTTCGCGGGCATTCCGAGCAACTGTGGCGTGAGGTCGCCCAGATACGCGAGCAGCATGACACCGATGCCGAAGGTCGCCCCGACTAAGATGTCGCGCCCGACCAGCGGGTCGCGCAGGTCTCCGGCCAGCAGGCGGCTCCAGGAGATGACGCGCTCTGGCCAACGTCGCCTGAGGAACGGTTCGAGCGCGAGGTACATCAGCCCGATGAAGCCTGACCAGAAGATTGCCGACTGAAGCCCGGCGACGAGCAGGTTAGTGGCCTCTCCAATCGTCGGAATGTGGTGCGTGTCCGCAACCCAGTAGATCATCCGTGTGGCGAAGAGAAAGAGCGCCAGCCGGAACGCGCCCTTGCGGTCGCCCCGCCCGAGCCGCAGGTTTTTCCACGCGAGAAATGCCCCGATGATGAGCGCCCCGAAGAAAAGAGTGACCATCAAAGCGAACCCCACTCTTTCGCCCCTGCCTTCCGCGGGGGTCACCTGCTGTGTGGGAAGCTTCCAGGGACTGATGATCTCGAAATAGACGAGTTTGCCCCGATAACTGGCCGCTTCGATTCTAAGAGATAGCTCCGGCGCGTTCGGGTAAGCTCCCTGCCACGCCGCACGCTTATCAAAGGCGTGCGGCGGAGTCCACTCCGAGACGACCTCTTTAAAGTCGGCCTGATTGAGGCCGGCCTCCCGAAAGAGAATTGACCAGTCCGGCGTCTCGCCTGCGCGCTGCCAGTCGTCAAGCTGCTGCGGCACTGCCTCGAAGTAAAATAGGTTCCCAGCCGTATCAAGCGTCGCCAGCACCATGCCGGAGATATTATTGGGCGGGTCGTTGGCCAGCACCCGAAAGCTGTTGTATGGCTCAAGGTGGCGCGGGCTCTGGCGATACCAGAAGCGAATCGCGGGGGGCTGCCCTGTCGTCAGTTTGTCCCAACGGTTTGTTGACCGCTCGTGGTCGCGAACGTAGAACAGGTAGTCAATATCGTAAAAGAAATTGAACTCGGTATCGGCGGGCGACGCGGTATAGCCCAATCGTTTCGTGACCTCGCTGGCGCGTTCCTTGAGCACGTCCGGCGATTTATCGAGCGGCACCTGGCGATGCAGATAGATCTTCTTCGACAGCAATGCGACGAGCAAAAGCCCTACCAGCACCGAAGCGAGCAGCGAGAGAGCTATCATTGGGCGCAGCACGCCCTCCTTCGGCGCGGCGGCGACCATCTCGGGCGAAGGGGTCTCGCCGGCAGCGAGCGCCGCCTGAAGCGGATCGCCGCCGGGCAACGCCGCAGCCACCTGTAGCGCGGAAGCGGGTCTTGCCTTCGGGTCCTTCTCCAAACAACGCAGAATGACGCGCTCGACTACCGGATCAATCTCCTTAACGATGCTCGAAGGATTGGTCGGCGCCGCGTCGCTCCGGCGCAGCCGCAGCAGTTCTTCGAGAGTGCCTGCTTCAAAAGCACGCTTGCCCGTAAAGACTTCGTAGAGCACCAGGCCGAGCGAGTAGATATCGCTTTTGACCGAGACCTCTTCTCCGGCCAATTGCTCCGGAGCCATGTAGGCAGGAGTTCCGGCGCGCACCTCCTCCAGGTTAATCTCTTCGGCCAGCCCCGCCAGTCCGAAATCCGTGATGCGGACGTTCCCGTTCGCGTCAATCATCACGTTGGCAGGCTTGAGGTCGCGGTGCAGAACGTTGTTATCGTGTGCGGCGGCCAATCCGGCGCAGAGCTGGCGCGCAATCTCAACCGCTTTGTCGGCAGGCAAACGGCCGATGCGCCGCAGGAGCGAGGCCAGCTCTTCCCCCTTGATGAACTCCATGGAGAGAAAGTGCTGACCACCTATTTCGCCGATGTCGTAAACGCGGCAGATGTTGCGATGCGAGACCTGGCGCGCCACGCGCACCTCGCGGTGAAAGCGCGCGAGCGCCGCTCCATCCGTCGAGAGCGTCTCGGGCAGGAACTTGAGCGCGACGGGCTGTCCCAGTTTGAGATCATCTGCGCGATAGACCTCGCCCATTCCTCCGCGGCCCAGAAGGCTGACGATGCGGTAGCGTTCGATAAGCGTGGTGCCGGGCGTGAACCTGGCGTCGTCAATCGAGTCGAAAGAGATGTATGGACGCGCCCCTCCCGTGGGAGACTTTGAAGAGCCCTCTTTGACGGTAGCCGCATCGGGCTCGTTCGAGAGCAGGCGTGTCGGGGTGATGGAATCTCCGAGCGCAGTCCCGCACGAAGGGCATGAGCTTCGATCAGGTGAGATGTCGTTCAGACAGGTTGGACATTTCATCGGGGGGCGGATTGTATCATACAATAATTATGAATTTTGAGTTTTGAATTTTGAATTGAGGCCGACAGCTTTTAATTCAAAATTCAAAACTCAAAATTCATAATTATTCTTACCTCTGCGCGTGGAACTTTCCCTTGACTTAATCTGGCGATTCAGGCATATCTTTCGGCGAAGACACACGCAACGCTCTCTATCAAGTGAACGCCCGCGCCCGGCAGCGTATCAAGCACAAATGCTAATGCTCAGGCTTACTTTTTCTCAGACAAAGTTATGTTGACTCCCAACACACTCCTTCAAGGCCGCTATCGCATCCTGCGCCAACTCGGACAGGGAGGCATGGGCACTGTCTATGAAGGGATAGACGAACGTTTCGAGAGCCAGGTGGCGATCAAAGAGACTCTGTTCAGGGATGAAGGACTGCTCAGACAGTTCGAGCGTGAAGCGCGTCTGCTCAATAAGCTGCGCCATCCGGCGATGACTAGAGTGGTTGACCATTTCAGTGAAAGCAACGTGCAGTATCTGGTCATGGACTTCGTGCCCGGCGAGGATTTGGCGCAGTTGATGGAACGCCAAAAACATCCATTTCCTCTCGCCACCGTGATCGAATGGGGAGACCAGTTGCTGGACGCTCTCAAATACCTGCACTCGCAAACGCCGCCGATCATCCACCGCGACATCAAGCCTCATAACTTAAAAGCTTCCGAGCAGGGCCGCGTCATTCTGCTCGATTTCGGATTAGCCAAAGGATCGGCCAGCCAGATGACCTCCGTTGCCACCGCGCACAGTGTGGTCGGTTATTCGCCCGCTTACGCGCCTCTGGAGCAGATGCTGAAAGCCGGGCATCACTGGATGGACATGCTTTCAGTCAATCATGCGGAACAGGTCGCGAGCATCCAGAACAAGGGGACGGACGCGCGCAGCGACATCTACAGTTTGGGCGCGACCCTGCTACACCTACTGACGGACAAGATGCCGCCGAATGCGCCGACACGCGCGCTCTCAGTCTGGTCCGGACGCCCGGACCCTTTGGATGCGCTGTTCGACCGTAATATTCCCCCAGCGGTCGCCGACGTCCTGCGCCGCGCGATGGCTCTTTCGCTGGACGAGCGATTCCCTTCCGCCGCAGATATGCAGAACGCATTGCGTGAAGCGAGCCGTGCAGAGACGAGCGGGCAAACGCATCGAGCCTATCAGCAGAAGACGGAAGTTCAACTGCCGCCGCCCGCATCCGGCGTCGCACCAACCGTCGTAGTCGGCCAGTCGCAAACCCAGACGCCGATTCACAATCAAACGCAGCAGCCGGGTGGATTGCCCTCTACGGTCGTCGTCCGTCAACAGCCCTGGGAGCAGAACCAGCCCGCGCAGCAACCGGCGGCTCAACCTTTCGGCGCGCAGGCTTTCTCCAGTTACGCGCCGCGGAAGAGCTATCTCCCGTGGGTCATCGGCGGCGGCGCCATCGTCGTCATCGCCGTCGTGATCATCATCATCGTCCTCACCGCGGGCTCATCAAGCAAATCTCTCTCGTCGCCATCCGGTACGGTTCAAGCTCGTTTCGATGCATTAAAGAAAAAAGATGCGGCAGGATATAAGCGAACAATCTCGAAAAGAGGTTTGGAAAAGTTAGATCAAATGGCTGCTCAACGAGGCATAACAGCTGACAATCTGCTTCAGCAGTATCTAGCATCTCTCCCGGCTTTCACCGGCGACATTAAGGTCATTAATGAGCAAATAGCTGGCGACTCTGCGACTGTGCTTATAACAGACGGTACTGGTCAACAATTTCAGTTAACGCTAATCAAAGAGGATGGAGAGTGGAAATTTGATTCGTTTTGATAAAGAATGCATTTAGTCTCATGTTTCGTCGGACAGGCAGGCTATTATCTTTCGATGCTCATCCTCAATGTATAAGCATTCTTTTCCCGGATGAATCGCATGTTGTCCTCCAATACTATTCTTCAAGGCCGCTATCACGTCATACGCCAGCTCGGACAGGGGGGCATGGGGACTGTTTACGAAGCGATAGATCAACGCTTCGACAATCAGGTCGCCCTGAAAGAGACTCACTTCACGGACGAAGTGATGCGTAAAGCTTTCGAGCGCGAGGCGCGTCTGCTCAATAAACTTCAACACCCGGCGATGACCAGAGTCATTGACCACTTCACAGAAGGCAGCGGCCAGTATCTGGTCATGGACTACGTCGCCGGCGAAGACTTGGCCGAGACACTTCAACGGCAGAACGGTCCGTTTCCGGTGGCGAAGGTGCTGGAGTGGGGAGACCAGCTGCTGGACGTGCTCTCGTACATACACACGCAGGAGCCGCCAATCATTCACCGCGACATCAAGCCGCAGAATCTGAAGCTGAACGCGAAAGGCCGTATCATGCTGCTCGACTTCGGCCTGGCGAAAGGTTCGACCGGACAGGTGACGACGGTCGCCACTTCCCGGAGCGTGCTCGGCTACTCGCTCGCTTACGCGCCGCTTGAGCAGATCGTCAAGGTCGAGCAGCACTGGATAGAGATGCTGTCGGTCGTCAATAACGACGAGGTCACACGGATACAACAGCGCGGAACTGATCCGCGTAGCGATCTTTATTCACTCGCCGCGACGCTTCTTCATCTGATGACCGCCAAAGCGCCGCCACACGCGCCGACGCGCGCGCTCTCAGTCTGGTCTGGCCGACTCGATCCTTTGGAGGCAATGTTCGACGACCGCCTCCCGCGCTCAGTCGCGACCGTTTTGCGCCGCGCGATGGCGCTCTCGATGGACGAACGCTACTCTTCCGCCGCGGAGATGCACGCGGCCCTGCGCAGGGCTGCGCAGTTGCCTGAGACCGTTGTCGTGGAAAGCGCACCCGCTTACGCGAGCGCTCCCACTGTTCAGCCGTCCACGCAACCCGCGTCCGTGCCGCCGCCTGTTTCGAGTCAGAGGGCGAGCGACAGCCGCGCGCCGCAAACGCCCGCCGTGCCGGATACGCTTGTCGTGTCTCAGCCGCAATGGGGTCCGGCGCAGCAAGCTCCGTATGTCTCTCAGCCGAGCGCTGGACAATGGGAGCGCCCGGCCAGCCAGCAATCTCTCTTCGCGTCCTCTACAGGACCTAGCCGTCGGACGTGGATTATCGGAGGCGTCGCCGCTGGCTTGATCATCCTCGTCGTCGTGCTCATCATCGCCCTGACCGCAGGCAAGTCTCGGACTCCGCTTGAGACGGTCAAGATATGGGCGGACGTTGTGAACACGAAGGACATTGCGGCGTTTAAGAGAGTGATTTCGAGAAATATCCTAGCGAAGATACAGGCGGAAGCTGACAGACGTGGCATGTCAGTTGACGCTATGCTCACTCAAGAGTTAGGTCGGGCAAGGTCACGTCCACTACCGGAAATGCGAGAGGGTTGGGTAAGGGACGACAGAGCCATGGTGGAAATTCTTGATCGAACAGCATGGGAGCCAATCTATCTGGTCAAGGAAGATGGAGAATGGAAAGTTGATACCAAGTAAATAGCCTGCAAGTAATGGCTTCATCCACCAGACTGCATTAACCAGAGACTATTAAACCTTCAAGAGATCTGCCTTAATAATTATGTCACAGCGAAACGATCAATGGGCTGACGGGAAAGCTTCCCTGCTCGGACTCTCGGGCGCGCTCACGAACCACCGCATCATCATCGAAGCGACGCGCTTTCTAGTCGGGCGCGACCCCGCGCAGTGCCAGTTGGTGCTGGACTTCCCGACCATCTCGAAACGCCACGCGATGATTGAACTGGACCCGCAGGGCCGGGCGACGCTTACGGACCTCAATTCGAGCAACGGGACGTTCGTCAACGGCGCGCGTGTTTCAAAGTGCGAGCTGCGGGACGGCTGCCAGGTCGCCTTCGGCCCCGGCAATGACGCGGCCTTCACTTTCCGCGCTCCCGTGCGCCAGGCTCCGCCGCCGCAACCCTTCACGCCGCAGTTCACGCCACCACCACAGCAACAATACACGCCTCCACAATACACTCCGCCGCCTGTCTATCAGCAGCCGCCGGTTCAACCCCCGCAGTACGCGCCCCCGCCCCCCGCGCAGCCTCCCAGGCCACCAGCGCCTCCGCAGCCTCCCGCTGAAGCGAAGGCGACCGTGGTGCAGCCGTACACGCAGACGCCCGCGCCCGCCGCAGGTGGGATGCATGTGAATGCTCCTTTAGGCTCCGCGTTCGGGACCGGGACCACACACATGCGCGCCGCGCTCTCGCCCGTTATACGCATGGGGCGCTCGCCGGATAACGACATCGTCTTCGATAACCCTGCGGTCTCGCGCTATCACGCGACGCTTACCTATACGAATCAGGCGCAGCCAGTCATCACGGACCTGGGCAGCACCAACGGAACTTTCGTCAACGGCGAACCGCTGAAGGAGCCGCGTCTCGTCAGCCCGACGGACCTCGTCTACATCGGCGGCTTTCTGCTGCGCATCGAGGGGCGCGACATCAAGCAGCACAACCTGGGCGCGAGCCGCATCGCGGCCTTTCATCTCTCGAAAGACGCAGGGGGCCGCACCATTCTCAAAGACATCAGCCTGGCGCTTTACCCCAGAGAGTTCATCGGCCTGATGGGGCCTTCGGGTTGCGGCAAGTCAACGCTGATGGATGCTCTCAACGGCTTCCGCCCGGCCACTTCTGGGTCCGTTTTCGTCAATGACCTGGACCTGTACCGCAACTTCAACGCCCTGCGCCGCTCCATAGGCTACGTGCCGCAGCGCGACATCCTGCATGAGACGCTGTCGGTCGAGCGCACGCTCTATTACGCGGCGCGCCTGCGCCTGCCGGAGGCCACCCCGCCACCGGAGATTCAACGCGTCGTTGACGAAGTGATCTGGATGGTCGGGTTGCAGGAGCAGCGTGTGACGCAGTTCAAGCAGCTCTCGGGCGGGCAGCAGAAGCGCCTCAGCCTGGGGCTTGAACTGATAACCAAGCCGAGCTTCCTTTTTCTGGACGAACCGACCTCGCCGCTCGACCCCGTCACCACGGAGACCATGATGATGCTCTTCCGGCGGCTCGCGGACGAAGGTCGCATCGTCATCATGGTCACGCACAAGTTCGAGAAGTTCGAGACGATGCATCAGGTGGCGATGCTGACGCGCGGGGGTCGCCTGGCCTTCTTCGGTCCGCCGCAGGAGGCGCTCAACTATTTCGACTGCCAGTACCCCGGCGAGATTTACCACAAGATAGAGTCGCGCGACCCGGACGAATTGAACCAGGCTTTTCAGAGGTCGCCGCAACACCAGCGTTACGTCGCCACGCGCATGGCCGAGACACAGAGCATGCTGGGCCGAAGCGGGCCGCAGGCACCGCCCCCACAGCCGCACGATGCCGAACGGCGCGCAGGCATCAGCCAGTGGAAGACGCTTACGCGGCGCTATCTTGAGATCAAGATGAAGGACAAGCGCAACATCATCTCGACGCTCGCGCAGCCGATTGTGCTCGCCATTGTCCTGGCCCTCATCACCAGCTCGCTCAACGAGGTGATGACGTTGACCATCTCCGCCTTCGTCGCCGTCCTCTTCGGGGTCATCAGCGCGGTGCGCGAAATCGTCGGCGAGTTGCCGATCTACCTGCGCGAGCGCCTGGCCAATCTCAAGATTCCCTCTTACGTCTTCTCGAAATTCGTCATCTTGAGCGCCATCGGCTTCATCCAGTGCTTCCTGTGGGTCGTCATCATGACGATCACGCAGCGGCTGAGCGGCTGGGACTTCTTCTCGTTGCTGATAATTCTCTACCTGACTTTCCTCTCGGGCATCAGCGTCGGCCTCTTCTTCTCCGCGCTGGTCACCTCGGTCGAGAAGGCCCTGATCGCCATGCCGCTCATAGTGGCCCTGCAACTGGTCCTGAGCGGAGGCATCATCCCGCTTTTCGATGTGGAGACTCCGGGCGGGACGCGCTCCGGCCTCGGCGTGGTGATGAACATTCCGGCGGCGCTGATGCCGATGCGCTGGACCGTGGACGCCCTGGCGCACGATGTCAGTATCGTGGACGAGGAAGCGCGCGCGAAGCTCAGCCGCCAGATCTACGTCGGCTATGCGGACGCGACGTCAGAGGATGAAATCATCAGCACCTCCCGCCTGCACGTCTTTCTGGGCATCTTGATGCTCACTATTTTCACAGGTCTCTATCTGATCATGACGATGTGGGCGCTCAAACGTAAGGATGTTCTGTAGCGAAGCCGGAGCTAAGGCTGGACGCCGATGGTTTTAAGCCCCGGCAGGGGCGGCAGCATAAAGCCCAGGGCGTAAGCCCTTATCATTACCCACATCTCTGTAAACTTAACAAGTGTGGGAGTTAAAAGGAGCATAGGGGCTCATGATCTTTAGAGGCAGTCTCTCATGCTTTGTTACAAACAAAGGACTTATGCTCAGCAAAACCAACCCACAGCCCCATAAATGAAAAATGTGGGTAATGATAAGGGCGTCAGCCCTGGGTTATTACGGCCAGGAAGAAAAACAAAAGCCCATGCGAATGGGCGACAGCCCGTGAACGCCCGCATGCAATTCAAGGGCTGTCGCCCATTTCATGGGCTTGCATTTCAAATCGGCGCTGTGACCCAGGGCTAACGCCATTAGTATCTACACAAGTATTGATAGATGTTTGGGAATCATTGAACTATCTCGAAAACCTGCAAAAATCTTAGGAAAAACGGATCGAACAAATTCAGGTCTGATCTTTGCTG
>Ga0268243_1000076_pt1 | contig 28949 bp, 20 predicted proteins | sample BulsoiMagMametaG_FD_200254 | JGI IMG/M metagenome (GOLD analysis project Ga0268243, IMG submission 200254) | Bulk soil microbial communities from Mexico - Magueyal (Ma) metaG (v2) (version 2) | ecosystem: Environmental > Terrestrial > Soil > Agricultural land | place: Mexico: Magueyal...
GCATAGGGGCTCATGATCTTTAGAGGCAGTCTCTCATGCTTTGTTACAAACAAAGGACTTATGCTCAGCAAAACCAACCCACAGCCCCATAAATGAAAAATGTGGGTAATGATAAGGGCTTACGCCCTGGGTTACGGCCAGCAAGAAAAACAAAAGCCCATGAAATGGGCGACAGCATAAAGCCCAGGGCGCAAGCCCTGGGTCACCAGCAGGAAGAAATATCGAAGCCCATGAAATGGGCGACAGCCCGTGCACACACGCACGCAATTCAAGGGCTGTCGCCCGCTCGCGCGGGCTTGCATTTCAAATCGGCGCTGTAACCCAGGGCTCACGCCCTGGGCTTTAAACGGTCGCCCATTTCATGGGCTTTGATATTTTTCTCGCTTGTGACCCAGGGCTGACGCCATTAGTATCTACACAAGTATTGATAGATGTTTGGGAATCATTGAACTATCTCGAAAACCTGCAAAAATCTTAGGAAAAACGGATCGAACAAATTCAGGTCTGATCTTTGCTGCGCTCTGGTCACTTTCCCAAGTAGTCAGAAATCCTAAGAAGAATGGAGGTTTCTGACTTGTGTAGATACTAATGGCTGACGCCCTGGGCTAAACTCTGTCGCCCCTCGCGGGGCTTGGTTCCCTTTACCTTTTCGCCTGCCGTGTTTCCGAGAATTTAAAAACTGAAGCGAAGCTGTATGTCAACGCGGCGGCTCCCGGAGGTCTGCCCGCCGCCGCCGAAGCCGAATCTTCCGGCGGTCGAGTTCGATTGCCCGAAGAGTGGCGAACTCAAATTGCCTATGGGCTGCCCGGCATTCACGTGGTTGAAAAGATTCTGGACGTTAAACGAGACCGTCAGATTGTAACGACTCCCCGTCTCCGAATCGCCACCTCCGCCAGCGCCTCCACGACCACCGCCGCCGCGCCCTCCGCGACCGCCCCCACCACGGCCTCCGCCCGCGCCGCCCGCGCGACCGCCACCGCCACCGCTGCCCTGCGCGCCATCGGCCGTACTCTTCACCTCGCCGAAGCCGAAAGTTTTACTCGCGCGCAGGTTGACCGTAAAGAATGACGGTCCAGTGCCGTAGTTGCGCGGGATCAACTCCTGTCCGGCAGTCGGATTCGGATCGAATGCGCCGAAGCGCGTGACGACGACTCTGGGCTTCGTCAGGTCTGTTGCGAAAGCCGGACGCTCGTTAAAGAGCGTGTCGCCGTTCGTGTCGCGGCCCGTAGTGATGTTAAAGGGGCGACCCGAATTGATCGTGACGAGCGGATTGAGGCGTATGCCCCAGGGGAGCGCGTTGATCGTGCCGCTCAGGAAAAGACGATGACGTATGTCCTGGCTGGAGCGCCCGTACTCCGGCGTCAGGTCGTACTGGTTCACAGGGAATGTACCTGCGCCGTCCGTGTCGCTGTGCGCGCTGTTTAAAGTGTAGGTCGCCGAGAACGTGAACTTGCGGCTCAGGCGATTGTTGAAATTGACGACCAGCTGATTCTGGTTGAAACGCCCGCTCGACTCATATTGAAAGATGTTGCCGACGTTCCCGAAGGGGCGCACGCCGCTTCCCGGCACGCCCGTAAAAGTTCCGGGCAGCGGCGCGTTGATATTGCGCGAGCGCAGCACATGCAGAGTGCGCGCGCTGATGAAGTTCAGAGAGAGCGTGCTGTTAAAGGGGAGTTGTCGCTCGACGCTGAGGGCCGCCTGCATCGTGTAGGGCGTGCGTAAATCTCCCGCGACGAGTCTGGTGGTTTGCGGGATGCTGAACCCCGTGAGCGCGTCAATGGTCGGCACGGTCGGGAAAAGGTCGAGCACGCTGAGGCCGTTCGTCGTCGCGCTGGTGACGACGAACTGCTGTTGATTCGTCCCGTTAAAGCGGTTGGCTTGCAAGGTGAAGTTTTCGCCGAAGCGGTCGAAGAAGATGCCGAAGCCGCCGCGGATGACCGTCCGCTGCTGGCGTTGATTTCCGCCGCCGCCCGGCGACCAGGCGAAAGCCACACGCGGCGCGAAGTCCAGATTGCTGTCGATATTCGTCTGCTTCTCGTAGCGCAAGCCCAGAGAGAGTGTCAGGTTCGGGCGCAAGCGCCAGTCGTCCTGTATGAACGGGCTGAAATCCGTCTGCGTCACTCGCGCCTCCGGGTTGCCGCCCGCAATCGAAAACTGTGTCGCGCCTCCGCCGAGCGCGCGAATCTGCGCCGCAGTGCGTCCCTGCCCTTGAAAGAAGAGCGTGCGACGATAGCGCTCGATACTCGTGATGGTCACGAGCACGGGCTGCCCCGTCGCCGGATCAATGACGATGTTATTACTGGCGTCGAGCTGCGGCGCCAGCCCGCCGCTGAACGTGAACGTGCCTGCGAAGTTTCGCGGGCTGGAGTCCGTCAAACTCACATGACGGACGCGCAAGCCGGCTTTGAGCGCGTGCTTACCCGCGGCCCAGGAGGTGTAGTTTTGCAGCTCGTAACGGTCCACGTTGTTAAAAGAGAGTCCGATTTGAGAGCCGCCGCCGGTGAAGGCTTCGAGCACGTTAATCGTCGGCTGCGAGTTGTCGCCCACCTGGCGCGTGCGGTCACGGACGTATTGAAAACGCGTCTCGTTGATGATCTTCTGGTTGATGACGGCCGTTTCGGTCAGCCGGATGGTCTGCTCTGTGCTCTCCGTGTCGTAGGCTCTGGAGAGAAGCGAGAAGTCCCCCGCCCCTGCGTTCTCGCGCGTGCTGCGCTCGAATTCGTAACGTACGACAAGCGTATTGGTCGGATTCAACTGCCAGTCGAGCCGCGGGCTGAAGGTAAAGGAGCGGCGCGGAGTCAGGACCGTCTGGCTGAACGGCGTGACGTTGAGCGACTGGTCAAGAATGAACGCGTTGATGACTTCGTTATCGTCCGTCTCGTTCCGCTCAAAGTCCACGAAGAACGAGGCACGCCCTTTCAGGATCGGGCCGCTCAAGTTCCCGCCGTAGCGGCGGCGCTGGAAACTGGCGCGCGTCGGCGCAAACGGGTCGCGCGCGTTCAGGCTCTCGTCATTAAAGTTGAAGGAGGCCTGCCCGCGAAACTTGTCCGTGCCGGGCTTTGTGAAAATCTCTATCCGCCCGTAGCCGAGCCGATCATATTCGGCTGAAAAAGGGTTGCGGTTGATGCGTATCTCGCGAATAGACTCTTTCGGCGGAAGACGCCCGCCCGAGAAGCCGTCCAGGAAGATGTCGCCGCCGCCCGCAGACCCTGCCGAAGGACCGGCCAGCGCCTGCAAAGCTTCCGCAAGCTCGTCCGGATCGTCCGGCAAGGAATCGAGGTCCGCGCCGCGCAGGACCACTGCTCCGGCGTTGTTGTCGGGCTCCGTGTTAAGCGGCGCTTCTTCGGTCACAGTCACCACCTGCTCTTCGATGGCGACGGCCAAAGTGATGTTCAATGGCTCCGTGCGCCCGGCCGTGACTTCGACCGCCATATTCTCATACGGAGCGAAGCCCGCGAGGTTGACGCGCACAGTGTAGCGACCCGGGGCGAGGGCAGAGAAAGCGTAATGGCCCTCCTCGTTGGTCGTCGCGGTCTTCTCGACACCGTTCGCGTCCGCGACCGTCACGGTCGCGCCGACGATCAGGCCGCCCAGTTCATCAACAACCTGCCCGCGCAGCGTCGCCGAAGATTGTTGACTGAAAGCGCTCGTGGAGCAGAAAAGAACCGCTGCCACCGCAATGATTCGCCACGCTGATTCCCTAAACGATCTCATCTCTCGACTCCGACGTAGGACAGACATTCTTGTCTGTCAGTGGGACAGACATTCTTGTCTGTCATGAGCGCCGCCAGGCGCGAATACTATTAAGCAATACTGTTAGTTAAAATCATAAGCGTGCTCGCGCACGCTTTGACAGACAGGAATGTCTGTCCTACTGGGGCCGTTCGCGCTCGCTGCCGCTGCCGCCGCCGACGGCGTCTGCGGGCAATCCGGGGCTCATGTTGCGCTGCCCGTTGGGTCGCCCCTGAAACTGCTGCAAGCGTTTCATCAAAGCCGCATCGCCCGTCGTGATGGTGATCGCAGTCAGGCGCGAGGCATCACTCGCAGGCGTGCCGTTGACCAGAACCATGTCGCCTTTTTTCAACTCTGCGACTGTAATCACAGGCAAGCCCTCAAGCAACTGCTGGAAATTTCCGCCCGCGCCTCCGCCGCCCGGGCCTCCTCTGGGCCGGCGCTCGCCGTTCTCTCCAACCTGACCACCTTCAGCGCGACGCCGCTCGCGGCGCTCGCCAGCCGGTTGTGCGTTCGGCGAGCCCTCTCTGGACGCACGGCGCTGCTGCTGCTCCGCCCTGCGCTGCTCCAGACGCTCGACCAGGTCCGCTGGGATGCGGCGGAGCGTCGAATTCTTGCCGATGATGACGATGAGAGTTTTTCCAGACTGCTCGTCCTTTATCTTCACCTCGTTCTTCGCGGCGTCAACGTCGGTGATCGTTCCCATAGCTCTGGTGAACGATCCGGCGATAATCTCTTCAGCCGTGAATCGAGTGCCGTCGGCGCTGCGGTCGCCGCGGGCGCGAAGCTGGTCGCCCACTTTTAAATCCGCAAAAGAGATCGGCTGGGCGTCCTCCTGGCGCACGGAGTCCGGCGCGTAATGCAGAAGCTTGACGTTGCCCGAAGCGTTGAGGATGACAGTCTCCACGCCCTCACGCGCGCGCGCCGTGATGGTTATCTCTTTCGTCTCAGGGTTGAGCGCGATGACGCGACCAGCCACCCCGCGCCTGCGCCAGTCTTCACGGTTGCGCTCTTCTCTTCCGGCCAGAGACTGTTTGCTGATGACGATCAACTGGCGCGCGAGGACGGGCTGGCCCTCGACCGCCACAATGCCCGCGGCGTGGCGAACGAGCACGCGGTCGCCGATTGCAACGTCTGTGCGCGCGATTTGAGCGGCGTTGGTCAGACTCTTTTCGCCCGGAGCGATGCGCAGGTAAGAGGTCTGCTCGTTGATGGAAACGTAGATGATTTTGCCCGCGTCCGTCTTGAGCGTGACCTGCCCTGTGGCCGCGTCAATCGCTGTGACTTCGCCAATGAGCTGCTCCTGTTTGACGCGGGTTGTCGCGCCGCCTGCTGTGGATGAAGTGTCCTGCGCTGGCGTCTGCGCTGCGGTGAGGGGGAGCGCCGCCGTTAAAGCCAGAACGAATAATAGAATCTTTCTCATCTTGTCCTCTTTTATCAAGCTCGAAATTACCGGAGCGCAAACTACGCCGAAGATGATCTTCAATCGGCTGGAGAGCGCATGGTTCGTCAACTTGTTGTTTTCGGTCATTCTACCCCCCGCCCCCTGATTTATTGAAGTCCGCAAGGGTAGAGTTGAAAGCTCCTGCGTGCCTCAGAGACACGCGAGACGCCGCTCCGGATAATGCTTACGCGGCGCTATTCGCGCACGGCTTTCGTCAAAAGGGTTCGCCGGATATAGATTATCGCCGTGCGCCCTTTCGACTTCATCCCAGAATTGCGCCAGGAAACTCTGATCTCGCTTCGCGCGAAAGAGTGCCGGACCTTCGACATCCTCCGTGGATTGATTCTCGTCGCACAGCCGCAAGAGTCTTCCGGCGATTTCCACGCGGACGCTTGTGGGGAGGCTGACAAAACGTCTGGCGAGTATCTTGGCCGGGTTGTTCAAGCCTTTCATAACCCACCTCACCAAAACAGATTGTTCGCGGACCGAGCCGGCGCACACAGTCTCGTCCACGTTTACCTCTAACGCCTCTCCTTATCGTCGTCCTTGCGCCGGGAGTCACGTTCGGCGATTTTGGCGTCGAACTTCTGCTGCTGCTCCGCCGTCAGCAGGGCGCGTATTTTTTCTCTGGTCTGCTGGCGCACGGCGTCGTAGCGCGGCTGGACCTCACGGCGGAGCTGGCCGTACTCTTCACGCGCCTGGTCTAGAATGGAGCGGATCTGGGTCGCCTGCTCGTCCGTTAAATTGAGGTCGCGCCTCATGCGCTCGAAGATGTCCCCCTTGCCGCGCCGGCTGCGCATCTCCTGACGATCGGTCGTGCTGCCCTTCAGACGAAGGGCGCTGTCGAGCGCGACGCCCGTCAGGCAGCCGAGGATGAACACGCCCAGCACTACGAGCCAGATTTTGAGTCGTGTCTTAGCGCGCGGTGTCATCTTGAGGCCTCCCGCTCGTCTTCATTCAAAATTGTTCCGAGGACGTCGTCGCTTGAGAGCGATTGATTGTCGGCGAAAACCATCTGCTCAACCTCTGCGTCGCGCGCATCCAGCAACGCTTCGTCGCTGAAATTCGCGGCCGGGCGCGTGCTCAGGCTGACCGACAGGAAGAAAACAAAAGCGAAGATCATGACTAAGGCCATTGCCGGAACGGCGCGCCAGATGACGCCCACGAGCGCGAGCCAGTTCTCTCTTTCTTTGCGCCCTTCGCGCTCGGTGTTGATGCGCGAGCGAAGACGCGTGTAAAGAAAGGGCGACGCGGTGACCCGGTCCGCTTCCATCTCGTTCGCAGCGGAGGCGCGGACGATCTCTCGACCCATCGAGTCGAGGCGCTCATTCAAACCTCTCTCAATCTTTTTGCCGGTCATTGGTTTCACCTGCTCTCCGCCGGAAGCCTTCTGAAACTTCCGGCTTCATAATTCAAGACGCGCGCGTGTCACACGCGGTTACAGAAATCTGTTCAACACGCGGCGCAAGGAAGCGCGCGCGCGATGCGCGCGCACCTTAACTTTGGAGGCCGACCAGCCCAGCAGCTTCGCGATCTCGGCGACAGACATTCCTTCGACGTCGAGCATGACGAGCACCAGACGGTCTTCGGCGCTCAGGCGCGCGAGCAGCTTGCCGGCCAGGTCGCGCGCGATTGCCGCCGCTTCCATGTCGCTCTCTCCCGTAGTCAAGCTCGTTTTCAGCCACGCCGCTTCATCCTCCGAAACTTCGCCGAGCGCGCTTTCGGGTCGCCTTTTCGAGCGCCGCAGCTCGTCGTAACACGCGTTGTAAGCGATGCGCGCGATCCACGCGGCGAACGATGCTTCCTGCTGGTTGGAAAAATCACTAAGTGCGAAATAGGCCTTCGTGAAACTTTCCTGAACGACCTCTTCGATCTGCTCCGGCTGGCGGAAGAAACGGCTTGAGATGAGCGCGACGCGCCGGCGATGACGATTGAAGAGTTCTTCGAACGCTTCCTCGTCACCTGCGCGGGCGCGAGTCACAAGTTCCGTGTCCGACAACTCGACGGACGGCGGCACGAGCGCCTCGCGCACCACAGGATCGGAGTTATCTGCCATCTCGTCCATCAGTTACTAGACGCACGCGCACACGCGGTCGTCACAACACTGTGAAAAAAAAGTGGCAGCCCCTTTGATTCGGGGCTGCCATTTCAGACCGTGCTGGCTCTTTATCCCTTACTGGTTCTGTCCTTCCGCGGCTTTACGACGCCCGCGGAATTCCTGACGCTTCTGCTCCCACTGCTGGCGCTCGGCCGCGAGCTGCGCTTTTTGCTCGGCGGTCAGGACGTTGTACATCTCATTCATCATGCGAGCGCGCGCGACTTCCATTTCGACCTGAGCGTTGGCTCGCGCCTGCGCTGCGGCGCGAACGGCCGCTTCATCAAACGTGCCGCCGCCGAAGGCGTCAAAGCCGCCGGACCTGCGCTCTCCCTTATTACGCTGATGCAGAGCTTTGAAAGTCTCGCGGTAACGGGTGGCGATCTGCTCCATCTGAGCTTTCTGCGCGTCCGTCAAATTGAGTTTCTCGGCGAAGCGGCCCGGGAAGCCGCCACGATGGCCGCCCCATCCTTTGCCGCCGCCACGGCGCGCGCCGCGGCGCTCCGAGCGCTCCTGCCCGCCCTGCCCCTGAGTCGTTTGCTGCTGCGCGAAGCCGATGACGCCGGCCAGGGTCAACATCCCTGACAGCAACAGCCCGCCCATAATCTTCCTTGAATTTCTTCGCATCTATCTTATCTCCCAGAAAATGAATTAGAAGGTGAGCCGCAGCAGACACGCAAGGGAGAATTAACGCCTCGTTACGGCGGCCGTTCAATCTACAAGACGGGCGTTGCTGGATTCCGGTTACAATTATTTCCGGGATATGAAGAGCCACCGCAGACACAGAGGCACGGAGAAGATGTTGGAAAGCGAATTTGAAATCTCGAATCTGTCCTTTTTATTGTTTAACTTCCTCTGTGTCTCTGTGTCTCTGTGGCTAACTCCACTTTCACTCAGCCACAAGGGCCAGGCGAAAGCCCAGCAGCGTCCAGTCGGTCTCCAGCTCTACCTCGTAGATGTAGGAGAAATCTCCCGGCGCGTTTGAGCCGATGGCGTAGCAGGTCGCGTTGCCCTGCTCGTCGCGGTAGAAGCCCAGCTCAAGCGCTTCCGTCTCACTCCAGTGCGGGTGAAAGATCGTGCCGACGAGATTGAAGACGACGGGCGGGCAGATCGTCAGGCGAAAGCCCTGCGGCAGAAGATTTCGCGCGCGCCAGTCGTCGTTGACGACGCGAAGGAATTCGCGCAGGGAAAGATAGTTGTGATCGAAGCGCGTGGCATTCGTCATGGCCGCGCGCCCCATGTAAAAGCTGAACGGGTCGGCCGTGGCGTCGAAGCCGTAGAACGTTCCGTAGAACTGGCGGTTTCCGGGCAGGTACTTTGGCTTCTGCGTGGTCTCAACGCCGATGACCTGACCCTGATGTTTTTTGTGCCCGTTGACCAGGACATCACGGTAGCTAGGGGAATGGTCCCGCCTCTCGTTGAAGCCGCGTGGGGCCATCGAGTAGAAGCGCGCCAGGTATTCGTCATTCATTGGCACGACGTCCGCTGACGGGATGATGTGCCACTCGATGTTGAAGCGTTCCAACTGCTCCGACAACTGCGGCGATAGCTCCGGCACGCGCGCGCCGGGTGCGAGCAACTGCGCCTCGCGCGTTAACCGGAAGGCCTCGCGCAGCTTGCTCGCCCTCTCTTCCGTCCATTTTTCCATCTGCTAATCTGTCCCCTCTCGTGTTACATTTGATAAGAGACCACAAGAAAATCGCAAGGTATCGGATGTATAAGAACATCTGTACAGTCTGATGCGTATCTGTTTCATTACATACTAGCATTGCGAGGAACGAGCGCAAGCCGAAAACATGTAACCGGAGACAACATCGCGCCGTCTTTATAATTTGAGATAACTAACGAATAGCTCAGCTCATGCCCTTTATTTTCATCTCTGACAAACAACGTCTGACTGCGCCCATCGCGTGCGCGTTATTGGCCGTCGCTCTCGCGGCCTCCGGTTGCTCTAAGACGACGACCACCACGCAGTCCAACACCAACAGGACCGGGAGAGGCGAAGGGGGCGCATCGCGTGGTGCGGAAGGTCCGGCGACTGCCGTGACGACCGCCCGCGCAGAAGTGCGCCAGGTCCCTTCAACGATTGAGGTGACGGGCAGTCTGACGGCGACCGAATCCTCCGACGTCGCGCCGCAAACGTCCGGGCAAGTCGTCTCGACGCCCATCGGCGTCGGGGCCTTCGTGAGCCGCGGCGCGGTGATCGCGCGCCTCAACGACAGGGATGCGCGCCTTCGATTAAAGCAGGCGCAGGCCAGCGTGCAACAGGCCGCCGCCGGCGTCCGCCAGGCCGAAGCGCGTCTGGGCCTGGGGCCGAATAACCGCTTCGACGCCAGCACGATTCCGGAAGTCAGGTCCGCAGCCGCCACTTATGAAGCGGCACTCGCACAGCAACGGCTCGCCGAAGCCAACGCGCGCCGCTACGCAGACCTGGTCGAGACTGGCGACGTAGCACGCAGCGTCTATGACCAGTACCGGACGCAAGCCGACACGGCGCGCGCGCAGGCGAACAACGCGCGGCAGCAATTGGAGACGGCGATCAATCAGGCGCGGCAGAACAACCAGGCCATCCAGACTGCGCAGGCCGCAGTCGAGTCGGCGCGCGCGCAGGTTGCGATTTCAGAGAAGGCCGTCGCCGACACAGTTATCCGCGCGCCTTATTCGGGCTACATCAGCGCGCGTCCCATAGCCATCGGCGAATACGTCACGCCCTCTTCCGTCATCGCGACGCTTCTTTTGACCAACCCGCTCAAGCTGGAGTTGCAGGTGCCCGAACTGGACGCGCCGCGCGTGAGGCTCGGCATGGCCGTGGCGCTTACGGTTGATGCGTTCCCGGACAGGAAGTTCAACGGTCGCGTGACTGCGGTTAATCCTGCGATTGATCCCACGTCGCGCGCTTTCACAGTCGAGGCGGAGGTCGAGAATCCTGAGAACGCCCTGCGCTCCGGAATGTTCGCCACGGCGCGCATCGCGCTGCCGACCGGAAACCAGGCCGTCTTCGTCCCGCGCGAGGCGGTCGTCAGCGATCAAAACACAAACTCTTACCGCGTCTTTGTCATCGAAGGGACGACGGCTCATTTGCAGGTGGTGCAGATCGGCGAGGAAGAAAACGGGATGGTGCAGATTCTCTCTGGCGTCAAGGGCGACGCGGAAGTGGCGACCAGCAATTTGCAACAACTCTACGAGGGAGCTAAAGTTCAACCGACGCAGCAGCCGCAGAAATAGTTACGAGTTACGAGTTACGAGTTTCAAGTCGCGAAACAAACTCGTAACTCGTAACTCGCAACTCGTAACTTAGGATTTAAGATATGCAAAAGCTAGCAGAGATTTGCGTGCGCCGTCCGGTCTTCGCCACGGTGATTATCCTGGCGCTGACCGTCATCGGCGGTTTCTCCTTCTTCACGCTCGGCGTTGACCGCTTTCCCAAAATAGATATTCCGACCGTCTCAGTCACGACGACCAACGTGGGCGCCGCCCCGGCGGAGATCGAGACAGAGATCACGGACGTGCTCGAAGGCGCAATCAACACGGCGACGGGCATAGACGAACTGCGCTCCAGCTCCAGCACGGGCCGCTCGCAAATCACCATCAGCTTCGATCTTTCGAAAGACCCTGACGTGGCGACGCAGGAGGTGCGCGACAAGATCAATACGGTCATCAATCGCCTCCCAGAGACGGCAGACCCGCCGCGCGTGCAGAAGTCTGACCCGGATTCGACTCCAATCCTCCTCTACTCGATGACCGGGCCGTACACGATCCTGCAATTAACAGACATCGCGCAGAATCAGATCAGCAAGCGGATTCAATCCGCATACGGCGTCGGCGAGGTCTTCATCTTCGGCGCGCGCCAGCGCCAGATCAACGTCCACATAGACCCGACACGTCTTCGTGCTTACAACCTTTCGACCGTCGAGGTGGCGACCGCGCTGAGGACGCAGAACCTTGAGCTGCCGGGCGGGCGCGTTGACGAAGGCGCAAAGACCGTAACTTTGCGCACGATGAGCCGCGTCGAGCGGGTGGAAGATTTTGAGAACATCGTCATCACTACGAGGAACGGTTATCCGGTCAAGATCGGCGACATCGCGCAGGTGGAAGATAGCGGCGCCGACCCGAGCTCCATCTCAAGTCTGAACGGAGGGGCGGCGGTCACCTTAGCGATTCGCAAACAATCCGGCTCGAACACGGTCGCCGTCATCAACGCCGTCAAGCAGCGCATGGCCGAGATCATCCCGACTCTGCCCAAGGACCTCAAGTTCGTCATCGTCCGCGACCAGTCGGAGTTTATCGAGAACTCTCTGCACGCGATTGAAGAGCACCTGATTATCGGCGGACTCCTGGCCTCACTCGTCGTCTTCATCTTCCTCTGGAATTTCCGCTCGACTATTATCGCGGCCATCGCCATCCCGACCTCTATCATTGCCGCCTTCGCCTTTCTGGCGGCCTTCGGCTACAGCCTGAACCAGATGACGATGCTGGCGCTCACCTTGATGGTCGGCATCGTGATTGACGACGCGATTGTGGTTTTGGAGAACATCTACCGCTTCGTCGAAGAGAAAGGGATGCATCCCTTTCAGGCAGCTATTGAAGGCACGCGCGAGATCGGCCTCGCGGTGCTTGCGACCACGCTCTCCTTGCTCGCGGTCTTTTTGCCGGTCGGGTTCATGGGCGGCATCGTCGGCCGCTTCATGTCCTCCTTCGGTTTGACCTCGGCGGCCGCCATCGCAGTCAGCCTGCTGGTCTCGTTCACGCTGACGCCGATGCTCGCCGCGCGTTGGATCAAGGCGAAGAAAGAGGAGCCGCTGCCCGCGGGTCCCGTGGCGGTCGCCGCTTCGGCAGGCGGCACTGGCCCCGACGACGAGAAGCCGGAGGACCACATCGAGAAAGCAGAGGAGCGTTCGTCCAAAGAGTCGCGCTTTTATCGTCCGATTGATCGCGGGTACACGTGGCTCTTGAAGTGGTCAATGGCGCACCGCTTGATCATCGTCCTCGTCTGCGTCGGCGTCATCATCTCGATTGTCCCGCTTTACAATCTGGCCGGCTACAACCTGCTGCCGGATGAAGACGAGTCCACCTACCAGGTTAGCTTGCGCGCCCCGCAGGGGACGAGTCTCGCCGCGACGCAATCTATCTTAGACCATCTGGCGCGCGACATACGCGAACAGATTCCGGGCGTCGAAGCGACTCTCGCCATCGCCGGCTTCGGCGGACAGGGGGGCACTAATACGGGCCAGATCACAGTGCGCCTGAAGCCGCCGGATCAGCGCACGATGTCGCAGGCAGACATCATTCAGCGCACGCGCGGTTTGACGCGCCGCTACCCGAAAGAACTGGTCATCGGCGCTTCCCCAATCTCGTCGCTCTCGGGCGCCATCGGCGGCGGGCGCTCGTCGGCGCTGGCCTTTTACATCAGCGGCCCGGACCTGGAGAAGCTCGACGAGTATTCGAAGAAGATTATTGATAAGGTGAAGCAGAACCCGAACGTCCAGGATGCGGACCGCTCGCTCGTGCTCGGCAACCCGGAGGCGCGCGTTCACATTGACCGCCAGCGTGCGGCGGACTTCGGCGTCAAAGCGGGCGACATCGCGCAGGCCGTGAGCACGATGGTCGCGGGCCAGCGTGTGACCACCTACAGCGAGGGCTCCGATCAGTATGATGTGGTGCTGATGGCCCTCAATCAATATCGCCAGAACACGGATTTGCTGAGCCAGTTGAGCGTCCCATCTTCCAGGGGCGGAACGGTTCAGCTTTCAAAGCTCGTTCATCTGGAAGAAGGCACCAGCCCGACCTCCATTGACCGCATCAATCGCCAGAGACAGGTGACCGTCACCGCCAGCGTTTCGCAGAACGGCTCGGAATCCGAAGCGCTTGCAGCGCTGCAGACGGCCGCCTCGGAAGTGGGGATGGAGTCCGGCTACACGACGGGTGTAACGGGCCAGTCGAAACAACTGGGGCAGGCGAACAAGTATTTCATGCTCGCCTTCATTCTCTCCTTCATCTTCATGTACCTGGTGCTGGCGGCGCAGTTCGAGTCGTTCATTCACCCGGTCACGATTCTCCTGACGCTGCCGCTCTCGATTCCGTTCGCGCTCGTTTCGACTTTCGTCGCCGGGCAGAAGCTCAACATCTTTTCGGCGCTTGGCATTCTGGTGCTCTTCGGCATCGTGAAGAAGAATGCCATCCTCCAGATTTCACATACGAACGAACTCCGCTCGCACGGGATGGAGCGTTACAGCGCGATCATTCAGGCGAACCGCGACCGCCTGCGCCCCATCCTGATGACGACGATTGCTCTGGTCGCGGGCATGATCCCGCTCATTTTGGGATCGGGCGCGGGCGCGGCGACCAATCGCTCCATAGGCGTGCTCGTCGTCGGCGGCCAATCGCTCTGCCTATTGCTGACGCTCGTGGCCGTCCCCGTTTTCTACTCGCTCTTCGAGGATGCCAGCGAATCACCTGTGTGGGCTTACGTCGGGTCGAAATACGGAACTTTTACCGGCGGCGTGCGGCGGCGTTTCGCAGGCGGCTGGAAGGCGTTCGCGAATCTCTTCTCGCGCTCCCCTCGCCCGCAAAAGAAGCAGAAGGATAAATATGTGGATCAGGCCTCAGGTGATTAACGGCGTGCGCAACAATATCTGTGAATCGAGCGGCAGCTCTCAGCGGCTCTGCCGCCTCAGTGTGCGAAAAGGCTTTGCCTTTCCGTCCATAGTACTTTTTATTCTGCTGCTATCGTGCGCCGCGCACACGGCTCGCGCGCAGCAGACGCAGCCCTCCCCGTCTCCGCCAGCCGGAACACAGTCGCAGGAGCAGAGGCAGCCGGGCGCGCCGTCGCCGACACCTCTGCCGCCGAACGCGACGTCCGCGCCGATTCGTCCAGACAACGAAGCGCAGCAGAGCACGCAGCCGCAGACAGGCCCGACGCAGGAGCGCCAGCAGACCACGCCCAACACACAGGGCCCGCGCCCCATCACGCCGCAACCGGCGACGCCGAGCGGGTCGCTTTATGATCTGCCGACGACGGCGACGCCTGCCGGAACGACGCAGCCGCAGACTGCGCCCACCACCACGACCACGACGGGCCAGCAAACAGGCGTGCAGCAGACGCCCGGACAGGCGGTCGGCACAACGCCCGGCGTCGCCCCGGCGGAGTTGCCGCAGGACCCGCCTCCCGTTTCGCCGAACTTCGAGGCTCAGATAAGACCCTTGCCGAGCGCAGAGCGCGTCGGGGTGAATGTCGCCGACCAGACGCCGCTCAGCCTGAACGACGCCATCAAGCTCGCGCTCCAGAACAACAACGACATTGACGCTTCGCGCATAGACGTGCAGATCGCAGAGTACAATCTGAGGGCCGCGCGCGGCATCTACGATCCGCTCTTCTCTTCCGAGAGTTATTACGAGCGGCGTACGACTCCGACCAGCTCGACGCTCGGCGGCGCGGGCGCAAGCGGTGCAGTCACGCAGACGGACGCGACCGGCGCGGTCCGGCTCGGCGGCTTCTCGCCGTGGGGCGGCGGCTCCTACGAGCTGGACTTCTCTTCGACGCGGCTGACGACCACGAACCAGAACGTCACGCTCAACCCGCAGTTTCCGACGGCCTTCACGCTCACTTACGCGCAGCCGCTCTGGCGCGGATTTCGTTTCGATCAGAACCGACGCCAGATAGAGATCGCCAAGAAGAACCTTTCTTTGACGGATGCGCAGTTTCGCCAGCGCGTCATTGACGTCATCACGCAGGTCGAGCAGGCTTACTGGGACCTGGTCTTCGCGCTCCGCAACCTACAGGTGCAGATTGATGCAGTCAAACAGGCGCGCATCCAGGTCGAGAGCAACAACCGCATGGTCGAGAAAGGCGTGCTCGCGCCGATTGACGTCATCGCGGCGCAGACGCAGGTGACGACCTTCGAGCAGAACGTCTACACGGCGCAGGAAGCCGTCACGCGCGCCGAGAATACTCTGAAGACGCTGATGCTCCCGGACCGCACGTCCGCGCTCTGGCGCAGCGCCCTGACACCCGTCACGCCCGTCAGCCTCGAAGCGCCGCGCGTGCCCTTGGAGCAGGCCGTCCAGTCCGCGCTCCAGAACCGCCCGGAGTTGACGCAGCTCAGGACGAACGCCGACATCAACAGCATAGACGAGCGCTACTTTCGCGACCTGACCAAACCGCAGATTGATCTGGTCGGCACATATACGAGCGCGGGCCTCGCCGGGACGCTCGTGCCGAGGACTTCCACGAGCACGAACGCGATCCTGACGGAACGCGTCAACGCCCTTTCGGTGCTTGCGGGGCTCCAGCCGCTTTCGACGACGACGACCACGACGTCGTCCGTCGCGCCCAACCTGGTCGGGGGCTACGGCCAATCCATACGCAATCTCATTGACCAGAGCTACCCGACGGCGCGCGTCGGCGTGCGACTCTCCCTGCCGCTAAGGAATCGCACCGCCGAAGCGAATCTGGGGCGTGCGCTCGCGCAGGGCAATCGAATCAAGAATGAGTTCGCGCAGGCCGAGCAGTTAATCGAGGCGGACGTTCGCAATGCCTTGCAGACCGTGCGCTCGGCTGAAGCGCGCCTGGCGTCCGCAGCATCCGCGCGCGCTTCGGCCGAATTGCAATACGAGAGCGAGCAAAGACAGTTTCGCGCGGGCACGACGACCCTTTTCCTGGTCCTGCAACGTCAGACAGATTTACTGGCCGCGCGCGCGCGCGAATTGCAGGCGCAGACCGATCTCAACAAAGCCATCGCGCAGTTTCAACGCGCCGCCGGCAACACGCTCACGGTGAACAATGTCACCTTGCGGACAGACACGCCGACGCGGCAACTGGAACAACGCACCGCCACGGAGACGAACGTAGCGGGCAGCGGTTCTTCAACAGCAAACGTTGACCCGAACAATAAATAACTTGTAGGGGCAGGGACAAGTCCTCTGCCCGGACTTATTGCGGATTTCGGATTGCGGAATGCGGAATGAAAAAGATGAGCTTAAGTTTTTCTAAATCCGCAATCCGAATTCCGCATTCCGCAATCGAACTTGTCCCTTCCCCTACAAGTTTCAAATAAGCATTTTTAATAGTTCATGTCTTCCCCATCTTCCGCCAGCCACATGCACAGAGTCGCACTCATCTTCGCGCTCTCTCTGCTAACGCTCACGGCCTGCGCCGCCTGCTCGTCAAAGACGTCCGAGAATAATCAGGCGAGCGGCGTCGTGGTCGTCAATGCTCCGGCGGCGGGCCAGGTGCGCCGCATACTCGTCAGCGAGGGCGCAGAGGTCCGAGAGGGCGCGGCTCTCATGGAGATTGCCGTGCAGGTTGAGGCGGCCGCCACGCCGAGCCCCGGCGAGACTGCCGAAGGGGCCGCGGTGCGCAGCATCAAATCCTCGCAGGCGGAGATCGAAGCGGCTCGCACGGAAGTCGTCAAACATGAGGCGGAAGTTCAGAGACTGACGCCGCTCGTCGCGTCCGGCGAAGCGAGCCAGGCGCAACTGGAAGGCGAGCGTGCGCTCTACGAACGCGCGCAGCAGCGACTTCAGAAAGCTAAGGACGCGGAGCAGCAGGCGGAGGCCCAGCTCCGTGTCGCACGTCAACCCGGAGCGCAGGGGCGCGCGGCGCAACCGGCGGGGCCGCGTGAACAGATCGTCGTCGCGCAAGCTACGTCGGCCGGAACGGTCGCCGTCATCAGCGCGCGCGTCGGGGATAAAGTTAAGGTCGGCCAGGTGCTGGCGACGCTCAGAACGGATGCGCCCTGAAAAGAGTTTTGTGAAGAGTTCGGCCATCAACATCGGTCCGGGCGAAGTGCGTAAGCGCCGCCTGATGGGAATGGTCGGCCTGGCGGCTGCCGTCGGACTGGCTTTCGTCGCGGTGTTCTTCGGGACGCCGCGCTGGGCGCGCGTCTTCGTCTTCATTCCGGCATGGGTCGCGGGCCTCGGCCTGTTCCAGGCGAAGGAGAAGACCTGCATCGCGCTGGCGGCGCGCGGCGCGTGCAACATGGATGCGGGCGAGGAGAGCATCGAAGATGAGAACCGAATCGCGCAGCTGCGCGTCAAGGCGCGCCAGATTAACCGCCGCGCGCTCATCACCGCCGCTTTGATTACTGCGTTGACGGTCGCTTTTCCATAGCTGCAAATTGCGGGTGAAGGACGAAGCACAGCGACGAAATCCGTTCGGGTGACGGCGCGCCCATTCTTTCATCTCCGCGCCAGAGAGTTGAGCGGGAGCCCAGGTCTCTGTAGAATCTAACGCCGTCCGCAGGTAGGGCCGGCAGGTGTGCTGGGGCTTCTCGTAGTCTGCCAGTTTTCAATGAACGCATTCATCATCCCGGAGCGTTAAAGACTCAGACCAGTTACGAATGATTCAGGGTCAGGACATAGTCTGCATTTCCAGCATAGACTGGGATTTCAACTGGCAGGGACCGCAGGAGCTGACGTCGCGTCTGGCCGCGGCGGGCAACCGCGTGCTCTTCGTAGAGAATACAGGGATTCGCTCGCCGGGGCTCAGAGACGCCGGGCGCGTGTGGCGCAGGGTCCGCCGCTGGCTCTCAGCGCTCGGAGTGCACGGGCTGCGGCGCGTCCACACGAACCTGCACGTCCACTCGCCGCTCGTCCTGCCACCTTTCGGCGCGTCCTGGGGGCGTCGGCTGAACGAGAAACTCTTCCTGACGCAGGTGCGTCGCGCCGTCCGTCATCTGGGGATGAAGGATGTGCTGATCCTCAGTTACCTGCCGACGGATACCGCCTCCGATTTAATCGAGATGCTGCGGACGCCGGAGAGCGTCGTCGTTTATTACCGTGTTGATAACCTCGCGCTGTTGACCCCGCACGCCGAGCGGCTGCGGCAAAGCGAGGAGGCGCTCATCAAGTCGAGCGACCTGGTCTTCGCCAACAGCGAGGCGCTCGCCGAACTTCCCTTGAGCATGCGCGACGACGTTCATGTCTTCCCGCCGAGCGTCAACCTTGAAGCCTTCGCGCCTGCGGACGAACATCGCTTTGAGCCTTCATCCCTGGGCGATGCGGCGGCGCACAGGGTCGGTGTCGGCGCACGCCCGAACGGAAACGGAAACGGCGAAAGGGACCGTGCGCGCACAGTCATCGGTTACGTCGGGGCCGTCACCAGGCACGTTAACCAGAGCCTGGTGTCACAACTGGCGCGCGTGCGCCCTCACTGGTCCTGGGTCTTTGTCGGCCCGTGCGACGCGCCGCTCAACGAGCTGTTGCGGCTACCGAACGTGCACTTTCTGGGGCAGCAGCCGCACCGCGAGCTGGTCAAGTTCATACGCGAGTTCGACGTGTGCATCATCCCTTACAAGCTCAGCGACTACACCACGACGGTCATGCCGACCAAGCTCAACGAGTATCTGGCGGTCGGCAAGCCCGTGGTCTCGACGAAGCTGCCGGCGGTGTGCAGCTTCAACCAGCAACACGACGTCGTTCTGACCAGCGACGAGCAGCCGGAGCGCTTTCTGCAAGCCATCGAAGACGCGTTGCGGCTGCCGAAGGACAGGGCTGCGGTCGAGCGGCGGCGCGCGGTCGCGGCGAGCGGCGACTGGCAGACGCGCAGTGAAGCGATGAGCGGATTGATCGAAGCCGCGTTGGAGACTAAACGTGGCGACTCCCAAAGCACGCGCGCCAATGCCCCGGCTGTTGCTGAGCCGCAGGCTGAGGACGTGGGCCGACGGCCGCGCGTTCTGGTCACCGTCTTAAGCCACAACTCGGCCGAGACGACTCTCGAAGCCCTGCGCCGTCTCGGCCGGCAGACCTACCCCGAATATCACTTGCAGCTCGTGGACAACGCTTCGACGGACGGAACAGTGGAGCGTGCGGCGCGCGAGTTTCCAGACCTGAAGATCAAAGCGCTCGCGTCGAACACAGGCTACACCGGCGGGTGCAACCTTACGCTACGGCAGGCGCGCGAAGAAGGTTACGATTACGCAGTCATCTGCACACACGATGTAGAGGTTGACGAGAGGGCGATTGAGCGTCTGGTCGAGACGGCGCGCGCCTGTCCCGGCGCGGGGATAGTCGGCGGCGTCGAGCACAACCTTTATGCGGGCGAGTCGCGCGCTGCCGGAGGCGGCTTCTATTCGAAGTGGTTTTCCCGAAACCTGTGGCGGGGCGCGGAGGCCGACGGCGTCCGGCAGGAAGTGTTCTGCGTGCACGGAGCGCTCGTGTTGCTGACGGCCGAGGCCGTTGCCAACGGCGTCGAACTGGACGAGAATCTTTTCATGTACTTCGACGAGGCAGACCTCGGCTTCCAGCTCCGCGAGAAGGGCCTCAGCGCCGTGGTTGACGAGCGAGTTCTCGTGCGGCACAGGAGGAACCCCTTGCCTGATACGGCGCGGGTCGGATACCTGATGCAGCGCAATCGCCTCTACATGGTGCGGAAGCACGCGCGCTGGCACCAACGCGCGTTCTACATCCTCTACTCCTCGCTCATAGAGCTTCCGATGAAAGTCGTCGTCAGGAGTTTACAGGGGCGCGCAGACTTCGCGCGCGCGTGTGTCCGTGGACAAATAGACGGGCTGCGGCGGCGCATGGGTGCGCCCGCCGAGTAGCGGCGCACGATTAGCGCGCCTTAACTCTCACGCCTGCCAAACAAGTCCGGGAACTCACGCCGCCAGTAGCTTAATTTGAAAAAACTTCGCGCGCCCATCTGCTCCTCCACGATGTGCCACCGGCGCGGGCTGGAAGGGTCGAGCTTCTGGTCCGACTCGTAGTGGCGCAGTAGGTCCTGCGAGGGCAGGCGGACGCGCTCCGGCTTAACGCGGTCGCGCCAGCCCCACCAGCCGCGGCGCAGCTCCGCCTGGTCGTGTTTCACTCCCACATACTTCCGCTCAAGATGGGCTACGCTCAGGAATAGGTAATGCCGCATGGGGAACGAGACGGGGTACATGCGCAGCCCTGGAAAACGTACCTGATGGCCGTCCGACCAGGCTAGCTCGACTCGGCCCTCGGACCTTCGCCAGGCGTTGAGCCGGTGCGGGAACGAGGGCAGGAAGGGGTAGTACCAGCGCATCGTCCGCTGGAAGTCCGCGTGGTCGTGGTCGGGGGCCTCGCGCGTCGGGATGAAGGTGTACTCCATGAAGTTGACGGCGTTGTGGCCCTGCGCGTCCGCCTCGGCGAGGGCCTCTGCCAGCGTTGCGCTGCCCGGCGGCGGCAGGCGAATCTCGTCCGGGTCGGCGTGCATGAACCAGTCTGCGTCGAGCGTCGTGGCCAGCTCCTCTTTACGCTCAAGGATACCGTGCCACTTGTAGACCCCTCCGGTGCGCGGAAATGTCTCGATGCCGATGAGGCCGCGGTTCAGATAGCGCCCGGCGATTTCAAGCGTCCTGTCAGTCGAGCAGTTGTCTATGAGGTAGACGTCAACCTTCTGCCCGATCAGGTTCTCAAGGCAGGCGGCGATGAAGCGCTCCTCGTTGTACGAGGCGATGATGGCGATGACGCGCATGCTTTACTCTTGTGCCAGAGGACTCGCCCGTAGTCTTTAAGTAGGTCTCAGTTTCTTTATCAACCGGAAGAGGCGCGGGTAGCGCTTCAGTCTTTCCCTGGCGCGAAATGTGCCGCGCTCGCGTAGCGAGAGGTGCGGGCCTCTGTCAGACCAGCGCTCGATCTTCACCTCCATGTTCCTCTTGAGCGAGAAGTAGGTCGCCTCGCAATCGTCCGTGAGCGTCACAAGTGACTGGAGCGCGGCTTCGCGGCGCAGGTCTGCCTCATACTGAGGTGGGAGAGAGAATTTCCGGCACAATTTGAGATAGGCGGCTTTGAGGCTCACTTCCTCGACGACGCCTGCGTAAACCCTCCGATTCGGACCGGAGAGCGCAATCAGATTCCGCAACAGGTGCCAGCTTTTCGGGAGAGGACTTAAGAGCTCCCACTCCTCGTCCAGGAGCCCGAAAGAGTCGTCTTCACGAATAAACGCGTTGGTGAAAATGGTGTCCAGGGCCTCGCCCCTCAAGTGTGCGGCGTCCGCCTCGAACCGCCCGAAGACCCAGCCGAGAAATTCCGGCAAAAGGCTGCGCCCCGTCTTGAAGTAGGCGTCCTTCACCATTTCGACGCGCAGGAGCGTGTGGCGCTCGGCAGGGTGTGGCGGCTGCTGCTTCCACTTTACGGAGAGGCCGTGGCCCATCAGATTCCGCTCGCGCGCGCTCGCATCCGAGATCAGTTGCTTACTCACCTTCAGAGAACCGTCCCGCGAATCTTTGGCGAACGAAGTCTCTGTGGGCAACTTCCGGTTGCTTGAGTAGGACCAGGCCAGCTCGCCCTGCGCGGCGCGTCGCGCGAGGTGGCCCATGACGTCCGCCTCAGGCCGGGCGCTCGCCAGGACCAGGAAGGAGTTGGAAAACTCCTCGAAGAGTCCGGCGCGCGTGACAGACCTTTGCGCCAGCACCTCCGGAATGAGCGGGCGCGCCGCAGATCCGTAGCTGCGCGACTCGCTCCCGGTCGTCAGTCCCAGACAGAGGTCCGGCGCGAGTCTCGCCAGCTCTGAGGAGAGGACGCACCTGACGATCTTGTAATCCGGGAAAGGATAGTAGAACTGCGTGTCTGTGAAGCCCGCCTCGCGCAAAAGCTCCAGAAGCTCGTTGCGTGAGAAGGTCCGCAGCGAAGGCTTCGGAGGGTAATCGCAGATTCCCGCGTAGGGCTGAGGCAGGTGGTCCTCCTGACAACCGAGCCAGTACTTGAGGCCGAGCTTATTTTCGATAGCCAGGATCAGGACGCCTTCCTCTTTAAGACAGAGTCTGGCTTTTTCGAGCAGCGAGGCGAAAGGCGTGGGCGTCTCTATGAACAGCTCCGCGTATTCCAGGACGCCTGCCAGGCAGACCACGTCATACTTTTTCCGCAGGGCCAGCTCGAAAAAGCTCCCGACGTGACCTTCCCAGTTTCGAAATTGGCGCAAACGCTCCTCGATGACGGCGTAGCGGGAGCGCGTTCCCTCGACGACAGTCAGGTGCGAGCACTCTTCGGCGAGGAAATGCGAGAGCGCCCCCATGCCCGCCCCCAGTTCCAGGACTTCCAGCCCGCCGAAGTCGAAGGGGCGAAGCAGATTTGCGCGCCACGGCGAGAGATGATACTCGACGGCCCACTCGCACGGCGAAGGATATATCTGGTCGCGCGAGGAGAAGGGCGGCGAGTTCCTGACCAGCTCGTAAATCCTCTGTTCCACGCGCCGCCCGTCAGAGTACTGAATCTCCATAGGCCAGCGATTATCTTTGAACGCGCGCCAATATTCAATCACCTCTCAGGACGGCTCAACCCTGAAGGCGTGAGAGACGCGCCGCAGGCTTTCGTAATGGCGCCAGCACGTTCGAGTCGCGCAGCGCCGGCAACAACGGGGCCGCCCCGGGCACGAACACTGTGGCCGGCAACACGACAAACGTCTCGGGCACGATCACCTACTACAACGGTAACTAACACTTGATCTGCGCCGGGAGGTCGCCCACGCGCTTGTCCTGACGAGGACTATTCCGGCACCCGCATCAGAGTGTAAACTCTTCGGGATGCCGACCAGAGGTGTAGAGCCTCCGACAATTCTTACAGACGCCGACGCTGCATCGCCCGAACGGGTCGCGCCGCACAGGCGCACGCGCAACTACCTGGCGGGCGTCCTGACCAGCTACGCCGTCGTCGCCCTGACCATCCTTTACAACCTCTGGCTGACGCCTTTCACGCTGCGCTTCCTGGACCGCGAGGAGTACGCGCTCTTCGTCTTCGGCAACGACCTGCTGACTTGGCTCGTCCTCCTGGACCTGGGAATGACTGTGGGCCTGCGCGCGCAGGTGGCGCAGCTCACGGGCCGCCCGGACACGGAGCGCATGAACCAGCTGGCGAGCACGACCTTCTTCGCGCAGCTCATCCTCGCCCTCCTGATGATCGTCGCCGGCGGTGCGATGGCCTGGCTCGCGCCGCGTCTCTTTCAGGTCCGCCCGGACCTACAGGGGCAGGCGTCGCTCGTCCTGCTGCTGCTGGCGCTCGGCACGGCGCTCAACTTCGCCACGCAGGCTTTCTCGTCGCTGCTCTTCGCGCACCAGCAGATTCACTATGACAACCTGATTCGCATCCTCCAGATCACAGTGCGCGCCGTCGTCACGGTCGCGCTGCTCGTGACGGGCTGGAAGGTGCTCGCGCTCGCCATCGCCAGTCTCGCCGCGGTCGCCTTCTTCTCTCTGCTCTCCGTGCTGCGCGCCTATCTGGCTGTGCCGGGACTCAAGATCAGCCCGCGCCTGGGCTCGCGCTCGCTGCTGTGGAACGACCTGAAGAAGCTGAACCTCTGGTACGCCGTCGGCAACATGGCGACCGCTCTTATCCAGAGCATGGACCGGCTCATCGCCGCGCGCTTCGTCTCGCTGGCGTCCGTGACGACGCTGGCGCTGACGGGACGCGCCTACATGCTCGCGCTTCTTCTGCTCACACCGCTGACGGCCGCCGCGCATCCGGCTCTGGGGCAGCTCATCGGCGAGGGCAAACGCGCGCGCGCCTTCGACGCCTACCGCCGGTTGCTGCTGCTTTCGACCGGAGCGGCGACGGTCGCCGCCCTGAGCCTCTGGAGTGGCAACGCAGCCTTCGTCGCGCGCTGGGTCGGCGCGGAGAACTACGGGGGCGCGTGGCTCGACGCCCTGATGATGCTGAACCTCATAGCGTTTAGCTGGGTGTTGCCGAATCGCATGGCGCTGATCGTGGGCCTGCGCGCCCGCCCGCAGGCGCTGACGCGTCTTGCGGAGGCGCTCCTCAACCTCTGCCTGTCTGTCCTCCTGGCGCGGCGCTACGGGCTGGTCGGCATCGCCGCGGCGACCACCATCGCCGCCGCGCTCGTCTCCTGCTGGCAGTTCCCGCGCCTGGTGGCGGACTATTTCGAGCGCAACCTCAAAGAGGTGCTCGCGAAAGCGGTCGCCCCGCTTGTGCTGCCCCTGCTCGGGCTCATTGCGCTCGCCGTCATGATGCGCCTCTTCGTCGCGTCGAGGGGCGGCTACGCGGGCGCGCTCGCGGCGATTCTCACGGTCGGCGCGTGCGGCCTCTTTCTGCTATGGCGCTTCGCGTTCGACAAAGAGATACGCGAACGCGCGCTACAGGTCCTGCACGTTCCGGCCCACTTCAGCAAACGCGGGCGGTAAGCTATTCTTCGGGGACGGAGGCGACCATCTTTGATTCCCGCTCCATTCATCGTCGGCACCGGACGCTGCGGCACGACGCTGCTGCGGTTGATGCTCGACGCGCACCCTCTGGTGGCGATCCCGCCCGAGACGCATTTCATCCCTCAGGTCATCAGCGCTCGTCGCAGGCATTTGCGCCCGCGCCGCGCCTTTCTGAAGGCCGTCACGGGCGCGCCCTTCTGGCTCGACAATCGAATGGATGTGGAGGAGTTGAAGCGGCGCATATGGGCGCTCAGACCGTTCAGAGTGGGCGATGCCCTGCGCGCCTTTTACGGGCTCTATGCGGAAGGGCGCGGCAAGCCGCGCTGGGGCGATAAGACTCCCAACTATGTACTCCACATGCGCGCGATTCAGGAAGTTCTGCCCGAGGCGCGTTTCATACACCTGATTCGCGACGGGCGGGATGTCGCGCTCTCGATCAAGGATTTGTGGTTCGGCCCCGCTACCTTTGAGGAGGCTGCTCAGCGCTGGGTCTCTTGGATCGAGGAGGCGCGCCGTCAGGCGACGTCTCTCAACGCTTATCTGGAAGTCAGGTATGAGGACTTAGTCTTGCGTCCGGAGGAGACGCTCAGAAAGGTCTGCGACCTTTTAGAGCTCCCCTGGGATGAGGCGATGCTCGACTATCACCTCAAGGCGGAAGAGAGGCTTGAGGAGATGGTTCAGCCGATGCGCTTAAGCGCGGGTCGCGTCATCGAGGCCGCGGAGCGCAAGGCCATTCACACATTGACCGGCCAGCCGCCCAGGCAGGACCGCATCAAGGTCTGGCAAACAGAGATGCCCGCCGCGGAACAAGAACGCTTCGAGCGGATCGCCGGCCCCCTGCTCAGCGAACTCGGCTACGAGACGCGCGAATCAGGAAGCCTTTGATCGAGACGAGGAAACGCTGAGGCATGAGCGGAGGAATTTCCAGAAGGCTGAAGCTGCCCGAGAACCCGCCCACAGTTCAGTCGCGCATCTTCTTGACGTCGGGATTCGAGGGCAGCTAGTCGGGATAGTGCTCGCTAATCTTCGCTTCAATTTCATGACCGGTAGATTCTTCGGCCGCATGATTACGCGGGGGCGCGCCCGTGCCGCCGCCGCCGTTATTATCTTTATCGGTGATTCTGAAATTTATGAGCCCTCGCTTGACCTCTTCAAGTGCAATGCTCGTGTTTCTACGCCTCAGCGGGTCAACTTCAATCCGTGGAGGTGAGCCGTGCAGGAGTTGCTTGGCTCTTAAAGCAGCGACGACGATCAGACGGTATCTTGAATCTATCCCCGGCCATTGCTCCTCATTTGCCGCGTTGTCGAAGCCGTTGTCAGCCGTTTTGTTTGTCCCATCCATAAGATTTCTAATCTCCCGCGTTCTGCTCGTCTCGAAAACTTGCTGCGTCTGAAGTGCAATACAAATCTCAGGCAAACTCAAAAAAACTTGAGCCAATAAACGGCCGCCCCGGCGAAGGCTATGGCGACGACGATATGCAGCCAACTGAGGGCTGAGCGGTAGCAGTAAGGACATCTCATTTCCCAAAGTCTCAACATCCTTACACAGTGACGGCAACGCATGTTCACCTCAGATTCGAATGGTCTTGATGAGCGCGGCTCAAGAAGTGATGTGAAACTCCTCTGTATGATTGATGCGTCGGAAGATGCCCAAAAACGCGCACGCGCAGGCCGCGACGGCCGCGCCGATACCCAACCATAAATGAAGCGTTCCGCCTTCCGAGTCCGGGGTGCCCTGTGAATTCTTAAAGGCGGCGAAAAGATAGAATTGCCATGTGGCAACCGCGGCCATCAGCAAACCGACGGTCCATAGCAGAATGTTCCTCAAGTTTTTCACGTCAGACCTCCCTGGTTAATGTGAAATAAAATTATCTCTTCAGATTATGACCTATGCTTGTTCGAGCACACGGCCCCATCCGGTTCCCGCGCAAGACAGGCACGGCCGCCCCGTGTTACGCCTTCCGGAGCCCGCGCATTGCTGACACTGTGACGCGGGCTGGTCAACCGAGACATGCCCCTTGCCGCCGCAGACCAGACAAGAGACGATATAGCCCGCGGAGATATTCCATCTCCCACTCCCCGTGCACCACGCACACGTCTCCGAGGTGTAACTTCGTTGCCTGATCACTTTTCACAGCTCCTCGAAATGCGGGTCGAGATAAGCAGACTTATCTCCCGGGCAGACAAACGTGCACGAGCCTGATGGGGCAGTGAGCCTGAAAGACTGTTTTCGATTGAATTTTGAAGTGCGGCGGAGTCAGACATCAGGACTCTCCTTATTACAGTCGCGTTTGAAAAAACAACAGACGGCACAAGAAGAGGGCCGCTGTGGCCCGATCCCGATGTCGAGAGGTGAATTTTTTAAGAACGAATGCGGTCAAACATTGACGGACGCAGTATAGCACATGAAAGACAACCCTCTCCAGACGGCACACAGCAAAGGAGAGAGGGCGCGAAGATACAGGTCCGCGCCCGTCTAGTTGATAAACGGCTTTTGCGCGGCGCTGCCCCTTGACCGGGAGCGCGCCGTCCTACTGGTATCGGTCAGGTCTTCGATGCGCCAGGAGGTGGTCTGCCCTTTGGAACGAATCCGCCCCGCGGCGCTTGTTTCGTACAGGTGAATGCCGGAAATTTCCCAGTCCCTCGGGGTGTAAAGAACATATCCGCCACGAAAGACCGCGTGCGCGACGAACTCTCTCCCGTCAGGCAGGGTATAAATGCCCTGCTCTCTCAGCTCTTTCATAGATTTCCTTTGGCGCGGGAGCGGCCCGAATAGAGCTGCCAGGTGGCGTTGGCGGCGTTTAAGCGAACGCGCTTGATCCCTTTCGCCAGCCTGAAGAGTTGGAGTACACGTATGCCCCACCAGTTGAAATCAATCTCGTACCAGGCGAGCCCGTGGCGCGCCGAAGTCGGGTGGGCGTGGTGGTTGTTGTGCCAGCCTTCGCCGAAGGTGAGGAGCGCCACCCACCAGCTATTGGTCGAATCATCGTTGGTGGCGAAGCGTCGCCGGCCCCACATGTGAGTCGCGGAGTTGACGAGCCAGGTCGCGTGCAGGTTGAACGTCACGCGAAAGAAGATGCCCCACATCAAAACAGACCAGCCGCCGAGCGCGAAGAGCAGCAGGCCGCAGATGACCAAAGGCACGTAGTAAAACCTGTTGAGCCAGCGGTGAAAACCATCCTTCATCAGGTCCGGGGCGTAGCGCCACAGGACCTCCGACTCGTGAACCTGCGCCGTGCCCGTGAGAATCCATCCCATGTGCGCCCACCAGCCGCCGTCGCGCGGCGTGTGCGGGTCGCCGGGCGCGTCCGTGTGCGCGTGATGTATGCGGTGTGTGACGACCCAGTTGACAGCGCCCCCTTCGAGCGAGAGCGTCCCGCAGACGGTCAGGAAATACTCGACCGCTTTCGGCGTCTTGTAGCCCCTGTGTGTGAGAAGACGGTGAAAGCCCATGCCGACGCCCGGACTCCCGGCTATCCACCACAGGGCGACGGCGGCTATCAAAGCCTGCCAGCTAAACATAAAGAGCGCGGCCACCGCGCCCAGGTGAAAGATAACCATCCAGCTTGCCGTCACCCAGTTGATGCCTGCTTCCTTGTTCTCAATGCTCGATTTGCTGCTCATAAAGCTCCTGAAGTTAGAATCCGACCTGCCCTCATTCGGGGGGTTATACGGCAAGGAATATCCTGGTTGCTTACCGCACAACTGTTTGTAATATGCATGTGTGTCTTTTTGAATAAGAAACGACATGTTTTTGGTTGGCGAGGGATGAACTTTCAAGAATCTTGATTGTGTCTCGCGCCCGCGATGACTCGTGACCCGGCCTGTCTGTCACATCGTTCAACCCTTTCTTTCCAGCGCAAAGCAGCTTTCGAGTTGCGGGCGTGGCGCGCGCATTCCTGTTTATATGACTCATCTGGATTACCGATGGCGACACTCTTATACCTGGCCTCGCAGACGTAACAGATCGAGGCGCGTCCCAGAAAGGAGAGATCAAGAGGTGATTCGAAATAGAAGCAGCTCCCCCCGCAGAAAATACAGTCTTCAGATTCGGGAATAGTCAACTTCGGATTTTCGTTAAAGACGAATCCGCAATCAATACAGGAGAACTCTCGCTCCGCTCGCTCAAGCTGAAAGCTGTTTCCCGAAAAGCATACAGGGCAAGCTATGAACACTTCTTTCTTGATATATCACCACCGAATCTGACTTCGGAGTGCGCTTGGTTCTTAAAAATGGAAGCGCCCCCGGCTTCATTCCTATTGTTGCCAGGGGCGCTTTCCGTAAAGGGTCGCTGGTTATGTTAAGAGTTCTTACCAGCGGTTGCCGCGATTGCTATCGCCGTGGTTGAAACGTCCGCCGCCACGATTGCCACCGTAGCCGCCGCGACCTCCGCCACCGCCGCCACCGTTGCGATTCTCTCGCGGCCTGGCCTCGTTGACCGTCAGGCTCCGCCCCTGGATTTCCTTGCCGTTGAGCTGCGCGATGGCCGCTGCGCCCTCTTCCTTCGACGACATCTCGACAAACCCGAAGCCCCGCGAACGGCCCGTGTCGCGATCCTCGATGACCG
>Ga0268243_1000077_pt1 | contig 28897 bp, 18 predicted proteins | sample BulsoiMagMametaG_FD_200254 | JGI IMG/M metagenome (GOLD analysis project Ga0268243, IMG submission 200254) | Bulk soil microbial communities from Mexico - Magueyal (Ma) metaG (v2) (version 2) | ecosystem: Environmental > Terrestrial > Soil > Agricultural land | place: Mexico: Magueyal...
GCACCGGTGGAGAGCGGCTGTATCGCAGTGGAGACCGAGCGCGGTGGTTGGCGGATGGGAGCGTGGAGTTTCTGGGACGCACGGATCATCAGGTGAAGATCAGAGGCTTCCGCATCGAGTTGGGAGAAATCCAGAACCGTCTGCTGGAACACTCGCTGTTGTCGAAAGCGGAAGTCATCGCTCATCAGATTCAAAACGAATCGCTGGAACTCGTCGCGTATGTAGTACCATCAGCCGAGGTGACCGTCACCGAACTGCGGAGCTACCTGTCGAACACCCTCCCTCACTACATGGTCCCTTCCACTTTCGTCATGCTGAACGACCTGCCTTTGACGCCCAACGGCAAGGTGGATCGCCGCGCTTTACCGTTGCCTGACGCGAGCCATCAAGAGTTGCGGTCAGAGTATGTAGCCCCCCGCACGTCTGTCGAGGAGTTGCTGTGTGACATCTGGCGTGAAGTGCTCGGCGTAGAGCGCGTGGGAGTGCAAGACAACTTCTTTGACCTCGGCGGTCATTCCCTGCGGGCTACGCAGGTCGTCTCGCGTATCCGAGATGCCTTCGCTCTCGAAGTGCCACTGCAAAAACTGTTCGAGTCGCCCTGCGTGGCGGACCTGGCGGTTGCGCTGTTGAGCCTCGATGTCGAGATGGACGCCGACGAGATGGAAACCGAAGAGGAGCTGCAAACTGCATCCTCCAGGTAAAATTTGCGGAGTAGTCAAGATTGATCTTGGACGGAAAATGATTCCGCGCAAGCTAACAGCTAGTAGAGGCGGCTCTGTCAAGAGAAAAGATTACTCCTACCCCCGGTATTGTCAACTATTACGGTTTGCGATTGAATGCAACTGATGCGCGAGAATAGTAGGGGCAGGGCTTGTCTGTACAGTGCCATGAGATACTTTACAGTTCTGTGCTGGCGCTTTAAAGCAAACCCGTTGGCGCTTGTCTGTAAAGTTCACCTTTGATTTAATGAAAACTCAAGGGTGAGATCGGTTTTGAACTGAGCCAAACTGTTTTCAATTCGGTGTGAAATTAAATTTCTGAGTTCAGAGCAGATTTCTAGGATTGAGCCGAGATTGATCTGGAGCTTTAGGACGCCGCCAGAGTGAGCGAGCACGGTAACGCGCAAAACGGTGAGCATCTCCCCCTCCTTTCTGAAGGGGATGCTCACCGTCTCAAGCGCGCTATTCAACACGCGGCAGTGACCCGCGAACTGCCGCACAATATCACTGGTGCACTCTTTGGCTGCCGACTCCTCGTGTAGTTGGTGGGCTACGCCATCGAGTGCTTTGATCTCTTTCGAGAGTGCATTGCCATTAGCCTCTAGGCGCTCTGCCGGCATGTCGTCATCTGCGAGCGCAGCCGTGTAGTTCTCGTAGAACTACAGATAAACCCACTGCTGCTTCTCTCAGGCGGCTGGCACGCTCCTCAGGGCATCGCCAATAACTTCCGGACACCGGAAGAATGAGACAGCCTCGTTCCAAGCCAGACTCTCACTTCTTCCGCCATCACTCGACCGTTATCAGGTAGTCGTTGTACACGCGCCCTCGGTTGACGACTTTGACCGTGAAGTATCCGCTCCGGTAGACGTTAAGGTATACCACCTCGTAATCGCTGTTCCCCTCGCGCCGGGCGATCAAATTTCCGTCGAAGTCGTAGACGTACAAATCCAAATCGGTGTCTCCGTCACCGATAATGGTGATGACAGCAGAGCCTCGATACAGATACACGCTGTGCGTCGTGTAGCTTCGAGCGAGCACGCGGCCGTAGCTGCTGTTAAGGCTCATTGAGCTGCTGTTGATTGAATCAGTCGCCGGGATCGTCTTTGCCGAAGCAAGATTCGGTGACCCGCTAAGAACGACCAATGCGACGAGCAATTTTGCGATGGTATTTTTCATGTCTTCTCCTTCTCTTTCTTCCTTGCGCTTTCCTTTAATCGCGGGCTTGAGCTCGCCCGTTCACGCTAAAGTGAAAAGAAAAGGAAAAAGGTTACAGGCGAAAATGAAAACTTCTCACAAATCACTCGCGGTCGTTCGACCGTCAGGCTCGCCGGGGTTATCTACCGCAGAGAGTTGTAACCATTTTTAGTTTTTCGACACTCAAGGTTGAAAAGCGTCGGCGGAAACTCGGCGTTGCCATGAGCGCTCGCCGCGACATCTTCCCGCGCCGAACAATTTTATTCTCACTTGGGGCGGAGAGAGTCCCGCGCCAGTAATGAAGCGCGGGAGTGATTCCATCGGCGAGAAATAAGGAGGACGAGAGAAATGAGAGGGGCGAAAAGTTTAAGAGCGGGAGCAGTCTTCTTGTTGTTAGTGTGGGGGGCAATTGCGGCGCTTGGACAGAAAGCCGAGCTCGTCGTGCAGACTGGTCATAGCGATGAGGTGCTATCAGTGGAGTTCAGCCCAGACGGAAGATACTTAGCCAGCAGCAGTCGTGACCGGACTATCAAGATTTGGGACGTCTCATTGGGAATACAGCTGAGAACCTTGACCGGCCATGAGAGTTCTGTGACCGAAGTGGTCTTCTCCCCTGATGGGCAAACCCTGGCGAGTGCCGGAACTTCCGACGACACCATTCGGGTGTGGAAGGTGGAGACAGGGGAATTGCTGAAGATACTTAAAGAGGACACGCGGTGGAGTCTGTCAAGTGAAGAACTCAAAATTTTTAGCAAGGATTATTACGAGAGCGTGACCGACGTTGCCTTCTCGCCGGACGGCAAGATTATCGCTAGCTGCAACTACAAGGCAATCAAGCTGTGGGATTCAGCGAGCGGGCGCTTGCTGAAAATGCTCGTCAACCATTCCGATTGGATTTACTCAATCGCTTTCAGCCCTGACGGGAAACAGATCGTCAGCGCGGGCAGAGACAAGACGATTAAAATTTCGGACGTGGCGACCGGACAGGTGTTGAAAACGTTCGCCGATGAAGCGGGCCAAAAAAAAGAGGGGCTTTTTGAACTGATCCTCTGGTCGGTGACTTTCTCGCCGGACGGCAAGACAGTCGTCAGTGGGGATAACAGCGGCGCGATAAAAATTTGGGACATCCGAACTGGACTGAAGACGAAAGAATTCAGGGGCGATGAGATGTCTGTCAAGTCCGTCATTTTTTTACCGGACGGGGTGACAATCGCCGGCGGCGGGTTTGACGGGGCGGTCAAACTTTGGGACTTATCCAGCGGGCAGGAAAAAAGATTAACCGGGCACACCCAAGCCATCGAGTCCGTCGCATACTCCCCAAAAAATCATCTCCTGGCAAGCGGGAGCAGCGACAAATCAATCAAATTCTGGGAGGTCGGAAGCGGGGAAGAAATAAAGATACTCAAGGGCAAGACTTCCAGCATTTCGGAAGCCAGTTTCGCGCACCGCGCGCCCTTACTGGCCGTCGGCTTTAGCGACTCGGTTGTGAAGTTATGGAATTTGGAGAAAGGCGAAAGCCAAACGCTCGACGCCCGCGCCGGGGGGGAGCCCAGTCCGGACAACGCTTTTATCGAATCCATTTACATTTTCAACACTGGCGGGGGAAGCACTGCGGTCGCTTTCTCGCCCGACGACGAGATGCTGGCGAGTGGGACCAGAGACATCAAGTTGTGGGAGACGCGCAGCGGCAAGCTATTACGGACAATCCAGACGAGAGACATCACTGTCGTCTCATTCGCATTTTCGCCGGACGGAAAACAACTGGCGAGCAATAGCATCCCGAGTGACATTATCAGGCTGTGGGATACGGAAACAGGCAAAGAGTTGAAAAGCCTCGCCGGACACGAGAGCCGGGTTGACACGCTGACGTTTTCGCCGGACGGAAAGATTCTGGCGAGCGGCAGCAGAGACAACACGGTGAAATTATGGAACGTTAAAACGGGGAAAGAGATTACCACTTTCAAGGGGCATACCGGGCCCGTCGGCCTGGTGGCTTTTTCGAGTGACGGGGGGAAATTAGTGAGTCTCAGCGGCGACCGCACCGCGAAAGTTTGGAACGTTACGAGCCATCAGCAGATAGTATCCATCCTACTGGATGCCCCTGATGCGAGGCAAAAGCTGCGCGAGATAGTCCCGGCACTGAAGATTGACAACGAATCCGTTTTCGACGAAAAGTTCGACGTTAAGGGAGACGGGAAAGGCAATATTTATATTTCCGACCGTCGCACAGATAAAATTTTAGGGACGTTATTCAGACTCGATAACGAATGGGCGGTGACAACCCCGGACGGCCTCTTCGACGCTTCGCCGGAAGGCAGAAAACTCCTGCACTACGTGATCCGTCTTGAGCCTATCAATTTGGAACAGATGAAGGATCTGTATTACGTCCCCGGCTTGTTATCGAAAATCTTCAAAGGTGAGCCGCTCCCGAAAGTCGAACTCTTTTCCGCCAAAGATTTGTTCCCGCTCGCTGAGTACCAGCAGCCAAAACCTGATCAGAAATCTTTCACCGTCAAACTGACCAACCGCGGCGGCGGCATCGGCCAAGTTCAGGTCATCGTTAACGGCAAAGAGATTATCCGTGACGCCCGCCCCGACAATTTCGACCCGAATCAGCCGAGCGCCACCCTGCAAATTAACCTTGAGGGCGCGCCGATTGTCGCGGGGAAGGAAAGTAAGATCGAGATCGTGACCCGCAACGCGGCCGGCTCGCTCAACTCTCGCGGCAGCTCGCGCGGCGCGAAGATCGTTCAGGTCTTTAATTACGGGGAACAAGTCCAAAAGCCGAATATTTATATCATCGCTGGCGGGGTGTCTGACTACACGGGCGACAACCTCGATTTGAACTTTGCCGCCAAGGATGCCGAAAGCTTTGCCAGGGCGTTGGGGCTCGGCGCCAACAAACTTTTCGGCGCGGACAAAGTGCACATCCGACTACTGACCAGTTATGACGACAAGGTGAACGTCAAGTTCAACGTCGCGGACGCGAAGACCTCCACCGCCACCAAAGCTGACTTCGTACGCGCTTTTGCCGAGTTCCAAACCGCCACGCCGAATGACATCTTCATCGTCTATCTGGCGGGCCACGGCGTGTCGCTCAACCTTAATCCAAACCCGAATCAGGCGGGCGGTGACACTTACCTGTATTTGACTCAGGAAGCTACGACGACGGATAGAGCGGTGCTGTCGGTGGAGAACTCGCGGCGGGCGATGGCGATTTCGTCGGACGAGCTGGCCGAGTTGATGAAGCAGAACAGGGCTTTAAAGCAGGTGTTGATTCTGGACACTTGCGCCGCGGGCGCGGTGGCCCCAAGCCTGGGCGCCAAGCGCGATTCGACGCCCTCAGACCAGATCAAGGCGATCGAACGGTTGAAAGACCGAACCGGGTTTTTCGCGCTGATGGGGGCGGCCTCAGATAAGGTTTCCTACGAAGCGAGCCAGTACGGTCAAGGCCTATTGACTTACTCGCTGCTGCGAGGAATGAAAGGCGCGAGTCTGCGTGAAGATCAATTTGCGGACGTGGGCCTGCTGTTCGATTTCGCGCTGGACGCCGTGCCGGAAATGGCGAAAAACATCGGCGGCATCCAACGGCCTTTGATTATCGCGCCGGACGTGAGCGGCAGTTTCGACATCGGCCAGTTTACGACGGAGGAGCAAAAGCTGATCGCGCTTGCCATGCCAAAGCCGCTGATTCTAAAACCATCTCTGCAAAACAAGGATTTGGATTACGATGATCTGGAGTTGACACCGCTGCTGCGACGAGAGCTGCGAAAAGCGAGTCGCGTCACGGGAGACGGTCAGTCGAATCCGCCGCTGGTGTTTGTCGAGGCCGACGAAATGGTTGACGCCGTCAAACCCAGCGGCTCCTACACGGTCCAGGGCGATACCATCAACGTCACAATTCGTTTGATCCGAAACAAAGTCCTGATTAGAACCTTGACCGTCAACGGCAAGGTGGGCGACAAGCAGGAACTTATAAGACAGATAGCCACAGCCATTTCGCAAGCCGAAATTCTGCGTCAGGTCGGCGACGCCGTGGGATGACAAAAACCGCTCGGCTGGTTGCTGCCGCGCTTAGTTCAAAACTGCTTCCTCGGGCCGGAAAGCGTTCTTCGGGGCTACTTCCAATTCCCGATCAAAATAAAGGGCGACCAGAAATACGGGTGGGCGAACGGCGCTTTGTCTTCTTTTTTGAATGCGGGTTGTTTTTTCACGTTGCCGCTCGGGGCCAACTCTGCCCCACGGAGGGTGCTGCCGTCCGCAGGTTTGAATTTGCCGTAGAGCATCGCCAGTTGAGCCTGGCGCATCGCGTGGGCTTTCGTCAGGTCGCCTTTGTCGTAGAGCTGGTAAAACTTGACCATCAACTGCCGCGTCGAATCGTCGGCCACAGACCAGAGCGTTGCCGACACGGCCTTCGCGCCGCGCTGCTGCGCCACCGTGCCGAAGCTTTCGATTTCCACCCCGTTCGTGTTTTCGCCGCCCGGCGTCGCCGTGTTGCAGGCGGATAAAACAATCAACTCAACCTCGGTCAGCGACAAGCGGCGCAGATTTTCCACCGTAAAGCGCCTCTGCTCGCCCCCGCCCAGAAGCAGAAACGAATCTTTGTCGTTGCCCGGATTCAGGCTGAAATGGCTGGCGATGTGGACAATCGGGAATCTACCGAGCGAATCTTCGAAAGCCGCGCGCGTAAAGTTTTCGTCCAGTAACTTCCTGCCCGCCATCACCCCGTTTTGACAGATGGGTTTGAGGGAGACGGTTTTCGTTTGCGGGTCTGTGATGATGCAGTCGAGTTCGTCCGGCACCGCGTTCAAAGCCGAGAACCCGTCCGTCGCTTTGGACACGCCGACGCCGAGCGCCTTCCACGTCCGTTTATCGGAAACGGGCATCACGAGCGTCTCGCGGCTGGCGAGCATCAGCATGACGCTGGCAAAGCGTTCGACGAGGTAACCCTTCTGCGAATCCCACAGCGCGGCGGTCGGAACGTAGCGCAGAGTTCCGTCCAGACTCCACAAAATCGTGTCGGCCTCGATGCCGCTCAAATCGGCCTCGATTGGTTTGACCAAAAGGTCGTAGAGTTTCTGCCCCGCGGGGCGCGGGTCAATTTTCGGATTGGTCAGCGCCTGACGAAAATCGGCGACGAGTTGATTGACCTCCCTTTCGGTGATATCAATCGTGTGCGCCCGCTGCGTGTCGGCGGTCGTCACGATGATGTTCAAACGATTTTCGCCGACAATGGTTGAGACGACGGCGGCGTGCGACGCGTTGAGACGTTTGAGGGTGTTCTGCAAGCTCGAATCAACCTGCGCGACGCGCACGTCCCTTTGTGAGAATTTGATTTTCAGTTGCTCAAGGAATCTCTGGAAAGCGGTGGTCGCATCGGCCAGTTGGTTTTTTAGTTCTTCATAGCGAGCCTGCTTCGGGAATTGTCCGTCATCGTATTTTTTGCGCTCCGCGTCGAGCTCGCCGAACTCTTTGCCGATGGCGGTGATTTTATCAGCGAATTCGTCGTAGCGCTTCAAGGCCTCGCGCTCTTCGGCGGTCAGTGAAACGGTCTGGAGCAGTTCCTTAGCCACCTTGTCGTCGCGGCGCAGGTAAGCGAAAACTTCTTCCTCTTTGAGCATCCCCAGAACCTGTTCGGCTTCGGCAATGCGCCCTTCAGTAATCAATAAATCGGCGAGTTGGCGGTAGGTGTTTTCGATTGACTTGCGATAGAGTTTTTTGAACTCCTTACTAATGGCTCTCGACTTCTTTCTGAGCTCCTCGTATTTATTGACCGCTTGCTTGCCGTGGAAAATGGCAAAACGGGAGCTCCCGAGCTTTTGCCAGTAGGACATCAAATTAGTGTGGGTCAAGGCTTCACAATTCGAATTGGTGTCCGCGAGGGCGATCAGATTTCGGACATTAAACATGTCAACCATCGAACGCTTTTTCTTGACCGTGGAACTATCCGCCTTGCAAAGCAGCAACGCCTGACTGAAATATGTGAGCGCCTCGTTTTGCTTGCCCGTCTGGGTGGCGATTGCGCCGTAGTCGTTGAGAATTGAAGCTTCACCTTGTTTGTCGCCGAGTTCCTTGAACATCCCTAAAGCCAACTCGTCAAACCTTAGCGCGTTTTGTATGTCGCCCAAACCCGAATATGCTTTGCTGATTTCGTGCAGGGTCCTGGCGACTGCATCCGCGTTGTTCATGGCCGCGTAATGCGACCTGGCCTGCTCAAAGTATTCGAGGGCCTTCTTTTTATCGCCTAAGTCCGAATAGGCTTTGCCGAGACCGTTCAGGATTAAATCCTCTACCGATTTCAATTCGGCCTTAACCTTTTCGTCCGACACTTCCCTATAAAGCGCCAGACCTTCCTCGAAAGCCTGAACGGCTTTCTGATTGTGGCCCATGAAGGAATATATGAAGCCCGTGTAGGCGAGCACGCTCACCGCATTTTTCTGGTTGCCGACAGTTTTGAGAATGTCGTAGGAGAGGTTCGCATAATGCAACGCCTTCTCGTGTTCGTCGAAAAGGAAATAGACGACGCTAATAATGATCATGTTCGCGGCGGCCGCTTCGGTCTTACTCCCGATTCTCTCGAACCATCTGACCGCGGATTCGAGCTTGGCGATTGCGGCTTGTCTAGTTTCTTCAGTTTGCTGAGAAAAAAGGGTCCCCGCTTCGATGGAAATCATTATCCCTTTCTCTTCGAGCCCCCTCTTCGTTAAATCGGCCGCGTACTGATCTGACAGTTCCTCCCAGCCTTTCAGGGCTTTCTCCAGCTTGGCGAGCGCGATTTCCTCCTGGCCGTTGGCCGACACCGCCTTCATGCCTTCGACGAATAGTTTTTCAACTTCAACTCGCCTGCGGTCCTGGGCCAGCGGGCTCCGTTTGGCCGTGAGGGTAATCGTATATTTACCCGAAGCGGAGTTTGTGCTTTCGTCCAGGCGCTTGACGCGGACGAAGTAAGCCCCCGCTTTGTCGGCGATGAACGAAATGGTTTCCGGCCCCTCTTTTCCGTTCGGGCTATCCATTTCACTCAATTGCTGACCGTCGGCGGAGTGAATGCTTAATGCGACGTCGATGCCCTTTTGCTCGACGCGGACCTGGAAAAACTCATTCTTCTGCAAATCAACTCTATAAGCATGGATTTCCGTCCCGCTTATCTCGCGCTCCCGAGCTTGGTCGAGCGTCAAAGTTTGTGGCTCGCTCGGTGTTTGTCCGTGGGCGATTAACTCAACGCACAATGTGAGTATCACCAGGTAAACAAGCTGCTTTAGATTTGCGCCTCTGTCTTTGTCGCTCATCTTTTTCCCCTTCGTCGCTCGTTAAAGTTGAATCAGTTATCCGCCCGGAGACTGCTTCTCATCGCCCGCTCGGGACAAGAACCGTTCGGTCGCGCCCGCGAGGGTCGAAGAGTCCGGCGGCTACCTTTTTTTCACCAGGTAAGTCACCGAACTCGTCGCCCACGAAGGCGGCACGGAAATGGCGAGTCCTGTGCGCTGACCTGTGCGCGCGGCCAGTAAGATTTTCCCGAGCGGAGAATCGGCCGCATTATCGCCGCGCGGCCCGCGCGACCCCCCGTGCGTAATTAAATCCTCATCAATTAAAGACGTAAAATCCGTCGGTTCGACCGTGGCTATGGCCCGAAAACTTTCCTCGCCGGTCGGCTCGGTGATGATGAAGACGTAGGGCAAAGGGAGCAGCAGTTTGGTGCCGCGTTTGATGAAATTATCCGGCGTGCCCGGAACGTTCTGCGGAAACCCAGGACCGATTTTCCCGTTCGCCTGCAAATTCAGGACAGTCACGTAAGCATCAAGCTCGCCTTGGTTTTCGATTTCCAGCATCACATAACTACAGAGTTTGAGTTCATCCGCCGTTCCGTTCGGGTCACAAGCCTTGAGCTCTGCTTGATTGCCTGTGTTGCGCGGCAGGTCGCCTTTCGGAGTCGCCTTTGTGATTCGCCCCTCGCTATCAAGTTGGACTTCGGCCGAAAACAACCGCAGCCTGATCTTCAGGCGCGGGTCTACGCCATCCTTGAGGCCGTTGATTGTGCGAAAACGGTTTTCTCGCTCCAGCGCCGTTTTAATCTGGCCAACCAAATTCTCACCTTCCGCAATCGTGGCGAGCGTCGAACCATCTTTGCGCTCCATCACGAGGCCGCGGAAATCGGCAGGGACGATCTTGTCCTTAACTTCTTTTTCGCCCGCCGGATAAACCTTGATGTCATAGGGTTCGCCACGCAAGTTCTCGTTCCCCTTCGCTTCCGTGAACTCTGCCAGGTTGAAACTGCTATTCCCTGCCGACGAAGAGTTGTCGCGGGGAGTGTTCTTGATGAATTCCGCCAGCACGCCGTCCCCGCCTTTGACTTGACCAACACTTTGGAGGACGATTTTTAGGGTCGTGTTTTCGTAGTAATGCTGGGTCTCAAAGGCTCGCGCCGTTTGCAATTTCGCGGGTTCGATTTGCCGGTCGAGTTTGAGTACGGAACTGGTCGCCGCCACTTGAACAATCTCGCCTTCAGCCAACTTCACCGCGCCCTCGTCTTTCGGGTCTTTAGTCCCGGCCGCGTAAAGTGCGTAACGAGATTTCTCGGTCGCCCCCAGAAGTTTACCCGTTTGCAAAATTGCTTTGTCGTTCGTCTTTCCGCCGGGCATTGGTTTGATCGTGACGTATCTTTCCTGACGGATCGCCGTGCCGTCGAAGACCAACTCGTCAATCGAACCTTCAAGCTGCGGATTCTGGTCGCCGCGTTTAGAGGTGATGATGTTGTTGACCCGCTCGAATAAGTCTCTGTAAGTCGTTCGGGGGGTCGCTTCGCTGAGCGCTTTGACTAAGGCGAAAGTGTAAATGCCCATCCGCCGCTTGTCGTCGTAATCGGTTTCTTTGGCCGTCTGACGCGGACCCGACGCGGCGAGGAATACGTAATCTTTCGGGTATGAGGCATTTCTGTCTTGCAACCCGCTTGGGCTTTCCTTTTCAGGTTTGACAATATCTCTACTCCCGCCGCGAACGGCGTAATCGCCACGCGTGGCCGTGCCGGAATAGCAGCTATCAATCGAGACCGTGACGTTGCCCGGCTCTTTCTTCTTCAACTCGTCTAAAATCTTGCCGATTTCGTCGTCGCGAATGTTTTTGGAAAAGTCGTCTAATGAAACATAGTCAAACGGAACCAACGATTCGTCTTTGCCGTCAATCTCATCGCCGTTGTTGTCAGGAATCGAATCTCCATGGCCGGAAAAATGTACGAAAACAACGTCGCCTTTGGCGGTTTGCGCGACGATCTTCTTCCACTCCGACAAAATGTTATCCTTCGTCGCCAGTTCGTTGTGCAGAACAACAACATCGCCAGGCGCAAACTCGAACTTCTCGATTAAGACCTTCTGTAGCAAATCAAGATCAAGTTCGGTGTTCAAATTTCTCCACTCACCAGAGTTGTCTTTTCTTTGGTATTTGGAAATACCGATGAGCAAGGCGCGCTTGCGCGGGGGCTTGACCTCTCTTGTGTTGCTCGATTGCGCGCGGAGAGTCACTGCCAGTCCGGCCGACAAAATCCCGACGCCGAGCGCCGCCAGAAATCTCGCCCATAAACGAGCGTAAGGGTTGAGACGCGATTTCATTGATGTTGTCCTCCGTTGTTTCAACAACGACCGTTATTCCGTCCCTTTAAGAGTGAAAAGTTTCGGAAAAAGGTTACAGCGCGCCCGCCGCGAAGCTCACACTCGGAGTCGGCGGCGACCGGAATTACGCGTGCGAATGGGGCCTTGACTCGCCAAGCGAAACCCCGTTTGGTTTGACCTCCTCTCGAAAGGAGGTGAGGCGATGATGAAAGTTTCCCGTGAACTAACTGGCGAGGGGGCCCCAGGATGAATGGGCCTGAGTTCACAGGAGAATGGATGAATAACACTCTCTCAGTTAGAGAGGATGTCTGGATCAATACCTCCTATGCCAGTGCGACTTCATCTCCAATTCCCAATCAGCACGAAAGATGACCAGTAATGTGGATGCGCAAACGGCTTATTCGGGTCCTTGACGAATAACGGGAGTTGGACTTTCCTCCCAGCATCTCCGGCCATCTTCGCGCGGTTTGTGGGTGACGGATTTTTCCCTTCCGTAGATTGTGTGCCAAGCAAGGAAAGCTGAGCCTGGCGGAATGCTTCGCCTTTCGGCCTCCGGGGATTTTCCGCACGCAGCTTGTAGAAGCGCATCATCAACTCCGGCGTTCCCTCGTCGGATACTTTCCACAAACTTGCTATCACAGTGTTCGCTCCGAGTTGTTGCGCCAGGTAGGCAAAGCCTTCGGACTCCTTACCGTTACTGCTCATCGCCGTGTCACACGCCGAAAGAGTTAGCAAATCAACCGCGTTGAAGAGCCCTTGCCGGCTGCTAATATCCGCGAAGGTCAGTCTCCCGTCGCCGACAAGCAAGAATGAAGCCGTTTGGTCGAGCGAGTTGAAACTGAAATGGCTGGCGATATGAATGACCGGATACATGCCTCTGTTCAACAGGCGAATCGTGTCTTCTTTCTTAAAGGCGTTGTTGAGCCTGCGCGTTCCGTTTAGGATGCCGGTCGTCTCGTTCGCTTCACGCACGATGTCTTCCAGCTCTTTCTTGACGCCGGGCAGCGCGGGGAAATTTTCTCTTTGGTCCGAGACTCCAAGGCCTAACACCTGCCACGTCTTGTCCGATTGGTTTAATCCGGCGAGACTCTGACGGGTGAAAATGACGTTGCGATAATTTTCGACGAGGTAGCGTTTGCCGTCATGCAAGGCCGCCATCGGGATGTAGCGCAACACGCCGTCCAGCGACCACATAATCGTGCGGTTTTTGAAACTTCCCAGGAGCGTTTCCAAATCGGCTTCGAGCGTCGTTTTCTGCTTCGCGGAAGTTTGGCGAAAGAGTTTATCGTAAAGTTTTTGCGCGAGCGGTTGCGCGTCGTACTTATCACTGCTCAAAGCGGCGCGAAAGCCGAACACCGTTTCTTCTAAGTCCTGCACGTCAATCGGGTAGGCTTTGCTTTCCCTCGGAGTCACCAAAACTATCCACCCGAATTTTAATCTCTTCGTGCCGGTCTTGCCTGCTTCGTCTTTGATTGTTTCCGTACCGATTACTGTGTAGAGGGCGACCACGCCGGCATCGAGGTCTTTATTCAAAGCCTCTAAAGTGCGGGTGAGACTTTGCTGGTCTTCGATTTCGGCGATTTTTTCTGAGGCGGTCGGCTCCGAGGTTTTCAGCGCGAGCAAGGCTGTTTGAAAGGCCCCGTTCGCCTTCGCGATGTCTTCGTTGATTTGGTCGAGCGCTTTCTGTTCCTCTTCAGGGAGTGCGCCTTTTTCCTGTTGCAGTCTTTCCAATTCGATACGCCTGCGCCCCATGGCGGCGAGAGCGTCAATCTTGGCAATAACGTCCGCCTCGGCGTTGCCGTACGGAATGGTATTGGGGGTTCCGCCCGAACGCGTAACGGTTTTATACTCTTCTTCCTTCAGTAAATCTAAAATAGTCTGTGCCTCAGGCAAACGACCTTCTGAGATCAACAAATTGGCAAGCCTGCGGTAAGTATTTTCGTTATCCTTGACGAATTCAGAAGCAACGCTTTTCCCCAGCAACTCAAGTTCTGCGCGCGTTTGTTGCAATAAATTTACTGACTGTTTCCCGTAAACAATAGCCAGGCGCGGTTGCTCACGGACGTCCCAGGCACGCATTAGCCCGTCCAAAGAAGCCATCTGTTCATCCCTGGCTTTCGCCGATTTTGATAATGTGAACGCCTTCTCGAATTGTTCGGCGGCGAGCTCAGGATTATTCAACGCCAGATAATCCAGACCGAGTTCCACCAATGCCCTACTTTCGAATTTTCTCACCCTGGACGTGATGGCGAGTTCGGCCGACTGCTTATGAAAATTGATGGCCTCCCGCGGCTTACCCATCTCGCGCAAAATCATCCCGTAATAGTAGGTGCCTATCGTTACGAAGAGGGCTAAATTTTTCTCTTCCACCCGGTCACTCGAATTGTTGGTGCGGGAAAATTTTGAGGCAAACTCGTCCCGCAATCTTTTGAGTTCGGGCAGCGTTTCTTCAAAGTATTTCAGGGCAATGTCGTATTCCTTTTTCCGAGAATAAACTGCGGCGAGATTTGCCTTGGCCTTGACAGCCCAGACATGATCATTCCCCTTGGTTGCTAAATCCAACGTCTGCTGAATATATTTTTGAGCCTCGTCGAAATTGCCGTTACGCAAATAAATAATCCCGATGTTATTTCTGGCAGTTTGCTCGACGGTCGAATCGTTGTAATTTTTATTGAGCCTCAAGGTCTCTTGTAAGGCCTCAAAAGACTTGTCGTAGTAACCGGCTTCCGTATACGCCTTGCTTAGATTGATGTCGAGATGCATTCTCTCTTCATCTGTGTAGCCGTAACTTGAAGCCTGGCCGATTATTTTATTGATAAATTTTATCGAGTACTCGTAATCTTCCACGTCTCCGAGAGAAACCAGCAAAATCAGCATCATGTCCGTAGAAATTTTGAGAACCTCTTTGTTACTTTTCCAGTAATCTATATTTTCAAAGTCCACTTGCTTTAAGTAAGATAAAGCCTCTTGCTCCTGACCAGTAATAAAGTAAGTCAATCCCAGGTCGTTAAGCAGAATAGTCTTTGGCACTTTAATGTCTACGGTCGGCACTAACTCCTTGAGATCGGTCAAGAGCTTTAACGACTTGTGGAAATAGCTCAGGGCGTCCGCATTCTCGTTTAGCTGAGAATAATTAATGCCAATAGACCTGGTACAGATTATTTGTCCCGACAGGGAAGCTAAATCGCCTAAACCTTCATACAGTAAATATGCGTTCTGAAATTTCGCGACGGCTTGGTGAAGGTAAGAGTCCTTTTCAACTTTATTCTGTGTTTCGAACGCCTTCTTGGAAAGATCGTTTGCTTCATTCGTCAGGGAAGCAGCCAGCCCTTTCTTTTCATCGTCGGTCGCTAAACGAAAGGGGTCGGATTCCAATTTGTAAGTAGTCTTGAGGCTTCCTTTGGAAGCTACGACTTCGAGAAAATAGGTGCCGGTTTGCGCAGCGACGAAAGAAAGTGAAAGTTCATTAACGGCCGCCCCAGAAAGTTCCAGTCCCCCCCTGAACATCAGCTCACCGCCGTTGACGTCTAAGAGTTTGAGCGAAACATTAATCCCTTGTTGTGTCATCCGGACCCGGAAAAACTCGCCTTTTTGAAGGCTTATTTGGTAACGGTGCGTTTCGCCTTTTTCGATCTGGCGCTCAATTGTTCGACCCGATTCGAGTGTTTGTGCGGCGGTGTTCGGTGGAACGGATTGCTGTCCGTGCGCCGCGGCAACACTGAACAAGACACAGAGAATACAATTTAAGACAATCGTCCCGGCCAATGCTTTCTTCATCATGACCTCCAAATGCGTGCCGAGTGGCAAAAACTCCCATGGAGCACTCTCTGCTCTGCGTCTCAACTGTCAAATGGCATGTTGAGGTGCATCTTATCGCTTCCGAACCTTCAGTTCGTAATCTCCGATTGGGAGATCCTCCTCATTTTTCACGACGACCTTATTAACTCCATTGACGACTCTTTGCGGGGAAACGCTGACCGTGATGAATTTCTTTCCGGTATACAGGCTTCGGGGCTGTAAATTTGTTGCTACCGTCTGGTCATTTATCTCAACGGACAAACGGCCCTCAAGTCTGATTCCTTCCTCCAATTCCAGTCTGATTATGATTCGCTTGGTGTTTGTTCCGACGATCATTTCTTTTACGCTGCCCGACCCGCGCCCTCGGGAGGACAAGAAAATAGAGGCGATGGTCGGCGAAAGGGGCGACGGCTGGTTACTTTGCGCCTGCCTCAATTCCTCCAGCTCGCGCTCTATCCGCTTACGCTCCGAAGTCTCACGCTCCAGCTGCTTGTTTAGGACTTCCGATTCTCCGCGCTCGCTCTCGATTTGCCGTTTTAACTCTGCTTCGCGCTCCTGCGCCGCTTTGATTTTTTCTTGCAGAGCCTGTTCTCGTAGTTGAGATTCAGTCCCGCCGTGGTTCTCACGTAACTTTGCTAACTCTTGACCAACCTTCAGTCTGTCAATCAACAAAAAAAAGATTCCCGCCGTCAATAAAATAATCAGGCCTACTACCGCGTACTGAAATGACGGCGGTCGAAAACTAAAAAAATTTGAGACCTGCGTCCAAAAAGAAACTTTTGCGGTTTTAGTAATAAAGCTCTTTTCCGGCAGCGATTCCGTTTGCCTTTCCTCGGCAATACAGCATTGCAACGCAACCGCTGTGGCGACTTTTTCCCTTCTCTCCGGTGAGGCTTTCAAGCTCTTTTCAAACCTCTCTAGCTCATCGCCCTCCAACTGTGAGAGCGCATACTTGTCCACCAAATCATTTTCCATGTTCAATACATCGTAAAAATAATTGCTGTCCTCGAACAATTTCTCCTCGATTTTTTCGCGCTCGGCCGGCGTCAACTCATCAAAGAGGTATTTTTTAATCTCTTCCTGTTGCAATGAATTCCCTTGCGTCATCTTTTCTCTTCACCCTCTCTTCGCTATGTGTCAGAAAATACTATTTGGTTACATCGCCGCCCTGTTTTTCATGCAATCTCGGACACATTTTTCCAGGTTTTTACGAAGACGGCACGCGCGAACTTTCAGAGTGCCGACTTCCAAGCCGCGGCTTTGAGCGAGTTTCTTTCGGTGGTCTTTGTTTTTCTCGCCTTCTGCTGCATTGTAATACTCCAAAATGAGCGTTCGGTCTGATTCTTCTGTAATCACCTTTTCCAGACACATCTTCAGGCACAAATAGCGTTCATCCGGTTCTTCAATCTCGTGAGATTCGTTAGGAACATCGTGCGGCTCATCTTCCCAACTCTCCTCGCGTAGACCGTGTGAATTCTCAAGCCATATGTAACGCGCAGTCGTTAAAGCGTAGGCCCTGATATTTTCGATGATCGTATTCTGTTCGAGTTTCGTAGCCATGCGGTCGAGCGTTTTATCGGCCAACTCGTCAGCCCGCGACTCGGGACAATGGCATGACAAGATAAAATACTTGACTAGCCGGAGACGTAGCTCTTTGTATTTTTCGGCCGCTTTGTCAGCGAGAGGGTCAAGTCTCGCAAGAAGCAAATCGAAACCTTTTTTCGTTGGAGTCGCCAAAAAATCTCCTTGACGGAAGTGAAAGCTACGAAAGAATCAGGAAACTTCTATGGGTATAGCTGAGATACGTGAAAATCGGGAAACAGAGTTAATGAGACGAGGAGTTGTCGCCGCTGAATTAGCGATTGCCTAGCGTGTAATCAAGCTGTATTGCAATCTGAAACGCTTTTTCGATTGCAATAGGGTTCAGCTAAATGGTGAGAACCTAATCTAATGATCGTGACTTATCAGGCAGCTTGTGAGTCGCTATTATCAGTGACGCTCTCGACCTGTAACATATCAAAATAACCATCATTCTGACAACTTTTGCCACAAGTAACATAACCGACCAGTGGAAAGTTCGCGAAAGAACTGTACCGAACTGGTTCGATTAGGGATCAAGATTAACTTTTAGGAGAGAGTAGTAAGGAGTAAATCATCCAGCTGCCGACGGGGCAAATAGATGGTTTATTCAACTTCCGCTCAAAGCCTCTGATTTTGAGCATACGCAGAGAGCAAGCGCGTCAGACTATGCGTTGCGAGCAGAATGCTTCGGCCATACGCTGGCACTTGAAAACGATCTCGTTGACCCGTGCCTATACAATTTACTTTTGATTTAAAGTAAACTCAAGGGTGAGATCGGTTTTGAACTGAGCCAAACTGTTTTCAGTTCGGGCTACGGCTGAACTGGTAGCAGAGGCCACTTCGACGAGGGCGCCCAAGTTTGTTTTCAGCTTAAGCGTCCCGTCCTAGTGAGTGAAAACTTTGATACGCACCGCCGAGAGCGTCTGCACCTTGCGTTGGAACGGGATGTCAGCGGTATCGAACGCATCGCTGGCTTTCATAAATGAGCACTGCCCGGTGTTCGCAGGAATTCGGACAGGCCCACGTGAGTCACTTACGTAGGTTGTTCGCCATTCGGGTAAAGTTTTACTCTCGGCGATGCTTGAGACAGCGGTTGGCCAATCTCGTTACATCTCAATGACGGAATTCGCGTGAGGGCTGAATAATTTGCGCTTCAGTTCGCCGTGCGGCGCTTCATCCCAGCGGCGGCGGTTGCCGCAGCAGAAAGCGGAGCAGAGCGTGCGCGCCTGAAGGAGCCTCCCCTGCCAGTAACGATAGTGCTCCTCGCACCAATTCAAATGTTCCGCCAGCCGTTCGGGAGTTGAGTGGAGGCGGCTATCAAACATCCCGCGATAGATGAAATACCTTCGTGCGATCTTGCGCCTGATGCGCTCCGCGTGATGTCGCCGCAGAGCGCGCTTTCTCGCCTTCATTGTGACCTCCGGATTTACGGGGACTGGATGGAGTGCCAGTCCCCGGCATACTGAAGGTCTGCGCGCCCGACGTAGGTTTACTTCTCACCTTAATTACCTTCGCGCATATCGCGCGATTGATTAAGCTCCTTGCAAATGTTACCAAAACCAACCGGCCTCGCGCGGATGCACGAGCGGGTGTCCAGCCTCTCTGCCGCGGAACATGGCCTGCTTCGAGCGCCGCCGCTCCCTGCGGTTCAGGTGGTTTCTGTACCAGTGCGGCGGAACTTTACGAGTAAAACATGTCCTGCTAACGCTTTCGCTCTGCTTCCAGCGCTTGATGCGCCCGCCCGGAATTACAATCCACTTCTTTCTTGCCATCGCCCTCTCCTGTAGTTGTGATCTACAGGAAAGGCGGCTCTTGTTTATGATTCCTCATCTTCATCAGCCTCTCGTGACTGATCGTTGATTAAATGCTTTGCGATTGAAGGGTGTCTGTGATGCCTCGACACGCGAGCACCCTCCGCGCGGCTTCGCTCTCCTCATCAGCGAAGGCCGTCGACAACTTCTCCCTGCCCAGTCTCCTGTCCGCCGCCTTGAGGATAGCGGTCAGTCCCCATAGGTCTTTCTTGAACCGTTTTCGTAGTAGTGCTCCGACGGGCGTGTCAATGTATTCCCGCAGCAACTCCGAGATGGCCGTGATGTCCGTCATGTACGGATACTTCCGCTTGGCCCCTGCGAAGTCTTTCGGGTAGTCCCAGATGACCTCTCTTCCAAGTGTAATCCAGTACCTGCCCAAATCCGTGCTGCCGGACTGCGAGCGCATCGGGTAAGCCGCGCAGTGGATTTGCAGCCCAAGCTCCGGCAGCAGGAGATTATAAATTTGCTTCTGTAACTTGCTCCAACGCCTCATGGTAGTTTCACGTCAAAAGTCTCTTCGCGCCGACTATTCATTTACCCGCTCAGGTTGAATAGCGCATTGCCCGGTTTTTGATTAACTCGGCTTCTCATAACCCAGCCAACTGAGCCATGAGCGCGGCGAGTTCAAAGAGAAATTGCTGGGAAGACTTTGTGAGCTCGATGTCCCAGATGTTTAAGCAGCGCATCACTCGATCCCTTTCAACAGTTTTGCCACCTGCTCAGGCGCGGGGAGTTGGTCTTGCAACTCTGCGGGCAGCGTCGAGACGATGCGGTAGGCGGCGACGCCGATGGGCTTATTCGTCTCGCGCAGGGCGTACTCGACAATCGTCCTGTCCTTTGACTTGCACAGGATGATTCCGACCGACGGGTTCTCTCCGCCCATGCGCGCCTGATCGTCCAGCGCCGCGAGGTAGAACTGCATCTTGCCGACGTACTCCGGCATGAACTCTCCGATCTTCAGCTCAACCGCCACCAGACATTTCAAACGGCGGTGGTACAACAGCACGTCAACGAAGTACTCCTTGTCGCCGACCTCCAGGCGATACTGGCTGCCGACGAACGTGAACACTCCGCCTAGCTCTCGCAGGAATGATTCGACGTTTGCGATCAGGGCCTGCTCCAACTGCCGCTCGCTGTGCTCGTCGCCTAGTTCGAGAAAATCGAACGTGTACTCGTCCTTAATGGCCAGCTTCGCCCGGTCGCGTATCTCCGCCGGCAACGTCTGATCGAAGCTGGTCTGGCTAAGCATCGTCTTCTCGTAGGTCTGGTTCTCAACCTGGTGGACAAGTACGTTCTTCGTCCAGCCGAATTTGCGGGTCATCCGCAGGTAGAATTCCCGTTCGAGGTCGTCCTTGCATATGCTCAAGATGATGAGGTTATGTGTCCACCCGATTTCTCTCACCATTGGTGAGAGTTTTTCATTGGTGGCATAAGTCTCGTAGAACTGTTTCATCCGCCAAAGGTTCTGCGCCGAAAATCCACTAATTCCGGGAAACTCCGCCCGTAAGTCCGCAGCTAAGTTTTCGACAACGGATTTACCCCACGCTTCGGCCCGCTGGCGCTCGACGATCATTCGCCCGATGTCCCAGTAGAGGGCGATCAACTCTTTGTTGACGGCTTTCAGCGCCTCGTACTGCGCTGCGCGGATGCGCTGCTTAATGTCTCCGAGAAGGGCCGGATAATCGGTCGGAATTAACTCACTCATATTCTCTCACCTGCTGCTTTACTACCTCCAGATTTGGTCTGGTACACGTCTTCATCTCATCATATTATCATCCCACGAGTAAACGACAGGCCGGAGGCGGCGGCGAGGTTCGACGGAGGAGATGCGGCCATGGTAACAGACGATGATGACACGGACGAAAGCAACGGCGGAGCACGCGACGGCGAGTTCGAGCTAGAAGGCGGAGAGGCTAGTGTGGACGAGGAACTCACCTGGGTGTCGGGCGACTGTCCACCCGAAGTGGCGGCGCAGTTTTGGCAGAGCGTGGCGGCCTATGAGCAGGCGCCGCTGACGACTCACTTCCAACAACTCGAAGAGGCAGGCGTCGAGTTGCCGGCCCCGGATGCGTTGGACGAGCGGCGGCTGACGGCCAAGCTGTCGGAGGTGCTCGAAGCTTTGGCCCGGCTGCGCATCTTCCTCAGCCAGACCGACCACTTGAGCGACCGCGAACTCTATACGCTCCTCTGGCACGAACTCTTGCGTGAGCCGGTCAAAGACCTGCCGCTCGACGACTCCTCCGCTTGGCACATAGACCTAGCAGGCAGTGGCAGCGAGGAAGACACTTACCTCTATCTGAAATATTACGCTGACGAAGAGACGCGGCGGCGTTGGGCCGCAGACTTCCCCGGCGACGAGATGCCAGAACGCGCCGCCCCGCCCTTCGACCGTGATCGCTATCTGCCACAGGCGAAGACGGCGGCGCGGACGGACGCCGAAGACGATGAAGTGATGTAAACAACAGTTATGCTGAATTGAAGTCCCTTTTCGTTTCTCAGATTTTCTCTACTCAGGCTTGGCGTAGAGTTAGCGTAGTGACGTGACTTAATCAAAGTTCGGATATTGTGGTGGGGCCTGACCACGCCCATCAACCACCACTGGCTTCCTGATTTTCGGATTCACCGGCTCAAGCTTTTCCAGCCGCATCTCGAAAAGCCAGTTGTCTCCGAAGTCGAAAAGATATTCCAAGATTGAGCCGGGCCTGAGCGGCAGTTCCCCGATTTTGACTTCAGCCGTCGAGGGCGATTCCTCCGTGTAAGAATGTTTGACCTCTTCAAAGAAGCCGAATTGGTTTCTATATCTGAAAAGATGAAGATGGTCGTTATCAAAATCGAAGGCATCCAGAATGGCTTCACTCAACGCCTCCAACGTCATCCTTCCGGGAATCGCAATTCGCCGCCACACTCTTCCCAGTGAGACCTTAAAGACGTGTAGCCCACTCCTCATCGCTGTTTCCGGCAACGTCAGAGTCTCGCGCCACTCAGGGAAGAACGGCTGAAGTCTCGATTGAAATTCACGAAGTGTCTCTGCCTCATCACGTCGGCTTTCCCACGGCTTCCACAGGTCTACTCCATCGCTCGAAAGGTCCGATAACAAACAGAAGAGCGCGTCTCCGAAAGGCGTGCGGAAGATGCGACTGATGCTCCACGCTCGGCCCGGCTCCGGCTCTCCCTGCCACACAGAGATGAGTCCGAACAGGTCCAGCAGCGCGATGTTGCGCAACCCCGGCTGAAAGGGGATCATTGACTCAGTCTGTTTATCCCCAGCCACTCTCAATCCTGCTTCGGGTATGCGCTGCACGAAATCCCGGCACCGGCTGAGTTCACTGAAGGGGTAGCGGTCTTCGCCCAGAATCTCCCCGCGCCCGCGAATCAGCCATGCCCCGAGCAACGTGAAGTATCGCTCCGTCAGGTTCAGCCTGTTCCAAGACAGCAAAGCGTCTTCGTCGAGCAACAGGGATTGTTTGTTTCCACGATGCTCTACCAGAGAAAGCCCGCTCGCGCACAGCAGCAAATAGAGACCATTGATGTACGGGTATGACTTCTGCTGAGGTCGCTTGAGGCTGGCTGTATTGGTTCTCGATAGACGCGAGTTCAACTCTGCTAAGAGCGACATCGGCAATAATTGATGCTTGCCGCTCACGACAATCTCTCTCGTCCTGACGAAATCCAGCAGCGATGTGAAATCCTGCAACACTGCGCCCGGCTCGCTCTCGCCAATGATCTGGTTATGAAGAACGCGCTGTTGGACAGGTGATAGGGCGAGATTATCAGTCATGGCTTGCGGACGTAGCAGCGTTAAGCTGAAAGCATTAGGATAGAGCCATCCGAATTCTTTGAAACTTATCTTCGGATGTCAAATCTCCACCCCCGGAAAAAGAACAGCAACCGGCGCAGGCGTTAGGAGTAGATGCTATGACCATTGCTAAGTTGACAGAAGCCGCTATCCGTGCGGGCGCGAGTGAAAAGAGTTTTCAGCGCGGTCGGGAACTCTTTCGCGGCGGCGCGATCTCGAACACCGCCATACAGGGCCACACTTTAAGCGGCGAGTGTGAGGGCAACGAGTCGCCTTTCTACAAAGTGCGCGTTGAATTGGACAGCGGCGGCATTCGCTCCGCCGTCTGCACTTGCCCGTATGATTTCGGCGGATACTGTAAACACATCGTCGCCTTGCTGCTCGCCTACGCGCAGAAGCCGAAACAGTTCGCCGTCCGCCAGGAGCCGACAGAACTTCTGTCCGATCTCACACGCGAGCAACTGCTGGCGCTTGTGACGAAGCTATTGCGCGAACAGCCGGATTTGTACGAACGGGTCGAAGCGGCTCTTACTTTGCCGACTGCATCCGGCAAAGCAAAATCTAAAACGGCCAAACGCAAACAGGTGGATACGGCGGCCTATCAGCGGCGCGTGCGCGGCATTATGCACAGCCTCGATCACATGCGTATGTCGGAGGCTTACTGGCACGTCGGCGGTCTGGTCGGAGAACTGGATGGTGTGCGACAAAGCGCGCTTGAGTTCCTCAACGCCGGTGATGCCGAATCCGCCTTACAGATTTTGCTGACGTTGGTTAAGGAGAGTCACGACGGGTTCGACTACATTGACGATTCAAATGGCGAGTTGGGCGACTTTTTTTCGGGCGTCGGTGAAACTCTGGCCGAAGTCATTCTGAGCCTCGATTTGAATGAAGAGGAGCGCGAAGACCTCGCCAGCGATCTTGATGAACTGCACGACAAGCTTAGTGACTACGGAGTTGAGGGCTTGAGCGTCGCCATCGCCGCCGCTGAACACGGCTGGGACGAATCTCCAGACGAGAAGTCGGTGCGGCACGTTGTCGAAGAAGATGAAGACGAAAACGAGTGGGATGGCGAGGAAGAGTTAGAGAGTGAGGACGAGTCAGAGTTTGAGGATGGTTACTTCGATCAGTTCGGCGCGTCGTGGACGCCCGACGATCCTGAGCAAGCTCTGACGCGCGCCAAGCTCAACGTCCTGGAGCGTCAAGGTCGTACCGACGATTATCTTGCGTTGTGTGTGAAAGAGGGCGAGCATCTGCGCTACGCGCTGAAGCTGTGCGAACTCGGTCGTCTGCCGGAAGCTGTCTCATTCGGGCTTGAACATCTGATGGTTGCCGATGAGGCTTTGCTGTTGGCGCAGAGTTTACGCGAGGCGGGTCATATTGATGATGCGATCAATATCAGCGAACGCGGGCTGAAACTCGCCGGGCGGAAGGCCACGCTCGGCGAATGGCTTGGCCCCATCGAAGAAGCGCAGGGGCGCGGGCCGCAGGCGCTCGAAGCGTGGCGGGCGGCGTTTTCCGAGCGCCCATCACTCGCCACCTATCAAACGATCAAGCGACTGGCAGGGACGCGCTGGGGCAGGCTGAAATCCGAGGTCATGGCGACTCTGGAGAAGTCTTACGATAAACAACCCCTCGCCGAAGTGCTACTGTTCGAGAAGGAATGGGACGCGGCCATTAAAGTCGCCGATCAAAAGGGCGCTTACCACACAGTCGTGGAGACGGTGGCGGAGGCGCTCGTCCCGCACCGCCCGGAATGGGTCATTCGCGCCAGCATTAAACAGGCCGAAGAGTTGATCGTGCAGACGAAAAGCAATCTTTATCCGGCTGCGGCAGATTGGCTCAGGCGCGCGAAGGCTGCTTACGCGAAGTTGGGGCGCACAAGCGAGTGGCAAAAGTATTTGCGGGAATTGAAAGAGCAATATAAACGGCGACCCGCGCTGCAAGCTCAATTGGCGAGGTTGTAAGCCCGGCGGCGACAACTGTACGATTTTCTCTTGAGCCTTTTCTATGGGCTCACAGACCGCCCCTGTAGGTGGAAGACCAACCGAATAACGCCCGCAGCTTCTGCGATGGATTGAACTTAAAGACCCAACGCTCGTGCTCCGGGCGCACGTAGAAGTTACCGAAGCCGGAGAGCGTCACACTCTGCCCCGACCGGAAGCTTTCGTACAAGGTATCCAGCATGGCATCTAACCACATAGCGGATACAGTCTCACTGGTTTTCATGTGCGCCGCAAGGCGGCGGGCAATCTCTTTCTTCTGAATACGCTCAGCCATCTCTGCATTGCTCCTGGGATAAGGCGCAAAACGGGTGTTAATCCGCTCGTATATTACCATTCAATCCAATTAGAGATTGTTGGTCTTCTTGATAAACTCATCAACATCTCTTTTTCTAGACTGTAAAAATTCTAGAAAGTTAACTTTCTTGTATTTGCAGGTCTCACAGACGCTAAGCAGCGTCAGATACTCGCGAATCCCTCTGTCTGAACTCGATCCCCTAATCACGTTTCGGAGCCTGGCAAATGCCTTGATCGCATGTTCAGCGTTATTGTTGTTCCAAGGGACACCATCATAATCGAGAAAGGTGAAAAGCTTGACATTATTCTTTTCGAACCGCTTCTTGTATTTGATTGCCACTTCGCTCTGATAATCATGCTTGGAAAGGCTCTTATAGAATCGCTCAACAAAACCTTTGTGTTTCCGTAAGAAATGGGCTTTCAACCCGAAGCGATCAACCGTCTCAATCATAGGCTTGAGCAAAGCTGCAAAATCTTGGACTAAGTCTTTGAATTCTACGTTGAAAGGTTGTTTGAAGAGGTCCTCGTTTAAATCTCTGATGAGATGAATCAGGCATTTTTGCTGCGGGCAATTGATTGAGTCATATGCAGTATAGAAATCAGAGACTAAAACTCCATTGAACTCTCGTAATAATTCTTGAATAACTTCGCCCTCCCGCGTCTCGCTATAAAAATATGCGACCTCTTCCATCGTTGTGACCACCCACACGAAGGCATTCTTCCCGCTAATGCTGACCTTGGTTTCGTCCGCATGCACTAACCTTCCGCTTATAATCTTGTTGAGAATCCCTTCATAAACGCCCTGATAAATTTGAGCCGCCCGCGCTTTTTGGCGTTTGATCGTGGTCCGCTCCATCTCGAAGTGGAATAACTGGTTGAGATTCTTCGTGACGGCGATCTGCGATGTTTGCAATTCTACGATTTGGTAAATTATGTAAGCCAGGATGCCCACCCCGTATTTTTCTCCCGTATGAGGTCTTTGTTGAGAGAAAAATATCGTCCCACATTCGCAACACGAATAACGGTAGAATACGAACCTCGAAACCCATCGCTTAATACCGGACCGACCAAACTTTAGGTCGTAAACGACCTTTCCCCTCTTATTATGTTTAATGAACTCAGTCGCTTTGCATATCGGGCAACAGCCCGGCGCGGGGCATTCAATAACTTTATTGATGGGAAGTAAGTGGGCGCGGCCTTTAACCTTACTTCGTGAAACGCGCTTCAGCCTACGGCTGGAACGTACATATACTTTTTGGCGCTGGTGATCCCAATAGGCTGCTCGATTAACGTATTCCAGTTCCGGCGTTGCGAAGATAATATCTCCCAAGCGCTGAGGAAACCCGCGCTTCAAGGAATCTATGCATACAACCTTATCATCTTGTAAACTTACCGTCTCGGAAGTTTGTCTTTGACACAATTGCACAACAGCGTTGACGACTCTTTCTAATGCCTCACAATCTTCAGTATTGTAAGTGACCAGTTTTCGTTTCAGGCTCGCGTCCTTGGACGACTCCCACTCCGACCTCCACATCAGCGCCTTTAATCCAGACGCGCTGCTCTCTGACCATTGAAAGCCCAAATATTGGGCGATCTCTTTGAGACTGTTCGAGTAGGTAGGGAAGTAAATTTGCGCGTAGATCACTGACAAGAGATTCATTGAGCCGGCAATAAGTTGATCCGGGAAGGTGGGATTATCAGCAGCAGCACCGTAGCGTTCTTTCATGCGCTTCAAGAATACCGTTTCGTAGCTGCCGTAATGGATGAGTTGAGGATTTTCGATCTGCGCCAGAGTGTGAAGAAAAGAGGCCCATATCTCCTTCTCCTCAGCCGCATCATCCGCCCAGCATGAGTGTTGAATGAATGGACCACCGCTCCCGATGCGCAATCCGATCAGGTAATAAAAATCCCGGTCGGGCACGCCTTCGACATCTAGATAGACCGGAGTCCCGGTTATGTTCAGTTCCGGCCTGCCGGCGATGTGAATCTTCCGCTCCCGGAGCGCGAGTGCTTTCAGCTCAGGGTGATACTTCTCCGGTCTAGAGGCTAAACGCTTCGGCTTCCTACGTGGCCGAAAGGTGTAGGAGAGTTGGGTGACGGTGAAAATCCCTTTGTCATGCTGCTTCCTCCGTTCCTTTTCAGTCATGCCAGAGAGGAGGCTCAACTCGTCTTTCTCGACTGCAACCTGGCGACAGCGCGCTTGAAACTCGCACTCGGCACAATGCTTGTTCAAAATGAGCGACGGCGGGGCCGGGCTTTCTTGCTGTACAGCGATTCTCTCGACCACAGATCGAGTCGTTTTCATTAACTCGACCAACTGAACTCTCAAGCTCTTCTGCTCACTACCATGTATGATCTTCCTGAAAGGTGGCATCTTGCCAGAAGTCAGTGATAAGGCGAGAGCGTCAAACGCTAACAGCAGCCTGTCATGCTTCGTCACCTTCTCACTTGGGACAAAACGAATCGGAATGTATGGATTATGTTTTCTCTTACCATGTGAAGTGAGGCGTTCCAGCGCGTGAATAGATGATCGAATCTCTTGCGCTTGCGCCAGACAATTGATCACTAGGCGATGCTTACCATTTTCGGGAATTTGCGGAAGCGACGCACCTACTAAGCATTCATCTTCCGGGAACTGAGAGCGCAGGTTAATGGCGCATTTCTGCCGAAAGTCTTCGATCAGGCGTTGCTGCCAATCGCTGCCTTCACCCTGCGCTCCGACGGCGCTTGAGTATTTTAAATAGGCCTTAGTTTCACACTTCAAGAATGCTTGGAAGGTTTCCTCCGTAATCAGAATAGGCATGATTTAATCTCAGATAAGTTATGCGAAGAGATAGCCTCATCGGGTTTACAATCTCAGCACGTTATTATCTTGTTCTTTACCTGGCCTTACCAGATTATCCAAGGGTGACGAGGAGCACAGGGATTTTAGGAGGATTTATGCCGCAGAAGAAAGCAACTGTGACAACTCAGATTTATCAGTTGAAAATCACGCTCTGGGGCAGCAGGCCGCAGATTTGGCGGCGCGTGCTGGTCGCTGAAGAAACGACGCTGCACCAGCTTCATTGGATCATTCAAGGGGCGATGGGTTGGACCAACTCGCACCTGCACCAATTTATCATCGGAGATGAGTACTACAGCCAGACGGAGTGGGGACTGGGCGAGGCAGGAGTTGAGGTTCATAACGAGAAGAAAACTACGCTGCAACAACTCTCGCTCAAGCCGAAAGAGAGTTTCGGATATGAGTACGACTTCGGCGATACTTGGGCGCATATTATCAGGGTCGAGAAATTGATGCTCGCACAAGCGGAAATGCGTTATCCCGTCTGTGTGGACGGGGAACGGGCCTGTCCGCCGGAAGATTGTGGCGGAGTGTGGGGCTATGAAGAATTCCTAAAAGCCATTCGCAATCCGAAGCATCCTGAACACGAAGAGATGCTGGAATGGGCGGGCGGCTCATTTGACCCGGAGCGTTTCAGCTTGGAAGAGGCAAACCGAAACACGCGCCAGATGCTCCGTTTAGCAAAGTAGACGGCCTACCTGGGCCCGCTAAAGGCAGAAGTCTTCATGAGAGTCAGCGTTGGCGGTGACTGCGCTTCGACAGACTATCAACATAGTCTTTTGACACGCGCAACCCAGCACCCGTGAGTTTGGTGACTCTCCTGACAGCTTCAACTTTATCTCCGTCCGAGATCAAGCGGCGCAACTCCTTTTCCATATCCGATGGCAAAGTAATCGTGTTCGTCCTCTGATCGTAAGGAAAAGGCGGAGCGGCTTTCTTTCTCGTCAACTGAAAGAATTTATCCAAAATAACCAGCACGGTTTTGAGAACGGGTCTAATTAACGAAGCGCTCAATCTACTCATGTTGTATCATCCACTGTGCGAGACCTTTCTCTAAAGCCTGCAAAAGCTTCGTCAAGAGTTTTGTAAGATTTACGGCCTTAGTTGCGCCGCCAGATCGCCGAACGGGCCGAAAACAGTCATTGCGTAAAGTTATGCTACAACTGTGTGTGTCTCGTCGGGCGCATACTCTTCCTCGGAGATGTGTACCTCGATGTTATGCCCCAAACGGTTCAGAATATCGAAAAGGCGCTCGACAGA
>Ga0268243_1000078_pt1 | contig 27658 bp, 23 predicted proteins | sample BulsoiMagMametaG_FD_200254 | JGI IMG/M metagenome (GOLD analysis project Ga0268243, IMG submission 200254) | Bulk soil microbial communities from Mexico - Magueyal (Ma) metaG (v2) (version 2) | ecosystem: Environmental > Terrestrial > Soil > Agricultural land | place: Mexico: Magueyal...
GTCAGTACCGCCTGCGGTAGCGGGCGGGTCTGGGCAACATTTACCCGCCCGCTACCGCAGGCGGTACTGACCAGCCGTCGCCTCTCAGCCGGAAGATTTATTACCCAATCTAATCGTCAAAGACCATAAAGGCCGGGCTAAAATCAGGAGCGCCGCTAGCGTGGCGATGTCTGAATCCTCTTTGGCTAAATTTTGGAGAAGACAAAAGCTCAAATTCAAAATCGAGATCGTTTGGTTATTGACGACCTGCGGAAATCTTTTCGCGACCCGGCGGGCGCGCGGCTTGAAGTGTTGCGGGGCGTCTCTTTCACGGTCGAAGCGGGCGAGATGGTGGCGGTGATGGGAGCGTCCGGGGCCGGGAAATCAACTCTGCTGCACATCATCGGAGGTCTCGAAGCCGCGGACGAAGGCATCATTAGGCTCGACGCTTTCGAGATCACGAGCGAGCGCGCCTCGCGCCTCGCGCATTATCGCAACGAGTGCGTGGGCTTCGTCTTTCAGTTTCATCATCTGCTGCCGGACCTGACGGCGTTGGAGAATGTCGCGCTCCCGCTCCACATCAACCGCCGCAACTGGCGCGAGGGTAAACTCCGCGCGGCCGCCGCATTGGAAAGCGTCCGCCTGAGCGAACGCAAAGCGCACCTGGTCGGGCATCTCTCCGGCGGAGAACAGCAGCGCGTCGCCACCGCGCGCGCGCTGGTTAACGGTCCACGCCTGGTCCTCGCGGACGAGCCGACGGGCAACCTGGACGCCGCGACGGGCGACGAGATCGGCGCGATGCTCAACGCTTACGCTCGCACCCGCCAGGCCATCGTCGTCGTCGCCACGCACAACGCGCATCTGGCAAGCCTCTGCGACCGCAGACTGCTTTTGGAAAACGGAAGGATTGCGGAAGAGTAGGGATCAGAGGTCAGGGGCCGTGGGCCGGAATGAACAGCTCAAACAGTTCATTACCGGCCCTATTTTCTTAAGATTCCTGAATTCTGGCCCTGAATTCTCTTTTTTGAGCGTCAACGGAGTACTTAACCTCTTCCGTAACTCTATTGAGGATGGGGGCGTCAGAGTAAATGGCCGCCCCTATTCCCATTCCTCGGGTAACGTTTAACGACCGGTGGTCAAGAACACGTCCCAGGCCCAGCGCCCGACCTTCGCCCCTCTCGCATCCTCAACTTTCGCGCGATACCGAAACCGATTGCCGTGCTGGTCAACCCGCTTCGACTCTTTGTAGTCGAGAGAAAGCGTCGCCACATCCAGCTCCGACAATCTCTTCAATTCGCCAGGCTCAGAGATGCCGTTGTGATTTACGTCCTGCCACAGACGAAGGCTTGCGAAGATAGCGTCTTTGCTGTCAATCATCCCGTCGGAGTTTCCGCCCTGAGCCGGCTTGTCGTATTCACTGAGCGCGAGGAAGCCCTGAGGAGAACCTGTTGGCGGTTGCGGCGTGAAGTTGCCGAACAATTCCTTGCCGTTATCAATCTGTCCGTTACCGTTGCGGTCCAGTGCCAGCCAGGCGTCGTCACTTCCTGCCTGTGTCCATGCCAACCTGCCCCTGTTGCCATCATTGTTGAGATCAAAGTTCACGCCGCCGCGCCCATCTGTGAGATCGAAGCCGTTGCCCGTGACATCAATCAGGATGGGCGAAGCGCAAGGATTGATGCCTGTGTCGCTCTGTTGCGAGACGGTGTTCCCGTCTTGATCCTCGCTTCCCTCACCGGTGCATCCTTCGTTCCCGCCGACGCACTGGCAAGTAGTTTTATCCCGCTCGCTGCCATCCGGACAGGGACTCTGATCTACACAGACGCAACAGAAATCGGGAGTGGGATACATATTACTTGGGCAGCCACCGACCCGGTTAGGAGCGTTAACGTCAACATAGAGGCCTCCCTGGCAGGGTTGGCACTGCCAGTATGGAGCACCAGTGAATGGATCACACTGCGGTATGCAATATGGGTTGGGCTGTGGTGTGTTCGGGGTGCACGATGGCGTCGGAGTTGGCGTCGGTGTGGGAGTTGGAGTGGGCGTCGGTGTCGGCGATGCCCCGCCGCAGGGAGTAATAATAGTGTTCGCGCAGTAACCGTCATCACACTGTTCCCACCTGAGTTCACCTGACCAGCAACCTCCTAATGGATCACTACAAGAGGTCCCCGTAAGCGCATCCTTTCCTTCCGGGTCGCAAAGGCAATCTCTTTTGTATGGCTTGGAACGGGAGCATTCAGGACCGGGGCAACAATTTTGCGGTTGTAGATTAAGCTTGGGCGACGCTGGCCTCGGCGATTCTGGTGATAAAAAATTTGCCAGCAGAAAAATTGCTGGCAAAACGTCGGTTGAGGATAGTGTAGATTGACTGCGCCATGAGACTTGCTGAACTTTCATGCCGCTAGGATCACCGAAGTTTGGTTCCGGCCCACAACGATTCAGGCTTGACCTTTTGTTAGACGGATTAGGTATAGGGACTCCGCCACTGCTCACGAACCCGGTTCCATCCCCGAAGCTCAATACCTGAAAGCTCAGAATGATCTTCTTCGCGTCCGGCTTTTTCTCCCTTTGCCTGAAACGCTCCCAATTCTGCACTCGACTCTCAGAGAACTTGAAAACATAAGTCTCTCCAGGCTTGATCGGAACATCGTCCGGCCCTGGCCTAGTCCCGATGTCAATTAACTCTCCCCTCCCGTAGTGCAGCGAAAATCCTATCTTATCGTTAGGTGCTATCATGTAAGGCACTGTTATTTCAGGTAAAGTTAGGGCCAGACTAAGGAAATAGATCGGCTTGTCTCCTGTGTTCGTGATTTCAATCTCTAAATCACGCAGCCACTTCTCGTTCTTCAAGTCCTTGAACGCTTTCTCCTTCTCCTTTTTTATTTTGACCTTTATCGGCAGGTGCTTCGGTATTGTATCCTCCATCACTCTTTCCTCATTTGACTGGGCGGTGCTCGGAGGCAGCACACTGCTTATTGAGAATAGAGTAAGGCCGATGAGGGAAAGCAGAAATGCTATCTTAGCTGGCACGGCGGAGGTTTTTTGTGGGGGATTCATGAGGTTCTCTCCTTGTGAGAGGCGGCATCGAGGCTTAATGCTGGCCTGGGAGACTTTCAGACAGTGACGGCTTATATAACTCTTTTACACAAGAAGTCAAGAATCTTGCCGAGAACGCCTAGACCCCCTGCCTATAGCTGTGATCGAATGGTGTACGCGCGAAGTAAAAGCGGCGCGTCCCCACTCCCACGCCGCCTCTTATGCTCATAACCTTTAGGAGATTGTGCGAAAATTGTGCAAGACCATTTAGGTCTATTACTGAAAGGGGCTCTGGATGCTGAGCATTCAGTCGCCCCTTTCGGCCCATTTAACCTTTTTGCCCTAACCAGCCGTTTATAGGTTATAATGGCTGTCGGTGGTGCGGCACACGTCAGGTCTCTCCGCCCGGGCAAGAGCAATAATACAAGTTATTCGACGGAAATTTTCTATATGTTCGAACGCTACACGGAGAAAGCGCGGAGAGTCATCTTCTTTGCGCGCTATGAAGCCAGCCAGTTCGGCGCGCCCGCAATCGAGCCAGAGCACCTGCTTCTGGGCCTGATGCGTGAAGACAAGACGCTCACGGGCAGATTCTTCCCGCGCGCCCAGGTCAACATCGAAGCGATTCGCAAAGAGATCGAAGGGCGCACGCTCCTGCGCGAGAAGATTTCAACGAGCGTGGAGCTGCCGCTCGCCCCCGAAACCAAGCGCGTGCTGGCTTACGCCCACGAGGAGTCGGACCGCCTCCAACACCGCCACATCGGGACAGAACACCTGCTCCTCGGACTCCTGCGCGAAGACCGCTCGATGGCCGCGGAGATTCTCTACGAGCGCGGCCTGCGCTTAAATGCCGTACGCGACGAGATCGCGCGCCAGACAGGGGCAGACGCGCGCGCCTCCGCCAAGAAGGACACGCCGCATCTGGTCGAATTCTCGCGCGACCTGACGGACGACGCCGCCTCGGACAAACTCGACCCGCTCGTCGGGCGCGAAGGCGAAATCGAGCGCGTCGTTCAAATCCTCTGCCGCCGCACCAAAAATAATCCGGTCCTGATAGGCGAGCCCGGCGTCGGCAAGACAGCCATCGTCGAGGGCCTCGCGCAGCGCATCGTCCGCGGGGATGTTCCCTCATTCTTAGAGAACAAGCGCATTCTTTCTCTTGACCTCTCCTTGATCGTGGCGGGCACGAAATATCGCGGACAGTTCGAAGAGCGCCTGAAACAGATCATGCGCGAGTTGATCGAGAACCCGCATTACATCATCTTTATTGACGAGCTGCACACGCTCGTCGGCGCAGGCAGCGCCGAAGGGTCGCTCGACGCCGCGAACATTTTGAAGCCCGCGCTATCGCGTGGCGAAGTCCAGTGCATCGGCGCGACCACGCCCGCGGAGTTTCGCAAGTCCATCGAGAAGGACCGCTCCCTTGAGCGCCGTTTCCAGGCGGTGAAAGTTCCGCCGCCGACCGAGGCCGAGGCCGTGCGTATCCTGGACGGCGTGCGCGAGCGCTACGAGAGTTTCCACCAGGTGCGCTACACGGACGACGCGCTCGAAGCCGCCGTCTATCAATCGAACCGCTACATCCCGGACCGCTTCCTGCCCGACAAGGCCATTGACGTGATTGACGAGGCCGGGGCGCGCGTCAAGCTACGCGTGCGCCGCGAGCAGGGGAACATAGAGGATTGGGACTCGCCGTTCATCGAACTGCCGCACACCTCCTACGCGGGCGACAAGCCGCTCGGCAACCTGCGGATGCAGGCGGCGGACGAAGACGCGCTCGTCTCGGCTGAAGTCACCAAAGACGACATCGAGGACGTCATCGCGCGCTGGACCGGCATCCCGATCACCTCTCTCAAAGAAGAAGAGACTCAAAAACTCCTGCGCATCGAGCAGGAGCTGCACCTGCGCGTCGTCTCGCAGCGCCCGGCCATTTCAGCCCTGGCGCGCGCCATTCGCCGCTCGCGCGCCGGGCTCAAGAACCCGCAGCGCCCCGTCGGCTCGTTCCTGTTCCTGGGGCCGACCGGCGTCGGCAAAACAGAGGTCGCCCGCTCCCTGGCGGAATTCCTCTTCGGCTCGGAGCGCGCGATGATCCGCTTCGACATGTCCGAGTTTATGGAGAAGCACTCGGTCTCGAAGCTGATCGGAAGCCCCCCCGGCTACGTCGGGCACGAAGAGGGCGGGCAGTTGACCGAGCGCATCAAGCGTTCGCCCTATTCCGTGCTCCTCTTCGACGAGATCGAAAAGGCACACCCGGACATCTTCAACGTCCTTTTGCAGGTCTTTGAAGACGGTATCCTGACGGACGCTTTGGGCAACACCGTTGATTTCAAGAACGCGATTATCATCATGACCTCGAACATCGGCGCGCGTTTCATCCAGAAGAAGGGCACGCTCGGGTTCCAGGCCTCGACGGACGCCTCGCGCGAGAAGCTGGAAGAGATGGTCATGGCCGCCGTGCGCCAGACCTTCAACCCGGAGTTCATCAACCGTCTTGACGAAATCATCATCTTCGACCAGTTGCTGGACGTGGAGCTTCTGGACGTCGTGCAATTGCAGATAGAGCAGATGAACCGCACCCTTGCGAATCGCGGCCTTGAGGTCCGACTGACGGACGAGGCCAAGCGCTGGCTCGTCAATAAGACCTGCGCCGACCGCTCATACGGGGCGCGCCCGCTCAGGCGTGCGCTGCAAAAGCATGTCGAAGACCCGCTCTCGGAGGCCCTGATTCAAGGCCATCTGAGCGAAGACACGCTGATCGAGGTCTTTTTAGACGAAAACGAGTTAAATTATCGGCCCCTGGGCGTCGAGGAAGAGTCCGGCGATGCTCTCTTAATTCACTAAAGATTGAATTAAGAGAAGGAAAAGGCAAAAGGGAAAAGGTAAAAAGGCAATTGGCGCGAGGCCTTTTGCCTTTTACCTTTTTCCTTTTGCCTTGTATAATCAGCCACTTTGCTGGAGATGGTGCTGGCAACGCAGGTTGCAGGACCCCGAATCCAAAGGTTTCCTAAAAGAGTCGCATCCGGCAGGTTTGCCATTTACCTTTTACTTTTGCCTTATTCAAAGCTCCCTGAAGTCTTTCAGTAGAACCTCTGAGGGAATAGCACTTATGCAAATCGGTCGTGCCCCTTTGCTCATCATTCTGAGCGTAATCATCGGAATCGGTGCCACGCTCACTGCGTCCACGAGCGCGAGCGCGCAAACCCCACAGCGTCTCGTCGAGTCGGTTGATATTGAGGGCAACCGCCGCAACAGCGACGAGAACCTGCTCTACTGGGTGCAGACCAAGCCGGGAGAAGTCTTTAGCCCCGAACAGGCGCAAAGAGATTTGCAGGCGCTTCTGGCCCTCGGCTTCTTCGATAAATCGGACGCCCGCGTCGAGGTCGAAGACGGCGCGCGCGGCGGCGTCAACGTCATCTTCCACGTCAAAGAACTTCCGATCATCCGCGACATCCAGTTCGAGGGCCTGAGCAGCGTGCCCGAGTCCGATGTCCTGAAGACTTTCCGCGAGCGCCGCATCGGCGTTTCCAAGGAGGCCATCCGCGACCCCGTCAAATTGCAGAACGCCAGGCGCGTCATCAAGGAATTGCTGGCCGCGCGCGGGCGGCCCAACGCGACCATTGAGATCCGCGAAGACGAAGTCTCGCAGACCTCGACCGCCATCACTTTCGTCGTCAACGAAGGCGCGCGCGTCCGCGTGGTCGAGATTCAGTTCGAGGGCAATCAGGTTTTCAGCGACGGGAAACTGCGCTCGCAGATGACTTACGTCCGCGAGTCCGGTCTGATTACGCGCTTCCGCAGCCGCGACATCCTGGACCGCGAGAAGCTCGACTTTGATCTACGCCGCGTCCAGTTCTACATGCGCTCGAAAGGCTATCTCCAGGCACGCACGGGCGAGCCGCGCGTCGAGGGCCTGGGGCCGCGGCGCACAGGTTTCTTCATCCCGCTTCCGTTCCTTTCGTCCGTTGACGAAGGATTGCGCGTCACGATTCCCGTCACCGAAGGCAAGCTCTACCGCATCGGCTCCATCAAGATCGAAGGCAACTCGATCTATTCCGAGCAGGTCATCAGCAACGTCATCGGCCTGAAACCCGGCGACGTCGCCAACGGCGAGCGCATCGGCAAGGCCCTCCAGGAAGATTTGAAGAAGGCTTACGGGGCGCAGGGCTTCATCCAGTACGAGTACGAGGTCGAGCCGACCTTCAAGGACAATGCCTCGAACCCGAAAGAGGGCATCGTGGACTTCGTCTTCACGATCACGGAGGGCAAGCAGTTCACCTTGCGCCGTCTGGAGTTTCTGGGCAACACCTTTACGCGCGACAACGTGCTGAGGCGCGAAATCCTGGTCAACGAGGGCGACGTCTATAACCAGCGCGCTTTTGAAATCTCTGTGCTGCGCTTGAACCAGCTCGGCTTCTTCGACCCGATTGACGCCGAGCGCGACGCGGATTTCCGCACGGACGAAGAAGAGGCGAACGTTGACATCAACCTCAAGGTCGTCGAGCGCGGACGCCAGCAGATCTCTTTTAACGGCGGCATCTCCGGCATCGGCGGCTCCTTCTTCGGTCTGGAATATTCGACCAACAACCTTTTCGGTCGCGGCGAAACGCTCTCGTTCAACCTGGCCTACGGCAATCGCCAGCGCTCGTTCCAGTTCTCTTTCACGGAGCCCTACATCCGCAACCGCCCGATTACAGTCGGATTCTCCGTCTTCACCTACTCGCAAAAGTTCTTCGGCGAGGGGACGTTCCTTTCCGGCAACACTGCGGCGCAGCAGGGCCTGCTCGGCTCTTCAATTGATTTCCTGAGCGTGGGAGACGAAAACCTCTTCACGCGCAACTCCACTGGCGCTTCCATCTTTGCCAGCGCCCCGCTCTCGGAGTTCATCAAGAAGACTTCGTTCTCGCAGTTGTCGCGCGTCGGCCTCTCGTACCAGATTTCGCAGACGAGCGTGAAAGACCCTGAGGTCAACCAGGACCCGGACAATCCGCAATTCATCCCGGTCATCTACGCGCAGCCGAACATTCTGACGAGCCGCATAACGGGCACTTACGCCTACGACTCGCGCGGGTTCGCCAAAGACCCGAACGACCCTGTCCGTGGCCGCGCGGTCTCCGCCACGCTCTCGTTCGCAGGACTCGGCGGCGACGTCCGCACCTACGCCCCTTCGATCTCGTACACTCAGTACTATCCAGTGCGGCGCAAAGGAAGAGACCAGCAGCCGGAGGTCTTCGGCTTCCGCATCGTCGCGGCCAACATCGGCAGCTTCTCGATATCGGACAAGATCAGAAACTCCTCGTCGCTCGCCTTCATTGACGGCATCCCGATTTACGAGCGCTTCTTCCTCGGCGACGAGTTCTCGATTCGCGGTTACAACGTCCGCTCGATCAGCCCGATCGTTCCGCTCGACACCTTCATCACGACGCGCAACGTCGTGCTTTCGACGACTCCGACAGGAACAGCCGTCGCGGCTGGACTTCCGGCACAGTTCACGAACATAGGGGTCTTGACGGGCGCGACCGGAAACAACCAGGCGCAGCTCCCGCGCTCTTTCACGGCCATCGGCGGCGACACGCAGCTTCTGGGCAACTTCGAGTACCGTATTCCGATCTTCGGCCCCGTCACTATCGCGGCGTTTGCTGACGTCGGCTCAGCCTTCAACCTGCGTAAAGGCAACGACCAGATTTTTTCGAGCAACTTCGTCAACGGCGACTCCTTTTTGCCGACGCTCGGCTTCATTCCGTGCCGCGGGAGCGTCGCCGGCGTGACCTTGAACACGCTCGTGGCCTGTAGCAACAATTCGCCGCTCGCGCTCTCGCAGGTCAGAGGCGGTCTGATCGCTAGAGATAACCGTCTGATTACTCAGGAAGAGTATCTGAATGCGCTGAACGTCGGACCTGTGGACCCGATTTCGGGGCTCCCCGTCGGGTTGCAGGAGGTTTTCCTGCGCGGCGAAGCACAGACCAACACGGTCGTGCGCCTGAGCGAGGGAGTTTTCTCCAGGTTCAGCGATTTCCGCTCAAGCGTCGGTCTTGAGCTGCGTTTCCAAATCCCTATTATCAACGTGCCGTTTCGACTGATTTACGCATATAATCCGAACGCGCGTCGGGGCACTTTCGAAGAACTGCCGGGCATCTTCTTCAGCGAAAAGAAGAGCGTCTTCCGATTCAGCGTCGGTCGAACTTTTTAACCCGTCGAATGTCAACCATACAGGCGGAACGGTCATCTGAAAGGACGTGAATCGTGAATCGTAAATCGTGAATAGACGAAAGCAGATTTTCGACGATTCACGATTTACGATTCACGATTGACAAATCAAACATTCCGCCTTTTACAGTAAGGAGCAATACAAGAAAGTTATGAAAACAGTTCGTTTGTTCGCCGCCGCTCTGATGCTCGCGGCTCTCCTGGCCCTTTCGGCCTCAGCACAGACCAGACCCGCGACAGGAACAACAAGGCCGGCGGGCACTCCGGCGACGGCACCAGCCAGCAATGCCCCCGTGCCTGACACCAAGATCGCGTTCATTGACACGGGTGCCTTCGGCGAAGAGAAAGGCGGCATCGTTCGCTACGTCAACGCCATGAAATCCCTGGAGCGTGAATTCAAGCCGCGCCAGGATGAGCTCAACACCATGAATGCTCGCATCAAGGCGCTCGCGGACGAGATTAGCAAGACGGCGAACGTCGCCGACCCGAAGACGATCCAGGCCAAGAACGATGAGGGCGAGCGTCTCCAGCGCGACCTGAAGTATAAGAAAGAGCAGGCCGACGCGGATTTCGCCAAGCGTTATCAGGAAGTTGTCGGGCCGATCTCCCAGGACATCGGCAAGGCTCTCGACCAGTTCGCCACGCAGCGCGGCATCACGATGATCCTGGACATCAGCAAGCTCGCGCCGGCGGTTCTGACCGTTAACCCTGCGATGGATGTCACGACGGCCTTCATTGCTGAGTACAACAGCAAGAACCCGGCGACCGCCGCCAGCACAGGCAACCGCTAAACAAGGTATAAGGAAAAAGGTAAAAGGCAAAAGTGAATAATCGTTTACTTTTGCCTTTTACCTTTTACCTTTTTCCTTCTTGACGCTTATCATGGTTTACGACGCACGCGCGATACAGGAAATCCTGCCGCACCGTTATCCCTTTCTGCTCGTTGACCGCATCACTGAGCTTGTCCCCGGCGAGCGAATCGTCGGCATCAAGCAGGTGACCATCAACGAGCATTTCTTCGAGGGACATTTTCCGGGCGCGCCCGTCATGCCTGGCGTCCTGATCGTAGAGGCTATGGCACAGGTGGGGGCCGTCTATGCGCTCAGCCAGATTGAGGACCGCGAGAAGAAGCTGGTGCTTTTCAGCGGTATTGATAACGCGCGCTTTCGCCGCCCGGTGGTTCCCGGCGACACTTTGACCATTACTGTGACGCCCGTTCGCGTCGGCTCGCGCGTCCAGCGGATGCGGGGCGAAGCGAGCGTTGACGGCCAACTGGCCGCCGAAGCGGACATCATGAGCGTGATTACAGACAGGAGCGCGACCCAGAAATGAGCGCCTCCTCGCAGCGCAACCGCCCGCAACCCGCCGCCAAAGTGCCAGAACAATCTATCCATCCAACAGCAGTCATCAGTCCCCGCGCGCAAATCGGTCGCGACTGCTACATCGGCCCCTACTCGATCATCGGCGACGAAGTGACCTTAGGCGATAGTGTGCGCCTCGAATCCCATTGCGTTATTGACGGCCACACTTTCATCGGAGATGAGACGCACGTCTTCCCCTTCGTCTCAATCGGGCTGGCCTCGCAGGATTTGAAATACAGGGGCGAGCACGCGGAGACGCGCATCGGCAGGCGCAACAAGATACGCGAGTTCGTGACCATCCATCGCGGGACGGCCGGAGGCGGTGCCCTGACGAGTACGGGCGACGACTGCCTGATTATGGCTCAGGCGCACATCGCGCACGATTGTATTCTCGGCGACAAGGTGATTATGGCTAACGCGGCCACGCTCGCGGGCCACGTCATCGTAGAGGATAGCGCGAACATCGGCGCGTACTCGGGCGTTCACCAGTTCTGCCGCGTCGGGCGCGAGGCATACGTCGGCGGCTACTCGGTCGTCGTCAAAGACGCGCTCCCCTTCGCCCTCACGGTCGGCAACCACGCGAAATGCTACGGCCTGAACATCACTGGCATGAAACGGCGCGGCTACTCACGTGAAGTCATCAAGAATCTGCATCACGCCTTCCACCTGCTTCTCTCATCGAAGCTCAATACCACGCAGGCGGTCGCGCGCATCCGGGCGGAAATTAAAGAGTCGGAAGAGGTGGATGAACTCGTCCGCTTCATCGAAGCATCCGCGCGCGGCGTCATCAAATAGATGACTGACGGTTGACTGTGAGGCTGAAGCTCACTAATCTTCGACAAGGTTTCATCCCTGTGGGGTGCTTATGAACATCAAAGTAATAGTTGAGCATGGCGAGGATGGCTATTACGTGGCGCACGTCCCGGCTCTCAAAAGCTGCTGGTCGCAGGGTAAAACCAGAGAAGAGGCCCTCCAAAATATCCGCGAAGCGATAGATCTGTATTTAGAACCTGAACCTACTGAACTGGCTGAAGACCAGGAGTTGGTCGAGCTAACGGTATGAAATTACCTTTGCTCTCAGGGCGGCAGGTCTTAGCAGCACTGTCGCGCTTAGGTTTTGTCGAAGTACATCGGAAGGGTAGCCACGTCAAGATGAAACACGCGGACGGGAGAATAATTGTTTTTCCGTTCCATGACGAGGTTGATCGCTATACGCTGAAGGGTGCGCTTCGGGATGCAAACATTGAAATAGAAGATTTCCTCAGAGAAACTAAATAAGGCATCACACCCCGCAGACCATTCGATCCGACAAATATTTTTTCAAGGTGTTGCTTTCAAGCTGAGATTAAATATTTTCGCGGGCGGTAGTTTTTCAGCGATATGCGCTACGGCTTAATTGCAGGCAACGGCCGCTTCCCTTTTCTCGTGCTCGAAGGGGCGCGCAAGGCTGGCGTGTCTCTGTCGGTCGCGGCGATACGCGAGGAGACGGACCCGGCGATTGAAAGCATAGCGGAGCGCGTCACGTGGGTCGGCATCGGACAACTGGGAAAGATGATTCGCTTCTTCAAGCGCGAGGGCGTTCAGCAAGCGATCATGGCGGGCCAGGTCAAGCACGTGCAGATTTTCTCCGGCGCTCTGCCGGACGTGCGGATGCTGAAGATGCTCCTGCGCCTCCCGCGCCGCAACACGGACGCGCTCATCGGCGCGGTCGCCGACGAACTGGCGAGCGAAGGCATCGAGCTGATTGATTCGACCTACTTCCTGCAAGACCATCTCCCGCAGGTCGGCACGCTCTCGCGCCGCGCCCCGGACGAACGCGAACGCGGCGACATAGAGTACGGCCTTGAAGTCGCGCGCGAGATTGCGCGCCTGGACCTGGGGCAGACCATCGTCGTCCGCTCGCGCGCCTGCGTCGCGATTGAGGCAATGGAGGGAACGGATGCGACCGTGCGCCGCGCAGGGCAACTGGCGCGCGGGCGTCTCACGGTTGTCAAAGTCGCCAAGCCGGACCAGGACATGCGCTTTGACGTCCCTGTGGTTGGCACCCCGACCATCGAAATCATGATCGAAGCCGGCGCGACCTGTCTCTGCGTCACAGCAAACAAGACCCTCCTCTTTGATCGTGAAGAGATGCTGAAGCGCGCCGACGAAAAACGCATCGCTGTAGTAGCAGTGAAGTAAGGCAAAAGGCAAAAGGTAAAAGGAAAAAGTGAAGACAGGAAGCACATCCCTCGTCTTCACTTTTTCCTTTTACCTTTTTACTTTTACCTTATTTACATTTCCGGGCCATTCATTGCTTTCTTGCGGATGAAGCCGTCGCCGCGAGGATCGAGTCTGGCCTTTTCGGCGAGCGTGTGGAGCACGGAGGCCAGCAGGTCCTTGTCCTCAAGCTTGAAACTCGTGAGGCCGCTCATCCTCGTGTCCGCATCGCTGAATTGCAGTACCAGGTAGCGCAATTTTTTCCGCGACAGCAAACCCAGCAAATTAGCCCCATACGGTAAAGGAAGAGCGCTGACCACTTTCCCGCCGGTCGTCGTTTGTGATTTGGTGTCGGCGAACGCGCCCACCACCGCAGCATAAGGTATGGAGATATATTCCTGCTGCCCTTTATTGCGAAAAACCAGGCGCTGGTTCGCGTCGTCGAAACTGAGCGTTCCGGTCTGCTTCTGGTTGAAACCGAAAATTCCCCCTTCATACTTCGCTTTGAATGTTTGCGGTGCGGGCGCGGGCTTCGGCATGGAAACGCTGGCCGTCTGTGTGGTATCGGCGGTGCGCGGCCCTTGAGCCAGCGCGCCGGCCGAGGCTAAAGCTATGAGCAGACCCGCCCCAAATAATTTATAGACTTTTCTCATTGTTTTCTCCCCTCCAAGATTATCTGACGATTGGATGTAAACGATGGGGGATGGGCCGGGGGGCTACAGGATCTTCCATCGTTCTACTCTACAGACGCTGTCCGCCGACCGTGCGTTGCCAGACCAGCGCCTGTTTTAAGACGCAGAGCCGCTGCCGCTCTTCCGCCTCGCAGGCGGGCTCAAGCTGCTCTATGATGGCCTCGATCAAAGGCGCGCTAAAGAGTCCCGCGTGCGTCAGCACGAGCGAGTAGTAGTGAAGCCGGACGTGCCCGTCCCGGTCCGTATGGAAGCGCCGGACATCTTCGTCCGCGAGGCGATAGACCTCCTGGTTGACCGGAATCACGCGCCGCGGCACGGATTGATGGCTCGCCTTCGAGGCGTCGCGCCAGCCGAGCAGCAAGATACCTATCAACAACCCCCGCTCGTTCAAATAATCCGGACTCAGCACGGAGTTGTCCGGCACGGACGAAAGGCGCGGCCCGAAATTTCCATACTCAGGGTTGATTAGCTGTGAGTTGTAGATGACGCCGATGATCTCCGAGCCGTCGTCGAGCGGCATCGAGACGAATTGCGCGAAACCGTAGTCGGCAGCGCCGGGCGGGTCAAACACTTCGAGCGCATCAATGACGCGCCCGACGTAATCAACGTGCGAGTTCGATTTAACTATTTTTGCGAGGCGAACCATCATATTGCGGATTGCGGATTGCGGATTGCGGATTGAAAAGCCTTGCTCTTGCTCTTCAATCCGCAATCCGCAATCCGCATTCTAAAATCCCATGGCCCACTGTGGAATCTTGTAGAGAATCCACCAGAGCAAAAGCTGCACGCAGAAGATCAGGAGTCCCAGCGTGACGCCCATGTAGGCCGCATTCCGCCCGCCGCGTTCCGGCGTGCGGTACGAATTAAAGAGGCCGACCCCTCCCATCAGGACCGCTCCCGGACAGAAGAGAATCCCCAGGTAAGGCACGAGCGCATAGGTCACGAAAGCCAGCGCAGTAGTCGAAGCGCCGTTCTTCTTTATTGACGTCATGGAACTCTTCAAAGGCTTGTTGTCAACGGCATTGCTACCGCTCACGCCGCTGCGGCGGTGATGTGAGTTATAGGAAGCGCGCAGCGCGTCCGCCGGAAGATAGCTCTCGTCCAGAGAGCGTCCGCAGGACGAACAGAAGCGTGCCTCCGCGCGGCGCGCAGCCTCGCCGCACCGTGGACAGGCGCGTTGCGGCTCTTGTGAATCAGGCGGCTGGCCCGCGCCCTGTTCAGTTTTGCCTGCCTCGTCATCCATAAGTTTTGAGCAATTAACGTCTCTAACGCCGTCGGACTTTGCTCGCGGCCTTGCGCGAGACCTGAAACGGCATGCTCTCTTTTTCCGCGAAATCCTGCACGGCGCGCAGGAATTGCTCGCGATCTCGCCCGGAGATGTACGCGGCCTCGTCCGCGGCCTCAATCGCGTAAGGATAGCCGAGGCCGCTCACGCATTCGGCCCTCACGGCGTCCAAGACGTCTTCCAGCAAACCAGCCTCGTATATCCACACGGGAACGTCAAGCCTGGCGGGAGCAGCCTCCCCTGTCGTTTGCAGGTAAACGAACCCGACAAGGGGCTGTCCGCTCTCTTCATCCTTGAAAGCCTCGCTGGAGTTCTTACGCACGCAGTAGCAAAAACTCGTGCGGTCGCCCCAGGCGTGAAGGAGCGGCCGCTCCTGTCCGACTGTGGCATGAAGCAGTTGAGCGTCGAAGAGCGAGCGGCTGCGCTTGCCGCTACGCTCAGCGTCGAGCGTGTCCAGAAGCCAGACGAGGTCGCGCGCGTAGGATTGATCCACGAAGCCGACCAAGGGCACCTCCGTGTCACGCGAGAGGCGCACGAGGTTCTTGATGGTCTCGACGTAAGCGTCCTGCAACCTGGTCTTCGGCAGCGCAATCGAGATCATCAATGTGCCGTCGAAGAAGGCCACGGGCGTACGCTCCCCGCGCCCGCGCCAGTCGCGCTTACTCTCCAGCCACTCGCACAAAACTTCCGTCTCAAGGCGAAAGCGGCTCAAGCCGACAATCGTGTCTGCTGTGCTTCTGTCGTCGTACTCTTCCAGCAACTCCTGCGGCGAGACGACCCTAAAGCGCGCCTCTTTGCGATATTTCCCTTCGCGCGTGTGCGGATTTTCAAAGAGCGCCACCTGAACCGCGGCCACCGGCAAAGAAATGTCTCTGCCCGGAATGAGCTGGCTGCCGTCGGCCGCGAACGTCACGCGGCTCTCCAGCGCATCAATAGCCCAGAGGCGCGCCTCCTCGTGATTGCGCCAGTGCCTTCCGAAGGGGACGACCATCGAGCCAGCGCTTTCCAGCTCCCCGGAAGGAATCGCGCCAGGCTCTTTAACGCTCGCCAGCGCGGCGCCAATCTCCGCCGCGCGACGCCCGTCCAGGGCGCGCAAGCGCCGCACGTAATCCTCCACGGCCTCACGCCACGCCCTATCAAACCGCAGGAAATCTTCGCGCTTACCTTCAAGCTCACGGCTGAGGAGATGTTGGTAAAGCATTATGGAGAATTTTGAATTTTGAGTTTTGAGTTTTGAATTAAAAGCTTTTGGCCTCAATTCAAAATTCAAAATTCAAAACTCATAATTATCTTCAGCCCCTTCTCGCTCGCCCCAGTTGCGTCGCCGAAGGCGTGAAGCGGGTCGTCCTTAGCTTCCCGTTGATGAAGGTATAGACGATGCCGTCTTTCAGGTTGCGATAGATTTCCCCATTGCCGTCTTTGGTGGCCTCGCGCTCGAAGTTCGACTTGCCGGCGATGTTCATGGACTCGGGCGTGTCCGAAGAGTTTTCGTGCTGCAAGACGATCTGTAGGACTGTGCCCTCAAGCTCGCGGCTCAGTTTCTTGTTCGCGATGAAGCGCGCGTTGACGAAAGCGACTGTGACCGTGCCACCGTTGACTTTGAAATGCAGCGTCCCCGTCTCCCCTATGGGATCGCTCAAGGGCTTGCCGAGAATTCTCTCGACGTCGGCGCGGCGGGATTTCAAAGGCTCTATACCGTTCCAGCCCGAAGCCCCGGCCGATTGCGAGAGGATGACGAGACAAGCGAGGGCGGCGACGGCACGCAACCCCAGGCTGGTTGCGCGCGAATAAAAAAGGTTCGGGTTTTTCATGGGGGGATGCTACAGCAGAGCAGTGACGAGTGACAAGTGACAAGTGACGAGAAAGAACATACTTTATCTTGTCACTTGTCACTCGTCACTTGTCACTTTGCAAAGGGTCGGACGCGCTCGACCGCTTCCTTGAAGTAGGCGTCGTCGGGCGCCAGGCTCGCGCCCTTTTCGTAGGCCGCCAGCGCCTTCCCGTACTGCTTCGAGATTTCAAGGGCGTAGCCCAGCTCGCGGTAGATGTTCACGTCGTCAGGCTTCCTGGCCGCGGCGCGCTCAAACGCGCTGATGGCTTTCGGGTAATTCTTGGCGCGCGATTGGGCCATGCCATAGAGATAAAGAGCTGCCGGGTCCGCGTCCGCCCCGACGGTGAAACGTTCGAGCACCGTCGCCGCGCGCGCGAACTGCTTCGCGCCCATGAGAGCCTGAGCGAAGAGCATGTTCGCCCCGGCATCCGTCCTCATGCGCGTCAGACCTTCACCAGCGCGAACGGCGTTCAGGTAGTCCGCGTCCGCCTGCGCGGGCGTGGCCGCCCCCGCCGCGCGTTGGAGGTAAGCGATGGTCAGCAGATTCCAGGCTGAGGCTGAACGCGTGTCAGCGAGCGTGGCGCGGTTGAGCGTGGAGATGGCCGCGTCGAGGTCCTTCCGCTCGTAAGCGATCTGACCCAGGAAGTAGAGCGCGGCGGCGTCCTTCGGGTTCTCCTTGACGATTGCGTTGAAGGTCCGCTCGGCGTCCGCCGTCTTGCCCGTACGATACTCTGCGACGGCGCGGTAGTAGACGGTCACGGCTTCCGGCTTCGCGTCTTTGCGGCTCGTGGCGGTGACGAGAAGCGGGAGCGCGCGCTCGAAATTATCTGAAAGAAAGTAGGCGTGCGCGAGCGCATCAACGGTGAAGGCATCTTCCTGGTTGGCGGCGCGCTGCAGGTCCAGAGCTTTTTGCAGGTCCGTGGCGCTCCCCTCGTACTGCTTCAGATTCAACTCCGCGAAGCCTGCGATCTTCCAGGCCTCCGCATCATTCGGGTTGCTCTCGGTGAGCTGCCTGGCCTCCTTCAAGGCGGCAGCATACTGCTTGCTCTGCAGCAGGCTGAAGGCGTGCGACGTGTCGGCCGAAGAAGAACTGGAGACCGGCGCCGCGACGGGCGTCGAAGCCACAGGGGTCAGGAGCGGCCCGTCCGAGTTCGTCTGCGAGGAGGAGGTGTTTCTTCTCCTGCCAGACGAAGAGTTCGAATTCGCAGGCTCGACGTCGAGCAGCGAGTCTGGAGATTTATTTGTCGAAGAAGTGGTTTCCGTCTTCGTCGTCTGGCGCGAGACGCGGCGCGGGCGCGTCGAGCCACCGGATTGCGCCTGAACGGCGAGCGCCGAAAGCAGCAAGAGAGAAGCGATTGCAGCGACGGTGCGTAGCAGGTAATTTCTTTTCATGATTTCCAATTCTTTCAATTTCTCGCGCCAGGTTCAAGCCCACGCGGGCGCTCGACGGGTACGGCGCAGGCCTGAGATGGCTCGAAAGCGGCATTAGGTTCGCTCTGAGAGGGTCGGACGTTCGACCACAAAAGCTCGACAACCGTTTCATTTCTAAGGGCGGGCGAGCAGAGTAAAGCGGTTGGAGCCCCGGCAGGGGCGACCGTCTAAAGCCCAGGGCGCAAGCCCTGGGTCACAAACGAGAAAAATATCAAAGCCCATGAAATGGGCGACGGCATAAAGCCCAGGGCGCAAGCCCTGGGTCACAGCGCCGATTGGAAATGCAAGCCCGCGCCAGCGGGCGACAGCCCTTGAATTACATGCGGGTCGTGCACGGGCTGTCGCCCATTTCATGGGCTTCGAAATATCTTCCTGCTGGTGACCCAGGGCTGACTCCCTGGGCTAAATTCTGTCGCCCCTCCGGGGCTTCTAATCATCAGTCGAATCCCGCCGGATAAACCCGCGTCGAAGCAGATGCTTCAGGATCAGCTCCGCATTTTGCTCCGGGGAAGAAGCGATTGTCTCCAGCGTGATTTCAGGGTCTGGTGGCGGCTCGTAAGGGTCGCCAACACCCGTAAATCCTCTGATCTGCTTTGAGCGCGCACGGGCGTACATCCCTTTCGGGTCGCGCTGCTCGCAGACTTCTAAAGGCGTGTTGACGAACACCTCTATGAACCGCTCGCCGCCGACCATGCTGCGGACTTCATCGCGCGTCGTCTGGTACGGGCTCACAGCCGCGCAGATGACCACGCCGCCGTGGCGCACAATCTCCGAGGCGACGAAGCCGATGCGGCGAATGTTTGTGTCCCGGTCCTCTTTACTGAACCCGAGTCCGGCGGAGAGGTGCGTTCTGACCACATCACCGTCGAGCAAGGTGACGCTACGGCCGTATTCCAGTAGTAAGTCGGTCAATACTTCGGCGGTAGTGGATTTGCCCGCGGCGCTCAAGCCAGTGAACCAGACGCAGAAGCCGCTCTGATGCATCGGCGGGTAAGCTTCCCTGAGAACCTGAGACACTTCCGGGCGGACGAACCATTCCGGCAACTGCTTGCCCCTTGCCAGGTACAGCTCGCGTGCCTCGGAGGCCGAAAGCGAGAGGGCGCGCTCGTTCACTGGGATTTCGGAAACGCCGACGTAGCGTTCGCTCTCCGGTAAATAGACCAGCTCCTCGAAAGGGAGCGCGCGAACACCTGTCTCTGATTCGAACTCTCCGACCAGTTCCTGCGCGGCGTAAGGCTCATAGAAAGGACGCCCGTTTGAGTCCGTGCCGGGGCTGGCATGATCGCGCCCGACGATCAGATAGTTCGCCCCGTAGTTGCGACGAACCTGTGCGTGCCAGAGAGCTTCACGCGGTCCAGCCATTCGCATGGCCAGGGGCAACAGCGCCAGCAACGTTCGTCGCGGGTCGAAATACGTTGAGGTCAGCGCCTGGTACGTGCGCACTCTGTGATGATAGGCGGTGTCTCCCGGCTTGGTCATGCCGACCACCGGGTGCAGCAACAGTGTGCCGTTGACGGATGCGGCGGCGCGCTTAATCATCTCCTCGTGCGCGCGGTGAAGGAAATTGCGTGTCTGAAAAGCCACAACATCGCTGTGGCCCAACATCTTCAATCGGGCGCGTGTCGTCGCGGGCGTCAGCCGCAGGTGAGAGAAGCTGTGCCGGCGCGGCAGATTAATGACGCGCAGACGCCCCGCTATGTTGAGCTTGCCCCAGCCGTGCATCTCCGCGACCAGGGGGTGGCGCAGGTCCATCGTCCCGTAAACCTGCCGCGCTTCATGCTCCAGGTCCCAGTCGTAAATCTCCTCGATGGTCATCAGCGCGAGCAGCTCATTTCCGGCGTCGCGCAGCACGACCTCCCGGTCAAGCTTGAGCTCCGCGCTCTCCGGTACGGACAGCGTCAAGGGAATAGGGAAGAGGTGGCCGTTAGCCAAACGCATCTCATCGAGCACGGACCGGTAGTCCTCGCGCCCCATGAACCGCTTGAGCGGCGAGAAAGCGCCGACGGCCAACAGCTCAAGGTCGTGCACCGCACGGCTGGTTATTTGAATGGAGTGGAGAGATTGCGCGCGACGCGCCAGGTCGGCCTGCCCATCTCTTTCAGCCACAAGGTCCACTAACTCCCCTCCGCAGGGAGCGATCAGATCGGTTTTTAAGGGTGGCATCATTTGAGGTTCCGTAGCTTTACGATAAACGGCCCGTCTTGAAATATCAACGCTTCAGTAATTCTGCATCGGCGACCGGGCTGCCCTCTCGGGCAGCGCAGAATTTCGGAATCGCGATTAAAAGTTGTAGAGTGTGTCGGCTCAAATTTATCTTCGGATACGATGGCCCGGAAGATCGGAATTACATCCCTTCCGCACGGGTGCGCGTGCAGTGCTTCTGGCGCGGTACTTATGCGATTTTTTTTGCTGAAAGTCTCTGTGACACAACCGCAGCGAACCGATAAACAGTCTGAAGAGGTCCTCTCGACGATGGCCGTCGCTGAAGGCAGCGCGTGGTGCGCCCCCGCGCGCCTTTTATGCGCCGCCGCGATTCTACATCTGTTGTTGACAGTCAGCGTCTACGCGTTCGGGCGTTACGCGCTGTTTCCCGGCACGTTCGACAAGAACGGCGTCGCAGTGGCCTTCGCCCGTGACTGCGTACTGTATCGCGCCGACGCTGCCGCTTTGAGCGAAGCGCTCTGGAGCGGAGAGATTCGCCGTTGGGTCAGCGCGGACCAGCCGTTTCACGTCAAGCTGTACTCCATCTGCTTCGCCATTTTCGGGCCGTTGTTCGGGTATAACATATTGGCGGCCGAGCCGCTCAACGCTCTCTTTTATCTTGCGACTCTGGCGCTGGTCTTCACTCTCGGACGCGAAATCTTCAATCGTCGCGCGGGCCTTTGGGCCGCGGGCGTGATCGCGATCTGGCCGTCGTACCTGCTGCACACCACTCAGTTGCTGAAAGACCCGCCGTTCGTGGCGGGAATGTTGGCGCTCATCCTCATCATCGTGCGCTGGCTGAGGAGAGACTATACGTGGAGGAGCGCTTTACTGTGGGGGCTTGCGGGCGCTCTTCTTTCAACCGCGCTCTGGCTGACGCGCGCCGACATGGGGGAGTTGCTAATCCCGACCGTTTTGCTCGGGGCGTTGCTGCTCGTCGCGCGGCAGCTTCGAGAGCGGCGCGTCCGGGCGACAAATCTAGCCGGGATGGCGCTCGTCGTCGCGGCAACGTTGAGTGTCCCGCAGTTGATACCGAAGGCCCTGAGGCTTGGCATGTCTCCTTCCTCCATCGAGTGGACAGCACGGCAGGAGGCGCTACGCAAGGCCACAGCCGGAGAGGCCGCAACCCCGGAAGACGAATCTCAGACATATATCTGGACAAGATTGGCAAAGCGCGTCGGGAAGATGAGGCAAAGGTTCGTCGAGATGTACGAGAATCCCGGTTCGAACATTGATAGCGACGTGCAGATAAACAGCACGGCGGACCTTGTGCGCTATCTGCCGCGTGCCGCCCTGATCGGCTTCTTCGCGCCGTTTCCCAATATGTGGTTCACTTCCGGGAATTCTGTCGGCTCTGCGGGGAGACTGCTCGGCGGTCTGGAGAGCCTTGCGATGTACGCCGTCGAAGGATTGGCGTTCCTGGGGTTGTGGCTGGGACGCCGCCGGCTTTCCGTCTGGCTTCTGTTTTCGGTGGCGGCGACGGGCATGATCGCGCTCGGCCTCGTGGTGGTCAACGTCGGCGCGTTGTACCGCCTGCGTTACGTGTTCCTGATACTCTTAATCATCCTCGCCGCTGAAGGGGCCGCGCACATTCTCGACCGGCTGTCGAAGAAGCCGCGTGAGATTGAAGAGAGAGGCTCGGAGGGGTGAGATTCTCTGTGCAGGCGCAGGATCATTCGTTGTGGCGTCGCTTCAGGCGTAACTTCTCCATCAGCCTGTTCGGGTCCGCGCTCACGCTGGCAATTAAACTCGGGCAGATCGCAATCCTGACCACTGCTTTGGGGCTGGATGATTTCGGGCGGGTGCGCATCGTCCTCAACCTCTTCGTCTTTCTGGAAGCGTTTGTAGGGCTGCGCGTGAGCGACCTTCTGTTTCGCTTCTTCCAGCAGCTCAAGGAGCGGCAGGACGCGCTCGCTCTTCAGGGCCTGCTGCTCTTATGTCTGGGGCTAAGTCTGGCCGCCGGTCTGCTAATCAGCGGCGTCGTATTCGCCTCCTCCATGTGGCTGGCAGAGCGCTTCTACGACAACCCCGGACTCGCGCCCCTCTTTTATATTTACGCCGGCACCGTACTGGTCTCGGTCTTCCGCGAACTCTATGAGCCGGTCCTGAGGATGCATGATCGCTTCACCTCCGTCGTGGTGCCGCAGGTGTTGGGCGGACTGACCACGACAGCGATTCTCGCCGCCTACTTCGCCCGGACGGACGCCTACGACTTGAGGGTCGTCGTCGCGGCATTTGCAGTCGGCGCACTTGTCCAGACCGTGCCGCCGCTGGCGTTGGCGTTGCGTCTCTTGAAGCCGTCCCTATCGGGAATTCAGGCGAGGCCCGCCATGCGGGCCTTAAATAAATACCGCCCCGAATTGCTCAGGTGCCTGTTCCACAGCAATCTCTCCGGTTATCTGAAATTTTCTACAGACCCCGGCGACATCTTCCTGCTCGGCATCTTCTCCACGCCCGGGCAGGTCGCCCTGTACAGCATGGCGAAACAACTGACGGCACCGTTGGCGTTTTTACAGATCAACGCCCAGACAGCAGTTGCGCCGGAAGTGATCTCGCTCGTGGCCGGGGGGAAGTTCGCGCAGCTCAAGCGACTGGTCAGCCGCTACGTCGCGATGGCGGCAGTGTTGGCCTGCCTCACGGTGGCGGGCGGACTGCTGCTCGGAAGAATATTCATCTCGTGGTTCTCACGCCCGGAATACTTGGCGGCCCTGCCGATCTTTTACGCGCTGCTGGTCGTCGACGCCCTGAAGCTGATCGTCGTCGTCTTCCGTCCCCTCTCGGTCGGCCTGGACCTGATGAGGTGGTACAACCTCGGGCTGCTGTTGAGCGCCGTCGTAGTCTCCGTTTTCATCGGCCTCGGCAGGCTGGACGCAATCAACATGGCCTACGCGCAATTGACCGGGGCGCTAATAGTGCGGCTCATTTGTAACGTGCCGGTGTGGGCCCGCCTCAGCGCCCTTACTGGGAGACTCGCGCGGACGGGATGAGGCGAGGGCAGGGAAAAGCAGAGCGCATGCGGATTCACCACTTCTATCCGAAGACTCGAAACGTCGGCGACCACTTCGTGCAGAGGGGCGTCGAGCGGATGATACGCGAGATCATCCCTGGCGCCGCCTTCGACCTCTTCAACGTGAACAGCAGGGGGGAAGACGAGACAGGTTACGGCCTGACCCGCCCGACCATCGAACGCGCCAACCGCGAGGCGGACCTGGTCGTCGTCGGGGGCTCCAACCTCTATGAGGGAAGTCTACGCTGGCGCTGGGGCGTACACATGGAGCCGGACGCTCTCGGCGAGTTGCGCGTGCCACTGTTTCTCCTCGGGATCGGCACGGGCTCGGGCTTCCTTTCCGGCACGCACAAACCGTCGGCCCGCGCCCGCCGTGAGATCAGGCTGCTGAATGAGCGCGCCTCTTTTTCCGGCGCGAGAGACGTGCTCACGCGAGACTGGCTGCGCCGGCTCGGCGTCTCGAAAGCGGAGCTGATGGGAGACCCGGCGACTTTCATCTTTAACCGTCCCGTGCGGACGAGCGCGGGAGGCCGTTATGTCCTACTGACGATGCCGCCCCGTAGATTCTGGGCGAGCAGGAGCAACTTCTGGCGCACGCGCCTGCACGGACGCACGATGTTCCGCGCCTTCGTCTCGCTGGCTCGGGCGCTCCTGGAGAGAGGGCACGAGGTCGTCGTGGCGTGCAACGACCCGGCGGACTTGAGCCTGGCCGGCCACCTGTTCGGAGGATGGTTCGAAGACGTCGTCTGCCCGCGAAGCGCTGACGAGTATTTCAGGCTCCTATCGGGCGCGCGCGGAGTGGTGACGGGCCGCCTGCACACGGCGGTCGTCTCTTTTTCGCTGGGAGTCCCCTTCGTGCTCATAGACGCGGACCAGCGCACGCGCGGGTTTGTCGAAACCTATCAACTGGGCGACTGGTCCGTAACCCCTTCGGGAGGCGACTTCGAGGCGCGTCTTAAGGTGAGCGCCGACCGGCTGCTCAGCGACGACGCCCAGGCCCCCTGGGAAATCCTCGTCCGAGAAAGAGACCAGATGTACGAACGTGCCATGGGCCTGCTGCGGGGCGCGCTCTCGCAGCATCACCCGGGATCAGGTCGCCGGTAAGGTTGACATTAACGCGCCGACAGTTATTCTTGTCCGGATAGATTCAGGATAAAGGAGGAGATGGATTATCACACCCCCAAAAGGGTTTTCCACCGCCACGGGAAGACCAGAAGCGGGTGCTTTAGCCGCCTCGCAGCAATCAAGCACCAAACCTCTTAAAGTGATGTACGTCATCAGCGACCTCTCCATCGGCGGGGCCGAGATGATGCTCTACAAGCTGCTCGCCGAAACGGACCGCACACGCTTCGAGCCGGTCGTGGTCTCATTAATGGACGGGGGGACGCTGCGCGAGCGCATCGAGGCCCTCGGCATCGCTGTGCACACGCTGGGGGTCAGCCCCAAGCTGCCGACGCCGCTCGATCTCTGGCGCCTCGTCCGGCTGAAGCGGCGACTCCGGCCCGACCTGGTAGTCGGATGGATGTATCACAGCTGCCTCGCCCTGCAGCTCGCCAACTTTTTTTCGCCCCGGTCGGCGAAGGTGCTGTGGAGCATACACTATTCAATCAGCTCTCTCTCAGAGGAGAAATGGCTCACCGCTCTAGTCATCAGGGCGTGCGCGTTTCTTTCCAGGCTGCCGGATAAGATTATTTTCGTTTCCCGCGACGGCCAATCCAAGCACGGGCCACTTGGGTTCAGAACCGAGAGCAGTTGTGTGATTCCGAACGGTATTGACACCGCTATGTTCGCCCCTTCGCGAGAGGCTAGGGCGTCGGTGCGCTCGGAGCTGGGCCTACCCGGTGGGGCCGTCCTCGTCGGGATGGTGGGCCGTTATCACCGTATGAAAGATCACGCTAACTTCCTACGGGCTGCCGCACGTGTCTCGAAAACTCATCCTGAGACGCACTTCCTGCTCGCCGGGCGTGGGGTGGACGGTGGCAATCAGGAACTGCGCCTATTGATTGATGAACTTGGACTCGCGCGCCGGACACATCTGTTGGGCGAGCGCCGGGACGTCCCGCGCCTCGCCGCCGGGTTAGACATCTTCTCTCTCTCTTCTCGCTACGGCGAGAGCTTTCCGAACGTTATCGGCGAGGCGATGGGCTGCGCCGTACCCTGCGTCGTGACGGACGTGGGCGACGCGTCATGGATCGTGGGCGGCGCGGGGCGCGTCGTGCCGCCGCGCGACGCGTGCGCGCTGGCCGACGCGTGGGCGGAGGTGATCAACCTCGGGGAGGAAGGGCGCGCCGAGCTGGGTCGCGCTGCACTTTCAAGGGTGAACGAACTCTTCCCCTTAAAATCGGTCGTCCAACGTTACGAGGACTTGTACGAGGCTGTGCTCGCCGGGCGAACCTCCGAGTCCGCGGCACCCATCGTCCGGCAAGATCAGAAGTCGGGCGCGGTCTCTTGAAGCGACGAGTATGATATTCCTGACGCGGGACGTCCGATCATTAAAACAACCGACATGAATACGACCTACGGCCCTCTCACGCCAGCGACCGGCATTTGTGAGTTGGCGCTCTTCGACGTTAAGGCGGAGCCATTCCCGCACGTGGCGCATGAACGCTTTGTTGACCCGGACTATTACCGGCAATTGTGCCGGACGTTCCCGACTTGCCCCCCGAGCACCGGCCCGACTGGATTCTCGCTCTACTGGGGCGACGAGGGTTACCAGCGCCTGCTGGACGAACAACCAGCGTGGCGCACGCTGTTCGACACCTTCCACAGCCAGGCTTTCATAGAGTGGGGCATCAAACAGTTCGCTGAGGTCTGGCAGCGCGACGGTTGCCGGATAGACCTGTCCGAGGCGCGCTACGTTCCCTACCGCGAAGATCGCGTTGACAAGGAGCGGGCGGCGCTCAGAAGAGTCGAACACGACCCGCACGAATTGTGGGTTCGGATGGACATACATCAGGGACGCCTGGGCTATTTTCGGCCGGTCCATCTGGATCATGCGCGCCGTCTCGTCTCCATGCTCATCTACATGTGCGACCACACGGAGAACAAGATGACCGGGGGCGAGCTCTTCCTGCACGGAGTCGGCGGACGCGAGGAACGACGACCGTCCACGCGGATCACGCCGCGCCACAATCTGATGATTGCCTTCCCCTGCACGAACGGCTCGCACCACTCCGTCTCGAAAATCACGTCTGCGGCGGCCCCACGCAATTACATTCAAGTACACATCTCAAGCTCAGTGGACGTCTGGCCCCGCGAAGCGGCCCCGAGGGGTTGGCGCAGGGTGCTCTCATCCGTAAAACGGCGACTCCCTCTGTAGAAATGAGTCGCGCCGCTCTCTAACTTAAATGGACAATCAAGCAGGAAAAGAGAATCTGTTCCAAAATCCGAAGCCTGTGATCGGCGTGATCCACGTCGGCGCGCTGCCCGGCACGCCTGCCAGCAAGCTGAGCGTGGCTCAATTGACCGACATGGCCGTGCGCGAAGCCGTCGCTTATAAAGCGGGCGGTGTGGACGGGATCATTATTGAGAACATGCACGACGTTCCTTATTTGAAAGGCTCAGTCGGAGCGGAGGTCGTCGCAGCGATGGCTGTCATCGGAGGCGCTGTGAAGGCTGAGAGCAAAACGCCAGTCGGGATTCAGATTTTAGCCGGAGCGAATACGGAAGCGCTGGCTGTGGCGCACGCAGCTCAGTTGGATTTTATACGCGCAGAGGGTTATGTCTTCGCGCACATCGCCGATGAAGGTCTGATCGAAGCATCCGCCGCAGGACTTCTTCGCTACCGCAAGATGATCGGAGCGGAGCGCGTGCAGGTCTGGGCCGACGTGAAGAAGAAACATTCGGCGCACGTCATCACGTCCGACATCAGTCTCGGCGCGATGGCCGAAGCGGTCGAGTTCATGCGCGGGGATGCGGTCATCGTCACAGGCAACGTCACAGGCGAACCGCCGCAGCTCGCAGACGTGAGGGAGGCCAAAGCGCACAGCCGCCTGCCGGCGCTGCTCGGCTCGGGCGTGGACGCGGAAAACATCGCGGACTTTTACCATGAAGCCGACGGCTTCATCATCGGCTCGTACTTCAAAGCGGACGGATACTGGGCTAATGAGGTTGATGTAGAGCGCGTTGAAAAGCTGATGTCAGTGGTGAGAGCGTTGCGGACAGAGTAACGTGAAATCAAAATATTCGAGCCCCGTAGGGGCGACAGTCTAAAGCCCAGGGCGCAAGCCCTGGGTCACTGGCAGGAAGATATTTCGAAGCCCATGAAATGGGCGGCAGCATAAAGCCCAGGGCGTTAGCCATTAGTATCCACACAAGTCAGAAACCTCCATTTTTCTTAGGATTTCTGACTACTTGGGAAAGTGACCAGAGCGCAGCAAAGATCAGACCTGAATTTGTTCGATCCGTTTTTCCTAAGATTTTTGCAGGTTTTCGAGA
>Ga0268243_1000079_pt1 | contig 27621 bp, 25 predicted proteins | sample BulsoiMagMametaG_FD_200254 | JGI IMG/M metagenome (GOLD analysis project Ga0268243, IMG submission 200254) | Bulk soil microbial communities from Mexico - Magueyal (Ma) metaG (v2) (version 2) | ecosystem: Environmental > Terrestrial > Soil > Agricultural land | place: Mexico: Magueyal...
TCAGACCTGAATTTGTTCGATCCGTTTTTCCTAAGATTTTTGCAGGTTTTCGAGATAGTTCAATGATTCCCAAACATCTATCAATACTTGTGTAGATACTAATGGCTGACGCCCTGGGCTTTATGCTATCGCCCATTTCATGGGCTTTTGTTTTTCTTGCTGGCCGTAACCCAGGGCTGACGCCCTGGGCTAATATCTGCCGCCCCTCGCGGGGCTTTGTCATCTTCAGCCCTTGATGATGTTGTGAATCTCGCCGATGGCGGGTTGGCCCGGATTGATGCCCAGCTCCTGCAAGACGGGCATCAAGGTCTTCCCGAAGCTCTCAAACGACTCTGAGGTCATCGTCTGTGGAGAAAAAGAGACGGCAATCGCCATGAGTGTCTCCTTTCGATAAGCTTGAGTTACGAAGTGAGTTTTTGAATGAGCGCGAAGAGTTCTTCGACGTTGACGGGTTTCGCCAGATGCGCGACGAAGCCCGCGGCGGTGGCGCGCTCGCGGTCCTCGTCCATCGCGTAGCCGGAGATGGCTATGGCAGGCACGTCTTTCATTCCGGGCAGGCGGCGCAACTCCTTCAACAGATCGTAACCGTCCATCTCAGGCATGCCGATGTCCGAGATGATGATGCTCGGCCTTTTTTCAGCGGCCATCCTCAAAGCCTCCGGCGCGCTCGTCGCGGCCATCACCTCGCATCCCTTCTGCTCGAAGAGAGTGCAGAGCAGCGAGAGCGTGTCGGGCGAATCCTCTACGATGAGCACCTGCTGGCTCACCTCCGACTCCGCGGCGCGCTCGGCTGCCTCGCCCTCGTAGTTGGCCTGCGCCGCGCGCGGCAACGCGAAAGTGAAACGCGCCCCCTGGCCGACGCCTTCGGACTCTGCCTCGACGCGCCCCTGGTGCATCTTCGCCAGCGCGTGAACGATGGCGAGCCCCAGGCCCAGGCCTCCGTGACGGCGCGTGGGCGAGCCGTCCGCCTGACGAAAGCGGTCAAAAACGTGCGGCAGGAATTCGGGCGTGATTCCGATCCCTGTGTCTTCGACGACGACGGCCGCTTCTGTGTCCGCGCTTTGGGTCTTGACGCTCACGCGCCCGCCCGCCTCCGTAAACTTGATGGCGTTGGAGAGCAGATTCCAGACGATCTGCTGGAGGCGGACCGGCTCGCCCATCACCACCAGAGGCTCATTCGACAGCTCGACCTTCAGCTCGACGCGCCGCACCCCGGCAGAGGAGCGAACCGTTTCGACAGCGGCCTCGACCACAGCGTTGAAATCCGTCGGCCTGGGCTCGAAACGCAGCTTGCCCGTGGCGATGCGCGAAACGTCCAGGAGGTCGTCAATCAGGCGCGACTGCAAACGCGCGTTGCGCTCGATGGCGTCGAGCGCCTGACCGACCCCGTCGCTGTCCAGATTTCCGTTACGCAGAAGATTGACCCAGCCGAGGACCGGCGTCAGCGGCGTGCGCAGCTCGTGCGAGAGTGTGGCGAGAAAAATGTCTTTGGCCCGGTTGGCTTCGGCCAGCTCTTCGTTCAGGCGCTGGAGCTCTGCCGTCCTCTCCTCGACGCGCCGCTCCAGATCACGGTTCAGTTGTTCGAGCCCCAGCCTCGCCTCCTGTTCGGCCAGCATCAGGCGGCGGTGCTCGACGCCGCGCCTGATCGTGTGCTTCATCTCGTCTATGTCGCAGGGCTTGACCAGGTAGTCGTAAGCACCCTGCTGGAGCGCTGCGATTGCGGACTCGACCGAAGCGAATCCTGTGAGGACGACGGAGATCGTCAGCGGAGCGCGCTGCCGCATCTCCGTGAGGACCGAGAGCCCGTCGCCCCCTTCCATGTGCAGGTCCGTGAGGACGAGATCGAACTCCTCTCTTTCAATGTACTGGACAGCTTCGAGCCCGCTCGAAGCTGTGTCCACGCGGTAGCCTTCCTGTTCGAGAATGGCGGCGGTCGTGATGCGCAGGCTCTCCTCGTCGTCAACCACGAGCACGCGCGCGCCCGCGGGCGAAATCCATTGCCCATCCGCCTGCTGTTCGTCCCCGCGTTCTTGAACGGTTGTGAAATTCATCTGAGCGAAAAGCCCTCACCTCTTCTTCTCTTCTTCTTCCAGGATGGGCGAATCCACCAGGAGCGTAATCGTAAAGGTCGTGCCCTTGCCTTTCTCGCTGGCGACGTCAATGCGCCCGCCGTGCTGCCGCACGATGTCCTGCGTCACCCAGAGCCCGAGTCCGGTCCCCTTCGTCCTCGTCGAGAAGAAGGGCTCGAAGATGCGCGCCACGTCGTCCGAGCTGATGCCGACGCCCGTGTCGCTGATTTGAATCGCGATGGAGGGCTGGATGGACTGTTCGAAGCGCAGTGTCATGATCCTGATCTCGCCCACACCGCTAATGGACTGCTGCGCGTTGAGGAGAAGGTTGAGGAAGACCTGCCGCAACTGGTCCGCGCGCGCGCGCACCTTCGGGAGGTCAGCGTCCAGCTCCCGCTCAACTTTAATGCCCGTCTGTTTCAACTTCTTCTCAAGTAAAACGAGCGTCTCTTCCAGCAACTGGTTGACGTCAACCCAGCCGACCTCGCCGGAGCGGCGCGCGAAGCCGAGCATCTGGCGAATGATGTGCGAGACGCGTTCGGTCTCCTTGCGCGCGATCTCCAGAAAACGCGCGTTCTTCTCGGAATCCTTCCCCGTCTGCATCAGGTAGAGTGAATTCTTGATGGCTTCCAACGGGTTATTGACTTCGTGCGCGATGGACGCCGCGAGGCGGCCGATGGCCGCGAGCTTCTCCGACTCGAAGAGCTGGTGCTCGACGCGTCTGCGCTCCAGCTCGCGTATCTCGCTCAGGTCGTGGAGAATCGAAACCACTGCCGTCACCTGCCCCTTCGCGTCCAGGACTTCCCCGGCGGTGATCTCCATCGGCAGGGCCTCGCCCGTTTCAGGATCGAGCAGCTCGATCTCCGCCTGCCGGTCCGTTTCGGCTGCGGAAGCGAGCGCGGAGATGAAAGAGGTGAGCTTGACGGAGTTGGCGCGGACCGCCGCCGCCGCCGCCGAGATGAAGGCGTCTTCCTGCTGAAAGAGCAGTTCCGCGCGGCGGTTGAAGAGGATGAAATTGCCGCTCGCGTCGCAGACGACCACCGGGTGCCCGACGTTTTCGATGATCAGGTCGAGGCGGTCGCGCTCGCGCCGCGCCTCCGCTTCGGCCTGCTGCAACTTCGTGAAGTTGCGCGCCAACTCTTCGTTGGCCTCGCGCAGGTCCGTCACGTCGCGGAAGATGGAGACCAGGCCGAGGCGCTCGCCGCGCGCGTTGAGAGCGGGCGTGGAGATGACCTCGAAGTGGATGTCCGAGCCTTCGAGCGGGTCCACGAGCGTGATGTCGCGCTGGATGACTTCCGACGACGAGACGGCCGCGCTCGAAAGGTAGGCTGAGAAGAGGAGGTCGTTCATCTTGAGCGCGCGCCGCTTGCCCTCGCCCGCATCCTTCGAGCCGCTGAAGAGGTCTTCGGCCCGCCTGTTCTGTAGCAGAATCTGGTTGTCCAGGTCCGTCAGCACAATCGGGTCCGCCACGGATTTCATGATTGATTCGACCCATTGCCGCTCGCGCTGCAACTTGTTCACGGTCGAGATCAATCTTTCCTGCTGGATGGCCGAGGAGGCGACGACGCCGATACGGTCCGCGAAGCGCGTCAGAAAATCGAGCGCTTCCGAGTCCATCGCGTCCTGCCGCGCGCCGATGTAGAGGACGCCCAGGCAGGAGGCTGGCGACAGCGACCAGTACCTTTCGCCGAGGCGCGGTTTTAGCATCTGGTCGCGCTCTGCGCGCTGCGCCACGTCCGGCACCCCGAAGAGTGGGAGGGCGAGAATATCCTCTTGCCATGCGAGCTTCCCGAAGATGGCGCAGGACTGCTCGTCATCTTTGAGCGAAATCCAGGCGGGGCGGCCTTCGTGGACGACGCGGACGCAGGCGGCGCTCGAATCGAGCGGCATTTCGACCCCGACGACTTCATCATCCTGAAAGCCCAGAGCGGCGCGCACCTGGAGGACCGCGTGACGTTCATTAATCATGGCGATTGCCGCCTGCGGGTGGCCGAGTCCGCCGACGATGGCTTCGAGCGCCAGCAAGAGCCGCTCCTGCAGCTTGGGCGTGGCGAGCATCTGCGTCGTCGTCTCTGTAAAGATGTCGAAGAGACGAAGACGCGGATTAACCGCTTCCGCTTCTGAGATGGACGGATCAATCGGCGGGGACAATTCTGTCGGGACTTGAGCCATAAAAAGTGGTCAGTGGTCAGTGGTCAGTGGTCAGCAGGATCAGCTTTTCAACTGACCACTGACCACTGACCACTGACCACTGCTTTTTCAGCTTCTTTCTACGTCAACCGGGACGCGACGGCGCGTCTCATCTTCGAGAGGTTCGGCTGCGCCTGGCGTCAGGGCCGGACGCGAGACGGCGGGCGTTAAGCCCACAGCCTCTGCATATTTCAGGTATGTGTCAATCGAAGCGACGACGACGCGAGCTTCGATTGTGATGAGATCAATGCCGACCAGCGAGATACGAACCCAGGCGTCAATGACTATGCCTTTATCCAGCACGCGGTCAAGCACGTCAATCAAACTAGTGCCGCCTGGCGCTCTTTCAACAGCCATTTGATTTAGTTCCTCTTTCCAAAAGTTGAAATATCAGCACACCGCGCGAGGTCTCTCTAACGCACATTGAACCGTCAGCCATGCTAGCCGACCGCAGCTCACCGCCGGAGCCGCGCTTATCACCGGCCACGCTCTTTACCCTTCTTCGTCGAGCCGGACCCAGCGCGCGAGCGAGAAGCTGACTTCTTCGTGCTCCCCTTTGTCGCCGGGCCAGGCGCGCTGAGTTGTCTTACTTCACGTTCGAGCTCCGCCAGACGCTCGCGCAGCTCCACGTTCTCCGCTTCGGCGCGTTCGGCGCGTGTCGTCAGGTTGGTATCATAACGCCACCAGTTGAGCCCGATCTGCTCCGCTTTATCTATTGAGCAGATGAGCAGGCGAATCTGCAACGTCAGCAGCTCGACGTTGGCGAGCGAGACCTTGATGTCGCCCGCAATCACCAACCCTTTATCAAGAATCCGGTCGAGCACGTCCACCAGCCCTGGCGGACGCGCCGTAATCAAACTAGATCGCTCGCTCGACAATTTCACCCTCCGCGAATCAGATGTCAGATGTTAGATGTCAGATGCTAGTTAAAAACCGGGGGCCAGCATCCAGCATCCAGCATCCGACCTCTTTGGTAAGAGGGCGGCTTTATGCATCCAAACCACAGCGCAGGCCGCCTCGACATTTCAATCAATGCCCGCCTCAAATCAAGCGCCCCACCGGGCCTAAATCAAGATTGAGGTCTTCTTCAGCCAATCCGAACTGCGCCTTCAGTTCCTGCATCTTCGCTTCCAACTTCATCAAAGCGAGTCCCAGTTCTTCTATTTGCTCCGGCGATAAATCACCGCCCTCCATCCGGCGGATCGCCTGTTTTTCAAGCAGGCGGCGGATGAATTCGATCAAAGTTAGGACGAGTTTCGCTAAGCCCTGCTCGACCGATTGCGCGTCAATGTTGATGCGCGGCGGCAACGTATCGCTCACACGTTGGAGTTCTCGACTGAACTCTTCGACGTGCAGCGTATCTATTTCCGGTTCGACCGGAAGGGGGACTTCAGGGGAAGGCTTCACAAGATTACTCCGAACTGTGCCTTTAACTCAAGAGCTAATTCCGGTAAAACTGTACGGCGGCCACGCGCCGCTCGTCAAGAAATGCAAATCCGCGCGTTGCGCACGCGCCCGGCCGAGCCTGGCACGGTACTCCTTAAGCCGCCCGCGTTCGACCAGATGGGCTGCCGCGAGCACCAGAGACTCTTTCGGCTGAACGGTGACGCGCGTTTCGCGCACAGTCTCCCCGAGACTTTCGGCCAGCCATGAGGCCACCTCCGCGGCGCGCCGCTTGAGCGCCTCGTCTCCCAGAATCTCAAGCCGTTTTGTCTTCAGGAACTCCGTCCCGCTGCCCATTACCGGCCCGGCTGATTCTGTAGCGCCCTCCTGCCGGTTAAGGCCCGCAGCCTCCTCTTTGACGCTTTCGAGATCCCAGATCACTTTGACGCTCATCTCCACACAGCCGCGCACGCGCATAAATTGCGCCAGGAGCGAGTCCTGTTGCGAATCTAGATAATTCCGAAGCCGCTCTTCTGGAACGACAGTGCCGAAGCGGAACGGCAGCGGCGTCGCACGCATGAGCACGCGCCGGACGACGCGCTCGTGCGCCAGCACGTTCTCGCGCGTGACCGTGACGGCCTCCCCTTCAAACTCGCTGACGATTGCGGCAATCTTCCCGCCAACGAGAAGGCGCGGCTTCGCATCGGCCATGCCCGTCAGCGGTTCAAGCATCTCGGCCGTCACCTCGTCGCTTAAGCAATACGCGTATAAATTCATCAGATAGTGGCGACTTGATAAGCGATTACGAGCCCCGCTAGAAGCGAAAGAATTTAGCCCCTGACGGGGCTGATTTCGTGCTGGCTATTTAGACCTGCCATTAAACCCTGCTCAAATACAAACTGACATAATGATGGCTCGCCACTCATCACTCATCACTCATTACTCATCACTGTCTTTACTGTCTTTCCCCGCTTGTCTAACACTTCGTGCGCCGTTTCGACCGAGCTCAGCAGCACATTCAAGCCCATAAAGATGAGGTCTATGTCGGCCACGGAGATGGTGATCTCGCCAGCGATCACCAGCCCGCGATCGAGCACGTGATCGAGCGTCTCCAGGAGCGACAGCTCATCTTCTTCTGCTAGCTCTAATTCCTCATCCGTCATGAGAGTTCTCTTTAGCCGTGGGCGGCGAAGTTGTAAGCGGGCCAGGGACCCGTCAGCTCAAGTCGAAAACCGGCACCAGTGTATTCGTCGGCCAGCCGCTCCGCCGCGGCGCGAAAACTATCGAAGCTGGCGCGCTCCACCAGGAATGCGAATTTGGCGGCCAGCTCCCCGTGCTCCGTCGCTTCGTCCTTGAGCACGCGCAGGCGAACACGCGCGCCGCTCTCGGGTGCGAGCTCCTCTTCGACGCGCTCGGCCACGCGCTTGATTTCGACGCGCGCCTCCGTCTCTTTGAGGGCGTCAATCTTTTTTCGCACGAGATAGGACTGCCCTGGCGAAGAAGCTTCGGCGCGCTCACTCAGCTCGCGCAGCCGCGGGCTGAGCGCAGCGATGCCCTCCAACAATTTCGCCCGATCACAATAAACGTTCAAGCCCCATTCTTCACGCCCGCGCAGGCGCTCGATGACGGCAAAGAGTTCCACACGCCTTTCTGAGAGCATCCCTCTGAGGCGGTCGCGCTCAAGATATATCGTACCGAAGCGGAGCGGGACGACGCTCGCGCGCCGCGCGAAATGCTCCACGACCCTTTCGTGCCTCATGGCCCGGACGGCGGTCCAGGTCGCGTCCGCCAAATGCTCCTGCAACGCGTCCTCGCCATACGCCGTTAGGGGGACGGGGCTGACGACCGCCGCGAGGTCGTCCTGCTCCACCATCTCCAGAGCGGCGTCCGGTTCAATGGCAGCGGGCGGCGCATCTTCGAAAGCCCGCGCCAGGGCGTCGCGTTCGGCGATTGCATAGACATAAAAACCCTGCTCCGCCGGACGACTCTCCGCCTCGCCTCTCTTTTTAGACTCTTGCGCAGTCATCTTTTCCCGATCTTTTGTCCACGCTCACATCTGCGCCCTCAGCGCCGCGCCGCTTTCACTCTCGCCCGGCCCGTGCTGGAACGGATGCGCGGGATTGAATCCAGAGGCCGCCAGTCGTTGAAATGCTCTAACAGCTTTACGGGGCCGCGTATTTCGTGCGCCCGCTCTGGCGCGACCAGCAAAGTAATCTTGCTGCCGAATTTTCGTCGGAAATCTTCGAGCACGCGTCTCTGCACGCAGCGGCGCGCGCTGCAAAAGCCGCAATCATCGGACGCCGCGGGCGGCACGACCGCATTGACGAGCAGGCGTCGCATTGGAACTTTGAGCCGTTCCAGGGCGCTCGTCAACCTCTCCGTCTCTCTTAAACTCATGCGCTCTGGAATGGCGACGCCCACGAATTCGCAGGCCCGCGCGTCCGCGAGGAGCGCGATGATGCGCTTGATGCTCTTCGAGAGCGCAATCAACTCTTCCGCCACGCCGCTCGCACGCACGATCCCCTGATACTTGAGCAAGAGCTTGATGAAGGCGCGCACCCACGAGAGCACGACTTCGGGCAGCTCCAGAAAGCGCACCAGGTGGCCCGTCGGCGCTGTGTCAACCACGATGGTTGCGTAGCGGTTCTGGTCTACGAGCTCGCTGATTGCGCCGAGGGCTGCGATCTCGTCAATGCCCGGAGGGGCCAGCGAGACCAGCTCGCGCATCGCCTCACGGTCAAACTGAATCTCCCAGCGCGAGTCGCCCGTGAGCTTTGCGAACAGGTCATCGGTCCACGCGCGGTAACGGTTCTTCAACTCCTCGAAGCGCGCGACCGGGTTGATCTCCATCGCGTCCAGGTTCTCGCGCCCGGCGACGCCTCGTCGCAACTCGCCGACCTCTTCGCCGAAGCTGTCGGAGAGAGAATGCGCCGGATCAATCGAGAAGACAAGCACGCGCGCGCGCGCGTCGAGTTGCGCCAGCGCCAGACCCGCCGCAGCCGCCGCCGTCGTCTTGCCGACACCCCCCTTGCCCCCGAAAAGCAGTAAACGCAAATCAGTGGGCAGTGGGCAGTGGACAGTTGACAGTTGGGACTGCTCATCGCCCGCTTCAGTTTTCCGCCTACTGCCTTCTGCCTTCTGCCTTCTGCCTTCTACTTTCTGCTTTCTGTTTTCCTCCCAGACGGCGCGCGCGAAGCGACGGAGGGCTTCGTGGCCGCGCACTTCGTCCGACATCAGAGGCACATGATGGATGGTCAGGGATTTGAACTCACGCGCGATCTCTTTGAGCGAGGGGCGCTGTCCGGCTGCGCGCGCGCGGCAGTAAGCGCATTCGCCGTGCTCTTGCTCGACGCGATTGACGATGAGGTCTGTAACGGGGATTTTCTCTTCCTGAAGCAGACGAAAGTAACGCACGGTCTCCTGAACGCTCATCGTCTCCGGGATGGTGACGAGCGTAAAGCTCGTCTGGCCCGGGTCGTAAAGCATCGCGCGCACGCGCTCTATTCTCTCCGCCAGGTCGCTCAGGAAAAGATCAACCTCGTCGGCGCGCGCCCGCCGCCCGCGCGCGAACTGCGCGACGATGTAGCGGTGCTTGTCCGCCATGCGGTCGAGCGCCCTCAACATATGAGAGAAGAGTTCCGGCAGGCGAAGCAGCCGCGAGGTGTGGCCCGACGGGGCCGTGTCAACGACGATGTGCGCGTAGCGGCCGGACCGGTCAAGCTCGCTCAATTCGAAGAGCGCCATCACCTCGTCCATGCCCGGCAGCGAGAGGTTCAGGAACTGGTTGACGTCGCTCTCGTCAAGCAGCGTGCCGCGCGTCGCGATCTCGCCGAGCGTGGCGCGGTGCGCGGCCTTGAACTTCTCAAGCGCGACGCGAGCGTCCATCTCGTAGGCCACCAGGCGTGCGCGCCCCTTGCGCGCCACCGTGACGAGACGGTCGCCGATCTTCACTTCAAGGCTGTCTGAGAGAGAGTGTGCCGGGTCGGTCGAGAAGAGCAGAATCAACGCATCGGGTGCGGCCCCGTCCAGCAGACGGAGCGCGGAGGCCGCCGCGGCAGTGGTCTTACCGACGCCGCCTTTGCCTCCGAAAAAAAGGTAGCGCGAGCGGGGTGGCGACGTCTTTTGAGAAGGGATGGGCGTTTTCTTTGAGCGGCGCGCGGCACGGACTGTCCCCTTCGTCACGCCTTATTTCCTCTCGCCGGGCTCCCAGAATCCGCCCTCTTCGTCCCCGCCCGCTTCGATTACGATGGACGAGGACTCGGCTGTATGGACCTGATGGAGCATCTCCAGCTGGCGCTCGCGGATGACGCGCAGGCGCGCGAACAGTTCCGCCTCGCGTTCGCTGTACTCCTCTTCGGAGATTTCGTCCAGCTCAAGGCGCATTTGCAGCTCCAGCAGTTGCTCCTTGATGACCGTGTCGTCGTTGAGCTCCTTGTCGGCGATCTTCTGAATCTGATTGAGGATGAACTTGAAGCCGTTGACCGGCGCAAGCAACAGATCGTCAATAAAGAACATTTTCCGTTTACCTGGCGATGGCTTCCGTCGTGCCCTCGCCGCGTTCGAGTTTCAGCCGGATGTGGACGAAGTTGTAGGGCGGCCACGGCCCCGTGTATTTGAAAGAGAGCTTGCCCTCGTATTTCACGGCGATCTCTTTGACCTTCTGGTCGAACTCCGCCTCGCGCTCGCGCTCGATCAGGAAGGCCGCGTTCATAATCATCTTGTCGCCGATGGGCTTGTTGGCGCGCGAGGCGACGGCCGTGTCGCGCAGGACCGAATAGACCTCGCGGATGTAGGCGTCCGCCTGGTCCGTGAGCGCCGTTTCCACCAGACGGCCGAGCTGCATTCGTGCGAAATAGGTCGAGCCCGTGGTCCGCGAGGTGATCTGCTCCTTGAGGTGCCGGATCTCTTCGTTCTCCTCTTCGAGCTCGGCGATGACGCGGTCGCGGTCCCAGTTGACCTTGAGGCCGAACTCGACCTTGCCCTCCATCTTCGCCAGCACGTCGCGCAGGGCGTCGTAAGTGCCGCGCATCAACTCGATGATGTCTTCTTCGGTCCGGAAGAGCGCGCCGAAGGCCATCGGCAGGACCGTGAACTCGCGCATCACCGTCTCGTTGACCTGCTCGTGGGCGAAGACGTTTTCGCGCGTCGGGTCGTAGACGACAATCGGCGTGTTGGAGACGACGGCCGCCAGGCCCTTGTGCTGGACCGTGTAAACTTCGTCGCCGCGCCCGCCGATGCCCATCGGCCCGAAGGAGCGCGGCTCCGCCGCCTCGATAATGCAGTAGACATACTTGCCTTCCGCAGAGCTGTCTGCATGGACTTGTTCCGCTTCGGGGGTCACTAGCTTTTCAGACATTTCATCCTCAGTGAGACACTCAAAATAGTAAGGGCTACGAACGGCATCGCCTGATGCGGGAGGGAGCTGGCGGAAAGTCGGGGGGCTTCGGGCTGGCATCCCTTTGCTCAGGCACATCACAATAATATGTTGCCGGGGCGTATTGAGGCAAACGAATTTGTCAGAAACGGGAGGGAATAAGTTTCGCGGCAAGGGGTCCGGCGGGTTTTCGTCCGAGGGAGAATTTTGCGGCGACAAGGAAGGTGGCGAAACTTTCGCGCTCTACCGCTGAGCTACTGCCCCGACTTGATGTTGGAGCAGCCGGGAGTCGAACCCGGACCTCTCCTTCTGGAAGATGTAGTTTCCCACGGCATTCGTCGCCGTGTTTTCAGACTAAGGGTGACAAGATATTTCTGAAGACCCCATGTTCGGATTCGCACCGAACGCTTTCCCGGCTCAATACCGGGCACTCTATCTACTGAGTTAATGTAGTCCTCACAAGCCCAGGGCGTGCTTTGCCGAAAGCTTGTAAGCCGGCGCGCGCTCTTCGTTGAGAGCATCTGTCGCAGGCAGGAGCAGCCCTGCGATTGTCTTGAACAGATTCTTGTTTGCCATTTCGTTCACCTCCCGAGTCTCAGCGCATACATGGCGCGCACGCTTTGGAGAAACCGTCTTGTTTAAATGACAACCGAAGATACCTTGTGTTGATAGATGGGCGTGGCGTTGGGGCGCGGGAGAGCTTATCAGTCGAGCGGCTTCAGATCGGGCGCGACCCAGGTCTTCCTGGCCTCCCATGACATCAGGCGCTCCCGGCTGTAATACTCAAGCGGGAGGCTTTTATCGCCGTACCGCTGTAAGAGATTGTTGAGGAGTTCGACAAGGGGGGCGTCTGCGCCGGCCTCGCGCAGGTATTTGGTGATAATCAGGATGTAAAAGAGCGTGATGGTCTCGTGGTAGCCGCTCGTTTTAGTGGTGATGATGCCACGCGCCCGGTTGAACCTCTGTATGCCCTCGCGTATCAGCTCCACTGCTGCCGCCGCGTCATAACGCGCCAGATACCATAAAGCGACGGTCAGATGCGCGCGATGGGTCCACTTCTCGCGCGGCAAGGCGCACGACTCGAAGGCCGCGACGAGCTCCGCTATCTCTTCGGGCTTCGAGTACGGTTTAATTAACTCGATGTCAATTACTGTGCTCATCGTTTTACTCTCCTGAAAATGAATTCGGTTTGTTGATAGGGCTTTCGTCGAGGCCAGACCGGGATTGACCTGGCTGCGGGAGAAGGACTCGAACTTTCAACTCCGGTTTCAAAGACCGGCGCGTTCCCGGTTACGCCATCCCGCAAGAGATTGATCGGGGCGGCAGGACTCGAACCTGCAACCTTGCAGTAATCTGCTGCTAATACCGTTTATAAAACGGCTGCTCTACCCAGTTTGAGCTACGCCCCGTTTTGTTTGGTAGCGGCGGAAGGAATTGAACCTTCGTCGCGCGATTATCGATCGCGTGCTCTGGCCGTTGAGCTACACCGCTACGAGATTTAGTCCGGGTCGGATTTGAATTGGGGACGTAAGGATTGGTAGGGTCGGAGAGACTCGAACTCTCACCTTTTGGATTAAAAGTCCAATGCTCTGCCGCTAGAGCTTCGACCCTTTATACTGATGTTAGATTTACAGTACGCCATGAGTAATAACCTTCTTGGCTGGCGGTTCTTCGACGATGGCAATTCGCGCACCTTACTTCACACTTATCAATCTCAACAGAGACTTTGTTCCAACTACACCCCCTTTGAACCATTGCACAAACATCTCTGAGTTTCTTACCTCTAACATGGTCGAACTCCAGAACCACTAGGTCGCTTTCACCACAATCAACACATGGATGTGTTATCAAATATTCTCGCATTCTATATTGGTTTTCTTTGATGCGGCGTTGCTTAACGGCTAAAACTGCCGTCTTATGTTTGTCCACGTTACTGCGGTAGTAAGCACGCGACTTTTGATTGCTGCAATCTCGGCAATCTGACTGCAATCCGTCAGCTCGCACAGAATTCTTGTTAAAGAACTTCAGATCACGGTTTCTACGGCACATCGTGCATCGCTTTCTCATGTTCACGAGCATAGCATCATGCCTTTTAATTTAAAGATTAAATAAAAGGCGGATGCCTTGAGCCTCTTGGCTACCGGACTGGAGACTAACTGTGGCGGAAGGGCTCGAACCTTCGATCTTCGCATTAACAATGCGACGCCTTACCAACTTGGCTACGCCACATTAAAAATTTCCAAGCGTGAAGGCGGGAAGGCACAGAGCTTTGATTGAGAACTGCTCTGTGCCCCGGTCTTCGTGTAGTGTTGGTGAGGACAGTGGAAATGGAGGCGATGAAGGGAGTCGAACCCTTATCGTTCGGTTTACAAGACCGACGCTCTCTTATCCAATTGAGCTACATCGCCGGTGATTTTTTGATGGACCGGGAGGGATTCAAACCCTCAACTAACAGTTTGCAAGACTGTCGCTTTATCAAATTAAGCTACCAGCCCGAAAGATAATTTTGGTGGCTGCGGGAGGAGTCGAACCTCCAACCTGTCGTTGATGAGACGCCTGCTCTGCCGATTGAGCTACACAGCCACAGAAGAATTTGAAGACCCGCGGAGGAATCGAACCTCGTGCCTTTCCGCCCGGCGCTTTTTGTAGGTTCAATTTAGAAGATTGATGCCGGGAACGCGGGCCAAAGAAATTATGAATTTTGAGTTTTGAATTTTGAATTACTGCCTTCAATTCAAAATTCAAAACTCAAAATTCATAATTCTCTTGCTGTTTCTGGTCGGGGCGTGAGGCCGCGCCTCTTGGAACTCCACGCTCCCTGCGGCAGTCAACGTTCTGCGAGGGATGAGTCACGCCCCGATAAAAGTAGTGGTCGCCGGTGGAGGACTCGAACCTCCGGCATTCTCTTTGTAGGAGAGACGTTCTAGCCGCTGAACTAACCGGCGAATTGATGGTTTGAATTTTTGGTGGTCGGAGTTGGAATCGAACCAACCTCTTCGCGTTTTCAGCGCGACGCTAATCCAATCTCAGCTACCCGACCCTTATGAGTGTTGAAAGACTGTTTGAGGGCGAGGTCTTTAAACTCGCCCTCAAACTCTCATGCGCGTGAGCGCCTTCTCGCCGCGCACCTTCTTCATGATCTCGCGATCATCGTGCGCGTCCATGAAGAGATAGCGACGCCACTCGGGTCGCGCCTCCGCGTAGTGGCAGAGCACCACGCGTTCGAGCCTGACGCGCAGGGCCGTCTGCGTCGTCAGAAGCGTCATCCGCGCCTCTTCCGGCGTGCGGTTGGCCTTGCGGTTATTGCAGGCCACGCAGGCCGCGACGATGTTGACGGGACTGTTCTCTCCGCCGCGCGAGCGCGGGAAGATGTGATCCAGGGTCAGCTCATTAGCCTGCTTCTTCTCGCCGCAGTACTGGCAGCGCCAATGGTCGCGCATGTAAATACGCAGACGCTTCATGCCGGAAGCAGCGCGCCGACGCCGGATGTTGATGTATTCGCGCCGGCGTATGACGGACGGCACCGGGAACACGTCGCGCGCCGAGCGCAGGACTCGGTCGCCGTCCCATTCCTCGACCGATACAGTGTTCTTGAAGACCATGATGATCGCCCGCGCGACAGAGACGGTGCCGAGCGGCTCGTAAGTTTGGTTGAGTAGCAGGACTCTGCCATTGAGTGCCATCTCGGCACCTCCTTTCGTTTTGATTTGCGGGACGAGCAATTTGAAGTTTGGAGCACGCGGTCGGACTTGCACCGACGATTAACGGTTTTGCAGACCGTCGCCTTGGCTACTTGGCTACGCGTGCTTCGAGATTGGTGCGAGAGGAGAGGTTTAAACTCTCGAATCGAGTTTGGAAGACTCGCATGTTGTCGGCTACATCACTCCCGCATTTGGAACCCCCGGCAGGAATTGAACCCGCATCTGTGCGTTCGAAGCGCACCGCTCTTATTCCGTTGAACTACGGGGGCGACTGTGATTGGAGCATCGTGTCGGATTTGAACCGACGTTTCCGACCTGGCAAGCCGGTGTCCTTCTGGCCTGGCTAGACGAACGATGCGCGCAGTTGGTCGGGGCGGATGGAGTTGAACCATCGCCACGGGTTCCCAGGACCCGGATGCTTTTTCGTTACACCACACCCCGATGATTGAAATTTTGGTGCGTCAGCAGGGAATCGAACCCCGACATCCCCTGTTTAAGAGACAGGTGCTTTAGCCAATTTAGCTACTGACGCACGTTCGGAAAGATTGGCGGGACTGGAGGGATTTGAACCCTCGTTCTCTGCATCGACAGTGCAGCGCTTTCGGCCCGGCTAAGCTACAGCCCCATGAATGAAACCTGGGTCGGCTGGCGGGAGTTGAACCCGTCGTCTTCGCGGTCACAGCGCGACGCTCTCTCGTTGAGCTACAGCCAACATGAAAATGAGAGGGCGACAAGGAAAGAGCGCGTGACGTTCACATTTTCCAGGAATGTAGTCACGCACAGAGCATTCGCCCCAATGTTTTAGTAGGGATGACGAGACTTGAACTCGCATTCTCTTGATTGAAGGTCAAGCGGCTTAATCCAATTTGCCTACATCCCCGAAAGTTAAATAATGGTGCGCGCGGAGAGATTTGAACTCTCACCTGAGCCGAGTTTAAGTCGGCCGCCTCTGCCATTGGGCCACACGCGCACGCTCTATGAATCAGGTGCTCGCGGAGGGATTCGAACCCACAAGAACGAAGTTTTGAGCTTCGCATGTCTGCCAGCTTGCATCACGCGAGCAAGCTTTTGGTGCTGCCGGAGAGATTTGAACTCTCATCAACACGTCCCTCAAACGTGCGCGTCTGCCAGTTGCGCCACTGCAGCAGCAGCCCGGAAAAGGTTTGGTGCCGAAGGGGGGATTCGAACCCACATGCTTTCGCGGCAGTTTCTAAGACTGCTGTGTTTACCTATTTCACCACGTCGGCATTCAAATTAGGGCGTCAATATAGTTGGCACACCACGGCGGAGTCTGCCGAACGTCGGGAGGTGCGCCCGATGTTAAATAAGTTCATCCCTAAAGCTGAGAATCAGACTGTCAACAAGGTTGCTAAGGTAATGCAAGCCTTCAAGGAGCGGCTTACCTTTGACAACCTTATGCTCAACGAGCGCTACGTCAAAGGTAGGCTTCACATTATCTTGGAATTCGGGGTCGCAGGTAAGGACTACGTCGCCGTCCTTCAGAGGTGTCCCGAAGTTAGGCAAGGCGAAATTTTTGACGCCAAAACCGCCGCGCCACCAATAAGGGTTGGTAGTGAGGACGCTCGCGTTCGTAACAGAAATGAGTGTGACGAGCAAAGCATGGTGCTTGTCGGCAATGTCGAGGTCGTGGAGTACCCAGAGGCCCGTGCCCTTCCCACCGTTGTACGGTTCGGTAGCGTCAATAGCATCTATAGCACTTTGCTTCATGCCCTGTACTCGTCTATTTCGTTGGGCACGGTATTCTGTGGGGTCCTCCCAGACGGGGAAGCCGGTTTGTATGGTGGGCGTCCCGCCGTTAATGAGAACGAGTTGGCGGGCGAGATGTTCAAGAGCGCTTCTGAGGTTATGAATCGCGTCTCCAGCAATGAGGCCGAGTTCGACGGGAGGGGACGTGAGATTAGTGACGCGAGTGTTGTTATAGCCCGTATGCGGGTCAAAATCGGTAACGAGCGTATATGGCTTGGTTTTGATGAACTCGGTCTTCAGGACTTCAAAATCACGGATATGCTTTTTGGCCCGTTCAACCTTCAAACGGATGAGCGAGAGCCTTTCGTCAGCGGTCATGGTGATTCGCCTTAGAGGTCATTTGTGAGATTTCTTTTTCGCGCGGGCTTTCTCCCGTTCGTACTTGGCAATCTGTTCGTCTAGTTCTTTCTTGGGTACGGCCATTAAGTGCGTTGCCAGCCTCTCGAAATTCTCAAAAGACTGGCATGCTTCGATTTCGTTTGGAGGCGTTTTGACTATTTTCATTCAACGGCCAAATTAGCTTTCCGCCACTTATGCTCTTTGGCCGTTTTCCTTCTATGACAATTCGCACAGCGCACAACACACTTGGCAATCTCTTTCATAAGAGAATCCCAGCCCATCTTTCTCGCAAGCATATTGGCTATAGTAAATTGCTTCTTACCCGTACAATGATCAAACTCCAGCACGATGGGATCGCTCTCACCGCAATCTACACAAGATTTTCCAATCAAGAATTCATGAAACCTGGCAACTTTCTTCTGGTCGTTTACTTTGGCCTTTTTCTTGTAATACTCCTTGTTCTCCTTATAATGTCGCTGCGTATATTCACGATGACACTGTTTGCACATTGACTGCGGCTTTGTAGAGCCATCTTTCTTTTTTCCCTTAATGCCAAATTCACTGAGCGGCTTCTCGCATTTGCACGAAGAGCATATTTTTTTCATAGCACGAGCTAGAATATATCAAATGGATTAGAAGCGCGATTCAATTTCTAAAACTAATGCCTCCTACCAAGTTGGGCTACTTCGGCGTGGCTGCGGAGGTAAGACTCGAACTTACATCGCTCGGTTCAGAGCCGAGTTGCCTGCCATTGGCGACTCCGCAAGATTGTTTGGTGAACCCGGCTGGATTTGAACCAGCGTCCTCGACCTCCGCAAAGTCGCGCTCTAGTTTCCGCTGAGCTACGGGTTCAAAATAATTATGAGTTTTGAGTTTTGAATTGAAAGCCTGAATTCACAATTCAAAATTCAAAACTCATAATTCATAATTCCTTATGTGATCGCCGCTTCGGCCACCCGTGCGAAAATTTGGTATAGTAAAAAACAAGAGGGCAGACGGACGCGCGTGTCGCCTGCGCTGTGTTTTTAGACACACTTCGGCGCACACTTCTGCGGAGGGGTTGCTGACTCAGGGTCTCGCCAAAGTCCATGAGAGTCGGTCAACCCCTTAAGAAGGCATCCGGGATGCCCTCCTGTTTTTTACTGAATACCCATCAATTACAAGGTATTTCAGTTGTCAAACATCAAAAAAGCGGGCTTACCGTACTTCCTCAAATGGGAAGCCTGGTAAGCCCGCTCCGCTTCAATCTCGAACTGAAACTAGTTTCTGGATTTTCGGGAGCGGGAACATCCACGCCCCCGCTAAATCAAATTCTCAAATGACGATCTTTAATCGCCGCCTGTCCTATCATTCCGGTCTGTTGCCCGGGATTACCGCCCGTAAACCCGTAGGGCGATAATGAATTCAGACAATCGAGCAGGCGGACGGACAGGCCGGCACACGGCTGCCACATCATCGTGGCGGCGCTCGTGCCTTCCGGCAAATCGTGTCTCTTTGTCCGTGTCGTCATCATTAAAATCCGTTCACTCTCTATCTTCGCGCACACGAGGCGCGAACGCGTATGTATAAACCAGCTCCTTTATTGTGTCAAGCACTTTTTGAAAAATGGATTAACTCGACACCTGCCGGACTTCGATTACAGGAATTGAAGAAAGGTTGGAAAGGGTGTGGAACTTTCTAAAGGCCTGCCGTTTAGTCGAGCATCACGACCTCGCCGTCAACAATGCGCGCCAGATACTTGCCGTCGCGCATCGCCCAGGCGACTCGATGCCCGCTACGCGCAAGCTCCGCCCACTCGCTTTTCTTCTGCGGATTCTGTTCGATCAGGATAGCCCCGCCAGGCAAGTTGACGTAACGCAGGCCCGAGCGTGCGAACCTTCGCACCCCGCGCCCGTTGCCGAAGAGTTTCTCGAACGCGACCAGAATCACGCCCGCGCTCGGGGCATCGCTTTCGTCTGTCTCTTTGCGGTCGCTATCCCTGCTCAAAACGCTTCTTCCCGCCCCGTCTCCTTCTGCTCGACGTCCTGTGAGAGCAATTGCTGGATCGTCTCGATCAGTTCGAGCCGGCGAAAGGGTTTTGTCAGGTAGGCGTTAAAGCCATGAGCGAGTGCGCGCTCGCGCGCCCCGTCTGCGAAAGCGCTGACGGCTGCGCAGGGGACTCTGCGCGTGCGCTCGTCTGCGCGCAGCCGATCGAAGACGCTCCAGCCGTCCAGCCCCGGCATCGAGAGATCAATCAAAGCGATGTCCGGCGGAGCATCGAGGGCCATCTCGACGCCTTCGCTCCCACCACGCGCCTCGCGGACCCTGAACCCGGCCTGCTCCAGCATCAGGCGCAGGAGCTCACGATTGTCGGCGTAATCGTCTATGATGAGAATATCAGCAGACATATTTGGGTTTGAGAATTTACCTCGCGCTCCGAGTGGTGTCAAATTTCTGAAGCGCCCCGGCAAAACCATTTCTTGACACCCCTCAGCGTGCCCGTCCATAATTCGACTAACGGACGCCCTTGCGCCTTTCGGCGTCATCAGATTTCGGATTTCGGATTGAGAAGAACAGAAGGCAGTAGGCAGTAGGCAGTAGGCAGTAAAAACCGGGAGCGTTTTGCTTTTACTGCCTTCTGCCTTGTGCCTTCTGCTTTCTGCTTTGTTAAATCCGCAATCCGCAATCCCCAATCGGTATAGTGGAGGACGACAACAGTGGTCAGCGGAGAACTGGAAAACAGCCTGCGTGCTCAGGTGGACGAATACATAAACTCGCGCCTGAGCGGGCTGCAGGAGGAGATCGCGCGCCTTCAGAGTCAGGTCAACGAAGCTTTCGCGCGCTTGATGGAGAGTTCGCGCGGCGCGGCGCAGCCGGACACGGAGGTCGCTTCGTCCATCTCCGAGGTCATTCGCGCAGCGCACGAGCGCGGGGTTGAGGAAGCCGTCGCCGAATCGCCGCGGACAAAGGCTTCGAGCGAGATGGCGATTCTCAAAGCCGCTGTTGAAGAGATCGGCGAGCTGCACTCGCAGTCAGAGATCCTCAGCACGCTCGTCAATCGCGCAGCCTCTTTCGCTCCGCGCGTCGCTTTCTTCGTCATCAAAAACGAGCAGGCCATAGGCTGGCGCGCACGCGGTCTCGAAGGCAGCGTCGGGGACGACGCCGTGCGCGAGATCGTGCTCCCGCTTTCGGCCGACACTCCGCTCAGCGATGTTGTCCGCTCACGCGCCACCTGGAGCGGGCAGCCCGGCGGAAACGCCGAAGACTACCTGCTGCTCAACAAGCTCGGCTCTGACCCGCCACAGCGCATGGTTGCGATTCCGCTCGTCGCACGCGGGCGCGCCGCCGCAGTTCTCTACGCGGATTCCGCCGCCCTCGATTCGGATGCCATTAATCTCGAAGCCCTTGAGACGCTGATGCGCGTCGCAGGCATGGCCGTCGAGTTGACCGCGACCGCGCGCCCCGCAGGAGGCGTCGCGCCGGCAACGCAACCGGCTACGACCGCAGAGGCTGCCGGGCAGGCGAAGGCCGCACAAGCCCCCACCGAAACTGCGGAGCCAGAGGCTGAAGCGCCGACCGCCGAAGCGACCGCAGAGGTGGAAGCGCCAGAGGCAAAGCCAGTGCAGGCAGAAGCGCCTGCCGCAGAGGCTGAGAAAGCCCCTCCTGCGCCCTCGTTTACGCCCGAACGCTCCGCGGAAGAGGCTGGCGAAGAGACTGCCATGCTGGAAGCCCCTGCGGAGCGCGTCGAGACTCCAGCGCAAACACCGTCCGCCGCCGAACCGCAGCCGGAATTCTCCGCGCCAGGACAGTACGCAGCCCCGCTTGGCGGCGCGCGCCGCTACGGAAGAGCCGACGCCGAGGAGCTTCCGGTTGAAGTCGCCAGCGATGATGAAAGACGGCTGCACAACGACGCTCGCCGCTTCGCACGGCTGCTCGTCTCCGAGATCAAGCTCTACAACAAGGAGAAGGTCGAGGCGGGACGACTTGAAGGAGACATCTACAGACGCCTGCGCGAAGACATAGACCGCTCGCGCCAGATGTACGACAAGCGGGTCGCGCCGCCCGTCGCCGCGCGCTACGACTACTTTCACCAGGAACTGGTCAAGACGCTCGCCGAAGGCGACTCTTCAAAGTTCGGGGCCGATTACCCCGGCGCGGCCGTGTGAAAAGCCGTATGTAAGGGGATGGGATAAAAGAGAAGCGTTTGAGAAAGCCCCATCGGGGGCGAAAGAAATCAAGCTCTGAATTTCTTTCGCCCCCGATGGGGCTTTGCCCGATTCAATAACGGTATTTCCCACGTCTGAGAAACGTGGGCTACAATCTTTCCAGCCTCCGGCGCTTATGTTAGACGAACGACGCCTAAGGCTCGGCGCATCCAACCGTCGTTTGGCAAACAGGGCGCGAGCGCGCTGTCTATGCTTTCAAAGGAGAGGTCCAAAGTCTTGACATTCAGTTTCCGCAAGCATCGCACGACATTAATCATCATCGGCCTGGTCGTCGTCATCGGGGCGTCCATCGCGCCCTTTATGAGCGCGAGTTGCAGCACGCACACGCGCCAGCTTCCGGGCGAGGCCGAAGCGCTCAAACGCCTGCGCACTCTGACGCGTGGCGGAGTCTTTCCTTCGGAAGACGTCATCGCGCGCATCGAGGCGGATTTCCCGAATACGAAGACGGCGGGCCTGGCGCGCCTGCTCCGCGCCAGAATCCGCATCAACCAGGGCGATTTTGCGGGCGGCATCTCGCTGCTCGATTCCGGCCTGATCCGCAACGGAACAGCGCTCGGCGACTACGCGCTATTGATGCGCGCACGCGCTCTGGAGAAACTGGGCCGCCGTACGGAGGCCCGCGCAGATTACGAGAAGCTGGCGCGCGACTATCCGACGTCCATGCGCGCCGGCCACGCCCTGAGGCGCGACGCAGAGATGCTGCTGGAAGATAACCAGGCTGCCGCCGTCCCCGTCCTTCTCAAGGAGCTTGTGGCGAAGGATGACGCCGCTGCGCTCAGACTCGCGGCCCAGGCTTACGAGCGGACCGGAGACCCGACGCGCGCTCTCGGCGCATATCGCCGCATCTACTTTTACGCGCCGGCCTCGACCGAGAGCATCGAGGCGGAGGCGAAACTGGCGCAGCTCAACTCGACGACCGCGCCCGCGACCGACGGCGAAGCAACGGCCCGCGCCAACAAACTTTTCGAGGCCAGGCGGTACAACGATGCTGTCAACGCTTACACGGACGCCTTCACGCGCTTTTCCTCGACGCAAACCCCGCAGGCGCAACTGAGGCGCGGCATTGCAGCCGCAAACGCCAGGCGAGCGCCCGATGCCATCGCGTCGCTCGGCAACATCGCGACCTCCGCAGAGGAGCGCGCCGAAGCCCTCTTTCAGCTCACGCAGGTTTATGCGACCTCGCGCCAGTGGGAGATGGCGCGCAACACGATTGCGGACTTGCGCCGGTCATTTCCTGACAGCTCATTCGCCCGGCGTGCCATGGTGCGCGCAGGTGAGATCGCGCGCGACGCCAAAGCGGGCGCGGAGGCCGCAAACTTTTTCCGCGACGCGGTCAACGCTTTTCCGGGGGCTGGCGAAGTCGCCCAGGCCCAGTTTGAAATCGCCTGGGCCGCTCATGACGCCAAAAACTACCAGGAATCTTCGCGCCTTCTGACAGAGCACCTCGCGCACTACGCGGACAAGAACACGGACAACCGTGGCCGCGCAGGGTACTGGGCCGCGCGCGACAGCGAGCGCGCCGGAAAGTTTGCAGAAGCTCGCGCGCTCTACGAGGCGATGCAGGCGCGCTACAACGCGAACTGGTACGGCAGCCTTTCGCGCGAGCGACTTGAGACGATGAAGCGTAACGGCACCCTGCCGCAAGCGAACGCCGCCGTGAACCCTTTGATCGCTCGCGCCGTGGCTAATTTGAAGACCGTGACGGTCGCCGAAGAGACCGCAGGCGAGGCGGAGCGCGAGCGTGCCACCAAGGCGGAGCAGCTCTCGAACATAGGCATTGACGACTGGGCGCTCGAAGAATTGAATCTGGCGGCGCAGTCTGCCCCGGCCAGCCCGCGCGTCAACCTGGGGATAGCGCGCATCTACCGCACGCGCGGTCAGAACCTTCTGGCCTTCAACGCTCTCAAGAAGAGTTATCCGGACTATTCACAGATGAAGCCCGAAGAGCTGACGCGCGACGAGTGGGATGTCTTCTACCCCTTAGACTACTGGGACATCATCGCCCAGGAGGCCAGGGCCAAGCGCCTGGACCCGCATCAGGTCGCGGGACTCATCAGGCAGGAATCGGTCTTTGACCCGCGCGCGGCCTCGCCCGCGAAAGCCTACGGGCTGATGCAGCTCCTGGTGCCGACGGGCGCGGCGATGGCCCGAAAGTACGGGATAGACCGCAACATCACGGTCGAAGCGCTCTTCGAGCCGAGCCTCAACGTCAAGCTCGGCACGGGCTACATGCGCGACCAGTTCGACAAATTCGGGCGCATCGAATATGTCGCCGTCGCCTACAACGCCGGACCGGGCCGCGTCCCGCAATGGCGAGCCACCTTGCCGCTTGAAATTGACGAGTTCGCAGAGGCGATTCCCTTCAAGGAGACGCGCGGCTACGTGCAGGGGGTCGTGCGCAACACGCTCCAGTACGAACGACTCTACGACGATAACGGGCAATTTCGTCCCAACGTCGGCGCGCGCCCCATTCATCCTCTCTCCGAAACGGCGCAGGCGAGCGCGCCCACCGTCCAGGCAGCGGACGAGACGGTGATCGAGCGCCGCTTTACGGGTAACGAAAGAGGAGAATAGTTGTGCGATCTTCTCTCCTTCTCAAACCTCTTCTCTTCATCATGGTCTTCGCAGCGCTCTCGTTCGGCGCGACCGAAACCTTCGCGCAGAAGCGTGGGAAGAAGACGACCGCCGCTTCAAGCTCTACGAAATCAATCACCGTTAGGACCGAAGCGAACGCCATCATCTGGCTGGACGAGGTGCGGCGCGGCGTGGCGGATGCCGATGGCAAGCTCACGCTTGAAAAGGTCTCGGCGGGCCGCCACGCCCTGCGCGTGCGCGCGAAAGGTTTTCGGGAAAAAACGCTGACGCTTACGCCTGCGCAGCGCGGGGCGTTGGATGTTCGCCTCGCACGGACGACGGATGAGGCGGAGCTGACGTTCCAGCAGGCTGAAGAGGCGCGCGAGACTGCGAAAGATGAGGAGGCGCGCCGCGCCGCTGCCGAGCTTTATCGCCGCGCCATCAAGTTGCGACCCAATTATCCCGCGGCGCACGTCGGGCTGGCGCGCATCCTGCTCGATTTGAACGACTACAAAAAAGCCCTACAGGAGATCGCGGACGCGCGTGCGGACCGCCCTGTCTACGCGGAAGCCTCTGCCGTCGAAGGTCGCATCTATCGTTACGCGGCCTTCTGGGATGACGCCATCGCCTCTTTCCGCCGCGCCATTCGCGAAGCGCGCGGCTTTCAACCGGAAGCGCACACCGGCCTGGGGCTTCTCCTGGAAGAGAAAGGCATGAATGAGGAGGCCGCAGCGGAATTTCGCACAGCCATCGCGCAACTTTCTGACACGGAACCAATCATCTATCAACTGCTCGGCGCGGCTTATGAGGAGATGGAGAAATATAAAGAGGCGGTCGAGGCTTACGAAAAATATTTGCAGCTCGCGCCCCAGGGTAACCTGGCGGAAGCCGTCCGCTCGGTCATAGATCAATTGCGCAAGCAGGCGTCGGAGCAGGCGGCGCAACCTGAATAAGACGCGCCCGGCTCTCGCCGTGTCAGGACTAACGGCGAAGCGCTCTTGCTTGAGGTGAGCACAATGTTCAGAGCACTGGCGGCGGTGATGGTCGCCGCGACCACCCTGGCTGCATCCTACGCTCAATCCGGCAGCCAGCCGACGGCTCAAAACGAGGCGCGCGACACACGTTACCCGAGCCACTGGTGGACGCCCGTCTCCGAAGCAGGCAAACCTGAGTGGGAGATTCTGCCGCAGGCGGCTGGACCGGGCGAAGTCATCCTCTCCAAGCGCAACGAGCTCGGGCTGCTCTCCAACTTCGCGGCCACTCCCTTTACCTTCCGCGGCAAGCGCTACAGCAGCCTCGAAGGGTTCTGGCAGATGATGCTCTACCCGGAAGGCGCGGACGACCCGCGCGCGAAAGCGCCCGGACTCGTCTGGAAACATACGCGCGACGAGGTTGCGCGGATGACCAGCTTCGAGGCCAAGGCCGCCGGCACGCTCGCCGAAGAGAACATGAAGAAGATGGGCATCACGTGGGTGACCTTTGAAGGAAAGCGGATCGAGTACAAGCCGACTGTGCCCGGAGAGCATTACAGGCTTATAATGGCCGCGACCTGGGAGAAGGTGCGGCAGAACCCTTCTGTGAAAAAAGTTCTGCTGGCGACGGGCGACCTCGTCCTCAAACCTGATCACTATCAGGAACCGAATGCTCCCGCCGCCTGGCGATACTACGAAATCCTCACGGACATCCGCACCCGACTGCGAAGGCAGAAATAAAGCTGCCTGTGGAGGTAAAGCATCATGATTAAGTTCAGACGCCTGCGCTGCTCATTCTGCCGGAAGAATGAACAGGAAGTCTCAAAGCTGGTGGCCGGTCCGCGCGTTTACATCTGCGATCATTGTGTCGCCGTCGCGAGCAGGATGATGGAAGACGACTCGCATGATGACGGCCAGGCGAAGGCTGTTGAGCCGAACGCGCTGCGTAAGCTGTTGTCACGCGCGCGGCGCATCGTGCGCGGCGGCGACGCGCATCGCGTCAGTTCTCCGACTGTGTCCGGCTAAGCTGTAACATTCCGACGCCCCGCACAACAGACCATCTTCCTCGTGCCCGCGCACGTGTGCTTTTCGCACAAGGCGAGCGATACCTGCCGGCTTCGCCACGAGGACTCCTCTCTTTCGACCCTGACTCAGGGGCACTGGACAACCAGACATTAAGAGTGCCCGTCAAACCTCTGCGCTGCAAAAGATGATCCACGAAATCACACGAACCAACACGAATCATGTTCGTGCAGTTTCGTGTGGTTTCGTGGATACATGGTTTTGTCAGGCACTCTAAGTTTGCCGGAACAGCTTTGATGGTCCGCGCGTATAGCTTCTCCAGTTAACGCTCGTCAAATTCCCCTTTGAATGGAAAAGAACGCTGATGCTGAAAGCGCCGCGCAATCACAGGTACATTCTGCTGCCCGCAATCCTTTTACTGCTTCAAACACTAAATGGCGTAAACGCGTGGGCGCGCAACGGCCCGGAAGATTTCGCGGAGCTGGAAAGGGTCGTCACAGAGGAGCTGAAAGAGACAGGCACGCCCGGCGCTGCGGTCGCCATCATCAAAGACGGCCGCGTCATCTTCGCCAAAGGCTTCGGCGTCGCGAGCGTCGAGACGAACACTCCCATTACTCCGGACACGCTCTTTCGGCTCGGCTCGACGACCAAGATGTTCACGGGCGCGGGGATGCTCACACTGGCCGACCAGGGAAAACTCAAGCTGGATGCGCCCATAGGGACTTACAGTAAAGGGCTCTCGCCCAAACTCTCGCAGCTGACGCCGCATCAGTTGATAAGCAACACGGCTGGCGTCGGGGACTTTGCTCCGCCCTTTGTCTCGCACGACGATGCTGCGCTCTCATTGATGGTGCGCGCCTGGAAAGATGATGCGCTTTTTGGCGAGCCCGGCAAAGTTTACTCGTATTCGAGCCCAGGCTTCTGGCTGGCCGGCTACGTGATCGAAGAGGCCGGAGGCAAACCTTACGCCGACATGATGGAGGAGCTTCTTTTCAAACCGCTCGGCATGAACCGCACGACCTTCAGGCCGCTGGCGGCCATGACCTACCCGCTCGCCCTGGGCCACAACGCTCAGGCCGACGGCAAGCCTGCGATCATTCGCCCGGCATTCAACAACGTGGCGATGTGGCCCGCAGGCTCTATCTTCTCCAGCGTTCAGGACCTTTCGCGCTTCGTCACAGCGCTGCTGTCCGAGGGGCGGCTGGAAGGCAAACAGGTCCTGTCGCCCACTCTCTTCAACAGGCTCTCGGGCAAGCACACTTTGATACCCGGCGAACGGGACGCCTATTACGGATACGGGCTGCTCAATTTCGAGGAGCGCGGCGTGCGCCTCATCATGCACGGAGGGTTCAGTCGCGGCTACGGCTCTATGATCCAGATGGCGCCCGAACAAGGCTTTGCCGTCATCGTGCTCACGAACAAAAGCGGGATGACGCTGGGCAAAACGACGGCCAAGGCGAAAGAGCTTTTCCTACAGTTGAAACCCGCCGCGATTGACGCGCCGAAGAAGGCTTTGACGCTCTCCGCATCTGACCTCAAGGATTTTACGGGGAAGTACGTCAACGGACCGCAAACCTGGGAGATACTCGCCAGAGGAGACAAGCTCTTTCTCAAGGACGCGCAAGCGGAATACGCGCTGACCAAGACAGGCGAGCGGCGTCTCTCTTTCGGGGATTCGCTCGAAAACGATGTCGCGCTGGTTCCAGGGAAAGACGGGCGCGTGGAATATATCTTCACAGGGCTCTACTCGGCCCGGAGAATACCTTGAAGATTGCAGGTTTTCATTCGGAGGCGGGTGAATGAAGGTTCGCAGGGGCCGAGGACAAGCCCTCTGACCAGCTTATCTCTAAGGGCCGGCGAAAAAGTAAACATAACGAAGCCCCGTAGGGGCGGCAGAGTTTAGCCCAGGGCGTCAGCCATTAGTATCTACACAAGTATTGATAGATGTTTGGGAATCATTGAACTATCTCGAAAACCTGCAAAAATCTTAGGAAAAACGGATCGAACAAATTCAGGTCTGATCTT
>Ga0268243_1000082_pt1 | contig 27015 bp, 26 predicted proteins | sample BulsoiMagMametaG_FD_200254 | JGI IMG/M metagenome (GOLD analysis project Ga0268243, IMG submission 200254) | Bulk soil microbial communities from Mexico - Magueyal (Ma) metaG (v2) (version 2) | ecosystem: Environmental > Terrestrial > Soil > Agricultural land | place: Mexico: Magueyal...
TTGCGAAAGAAAGGCTCTTCCTTACTCAGCTATGTGGCGCAGAATCCGGCTTGAGGGTGAAGTTCTGCTTGACTCGAACGCCTCAGATGGGTTGTTATGCGACGGGTTTATTCCCTCATAATCAATAACCATAACAACATTATTCTTTTTGTTTTTTATTAGCCCCTTGTGCACCGTTGGTCGCTTCGTATGCCTGTCGTACTAATAACTCCACAAGAGTCGCCTTGGTCTGACTCTTTAAATCATCTGATTTAATCTCGTCGCCCATCGTATCCAAGATTTGCATCGCCATCCCCACAGAATTGATGCGCTCCAGCGTTTTCGAGTAGTTGATAGCTTGTTCAATGGTTGAACGGTATATGAATAGAAAAGTTGCTCCGATGAACTCTGTTATGACACCCGCAACGCTGGCAATAGCAGATGGTACAACTACAGTAGATGATCTTAGTGCCATCGAAATTCCCCATATCAGAATACCGAAACCAACTATCATCACAATAACGCTAAGCCAGTAGATAGAGTTTATCTGACTTAGATTACGATTGAAGTATGATTCGAGGGTCGCGCGGGCTAAATCCCAAGCAGGTTTTGCTTTTTCTGGCTCTTGTTCAAGTTTCAACTCGGCTTTCTGGATTTGCGCCCCTGCTGCTTTCCTCGATTCTGTGGATTCACGCAATCCCTGATAAACTCCCACAGCGATGCTGACGATGATTATGATAGTGGTTATCACCCAAGTCCATTCCATAATTTTCTCCTTTCAATGACTGATTCAGAATCAATACTGTATCAACATCAAAAAGCCGATGAGTAGAGGTGGCGCATAACGCCCGAATTCAGCCGCGAGCAATTATCATGATTGATAAAAGGTACGCTCAATGCGAGTCGGCTGCAATGAGTTGATATGCCGCCGCTGATCGCACAGAGCCGCTGGCCTTTTGTTTTTAACCTTTGATTTGCACCAACGCCACTGCCTTACCTTTTAGCGAAGCGGCATATCGCGCATTAGGCCGCCACTGGCGGTAAAACTCGGTCATAGTCGCAAATTACCGCCAGTGGCGGCCTAATACCATAAAAGCGGACAATTACCGCTAGTGGCGGTCTAACATCTCTCAGGGCTGACTTTTACCGCACACTCGAACGTGAGGCTAATGAGAAAAGGCGCTCGATTAGCTGGACGTGCGAGGCGTGAGACCGGGGCGCACGATATTCCCCTTGAGAGATGAAAGTCAATGGCAGGTTTTACGTCTTGAAGAGGGGCTAAAAGCAGCGTGTCCTCACCCAACGCTATTCATCCAGCAACCTTATCCCTCAATGCTGACTAAGATTTCCTGGCCTTCTTCTTCTTGCGCTGATGGCGTTCTTCTGCTTCTTCAATCGAATGAGACATTGTGATCTTCTCGTCTCGTTTAGCCATTCCTGCTAACTTTCCGTAGTGCCTGTGCAGTACCTTTATCTCTTCCTCGCTCAGGTCTTCAACGTCAATCAGCCGATTGCTCGCGCCATCGAGCGCTGCCACGATTTCATTGAGTTTCAGGTGTATCGCCAGCGCATCCTTGTTCTGGGTGCGCTGGATGAGGAAGACCATCAGGAAGGTGACGATAGTGGTGCCAGTGTTGATGACCAGTTGCCAGGTGTCTGAGAACTTGAAAATCGGTCCCGTAGTTGCCCAGACAATAATTATGAGCAGAGCGATAATAAATGCCCATGAGCTGCCGGCCCACTCCGTGGCTTTGTGCGAAAACCGTTCGAGCATCCGGCTGAGGACGCCCTGTTTCTTTCGTGCCATAATTCCTGCTCCTTTCTCGATCAATGTTCGAGTTGAGGCTGGCCTATCTGCTCAATCCAGTCAAGTCTAATCGTAAAATGCGTTATGTGCGCAAATCCACTTAAACCCAACCCGGAAAATGGGAGAGCGCCCTAAATCCTTCTATTTACTACGGGGGCGCTCTCCCATTACAATTAACCAAACTGAATCCAATGCATCTGCTCGTCATAGACAACTACGATTCGTTCACCTACAACCTCGTGCAGTACTTAGGAGAACTCGGCGCGGAGATAGAGGTGCACCGCAACGACGAGGTGACGGTCGAAGATGTAGAGAGGGATTGCTGCCCCGATAAGATTCTGATTTCGCCTGGACCCGGGACGCCGGACGGCGCCGGCGTCTCTCTGAAGATGATTGAGCGGTTCGCGGGCCGTGTCCCGATCCTCGGGGTCTGTCTGGGGCATCAGGCCATAGGGCAGGCGTTCGGGGGGCGCGTGGTTCACGCGCCGACCCTGATGCACGGCAAGTCTTCGGAGATCTGCCACGACGGGCGGACGATCTTCGAGGGGCTGGACTACCGCTTTAAGGCCGGGCGCTATCATTCGCTCGTGGTCGAGCGCGAGAGTTTGCCGGAGTGTTTGGAAGTCTCCGCGACCACGCCCGACGGCGTCATCATGGGCCTGCGCCACCGCGAGGCGAAAGTCGAAGGCGTGCAGTTTCACCCGGAATCAATCCTGACGCCCGACGGGAAACGGCTGCTCCAGAATTTCCTGAAGCTCTAACCCGTAATCGTGACCTTCAAGACGAAACTCCCTTTCCACTCGTCCGCCATCTGGCTCTCCGTGACGCGAATATGGTAGTCGCCCGTCTCCTTCAACTCTTCGTCAAAGACCACGCCGCCGGGCGCGCCGTTCTCTTCGCCCGACGGGGAAGTGATGAATCCGCGCGTCGCGCCCTGCCCCGTCATCTCGACGCGCATGTGCTGCCCACGGCGTGCGCGCAGGACGAAAAGCGCCTCGTCGTTGATTCCTTTCAAATACCCCTTGACGCGCGCGGTGGTCGCGCCACGCTTGAAGCGTATGCGCCGCTCAGGGCTGGCGGTTGACGCGAAAGGCGTCTGCGCGACGAGGACGAGGGCAATAAGGGCTAGAACTGACAAATGAGTCAAGCGTCTGCTTGCTCGCATGGAAAAAGATACTGAGTGAAGCGGTTTCATAAGCTTCTCCTTGGCTATTCAAATCACCTTAAAGATGAGCGTGCTGTTGGGCTCATCCTACGGAACTGAAAGCGGTCTCATAATACGCGGGGCTCGTCTCTCAAGCATGATCTCTGTTCTGGAAACCCTTACGATGCTTACGAGACCGCTTACCCAGGAAGCCGCCGGGAGCTTACTGGTACTTGCGTGTGCTCTGGCAAACCACTTCGCGTTTCTTCGTGATGTAGTTTGCTACCAGGATCCTGTCCTCGAAGAGTTGGAGCCTCACGTCAGCGGTGTTGCCGACGACTTTCGCTTCGATATTCCCGGTAGAACCGTAGGGGGCAGCCGTCAAGTTAGCGACCTGCATGTTCTCAAGGTACATGTGGCCGTTACTTATTTTTCCGTCCTGTTCGTAAATCACGATGTAGAGGGACTGGTTGCGATCCGTGCAGCGGAACTGGTACGTCTTCGTGACAGGCCTGGGCGTTGTTGATGCCGCTCCCGCCAGAGAGATCGCGCTCAATACAACGAGCGCCAGCACGGCGGCTATGATTGATTTCGCTGAGAAGACTCTTTTCATCTGTGAACTCTCCTTTGTAGGCCACGCCTTGGGACAGTGCGCGCCGTGGTGAAGTTGGTTAATTCCGATTGCGACGCGCATCTTACTTTAACTATGCTTAATCTGTAACTAACTTTGGCCCGCATCAGTCGGCGACGAAGCCGACGGAGACGACGCGGAAGCCTCCGCCGCTCCTACGCACGCGCATGTTCATCGCGCCGCCCTCGTAATAGAAGGAGCAGAGAAAAGAGTTCCCGGTCCTGTCGCAGCCGCTGAACTCAAGCTCGGGAGCGCCCGTCTCGACAGCGGGGCGACAATTCTTCCCCAGAAGCTTCTTGACGACCGCGGGCGTGGCGACCTTGAGCGCACCGGCGCGGTCGCACTCGCTGCGCGCGAGTTGCAATTGGCGCGCAGCCTGCTCCGGCGTGTCTGCGGGAATGTTCGGAAGGGCGCGCGCCGGGAAAAAGCCTGCGGCGAGAAGTAGCGCCATTGAGATGTAAGCGATGATGCGTTTCATTGTTCTTTCCTCCTCGGATTTTCAACTCACAACGGGCATTGGTCTTGACACGTTATTTCGGCCATTTCCCCTTTAAGCGATTGTTAAGCTCGTTCGCCTCCTTGATGTCGTCGTTGTAATCGCAGGCTATCCAAACGTCCTTGCCCGCTACTGTCGGCAACTCCTGTGGGACGACTTGGAAGTTGACCCAGACTTCCTGGCCCGGTTCGAGAGCGGGGTGAACCCGTCCGTAATGCACCGCTTCGCCCTTTTCGGCGTTCAAGACCCAAGAGAACGTCAGTGAACTAACAGGCGAACGCTTCTGCCCGATATTCTTCACGAGCACCTTGGTCTCAAGTTTGCTGATGAACTGCACCTTGACGATGGTCAGGTCGGGAAGGTCTTCGGGCGCATCAGAGGCAAGCGCGGCCTGTGTCCGATCGTAGGCCGAGGGGCGCGTCTGCGCGAGAGTCTGGGACAAAACGACTGCCAGCATGAGAACCATTGCCAGCGACATAGATTTGAGTTTCATAGTCTTCTCCTTTCGTGATGGTTGGCTTCAATCAGTTTCCCTTGAGTTCTTTGACGAGCCGGTGGTAGGTGAACTTCTTGGCACTGACCTCGACCATCCATTTCTTGATCTCGGAATCTTTCGGTGCAGGCAGATTCGCGGCTGCGTGCGCGCGTAGGATCACGCCGCGCAGCTCTTCAATCTGATCTTTCTTGCTGCCCAGCATGTAGTTGACGCAGGCGTCGCGTATCTCGACGTAGTTTGTCCCTTTCGCCTGGACTTCCTGCGACCAGTAATCCATGTCGCCGGGAAGAGGGTCGCGGCCAAGCGCCCAGAGGTACGCCCGTTGAATGGTCTCCTGCCGCTCGGTCGCGTTTTTCTTGAGCCACTCGCGGGAGGCGTTCATCAAGTCCGCATAGCCGAGGATTTCGTTTTTGATCCTGGCCTGCCAGTAAGCCATGTTTTTGGCCGTCGAAGCGCGCCCGAAGCTGCGGTTATAGGCTCGATCTATCACCAGCCTCAACTCCTCAGCGCCTTTCGGTTGTTTGAGTAAGGTTTTGAGATTTGATTCGAGGACCGCCTCATCATTGGCGAGACTCGCCCACTCTGCCTTTTCCGCTGCCGTGGGGTCGCGCCCGAAGACTTTTTGGAAGACTCCCGCGGTGTTCATGCCCGGCTCGCGGAGGTCGGCTCCCCCCTTGAATTGAGCGCGCGTCTCCGCCGCGAAAAGAGTCCCCGCCAGCACAAAGCCGATCACGGTTAATAAAATTCTTCTCAACATCTTCTTGCTCCTTTCACTGTTTCTTAAAGAATCAATGCTCTCTTCCGCCGCTCCGTTGCGCCCTGACATATGTAGAAGCGAAAACGACGGAAAAAAAGTGACAGATGGGTTTTCAGAAAGATTGAAGCGGAGAGGTCCTCATTAACAATTAAGCCGAAAATCATGCCCGAAGTGATACAATTCGCCCTTCCCGCAGGGGCGCGCGGGCGCGTACAATCCAGCGCGTGAGAGAAGGCGCGCCACACGAAGTAACGCGGCTGCTCGAAGCCTGGAGCCACGGCGACAGGGAGGCGCTCGACCGCCTTGCGCCTCTGGTTTACGACGAGTTGCGCCGCCTGGCGCACCGCTACATGAGCCGCGAGCGCGCGGGCCACACCTTGCAGACCACAGCGCTCGTCAACGAGGCTTACCTGAAGCTCGCGGGCCAGCGCGGCATCGAATGGGAGAACCGCAAGCACTTCTTCCTGGTCGCGGCCCGCCTGATGCGCCAAATCCTGATTGACCACGCGCGCACGCGCCGCTCGGCCAAACGCGGGGGCGGCGCACGTCCCCTCTCTCTGGACGAGACCGGGCATCTGACGATAGAGCAGGCCGCGGACCTGATTATCGAGAACAGAGCATTGATGACGCCCGAGCGCGCCGCGGACCTCCTGGCGCTAGACGACGCTTTGGCCGAGCTCGAAACCCTTGACGCCGAGAAGAGCCGCGTCGTCGAGCTACACCACTTCCTCGGCATGACCTTCGACGAAGTCGCGGACGTGCTCAATGTCTCCTCGCGGACAGTCAAGCGCCACTGGGAATCCGCGAAGGTCTGGCTGTATAAAGCAGTGACGGGTGACAAGTGACGAGTGACAAGCAACAACGCTTTAACTCGTCACTTGTCACTCGTCACTCGTCACTGTTCTTATGAACCCCGAACGCTGGCGACAAGTTGATCGCGTCTTGCAGTCGGTGCTGGAAAGGCCGCCCGATGAGTGGGCGGCGTTTCTGGACCGCGCCTGCGCCGGGGACGAAGGCTTGAAGGGCGAGGTCAGGTCCCTTCTATCCCTCTACGACGAGGCGGGCAGTTTCATTGACCGTCCGGCGCTGGAAGAGGAGGCGGGACTTCTGACCGTGGGGCAAAACCGTGCAATCGTCGGTGAGGTGTTCGGCAATTACAAAGTCGTCGAACATCTCGGCGCGGGCGGCATGGGTGAAGTCTATCTGGCCGCAGACACTCGCAACGAGCGCCGGGCGGCGCTCAAACTGCTGCCGCCTTACTTCACCACAGATGAGCAGCGCGTGCGCCGCTTCCAGCAGGAGGCGCGCGCCGTCCTCGCCCTCAACCACCCGAACATCGTCACCATTTACGAGATCGGCCAGGCGGATGCGGCGCCCTTCATCGCCAGCGAATTGATCGAAGGCGAGAACCTGCGCGCGACTCTGAAACGAGGGCGGCTCGGAATCGGCGAGGCGTTAGAGATCGCGATTCAGGTCGCGGGCGCGCTCGCTTACGCGCACGAGCACGGAGTCGTCCACCGCGACATCAAGCCAGAGAACATCATGCAACGCCCGGACGGCTACGTGAAGGTCCTGGACTTCGGCATCGCCAAGTTGACGGAGCGCAAGCGTGAAGGGATGGAAGATTCTTTGGAAGCGCCGACGCGCGCGAAGGTCTTGACCTCGCCCGGCATGTTGATGGGCACGGCGCATTATATGTCGCCGGAGCAGGCGCGAGGGAAGGAGGTGGACGCGCGCACTGATGTCTGGAGCTTGGGGGTTGTGCTCTACGAGATGGTGACAGGGACACGTCCCTTCGACGGCGAAACGACGAGCGACGTCGTCTCACTAATTCTTCAGCGCGACCCGTTGCCGCTCCCGCAACACTTACCGGACGCTCCCGCGGAGCTTGAGCGCATCATCAGAAAAGCGCTCAACAAGTCTCTGGACGAACGCTACCAAACGGCGAAAGATTTTCTCGCCGACCTCAAGCAGTTCAAGCGTCAGTACGAGCAGGATGCGGAGGCCGAACGCTTGCAGCCGCCGCGCGGCGTGACTGTGCGAAGGGCGGGCGGCGGTAATGATGCGGACGCGGCGACGGTCGTCGGAGAGGCGGCTGCAACGGCTGGCGGCGTGGAAAAACGCACCGCATCGAGTGCCGAATACCTCATCGGTGAAATCAAGCAGCACAAAAAAGGGGCCGCGCTCGTCGTCGCAGTCGCGGTCGTCGCAATCGCCGCCCTGGTTTTCGGTCTCTACAGGCTCACCGGGCAGAACAGGACGCCCGTTGAAACGAGCGCGAGAGATGCCGCCCCCGCCGTGACTTCAGCGCCGGGCGGTCCGGCTAAAGGTATCAAGACTCTCGCCGTGCTCCCGTTCAAGCCGCTCTCAGGCAAGAGCCAGGATCAGATACTGGAAATCGGCATGACCGACGCGCTGATCACGAAGCTGAGTAACGTGCGCCAGATTGTCGTGCGGCCCACCAGCGCCGTGCTCAAGTACGCGGAGCTGGCGCAGGACTCTCTGGCAGCCGGACGTGAGCAGGGCGTGGATTCCGTGCTCGAAGGCAAGATTCAGAAGGTGGGCGACCGTGTCAGGGTGACTGTGCAGTTGTTGAGAGTTGACAGCGGGACGCCGCTCTGGGCAGACACCTTCGACGGGAAGTTTACGGACATCTTCGCCGTGCAGGACTCGATCTCGGAGCGCGTGGCGGCGGCGCTGCAACTCGAACTGACCGGCGAGGAGCGGGGGGGCCTCGCCAAGCGTTATACGGAGAACCCGGAGGCATATCAGCTCTTCCTTAAAGGCCGCCACGTCTGGGGGCAATTTACGCCCGAGTCGCATCGGATGGCAATCAAATATTTCGAGCAGGCCATCGCGCTCGATCCGAACTACGCGCTGGCATACACGGGGCTATCGGAGACGTACTCTGCGGCGGGGTCTAACTCATGGCTGCCCCCGCGCGAGGCCATGCCCAAGGCCAAACAGGCGGCGCTGAAGGCCATCGAGATTGACGATACGCTCGGCGAGGCGCACACCGCGCTGGGGGCCATCGCGCTGTTCTATGAGTGGGACTGGGACACGGCCGAGCGGGAGCTTAGGCGGGCCGTCATCCTGAATCCGAGCTACGCGAATCCGCACCAGCTATACTCTTATTACTTGACCACAAGAGGGCGTTTTGACGAAGCCATCTATGAGGCCGAGCAGGCGCACAAGATTGATCCCCTGTCGCCCAAGATGTACGGAGGCTTGGCGGACGCTTATCAAAATGCTCGCAATTACGACCGAGCCATCGAGCTATATCGTGAAGCGCTGGAGATTGACCCCGGCTTCGCCGGAAACCATGCCGGGCTGGGCGCGACATACGAGATGAAGGGGATGTACGAAGAGGCCATCGCGGAGTATCAGAGGGCAGTCAGCCTGGCGGGGCGCATACCGATTGCTTTAAGTGCGCTCGGACACGCCTACGCGATGGCGGGTAAAAGAAGCGAGGCGCTCGGAATACTCGACGAGTTGAAAGAGATGTCGCGTCGCGAGCCTGTCTCGCCCTACGACTTCGCAGTCCTCTACAGAGGTCTCGGCGACCGGGACCGGATGTTTGAACAACTCGATAAGGCGTTCGAGGAGCGATCCAGCCGTTTGATTTGGCTCAAAGTAGAACCGTTTTTCGACCCGTTCCGCTCCGACCCGCGCTTCCAGGAGATGCTTCAACGCATGAAACTTTAGCCTTGAGATATTATCGTCAGATGTACAGTACACAACTTGGATGTGGCCGCTCCAGCCAGCCATCAAGTCAGTACCGCCTGCGGCGTGCCGATTTCGGATTGTAGAATGCGGATTGCGGATTGAAAGGCTTTTGCTCTTTTCTTAAATCCGCAATCCGAAATCCGCATTCCGCAATCGGTACTGACCTGTAGCTGCACTCAACTATGACTGAAGAGAAAACATCCCGCGCACACAGACCAGCGTGGTTATTGCCAACCCCTGCGCGCAGGGATGAAGCGCAGACCGATGCGGGGCTGCGCCCGCTTCTGCTGCGCCTGATGCGCGGCGAAGATTTGCGGCGCGACGAGGCGAACGACCTGCTCGATGCTTTGCTGGATGGGGAAGCGACCGACGCTCAGATTGCCGCCGCGCTCGTCGCGCTCGCAGTCAAAGGCGAGACCGTAGAGGAACTCGCAGGGATGGCCGCCGCGATGCGCGCGCGGTCCGTGCGCATCAACTCGCGCCACGAACGTTTCATAGACACGGCTGGGACGGGTTCGAGTTACAGCAAGACCTTCAACGTCTCGACCGCCGCAGCCTTCGTCATCGCGGGCGCAGGGCTCGCGGTCGCCAAGCACGGCAGCCGCGCCGCGACGAGCCGTTCGGGAAGCGCGGACGTTTTGACCGCGCTCGGCGTGAATGTCGCCGCGCCGCCTGAGATTTCGGAAAAGTGCCTCAACGAAATCGGCATCTGCTTCATGTTCGCGCCGCTCTATCACGGAGCCACAAAGCGCGTGGCGGGCGTGCGCAAGGAGTTGGGCGTGCACACGACTTTCAACCTGCTCGGTCCGCTGACCAACCCCGCGGGCGCGCCGCGACAGATCATAGGCGTCTGGCATCGCGCTTTGATCGAGCCGCTGGCGCGCGCTCTGGTCGCGCTCGGGGCAGAGCACGCCTGGGTGGTGCACGGCTCGGACGGGCTTGACGAAGTGACGCTCGCGGGCGAGACAGCGGTCGCCGAAGCTCACAAAGGGGAAGTGAAAAGTTTTGAAATTACGCCGCAGGATTTCGGCCTTAACCTGGCGGAACTGGTGCACCTCAGGGGCGGCGATGCGCAGGCCAACGCGCAGATAATCCGCGCGGTGCTCTCTGGCGCGAGGCGCGATGAGGCGCGCGACCTGGTAGTCATCAACGCCGCCGCAGCGCTCTTCGTCGGAGGCGCGGCCCCAAATCTTTTCGCGGCAGCGCGGCTCGCCGAAGAGAGCCTTGACAGCGGCGCGGCAGCCGAGAAACTTGAACAACTCGTCGAAGCGACGAATGAATCGTGAATCGTGAATCGTAAATCGTGAATCGTAAATCGGCGACAGCGGTATTCCTCTATTTACGATTTACGATTCACGATTCACGATTCACGAGCAAAATAAATGGACTTTCTGACGGAGATTATGGCGCTCAAAAGGGCGCGGCTCGCGCGCTCGAAGCGCGAGCGTGCGGCGGAAGATTTGCGCGTCGAGGCCGAAAAGTCGCGCTCTCTTGCTCAAGCTCACGCGCTTCGTGCCGCGCTTGAAGATCGTGACCGTATCAACATCATCGCGGAGTTCAAGCGCGCGTCGCCCTCAAAAGGAGTGATTCGGGCGGATGCGGAAGCGGCGCAGATGGCGCGAAGCTACGAAGCGGGAGGCGCGGCTGCGGTCTCGGTTTTGACTGAAGAGGACCGCTTTCAAGGCTCGCTGGATGACCTGCGGAGTGTGCGCGCGGCGGTCAAGCTCCCTGTGCTGCGTAAGGATTTCATCTTTGAAGAGTATCAAGTGTACGAGTCGGCCGCCGCGGGCGCGGACGCGCTCCTCCTGATAGTCGCGGCCCTCGCTGATGAAACGCTCGAACATCTGCGCCGCGTCACAGAGGATGAGCTGGAAATGGATGCCCTGGTCGAGGTCCACACCAGGGAAGAGATGACGCGTGCGCTCGGCGCAGGCGCGACCCTCGTCGGAGTCAATAACCGCGACCTGCGTTCTTTCAAAGTCTCTCTGGACACCTCAGTCGAGCTTGTTCAAAATGCTCCCGCGGAATGTTTGCTCGTGGCCGAAAGCGGCCTGAGTTCGGCAGCGGACCTGCGGCGCCTGCGCGCCCTCGGCTACACAGGTTTCCTCATCGGCGAAACCCTGATGCGCTCCACAGAGCCCGAGAGAGAATTGAGAAAGCTTTTGAGTCGTAAATCGTAAATCGTTTATTCGTAAATCGTAAATCGTAAATCGTAAATAGAGGAAACCGCTTTCGTCTATTCACGATTTACGATTCACGATTCACGGTATTCCAATGGTGTTCGTCAAAATCTGCGGCATTACGAATCTGGAAGACGCGCTCGCTGCGGTCGAGGCGGGGGCGGATGCGCTCGGCTTCAATTTCTACGAGAGGAGTCCGCGCTACATTTCGCCCGTTGAGGCGCGCCGGATTATCGGGCAGTTGCCGGACCATGTGTTGAGCGTCGGGGTCTTCGTCAATGCGGGCGAGCCGGACCTGTTGGCACGCACAGCGGATGAAGTCGGGCTGAAAGCCTTGCAACTACATGGCGACGAGTCCCCGCAATACTGTCGCGCGCTCAAGGAGCGATTCTTGATTAAGGCTCTGCGCGCCGGCGCTGGTTTCGACCCGCGTTGCGTGTTGGAGTATGAAACGGATGCCATCCTGCTGGACGCATTCGCTGAGGGAGCGCGCGGCGGCACCGGGCGCGTGGTTGATTGGAGTCTGGCGCGTGCTGTCAGCGAACTGGTCCCGAAGCTTATTCTGGCAGGCGGCTTAGGGACCGAGAATGTCTCTCAGGCAATTGCTTCAGTCAATCCTTATGGGGTGGACGCCTGTAGCAGTTTGGAGAGCGCGCCGGGCAGAAAAGATTCGGGCAGCGTGCGAGCATTTCTCGCGGCGGCGCGCGTTAAACCTTGACGCCGGGCCAGCACTTTCGGTTATTCTGTCGGGCGTGGCTTATAACCAGGCAGACGCGAAAGCAGCGCTTGTCATGAGTCCATTCCCCAAACCCTCACCGGCTGAATTCAACTCGACACGCAGAGACTCTTTTTTCGCAGTTCTGATTCTATGAGCGCAACCGCACGAGCATCTTCAAATGACAGGGCACGAGCGCGCGATCAGGGGCGCGTGCTCCTGGTGACTGACGAGCCTGCTGTTGCGGCCTACGGCGTTCAGCTTGAGCGCGCGGGTTTCGCTGTCGTCGGCGTCACAGGGGGCGCGGCGGCCCTCGTCTCTTTGCGGCGCGCGCGCCCGCATATAGTCATTGTTGACGTCAACCTGCGTGGCATCGGCGCGGACGACCTGGTGCATTCGTTGATGCGCGCGCAGGACGGGGTCGCCGTGCTCCTGCTCGGGGATTCGCCGTCAACGATCCCGCGCCGGAGCGAGGCGATTGCCCTCGGCGCTTTCGACTATTTCCAGATGCCCGCGGAACTCCCCCTGCTCGTCGCGCGGACCACACAGCTCGTCTCATTGAAACAGATGATGGACCGCCTGCGGGCTGAAGCGGACAGGGATTACCTGACAGGGCTCGCCAACCGCCGTCGCTTTCGCACGGCGCTCGGGCAGGAGATCGAAAGGTGGAGGCGCTACAGTGTGTCCTGCGCGCTCGTGCTCGTGGACATAGATCATCTGAAAAAGATCAACGACCAGCACGGGCATTCGGCAGGCGACCGCGTGATTCGTCATGTCGGGAGCGCGCTCCTTGAGCTGTCGCGGGATAACGACACGGCTGCGCGCCTCGGCGGCGAAGAGTTCGCTCTCTTGCTCGCGGGAGTTGACGACGCGAAGGCCGTTGCGGCGGCTGAGCGCCTGCGCCATGTCGTTTCGGCAACAATGGTCGAAGATGTCGGGACAGTCACCGTCAGCCTGGGCGTCGCAGCTTGTCCGGCGCACGCCACATCGGAGCGCTCAATCTACGCTGCGAGCGACGCAGCGCTTTACGAGGCCAAACGACACGGGCGCAACCGCACGGCCGTCGCCGAGCTGAGCGCTTCCTGATAATTTTGTAGGACAGGCATTCCTGTCTGTCAGTGAGACAGACATTCCTGTCTGTCAGTGGGACAGACATTCCTGTCTGTCATGAGCGCGAATACTGTTTATTAAAACCATAAGCGTGCTGGCGCACGCTTTGACAGACAAGAATGTCTGTCCTACGTTATGTCGAAAACAGGACCTGATGAGAGGGGACACTGGGGGCCATACGGCGGACGCTTTGTGCCTGAGACTTTGATGGCTCCGCTCGAAGAGTTGACCGCGGCTTACGAGGCGGCGAGCGCGGACGGTGCATTCGTGGAAGAATTTGAAGCGCTCCTGCGCGACTATTCAGGACGCCCGACGCCGCTCTTTCACGCGGCCCGGCTGTCCGAACGTGCTGGAGGGGCGAAGATTTACCTCAAGCGCGAGGACCTTTCGCATACAGGCTCGCACAAGATCAACAATGCCATCGGACAGGTCCTGCTGGCGCGGCGCATGGGCAAGCGGCGTGTGATTGCGGAGACGGGCGCGGGGCAGCACGGCGTCGCCACTGCAACCGTCTGTGCGCTCTTCGGTCTCCGTTGCGTCGTTTACATGGGCGCGGAAGACGTGCGCCGGCAGCGGCTGAACGTCTTTCGGATGCAGCTCCTGGGGGCGGAGGTCCGCGAGGTGACGGCTGGCTCGCGCACCCTGAAGGATGCGATCAACGAAGCTTTGCGCGACTGGGTGGCGACGCCCGCTGAGACCTATTACCTTTTAGGGAGCGCTCTCGGTCCACACCCGTATCCGAGGATGGTACGCGATTTCCAGAGCGTCATCGGGCGTGAGTGTCGCGCGCAGATTCTGGAGAGGGAAGGGCGCTTGCCGGACCTTCTGGTCGCGTGCGTCGGCGGCGGCTCGAACTCAATCGGGCTGTTTCATCCGTTTCTGGCGGACGAGCAGGTCCGCATGGTGGGCGTCGAAGCGGGCGGAAGCGGCAACGCGCTCGGGCAACACGCGGCGCGGTTCAAGAGGAGCGGCGGCGGTCGCCCGGGCGTTCTTCAGGGGACGATGAGCTACGTGCTACAGGACGAGCGCGGGCAGATAGCCCGGACACATTCGATCTCTGCGGGACTCGATTACCCGTCAATCGGACCGGAGCACGCTTTTCTTCACGATGAGGGGCGCGTGAAATATGTTTCGGTAACTGATGCGGAAGCGCTCGAAGCCTTCCGAACGCTCTCAGAGCTTGAAGGCATTACGCCCGCTCTCGAATCCGCACACGCCGTCGCGCACGCCCTGAAAGTCGCACCCGAAATGGAGCCGGGCCAAACGCTCATCATCAACCTTTCGGGGCGGGGCGATAAGGACGTCAACACGGTTCAAGAGCAGTCTGGAGTCTAGAGTCTGGAGTCTGGAGTCAAAGGCCAAATGCTTTTGACATCGGACTCCAGACTCCAGACTCCAGACTCCAGACTTCTTTATGGGTCGGATTGCAGAAACTTTCGCACGGCTCAGGCGCGCAGGGCGGCGCGGCCTGATTCCTTTCATCACGGCGGGCGATCCCGATCTTGAGACGACCGCCGGGCTGCTCGTCGAGTTGGCGCGCGCGGGCGCGAGCCTGATCGAGCTGGGCGTGCCGTTCAGCGACCCTGTAGCCGACGGGCCTGTGATTCAAAGGGCATCGGAGCGCGCCCTGCGGCACGGCTTCGGCGTTCGGGAGATTCTGGAGGTCGTGGAGCGTGCGCGTGGCGAGATGAATGAGGTGCCGGTGGTGCTCTTCAGTTATTTCAACCCGCTGCTGCAATACGGACCGGAACGCTTGAGCGAGGATGCCTCGCGCGCAGGAGTTGACGGGGTTTTGGTCACGGACCTTGTGCCGGAAGAAGCTGGGGAATTCTCTTCGCTTCTGAGAACAAAAGACCTGGACATGATCTTTCTGGTCGCGCCGACCTCTACGGATGAACGCTTGCGCCTTGTGGCCGAGCGCGCGAGCGGCTTCATCTACGCAATCTCGCGCGCGGGCGTCACGGGCGCGCGCCAGGATGTCAGCCTTGAAGCCGAACGATTGGTCGAGCGTGTACGCGCAGTTTCGGACCTGCCAGTCGCCGTCGGCTTCGGCATCTCAAGCGCCGCGCAGGTCGCCGAAACTTGGCGCTATGCTGACGCGGCTGTCGTCGGCTCGGCGCTTGTGGCAGAGATTGAGAGGCTCGCGGGTTCTGCCGAGATAGTTAAGCAGGTTGGGGAGTTCGCGCGAAGGCTGCTTCCTGACGAGGGCTGGGGTAATTCCTTCTCGAAGGAAAGTGAACGATCCACGAAGCCACACTAAACGACACGAAATAAATCCGAGCTGCTTTGTGTGGTTTCGTGTGGCTTCGTGGACAATCTCTTTGCTTATGTTGAGATCCTCGCATTGGAATCCAAGAATGAATCGTCCCTGTTGATGAGGGCTGGCAAAATGGAAATGGCTGACGAAAAGTTGAAACAGGCGGGAGATTCAAAGGGCCGAAAAGGAATTGTGCCCGGCGTAGCGGTTCTCCTGGTCCTGCACAGCCCGCGCGAAAAGTGCTGGGGCGTGCTCGGCGAGATTAACGCGGCGGGCGTCTTCTTGCGCGGCCTAGACCTGAACGCTTTTGACGATTGGGTGCGAGCCGTGGCGCATGACGAGCCGTTCATGGGACTGGCGGACCTCTTCTTTCCGATGTGGAGAGTCGAGCGGATTTCCAGGGACGAGAGCGCGGGCGGCGTTCCGTCTCTGGCCGAACAGTTCGAGCAGCGCACAGGGCGCAGCCTCCTGGATTTTTTCGGCGATTGAGGGGCGCTTGCAGGATTTATCCCCGTCGTGTTATACCGCTCAGGCGCGACCCGAGTCGCGCTCCCCACCCCAGTTTTGATTTGGAGAACTGCCATCTGGCAGCTCTTTATTTGTCCGCCGGAGGCCCTTGCCCCGGTAAATATTTTTCGTTGCATACGTGAAACACTGTTCCATTCTCGCGTCTCCTGTGTTATACTGCCTCCCGGTTTGCTAAAGGCAGGCTGCTATGAGACACCCCCACGAGACGTGAGAAAAGGAACGGTAGAAAGAGATGTTTGTAATGGCAGAAGACAGATTCGGCGCGGATCGCGGCAAAGCGGTCGAAGCGGCGCTGCTCAATATTGAAAAGAAATTTGGCAAAGGCTCAATCATGCGCTTGGGCGAGCGCGAGGTCTCGGATGTCCCGGCGATCTCGACGACTTCCCTGAGCCTGGACGCGGCAACCGGCGTCGGCGGCGTGCCGCGCGGACGTATCATAGAGATTTATGGCCCGGAAAGCTCCGGTAAAACCACGCTGGCCCTGCACATCGTTTCCGAGGCGCAGAAAGCCGGCGGCGTGGCCGCTTACATTGATGCGGAGCACGCCATGGATGCGGAATACGCCGGGAAGCTCGGCGTACAGATTGACGATCTTTTAATCTCGCAGCCGGATTCGGGCGAGCAGGCTCTGGAGATCGCGGAGGCCCTCGTGCGCTCGAACGGCGTTGACGTCATCGTCATTGACTCCGTGGCGGCGCTCGTGCCGCGCGCGGAGCTGGACGGCGAGATGGGCGACTCGCTGCCGGGCTTGCAGGCGCGCCTGATGTCGCAGGCCTTGCGTAAGCTTGCGGCCATCGTCTCGCAGTCGAACACCTGCTTTATCTTCATCAACCAGATTCGTGAAAAGATCGGCGTCATGTTCGGGAGCCCTGAGACGACCACGGGCGGTCGCGCTCTCAAGTTCTACGCTTCGCTCCGCCTGGACATACGCCGCATCGGCTCGATCAAGGACGGCGACCGCGTGGTCGGAAACCGCACGAAGGTCAAGGTCGTGAAGAACAAGGTCGCGCCCCCGTTCCGTGATTGCGAGTTCGACATCATGTACGGCGAGGGCATCTCGCGCGAAGGCGATCTTCTGGACCTGGCTGTCAACAACAAGGTCGTCGAGAAGAGCGGCGCGTGGTTCTCCTACAAGGGCGAGCGCCTGGGGCAGGGCCGTGAGAATTCCAAGCAGACTATGAAGGAGAATGTGGAGCTGTTCCAGCGCATCGAGACGGACGTCAAAGTCGCGCTCGGGTTCCCCGTTCGCGGCGCGGAAGTGGAAGAGGCAGAAGCTTCGGAAACTTCCGAGAAGGCGAGCCGCAAAGCTGCGAAATAAGTAAAAGGAAAAAGTAACAAGGCCGTAAATCGTGAATCGTGAATCGGGAATAGACGAGGCGTTCTATTTACGATTCACGATTTACGATTTACGGCTTTTCCTTTATCCTCTTCATCGCTAATGGAAAAGACTATTCTCATCAAGAACGGAACGCTCGTGACGATGGATAAGGATAATTCTATCGTGAAGGGCGAGCTGCTCATTCGCGGCGACCGAATCGAAAGCATCGGCGGCGCGACCTCTTCCGCAGACGTTGTGATTGACGCGGAGGGTTGCGCTGTTCTGCCGGGCTTCGTGCAGACTCACGTGCATCTCTGCCAGACCTTGTTTCGCGGCGCGGCGGACGATCTGGCTCTGATTGACTGGTTGAAAAAACGGGTCTGGCCAATGGAGGCCGCGCACAACGAGAGCTCCATCAGGGCTTCGGCGCGGCTCGGAGTGGCCGAGATGATTAAAGGCGGGACGACCTGCGCGTTGACGATTGAGACTGTCAATCACACTGCCGAAGCATTTCGCGTCGTCGAAGAGACTGGCTTTCGCGCCACTATCGGCAAGTGCATGATGGACAAAGGCGACGAGGTGCCGTCGGCGCTGCATGAAGAGACTGAAAGCTCCATAGCAGAGTCGCTGGCGCTTCTGGAAGAGTGGCACGGGCGCGGGCGCATACGATATTGCTTCGCGCCGCGCTTTGCGGTCAGTTGCACGCGCGAGCTGCTGGAAAGTGTCGCACGTCTGGCGCGCGAGCGCGGAGTGATGGTGCACACGCACGCCTCGGAAAATCGCACGGAGATTGAGATGGTCGAAAGCGAGACGGGCCAGCGTAACGTCGCTTACCTGCACTCGCTCGGGATCACAGGGCAGCATGTGGCCCTGGCTCATTGCGTCCACCTGGACGATGCCGAGCTGGGAATCCTCGCACAAACGGGCACGCACGTCGCGCACTGCCCGTCTTCGAACCTCAAATTAGGCTCCGGCATCGCACCCGTCAAAAAGATGCTCGAACGCGGTATCTCCGTCTCGCTCGGCGCAGACGGCGCGCCCTGTAATAACCGTCTGGACATGTTCACGGAGATGCGCACGGCAGCTCTGCTCCAAAAAGTCTCACACGACGCAAACGTGCTGCCGGCGGGGCGTGCGCTGCGCATGGCGACCATTGACGGCGCACGCGCTCTCGGTCTCAATCAGGAGATCGGAAGCCTCGAAGTGGGAAAACGCGCGGACGTGATAACGGTTGATCTGGCGTGCCTGCATTCCAGTCCGCGCCCCGCGGACATCGTTTCGGCGATTGTCTATTCGGCGCAGGCGAGCGACGTTCGGACGGTTGTGATTGACGGGCAATTGGTCATGCATGAGCGCGAGCTTCTGACGATCAACGAGCAGGAGATTATAGAAGAAGCGAATCGAGAGTTCGCGTCTTTGATAGAGCGCGCCGGATTAGATGGTTAAGCCATTTCCACTTTAATACCATCCCTCGCCTGACATAGTTTCGGCGCTTCATTCCCTTCATCCTCGCAGAGTAGCAGAACCCGCAATCAGCACCGCTGCGTCCGAAATAAGGAGAGATACTAGATGAAACGTCTGAGCTGGCTTCTCATCATCAGTGCGCTCGTCGGCCTGCTTTCACTGGCCTCATGTAAGAAAACCAATAGGGGCGACTTGAACAGTTCTATCGAGCAGGCGATCAGTATGCTTGAGGCCAAACAGTACAAAGAATTCCTGCAAGAGTTTTTTAATCCGGAGGAAATGGCGAACGCACTGAAAAGACAGAGTCTGGACAATTTGGCAGGGGAATTTAGTAAGAGCAAAGCTGGATTACTTCTGGGCGTGCTGAAAAGAATTAAAGGTCGGCAGCCTCAATATAGTAGCGATCAAACCGAAGCCAGATTCTCGCTTGCGTCCGATACGGACCTTCCTGTTGATCCCGATCCTACCGCGCGAGACATCAATTATATAGCTTTCAAAAAGGTGAATGGCGTCTGGTATATCAAAAACAGGTAAGTTTGATGAGCAAGGTTCGCGTGAAAATAGCTGTGCCAGCTCGAAGGGAGCGGCTTCGGGGGGCGAATCCGGCGTCCGAGCTGGCACGGGCGGGCACTATCGATGTTCGGGCCTTCGGATGGCTTGTCTTGCGACCGGCTGACGTTTGGGCGCCAACCCCATCCTCAACGCGCGCCATTATACACCTGTTGACAAAACTGTCAACGCTTTTTTGTGACTAATTCAACAAACCTGCGCGACAGGCCGTTTTCACAGGCATTCCCTAAAATTTGACCATTGACCAGTGAAACATGCGTGAAAATTTCTCTGAGTATCAAGCATGGGGCGCAGCACCCTCGCTGTTGTCTATGCAAGTCCATGGCCTGCTAGACTCCGGCCCGATCTACTTCGCATAGCGCCAGGAGGATAGGCCAGCGGTTAAATTGAACCCGAAGTTGGGCACTCCGCCCTGCCTGACGATATTTTTCCACTGCTCCAGCCTTCCCTCATCTCTCTCCCAGAACTTGGCGCACAAGTCGAGATACTCCACGACTGCATCCCGCTCACCCTTCTCAATCAACTCCTTCGCCAATAGCATGTTCGGCCCGAAGGATTTGAGCGTTGAGGAGGCCGCTGCCCGACCGGCGGCCAGCAGGTATTCTTTGGCTTTACCCACTTTGCCGGCTGCCAGCGCGATCCGGCCCAGTACTAAATTCCCTATGTGAACAGCTTGCCCGGACGCATCCACGTACTTGCTCTGCGCCTCGCCCAGACTCACCAATTCTTGAGCATACGTTCGGGCCTTCTCCACCTTGCCGGCTGCCAGCGCCGCCGGTGCCAAATTCCGCAGCAGGGTGATTCTCTGGATGGGACGAGTTGTCTCCTTTAACTGCAGCTCATGCCCGGCGAGATATTGCTCAGCCGCCTGGATGTCGCCGTCCTGCCGTGCCGAAGCATTCAGTGTGAGAGTTAAGACGAAGCAGAGTGCTAAGCAGGATGCGCGAAGCTTCCGTAACATATTGTTCATGATTCAAGCCTCTCCTGTCGGTTCAATGGTGCGGCAACAGCGGACTGTGCTTACGCTAAAAGCACGCTTCAGTAATAATTGAGTTCCAGAATAAGCGACATTATAGGTCATCAGCAGAAATGCCGTTATCTGCCGGACGGTTGGGGTCGTTTCGGTATTTTAGGATAACTAAGGCAAGCTATACTTCTGAGGTCAGGCTCAATTATCGGCTTGCACAGATGCAATAAGCGCGGCTTGAGTCCTAGATGGAAGGAGACGTCGTAGGTTCCAACTTCGATCTCAGTGGGAGGGCGAAAGTCTTCCGGACGGTCAAGGTGTTGTTCGTTTACTTGCAGGTTGAAATAGGCCTTAATTAAAAATTCTCCGCTCGCGCTCTCATCAACGGCTACCTTGAACGAGACCTTCTCACGTAAAGAGCCCAGCTTGGGATTAGAGCGCAGCCCGGCGACGCCTATCGCGCGCACGGGATTGCCTTTCGGAAGCAACTCCGTCTTGAGCTTCATTTTGGGGGTTTCGAGCGCCGCCTGAACAGCGCCGAGGACGGACTTCAAGCTGGGCATGGGTGCGTCCTCAGAACCTTTCTCTATGCGATACTCAATCACGGCTTGCCACTCATCAGTCTTTAGGGTGGCGGCCTGCCGAACTTTGTAAGCTACTACCGCCCGTAGGTAGCTGGCATCGGGCGTGACGATTGCGACCGCTACACAGTTCCTTACGGCTCCGGTCTCGTCTTCGACGCGTGGGACATCACAGGCCGCGAGCACCCGCTCTTCTTTATTTACAGGGACCGCTTCGACGACCGTCTTGCACTCGCCCGTCTCCTCATTGCAATCGTCGAGGGTCTTGTTCTCCAACATGTCTTGCAATCTCTTGAGCACCGCTTGCCCTTCGATGACCTGCTCCATAGGCACCCACCCAGGTACTGCGGCCCCGCCCTCTAACATTGAGGAGCTGTCTGAAGTCGGCACGAGCGCCGGAGAGTTTGTGACGTAAGGCAGATATTCACCCAAGTAGTAGCGCACCTGACTGTCGTCAACACACTTGCGTATGCTGCCGTCAAGACCCGGGCACTCGAATGGTTCATATTTTGATGGGGAATTCGGGTGATTTGTCCCGGCGGCGGTTTGGATAGCATTGATCTTTTGGAGCGTCTCCTGGTATCTCTTCCGGGCATCTGACGCGCTTACCGGGCGGTTAATCGTGTAGCGATAAGGGACGATAGCGGCCTGCTGTGCGAGGGTGACAGAGCTAATCATCGTTAACAGGAAGAGGGCTGTAAGGTCTGCTTTCATCTCTTTAATTCTGCGTTGAGGGTGCAGCTCGTGCGCTGGAAGCTCTCTTAATTTATCCGGCAGAGGGAGTGCCGCCGTGTCGGTACGGGACGCTTCAAGCATATCAACATGAATGAACTGTGTCCACCATGGAGTTTTACCAATCAAGCGATAACGATCAGACTTTTTCTCTTGACACTGCATTTGATTCAGGCGTATTGTCTGGCTCTCATTGGCTTCGATAAAATGGCCGCTAACTTAACCCGGCGCGCCATCGCCACGCATAACCATTTAACCCTTACAAAGATGCGCACTCTCAAGCATCTGTTATAAGTTCTCAGCAAGGCTAACTCCGTGCTGCCACCACGTGGCAGCCACAGCGAAACATCACGCGAAAAAGGCTGCCAGTATAAAAGCTGAAACTCACAGTTTGGCTTAAATTGCGGTTCAAGACCATCTCGAACTCTAGTCCCAGGAATTGATGCCGGGCAGCCTGTACGTTACCGCTGATTTGTAAAGCCAAAATTAAGGCCAGGACTTCGGAGCCATCAGGCTACGGGCTGAAACAACAGCGCGGATAAACCATCTCACCACTTCACAGGAGGACGCTCATGAGGAAAACGAGGAAATTGCGTCTGGCAAAAAGGCTCAGCTTACTGTTGATACTCACCTGCACCTTGATAGCCCTTCACGTCCACGCACAGTCGACACCAGATCTATGCGATCAGTGCGAGGGTGATTATGAACGATGTAGAGAGGATGCAAGAGGAGCAGTTTTTTCATGCGGTAGTTCTGCTACCGCAAGCTCGTCTAGCTGCATCGCCTATGCCGGGAGTGTCTACAATACATGTACTACGGGCTGCGGGGTTTTTCTTAACGAGTCGATGTTCGGCGACCTCGTGCCGTATTACAACTGTATGGCTGATTGTGCGGGTGATTGGCTTGAGAATTTGGATTCTTGTTCCGATACCCTGGACACTACTAACAACGCTTGTGATGATTTAGACACGAGTTACAATGCCTGGTGTGAGCAGAAGCATTCAGAGTGCAGAGCATATTTTTGCGAGGATGAAGGTGGCTTCCAACCTTTCTCGGGGCCACGCGGCAACTAAGGAGCAAACTGCAAGCCTCTATTTATCGAGCTTAGCCTGGCAATGCCGCTCAGTCTGACGTTTCTGAAAGAGAACTGGCGCGGCGCGTTCTGGCTGTGCTGCTGGTTTATATTCGCGGATGGCTCAATTCATCCGTCGCGGGTCAAAGCGGAGGAAATTATCTTGAAATTAAGCAGGAAGATCGAGGTCATTTCAAACCTCGCGATTGTGGTGGTGGCAATCCTGTTGAGCTTTACCATAGTGAAGACCTACTTGTGGCCGACTTCAAAAAGCGCTGGCTCCAATGTCCCCGCCAATAATGTCCCCGCCAATATAGTCGGGAGGAAAGTTTCGTTGCCAGATGTGGACTGGGCTAAAAACGAGCGCACTTTAGTGTTGGCCCTCAAATCAGATTGCCGTTTCTGTACGGAGAGCGCGCCGTTTTACAGGGAGCTTTTGAAAAGGCAAACCCTCCAATCAAACATGAAATTGATCGCCGTCCTCCCCAACCCTGTTGATGAAGCCAAAGCGTACCTCGCATCTTTGGGCGTTAACGTCGGGGAAGTCAGGCAGGCTTCTCTTAACTCAATCGGAGTTTCGGGAACCCCGACCCTGCTCATTGTAGATAGCAGTGGCGTGGTGACAGATGCCTGGAAAGGACGGCTTGACAGGGCCGGAGAGGCGGAAGTTCTATCGCGTTTCTAAATGTATTGATAAGGATTTTCGGCTTCGTTGATGATTTACCGGTCGGGCCATCAAAATCGAATCCAGCCTGCAATCAATTTCTCTTGACCTCAAGGATATGCTAAGAATCCTTATGCGATTCGCACTCTTCGTTCTCATGATGCTGGCCGTTACAGCCAGCGCGCTTTCACAGTCTGCGCGTCAGACAGCGCAGACTCAAAATCTGCGTGGAGGGACACTCACGGGCCATATTACCATCGAAGGCAAACCGGCGGCGGGCGTGAGAGTCCTATTAATACCTGATGAAAGCGATAACCTCACCTCGCGGCGTCATGCGCTTGATATTCTTGCGTTGACCGATGAAGACGGTAAATTTCGTCTCACGGGCGTGCCCGCCGGGACCTTCATCTTAACCGTGGCTGACGCCGCTTATGTTCTCCCGGAGACGGGAAGTTCCGCTACTCAAGGTAAAACAGTCATCGTCCACGAGGGCGAGGAGGTCAGCGACCTTGATCTTTCGCTCAAACGCGGCGGGATAATCACGGGCCGCGTGGCGGACGCTAACGGGCAGCCGGTGATTGGCGAGCGGGTTTCATTACAGCTCGTTGATAAAATGAACAGGAATCGGAGGGCTATTCTACATAATCAATCGGGTGAGACAGATGATCGGGGAATTTATCGGGTGTATGGTTTGCCTGCGGGGCGATATCTAGTGAGTATTGGGCGTCTCCCCAGACCGAGTTCTATCAAGGGTGGCCCGGGCGGCAACGCTCCTATTACTTACTATCCTGGAGTGATAGATGAGACCAAAGCGACGGCCATAGAGGTTCATGTCGGCGGTGAAGTTGAGAACATTAATATTACGCTGGGCCGGTCCGCTGATACCTTTAACGTTACTGGCCGTGTGATTGATGCCGAAACGGGCTTTCCGCTTCCGCATCTCAATTGTGGATACAAGGATGTGACCGGTAATCGCTTGCCGATCACTATCTCCGAGTGCAAGACCAACGCAAACGGTGAGTTTCGCCTTGAGCATGTCCAGCCCGGACGCTATGCCGCCTTTATCTTGTCTGATTCCAAGAGCGACTTTTACAGCGAGCCCACGCCATTTGAGGTTTCAAGCGGTGACGTGCAAGGCTTAGAAATCAAAGTCCGGCGCGGGTCTTCGATTAGCGGCGAGGCGTCGGTCGAAGGCGTAAAGGACCCGGCCATATTGTCGAAACTTTCTCAGCTTACAGTTTACGTGCAGCAACCGAATAAGTTGAGCACGAGTCCCGCTGCGCAGGCTGCCATCGCGCCGGATGGTAGCTTTCATTTAAGCGGAGTGCCGCCCGGTAAAGTTTCGTTTCTGGTCCTCTCTTACCCCAGGCAAGACTTTTCGCTCCTGCGTGTTGAGCATAACGGAGTCGAGCAATCCAGAGGCGTTGACGTTCCGGCGGGCGAGTCGGTCTCGGGAGTGCGCCTGATCTTGACCTATGGCAAGGGCAGTATTAGAGGCCAAATCAAAACAGAAAATGGCACGCTTCCAGCAGGCTCAAGTAGCCGGATAGGTATTGCTCCGATCAGTTCGCCAACGCGAATCACTCGCTTTGTCGAGCCCGACTCACAGGGGCGATTCTTCATAACGGGCATACCCGCGGGAGAGTATGAGTTGACCGTTCGTATAACGACGCCGGCAATTCCGGGAATAAGGTCACGGCTGTTACCACCGACCAAGCAGCTTGTCACGGTTAAAAATGGAGTTGACACCGAGGTGAGCGTAGTTCTCGATTTAGCTCGAATGAAATAGAAGTGTGATGCAGCGCTCTGTAAAAAAAATGGGGCTTATCTTTGCGGCGGCTTGTATGCCATTACTGTTGGCAGGTACGGCTATGCCTCAAGAACCGAATCGCCCGACAGAGAGCGTGCGGGCTTCAGAACACATTCGCAATGGAGAGTCCGTAGCAGAATCGCGCGCAGGTTCGATCACTGGCCGTATAGTGACAGATTCGGGGCAGCCTCTGGCTAGCGCCTTAGTTTACTTGCGACGTACAGGTCCTGATAAATCCGTGCTCACTGTAGCAACTGATGAAGACGGGCGGTTCATCGCTGAAGACCTTCGGGCTGGCGCTTATATTATTAATGTCTCCGCGTTCGGTTACGTGATGCCCGGTCAATCATCCGGCGCTCTGGAGCCTGCCGTCTATCGGCCCGGCGATTCTGTAAACATCACGTTGGTCAAGGGAGGGATCATCACAGGAAAGGTTGTGGGCGCACGCGGCGAGCCGGTTGTCGCAGTGAGTGTGCGTCCGATTCGTGTGCGCGATTTGGACGGAAAGTCTGTTCGTGCTCCAGTCGCATTGCGTGAACGCCAAACAGATGATCGTGGCATCTACAGGCTTTACGGTCTTGAGCCGGGAATTTATATAATCGCCGCGGGCGGTGCGGGCCGCTCTCGTTCGGGAACAAATCCCTATGAGTACGATACGCCCACTTATTATCCATCAGCTACGCGCGCAGGTGCAGCCGAGATCAGGGTAGATCTAGGCATGGAGACGAGCGGTGTAGACGTAAGGTATCGTGGTGATCGCGGCCATCTCATCAGCGGCAGCGTGGATGGTCTCCCCACAGGCAGCACCGTTTGGATTACTCTCAACTACTCTGGTTCCAATGTTCCTTTCACCGCTGTCTCAACGACTATAACCAGCGAGAATCGTAGTTTCGCAATCTATGGAATACCGGGCGGCGAGTATGATTTACTAGCCCTGGGCAGTAACTTCGCTTCCCGTACCACTGCCTTTGCGTTGCGACACATCACAATCAAAGGGGCTGATGTCACCGGCTTAAATATAGCGCTGACGCCGTTCGGCTCAATCGCAGGTCGAATTCAATTCGAGCCTAACAAAGCAATCTATCAGGAATGCCAGACGAGCATTAGGAGCGTACCTACAGCGGTACCCTTGAAGGCCAGGCTCTCTGAGCAAGGCCTGGGTAAGGAATCGCAGACCTCAATGCTACAGGGCGAGCCTGGTGACGTATCTAATGAATCCGGCGAATTCGTGTTGTCAAATTTGGTGAGCGGACTTTATCACCTGGAGACCCATCCGCCGGATAAGGGTCTGTATGTTAAATCAATAACTTTGGGGCCGGGTGCCTCAGACCCAACATCCAAGGCATTGATTGATGCGGGGCGTCACGGGTTGACGGTCAAGCCAGGTGAACAGCTAAAAGGCGTCACCATTACTCTGACTGATGGCGCGGCGAGTCTAAGGGGACGCGTTATCACAAAAGGAAACTTACCTGCATCAATTCGTCTACACCTTGTGCCTGTCGAACGGGAATTGGCTGATGAGATTCTGCGCTATGTTGAAACGCCTATCCAGACGGACGGATCTTTTACTTTAAAGAACCTCGCGCCGGGACGTTACTGGGTCGTTGCGCGGCCTTCCCTTGACGTGACGGATTCACCTTTTATCCGGCCAGTCGCTTGGGATGCCAAAGGCCGCGCAAAACTTCGCGGCGAAGCCGAAGCAACAAACGTCCTGCTCGAATTGCAGCCATGTCAGCAGATGATGGAATACGTCATATCCTACACTACATCCTCACCAGGAACTTCACCAGGCAGGCCATCTCTTCCGAAGAGCAACTAATTCAAGTTATCAGGCAAAAGGGTCGCCGTGAAACAGACGTGGAAGTCCGTAGCAACTTCCATCCACACAGGGTCTATTCATTTTCGAGACTGAGGAAAGTAGAGAAACAGCACTGTCCACGAAACCACACGAAACCACACGAAACAAACCACAGCAATTTCGTGTCGTTTCGTGTGGCTTCGTGGATCGTTC
>Ga0268243_1000083_pt1 | contig 27004 bp, 34 predicted proteins | sample BulsoiMagMametaG_FD_200254 | JGI IMG/M metagenome (GOLD analysis project Ga0268243, IMG submission 200254) | Bulk soil microbial communities from Mexico - Magueyal (Ma) metaG (v2) (version 2) | ecosystem: Environmental > Terrestrial > Soil > Agricultural land | place: Mexico: Magueyal...
GATCAAAGTGGACTCCGGCGGAAGCACTCGTCAGAGAGAAGCCATCGCCTGCAATGTCAATCAAGATGGGTGAATAACAGGTTCTGTTCGGTGAAGTCTCGCCGGTTTCCTGAGCGATATTATTGCTCCCGGTCGTCCAGTCTCGACCGTCACATGGTAATGCATCCCCGCCGCCGTCAGCAATCGGGATGGCATGACAGAGGTTATCCCTTTCGCAATATAAGTTGGGGCAACAATTATTATCTTCAAAGCAAAACTCTCCAGCTTTGCTTTTATTGCAAGGAGTCGGTTCAGGAGTAGGTGTTGGTGTCGGTCCACACACGGGTCCAGGATAGGACTTAGATACGCTTACACCCTTCGAGGCGCAGTAATAGCTTGTGTATGCGGAGTAGTCGGCACTGTTACAAATCATCATGTCTTGTTCATAATATGAGTCTTCACGCACGCAAGAAGCGGGAATATCTTGACAGAATTGTGGTTTACAATTGGCATAAGGATTTATTGTCTGTGTGCAGCCGAGATAAACGCAGTGAGTGCCTGATCTGTCATTAAATGGCTCGCAGATTCTGTTCCCGCCACAGTCACCACTATCGGCTGTAGTTTCAGCGGACATAGAGATAGAAATTGAAAGCAGGAGCAAGAGAGGGAGCACCAGCAACGACAGAGTGTAAAGAAGACGTTGCATTTAGTTTGCTCCTTTGAATCTCTCGGCCAACTGCCGTAGCTTTTGCTCGGCCTGTTTCAAATCGCCTCTTTTTTTAGCGTCCTTGAGGTATGCTGCTATAGAATTGCTACCAAGACGAAAGCCCTCTTTCCACTCCTCCGAACGACCCGCAGGCGGTTCAATACTTGGCGTTCCTGCTTCAATTGCATTCAGTACATCATTGAGATTGCCTTCGTTCAGAATTTTAAGGAGTCGTTTACTTATTAAGGATGCAGCAGCGCGTTGTCCCGCCGACCGGTCAGCGGATTTGGCTGAGTCCACACCCCATTTTGTTCCATCTGAAAACTCCACGTAATCAACTGACAATGTAATTCGCTGTTCCTTCTCGGACATTGCCTGGCAAGTGTCAAACACAGTACTCGATTGATTAGGCTGCAACGGCGGGTGGTTCGTAAGGTCGAGATTGCTAAACAATACGCTGCTTAATTGTGTTCCGCCCGCTTCAATTTCCTGTTTGATGGCGTAAGCTCTAATAGGCTTGCTGGACATATTGATGAGTTCAAATGCGAATTCCCCATTTTGACCATCCCAAGAGAGAATTCTTGGCGATGAAATGAGTAACGGCGCGTCCGTTTGCGTTTTCACCGTTAAGGTCGGGGCTTGCGTTTGTATCGGAAATAGTCGTGGGTCTTTCGTACTTGCTAAAGGTGAATTACTGCCGCTGCGAGAAAGGAGACTTAAACATAATGTGAGAACGCCCAAGGTTAAAAGCCTCAAAAGCAGTCGGTGCTTGTAAAGTTGAGTCATCGTCTTTCCCTTCCATTAAAGCAAACGTAAGTAACCAATCATTCAAGTTAATTACTTGTTCGGTCACTCCATATCTTGCTTAAGACTTCCGCTTCCTGTTGCTCGGGAAGTTTTCCTACCCATTCATTAACGACAACGCCATCGCTGTTAACCAGCATCACCGTGGGCGTGCCTCTCACATTGATTGATTTAAGCGATGCCTGCTTTATTTCGTCAACTGATACACCAAGCTTGTTCAAATAATCCTCACTGTCGCTAATTGATTGAGGCAACACTGCAACCATCTGAATCCGGTCGCCTCCCGCTTTCCTGAGTTGTTGATAGAATGGCGCGCTTTCGGAGCAAAAATGGCAGGTGGCTGATAGCGCGAGGAGCAGCGTTTGACCGTTCTTGGCCCAGTCTATTCCCTGTAGAGAAAGCTTTGCACCAACTTGAAGCTGGTTTTGAGTATTCGCGGCTATATTGTTAGTTGTGGACGCTGGTTTGGGGATTAGATGATTTTTTACTAAAACTACACACAATAAAACTGCGACAACTATGATAGCTATATTGGTAGCAGCTTCGATTCTTCTGTGGATATCAATTTTCATATTGGTGAGCATAAAGCTTTAATGAAGGAATGCATGAGTAAGGATTGGATAAGATCATCCTTACCAGACTATCGAACGCTTATTTGAGATTAGTAAAAGCGGGATTCGTTGAGGGGTGAGGCTTTTACTAATGTGAAAGTAACAAGCGACGCACGCTATATACAACTCAGCCTATATCCTGTCAATGATTTTCTTAAGTTTTCGCTAACATCCACTGTCCGCTCTAGGTTTGCTGCCCGGTTTTTCGGCATGTTACGATGACTGCTCAATCATATGGGGACTTTTTGCGGCCAGCCGGGGTCCATTTTTTCAAGATGATAGATCAAGTTCAATCAACGAGGCTCGATAATGGCCTCACCATCCTGACCGAGCACATGCCCGGACTTCGCTCCGTCACTGTGGGCATCTGGGCGCGACGCGGCTCGCGACACGAGACTTCGGAGATGAACGGCATCTGCCATTTCATCGAACACGCTGTTTTCAAGGGCACGCGGCGGCGCTCGGCCCTGGACATAGCCATCGAATCCGACCGCCTGGGCGGCCACCTGGATGCCTTCACCACCCACGAGGTCACTGGCTTTACGATGAAGGTCACGGACACGGGGCTCTCGAAGGCTTTCGATCTGCTGGCGGACATGCTCGCGCACCCGCGTTTCGACCACGAAGACCTCCTGCGCGAGCAGAAAGTCATCATCGAAGAGATGAAGATGGTCGAAGACACGCCCGACGAATTCCTGGGCGAGCTCTTCAACGCCGCCTACTTTCCGGACCACGCCTTGGGCCGCCCCATTGAGGGCACAGCCGAAACCGTCTCGTCTTTCGACCAGGATAAGACCGCAGACTTTCACGCGCGCGAGTTTGCTCCGCGCAACCTGGTCATCGCCGCCGCCGGAAACGTTCAGCACGCGCAACTCGTCGAGATGGCGACGCGCGCCTTCGGCGAAAGCAGATCATCCGACCAGGTCTCTGACAACGGATCAGCTCAATCGTCAAAACCTGCAGCGGCCGCGCCCATCTTAATCGAGCGTAAGAAGGAGCTCGAACAGGCTCATTTAATCATCGCCGCCCCCTGGCCTTCCGCGAAGAGCGAAGACCGTTTTGCGGCGAGCATGCTCGCCAACGTTCTGGGCGGCGGAACATCCAGCCGGCTCTGGCAGGCGATTCGCGAGGAGCGCGGCCTGGCCTATGCGGTCGGCGCCGGCGCGAGCGCGTTCTCGGACGTCGGAGTCTTCACCATCTACGCCGGGACGTCGCCGGAGCATCTGGATAAAGTGGTTGACCTCTCTTTGGAGGAATTGCGTCGGACGGTGCGCGCCCTTGTGGCGGAAGAAGAGCTGAAGCTCGTTAAGGACCAGTCGGTCTCGTCCATTCTGCTCGGTCTCGAATCGTCCAGCATTCGCGCCGGGGCGCTGGCGCGCCAGGAGATCATACACGGTCGCCGCATCACGCCGGACGAGGTCATCAGCCGAATCGAAGCAGTCACCATCGAAGATTTGAGACGGATCGCGCAGGAGTGTTTCACATCCGAGGGTCTGGCGCTCGCGGCGCTCGGCGACCTCAACGGCTTTCGCGTGGACCGTTCGCGTCTGGAGATTTGAGCGCGAGGAAGAGATGAGAAGAGATTTGATGAGAGCAACGCTCGGCCTGACGCTGCTGGCTGCGCTGGCAATTGCCACGGCGGCGCAGACACAGACGGAGATGGACGCCGCGGTCACCAGTTTTGACTGGAAATACGCGGGCTATGTGCGCGCCGAGACGGTCAAGCAGTTTGAGCCCCTCGCCAATAAAAGCACTTCGCCCACGTACAAGGTCGGGCGGGCGACAGTCTACGTCTTCAAGTACACGGCCAAAGCATCCCTCAAAAACACTGGCGCGAAATCCATCAAGGCGGTTTCGTGGGATTACGTCTTCACAGACAAGGCGAACCAGAAAGAGGTCAAGCGCTTCAAGATTCAATCGAAGCAGCAGATTCCGCCCGGCGAGACCGTGACGCTCCTCAAGGACATCGGTCTCGATCCGGAAGAGGATACGCGGCAACTCGGCCAGAGCAAGCAGGCCGTGGAGATTACCAGAATCGAATACACAGACGGCTCCGTCTGGCGGAAACAATAAAAAGCCGTAAATCGTAAATCGTGAATCGTAAATAGAGAAAACCCGTTCGACGATTCACGATTTACGATTCACGATTTACGAACAGATGAAATTCACAGTCCTCGGAAGCGGTTCCACCGGCAACGCGATTCTGATCGCGGCTGGCGAGACGCGCGTGCTCGTTGATGCCGGGTTGAGTGCCAGAGAGATGGTGCGCCGCCTCACGAGCGTCGGCTGCGACCCTTCCCAACTCGACGGCGTGATCGTCACACACGAGCACAGCGATCACGCCGGCGGACTGCGCGTGCTCTTAAAAAGTCTGGACTGTCCCGTCTACATTTCCGGCAAGACGCACGAAGCCTATATCAGCGAGCACAGCCGCTCGTCGGACGAACCGCGCAAGCGCGCTGATGTCCTGCGCGACCGTGTTGAGGAGATCGAATCGAGCAAGGATTTCCGCGTCGGCGTGATTGATTTCCACCCGTTCACGATCCCGCACGACGCTGCGGACAACTTCGGATTCACGGCGACGCACGAAGGCGTCTGCGTCGCCACCCTCATGGACTTCGGCCACATCACGACGCTGATTACCGAACGCCTGCGCGGCTGCGCCGCGATCATCATCGAGTCCAACCACAGCCGCGACATGCTCAAAGCCTGCGACGTTTACCCCTGGGAGTTGAAGCAGCGCATCCTGTCGCGCACCGGGCACCTCTCGAACGAGGACGTGGCGGACTGGCTGCGCGAAGGCTTCGACGGCACCGCCCGCCACATCGTGCTGGCGCACCTTTCGCAGCGCGCCAACAACCCTTATCTGGCGAAGATTTCCGCCGAGACTGCGCTCTCCGAGCGCTCTCCGCTCTTTCGCACAGACACCGAGATCAGCCTTTCGTTCGCGAAAGAACCGACGCCGTGGATCGAGCTGTGAAGGCAAAAGGCAAAAGGAAAAAGGTAAAACCGCAAACGGGCTTGCGCCTTATTTCCGTTACCAGCCTTCGTCTTACTTTTGCCTTTTTACTTTTTCCTTTTGCCTTCTTCAGCGCTTGCGCGCTGAAGCCGAATCAGGGCGGAATCCCGCCCGCCGTGCAGGCGGCCGTGGATGCTGCGAGCGAAGACATCACGGAGGGTCGTTACGAAAAGCTTTACAACGATGCGGCGGAAGAGTGGCGGCAGGTGGCGACGCTTGAGCAGTCGAACGAGACGCTCAAGCGATTGAAAGAGAGATTGGGGACCGTCAAGAGCCGCTCGGTCCACACGGCCACAGAACAGGACAGCCGGAGCGCCACGCCCTCTGGCCACTCTTTCACCATCACCTACCGCTCCACGTTCGAGCGAGCCGACGGGATGGAGACCTTCACGGTCGTCGAGCGCCAGGGCCGCTGGCTGCTGGCAAGATATTTTGTTAATTCGAACGCCTTGAAATAATTATGAATTTTGAGTTTTGAATGTTGAATTAAGGCTTTTAATTCAAAACTCAAAATTCATAATTCAAAACTCATGATTAAACGCTACACCCTGCCCGAAATGGGCGCGCTCTGGTCTGAGCAGAATAAGTTTCAGAAGTGGCTGGACGTCGAGATCGCCGTCTGCGAAGTTCACGCGGAGATGGGTGTCATCCCGCGTGAGGCGCTCGAAGAGATCAAGAGCCGCGCGGCCTTCTCGGTCGAGCGCATCCACGAGATCGAGAAGACTACGGACCACGATGTCATCGCGTTCACGACTAACCTCGCGGAATCAATCGGCGAGGCGGCCCGTTTCGTCCATTACGGGCTCACCTCTTCGGATGTGGTGGATACGGCCAATGCGCTCCTTTTGAGAGATGCCAGCGGTATTCTGCTCGGGAAGATCGAAGCCCTGCTCGAAGTCCTGAAGCGGCGTGCTTTCGAGTTTAAGGGGACGCCGCAGATCGGGCGCACGCACGGCATCCACGCCGAGCCGACCTCGTTCGGCATGACCTTCGCGCTCTGGTACGACGAGATGCGGCGCAACCGCGCGCGCCTTGAGGCGGCGCGTGAAAGAATCTCTGTCGGGAAGATCAGCGGCGCGGTCGGCGCGTTCGCTCATCTGGACCCGGTCGTCGAAGAGAAAGTCTGCGCGCGCCTGGGGCTCAGGCCCGCGGCCGTCTCGACGCAGATCATCCAGCGCGACCGTTACGCCGAATACCTGTGCACGCTCGCCATCATCGCCTCTTCGCTCGACAAGTTCGCGCTACAGGTTCGCCACTGGCAGCGCACGGAAGTCCGAGAGGCGCAGGAGAAATTCAAGCGCGGGCAAAAAGGTTCCTCCGCGATGCCGCACAAGCGCAATCCAATTTTGTCGGAGCGCATCTGCGGCATGGCGCGCACGGTCCGGGCGAATGCAATTGTCGGCCTCGAAAACGTAGCGCTCTGGCACGAGCGAGACATCTCGCACTCTTCTGCCGAGCGCATCGTGTTGCCTGACTCCTCGGCCGCGCTCGATTACATGCTCGCCAAAGGGGCGTCGCTTTTAGACGGCCTCGTCGTCTATCCCGAACGGATGCTTGAGAACCTGAACGCGACGCGCGGCCTGGTCTTCAGCGGCCAATTGCTGCTCGCCCTGACGCAAAGCGGAGTCTCACGCGAACAGGCTTACGAGTGGGTCCAGCGCAACGCCATGCGCGTCTGGGACGAAGACGGCGATTTCCAGACGTTGATTTCCGCAGACACGGACATTCAAAAGCATCTCACGTCCGAGCAGATCAAGAACGCCTTCTCGCTCGACACCTATCTTAGAAACGTTGACGTAGTTTTCGAGCGTGTCTTTACCGAAAGTGCCAACTGACAGATGAATCGAGGCAGAGCCTGATAGCGGCCCATCACTCTAGCTTCCTCTTAGTCTAATTGCTAAACTGTTTGAGAGGTAACAGCGATGGCAACCGATACTATCACGCTTGAGATTGACTCTGAGGCGGCTCAAGCCTTCAACTCCATATCTTCAGCTGAGAGGGAGAAGCTACAAGTCTTGCTGGGTATCTGGCTAAAAGAATACGCTAAAGTCGACAAGCTTTCCTTGAAAGCCACGATGGATGAGATTAGCCAAAAAGCGCAAAACAGAGGACTGACGCCGGATGTTTTAGAGTCAATCCTTGAGGAAGAATGAGTTGCGCTTTGTCCTCGATACAAACGTCATCGTCAGCGCAGCTCTGCTTGCTGGCTCTGTTCCTAGAAAAGCTTTCGACAAGGCCCTTGATGAAGGAAAGATTTTGATTTCCGTACCCGTGATACTTGAATTGGCGGAAGTCCTGAGCCGCGAGAAGCTCAACAAATATCTGCTTGAAGAGGAGCGTATGCGATTCCTCGTCGCGCTCCTCAAAGAGACTGAATTGGTCGAAGTCATAGAAGAAGTAACCGATTGCCGGGACGCCAAAGATAATAAGTTTCTCGGTTTGGCGCTCAGCGGGAAAGCGGACTTTATTGTCAGCGGCGATGATGACTTGCTCGTACTCAATCCTTTTCGTGGAATCCCGATTCTGACACCGAGAGAATTCATCAATATTTCATCTTAAAGCGAAGCCTATCGCCGCATCGCTCTTTTCATGGAGTAATCATTGTGAAAGCTAAAGTTTACGTCACACTCAAACCAAGCGTGCTCGACCCACAAGGGAAAGCCATCCAGCACTCGGTCGAGCTACTGGGCTTCGACGGCATCACGGACGTGCGGCAGGGGAAATATTTTGAGATCGCACTCAATGAAGCGGTCAATCAGGAGCAGGCCCGCGAGGCGGCCACGCGCATGGCGCGCGAGGTTTTATCCAATCCCGTCATCGAAGATTATCGCGTGGAGATTGAATAAGTGAAATTCGGCGTCTAATCTTCACTTACATTTACTTCCCACGCACTCAGATGAGTCAGGAGCGCTCATTAATCTCAAGAGTAATATTGTAAATGAGCACTAATGCCTTAAACCAGGAGATAACACGTGCGGATAATGTGCGGCGCGGACGCTGGCTAGAATATCTGACAATAGGGTGGAACGCACTAGAGGCCGTTATTGCAATCGGCGCAGGCTTGTTTGCAGGAAGTATCGCGCTGGTCGGATTCGGGCTTGATTCGATCATTGAAGTGTCATCGGGCGCGGCCTTGCTCTGGCGCTTGCACATGGACGCTCCTGAAAAGCGGGAGCGTGCCGAACAACTTGCTCTCAAACTTGTCGGCGTCAGCTTTCTTCTTCTCGCCGCTTATGTCGCCTTCGATGCTGTCAAGTCTTTAATAAGACGAGAGCCGCCGGAAGCAAGTTATGTCGGCATTGGATTGGCCGCTTTGTCTCTCGTTGTGATGCCCCTTTTGGCGCGAGCAAAACGCAATGTAGCCGCGAAAATAAATAGCAGGGCGTTGCAAGCTGATTCCCGGCAAACAGACATCTGCGCCTACCTTTCAGCAATCCTGCTCGGCGGACTTCTACTCAATGCTCTTTTCGGATGGTGGTGGGCTGACCCTGTAGCTGCTCTCGTAATGACGCCGATAATCGTTAAGGAAGGTATTGAAGCCTTGCGCGGTGAATCATGTTGCCATGATGGATCATGTCACTAGCGCGGGCTTTTTGTTGGTAGATCAAACCGGAATCAGTATAATGCCTGTGATGATTGCGTCTGCTTCACAGCCCGTGAGAATGATTCGTCGCTTAGCCGTCTTTGCACTCGTGCTTTGGCTTGCTGGCGTCGGGTGCTTTCTCGGCTGCGAAATGAGCGTGTCCGCCGCGCCTGTTGCCAAAACAGAGGCATCTGGTACGGCGGACTCATGCCCGATGGCTTCACATGATTGTTGCCAAAAGGCTAAAGGCGATGGCACGCAATTTACCGAGCCAACTCAGCAAAGAACAGATGCGCCATCATGTTGCCCGCTAACAGATCAGTTTGCTGCTGACCCTGCGCGGAAAGTAAGAAGCGCGGATGCGCCGCTTGCGGCAGTAGTAAGTGAACTGTTATTCGCGTCGAATTATAATCCTACCCCGAAACTATCATCACAAAAACCGCTTGTATCGAACAAGGGCAGTACCTACCTGCGGTGTTGTGTCTTTCTGATTTAGAAACAGGTAAGGATGAAGCTCGTCAATGAATCGCTCATTGGCGAAACCTACCACTCTTTTCTAAATCAGGAGACGTAAATAATGAATAGAATCAAACTCTTTTCCCTTGCCCTAACTCTGTCTATGGTCGGGGCTATTTACACGGCTGGCGGCTTCGCGCAATCAACGGCGCAGGAGACTGGCAAAAATCAGCCGAGCGCAAGCTGCTGCAAAGAAGGCGCGGAGTGCTGCAAAGAGGGCGCTTCATGCTGTGCGAAAAAAGCCGAAGGCAAGAAGACCGGAGAGCAGGCTTGTGCGATGAATCATAAAGATGGCTCAGGCTGCTGCGGTGAAGGCGCGAGTTGCTGCACAGGCGGCGCTTGCTGCACCGGGAAAGTCACCAAGCAGTAATGATGCTTGATTGAAAGTGAGCGGGGCGCGGACGCTTAGTCTAGCGTCCCTGCTCATTACCACCCGCAAACCCAAGCCATACATTGGTTGACTATTCCCTTCCTGGAATAGCCGCGTCTGTTCTCTGTGCAGTTTTGTGGAGAGTAATGATGAAATATCTATTCGTACCTTTAATTCTCTTGATGGCGCTTGTAGGCAGCGCAACAGCGCAGACAAACAAGACGGGTTCAGTCAAACTCGAAGGGCAGATAGTCTGTTCAGTATGTTGGTTTGAGGCTGACCGAACCAAGACCCCGTTTGGGACCGCCGCAGATTTGGAATGTGAAATAGATTGTGCGGCGAAGAACATACCCGCGGCACTCGCTGTAAAGAACGCGGCGGGCGATGGCGTCACGTTGTACATACTTGAAGATGGAAAGTTTCGCAAGAAAGAGAAGAATTGGCTTGCTTACATGGCGAGCCATGCGGAAGTTACCGGCACGGTCAGCACTAAGAAAGACAAGCAATACATCAAGGTTGATGCGCTGAATGTTCTTTCATCCCCGAAAACAGAAGCGCCTGCGCCGCAAGATGAAATAGGCGCAACCGAAGCGGAACTTGTATTGAAAGACCTGTTCGGCGTGGAGCAGAAGTTGAGTTCATATCGCGGGCGGATTGTGGTCTTGAACTTTTGGGCGACGTGGTGCGTGCCGTGCCGTAAAGAAATGCCCGACCTTGCGGCGATACAAAACCAATATGCGGCGCTCGGCGTGCAGGTCATCGGAGCATCGGCTGACGCGATAGATGCTCGTTCCAAAGTGATGGAGTTCATCAAGGAGACGAAAATCAATTTTCCTATCTGGCTCGGCGCAACTACGGCTGATATGCAACGGTTCGGACTTGGGCAGGCGCTACCCGGCACTGTAATCATCGGACGGGATGGCAAGATTATTTCGCGTATCAGAGGCATCGTTAAAGAAGCCGACTTACGAAAGCAGATAGATGCGCTCATTTCACAGGCAGCGGCAAAGGCAGATAAAGAGGAGGTCGCAACAGCGCAAACAAAGTCGAAACCAAGCGAAGTATCAACCGTTCCGAGTTGACCGCTTTGACCGGGCGAAGGTCGCGCCGTGAGCGGGACGGGAAACGAATCAAAAGAGAAATGGACGTTCGGCATCCGCTTACTTTCCAACCAGGTGCCACGCGCCAGCGTCCGCATGACATTGACATACAAGTTTCATCCGAGATTCACAGCCGGAGTTGAATACAATCCGCGAGTTGATGAAGTTGCGCCAATCGCAAACTTGCTCGTTATAACGGAAACAGAGCGCCGCCCTGCGTTCATACTTGGCACAAGTTCAGACCGTATCGGCACACCGTCGGGTCAATCGTTTTATGGGCTGTTCAGCAAGAATCTCCGGCATGCAATAGGCTTACCGATTGCGCCCTACGTCGGGCTGGCTTACGGCACTTATGAAGACCGTTTGCGAGTCGTTGGCGGGCTGAATATCTACTTCCCGAAGAATTTTTCAGCCTTCATCACATACAACGGCGTTGACGTTCATCCGATATTGAACTTCACGTACAAGCGTCACGTCTTATCATTAGTGATGGTGCGCGGACGCGAACCGGGCATGAGTTACAGTATATCGTTCTAAAGATTGGAGAGAAGTTAGATAAGCCACTCGATGGCGCAGTCCATTTGGCGCGAACACTTTTGTCCGATCCCGTCATCGAAGATTATCGCGTGGAGATAGAGAGTTGAAATTCGGGACGATAGCTTCTGATAGCAAAATTTCTATACCCTCCCGCTCAGGAGGATCACCACTATCATTCCCATGATGACGGCGAAGGTGATGAGCTCCGGGTCGAGCGAGTGTGCGACGGGTGCGCGCCGCCCTTTGTTCAGGTCTCGCACGTCGAATTCGCCGCTCCCCACCCGGTTCGGTTCTCCCTCCGCTTGCGTCTCGCCACGTCGTTCAGTTGTGGCCCCCAAGTCCGTCTTAACTTCGCGCCCTGAAAGCCCGACGACGCGCGCCTCTGTCCGACTCGATTGCCGTGCCCTGCCCGACTGCGCGCGAGCAGTCATTCCGCAGCAGAGCGCGAATGCGAGCGCCAAGCTCAATGCCGCCCCCAAACGTCTTTCGTCCATCAATGTTCTCCCTTCGCTTCGGACGCTGTCGCGGTCCATTGTTTTAAAATGAGGAAGCAGAGTGAAGGGTTGGCGCTGGACCGTGTTGGCCGATTATGACACTTAGAAAACCGTCCCACTCCTTAGCCGTCCCGGTACGCGTGAGGAGATTGCGCGGCAGAAAGGCGCGTGCGGTGGCGTCAATTTGCCGACGCATGATAAAGTTTATCCGGCAAGAATTTTTCTGCGCGTGGAGATGAAAAGTTGAAATTCGGCGTCATAGTTTTTCCAGGCTCAAACTGCGACCACGACGCGTATCACGTGATCTCGAAGCACGTCGGCCAGCCCGTTGACTTCATCTGGCACAGGGACACGGACCTCAGTTCATACAATGCGGTCATTATCCCTGGCGGCTTCTCTTATGGAGATTACCTGCGCGCAGGGGCGCTCGCGCGCTTCTCGCCCGTGATGGCGTCCGTCAAGGAGTTTGCAGCGCAAGGCGGCCTTGTGCTCGGCATCTGCAACGGCTTTCAAATCCTGTGCGAGGCGGGACTCTTGCCGGGCGCGCTGATTCGCAACCGCGACCTGCGTTACATCTGCGAGCACGTCCGGGTCCGCGTCGAAACGACCGAAACACCCTTTACCAACCAGTTGATGGCCGGAAGCGTTCTGAGTATCCCCATCGCTCACGCCGAAGGTAATTACGTCTGCGACGATCAAACTCTCGAAGAGCTGGGCCGCGAAGACCGCATCATCTTTCGTTATTGCGACGAGGGAGGCGAGGCCACAGCCGGGTCCAATCCAAACGGCTCGCGAGACAACATCGCGGGGATCTGCAACCGCGAGCGCAACGTCATGGGACTGATGCCGCACCCGGAGCGGGCCTGCGAAGAGATGCTGGGCTCTGCGGACGGGCGCGACATCTTCCGCTCGCTCGCAGCGACGCTGGCCGCTCACGCTTGACGGGTCCGATTTCTTTCGAAGAGCAGGAACTTCCGCTGCCAATGATCGAAGAACGCAGAGAAGAAGAGAGAAAGAGCATCACGCTTGAGGTCCGCTGGGAGGGCGGCTCGGGCGTACACTCCGCGCGAGTCAGCGACATCAGTATGGGCGGCTGTTATCTGGACACGCTCGGGCAGGTGGAGGTCGGCGAGATCGTCACCATGGAAATCAAATTGCCAACGGGCGAATGGTTGCCATTGCGCGGCTCTGTCGCCTTTCATCATCCGGGGCTGGGTTTCAGCGTCTGCTTCACGTTCCTGACGGATGAGGAGCAGTACCAGCTCGCGCAGCTAATCAACTCCTGAACTCCTCCGAACTCAATATCCTATGCCTGGGAAGATGAAACACCTGTTCGCGACGGCGCTTTTCGCGGCGCTCGTCATCAGTTCTGGCGCGATGTGTTTCGGGCAGGAGCGCGGCCTCGAACTCAACGCGAGCGTCGTCGGCCAGCAATCCTGCTCCGTCAACTCGTCCATGGACGCGCTGCAACTCACCGTGCGCCTGCGCTACACGAACGCTGGCAACCAGAAGCTGATTCTCTACAAGGGCAATCGAATCTTCTACCAGGTCTTCATCAGTCGAAGCCGTGAAGAGGCTGCGGCACGCAGGTACGAGATGCGTGCGACCCACGCGCGCTACGACGATGCGCACCCGGAAAGGATTGAGGGGGCGTCTCCCTCCAGCGTCTTCACTGTGTTACCCCCTGGAGCGTCGTACGAGGCGACGCAGGTCCTGTTGATTCCGGTCGCGCGCGTTGGCGCGGGCCGAGTCAACGTCTCGATCCCGACGGGCGAGCACGTTCTTTATCTACAGGTTTCCACCTGGTACGAGTCGAAGAAACTTGCGGAAGATTTACGCCGGCGCTGGAACGCGCGCGGGCTGCTGTGGACCGAGCCGGTCGCGTCAAACGCGGTCGGCATCGTCGTTGACAACCGGCAGCCAACCGCAGTCTGCCGCTAAGCTCTCCGAATTTCCTGGAGCACGCCGGACAGACTCCAACCTCAAAGGGCTTTCGCTCCTCGCGCCCCTATCCTGATAGTCAGGCTTACTTGCCGCCCGTCAGTTGGAACGAGTTGAGAAACTTCTCGCCGTTTTCGCTGGCGGCTGCCCCTTTCGGGCGGATGTAGATGACCGTGTAAATGCGCGGGCTGACCCAGTAGATCCTGACGGTCATGGTCCCTTCCTGCGGCCTCGTCGCATCGCCCACGAACTCTTTACCTGGCTTACCGTTGAGCGTTATCGAGCGCTCGCTTGTAATCTTGCCGCTGACGGAGCGCATCGCGTTATCGCGCCCGGCGTTGAAGAGCATTTCGGGGTCGGTGTTCGCCAGCGACGCAGGGTAATCGCTGTAACCGACGAGAAAGGCTTCGCCCTTGGCTTCGGCGCTGTACATGATGGCGGTTATCGGGCCAGCGGGAGTCGGGATCGTCTGTGTCTGCTCTTTGGGCGTGCCCGGCATGTCTATCTTGAAAGCGCCCTTGTCCAGGGTCTGCCAGCTCACGCCGCAGGCTGCCAGGACGACTGCGGACAAGACGATTAAAGAGAGGGCAGTAAGTATAGTTTTTCGGTTCATGTCAAAGTTCGCTTTGGGCTATTGGATTTCAAGCGAGGATGGCAGAAGAGTTTGACACAAACCCGTACTTGATGGAAGAGTTTTTGGCGTAGTCTCAGAAAGTTCCCGTGGGAGGTTTTCGGATGTCTGCGAGGCGAAAGCGGCGGACGGCGCGCAAGGTGCGAGGAGCGCAGGCAGAGGCGCAGCGCACGCTTCCCATTCCGATCTCCGAGGAGATTCTCTCCTGGGAAGAGGTCAGCCGCACGCACCAGGTACGCAACGGCGTCTACCAGCGTCAGGGGCATCTCATCTCCCTGCTGACGGACTTCGGGCGCATCAATCCCTGCTATCCGGACCGCACAGGCGACACCCCCGACACGATCTATTACACGGGCAACGGGCGGCGCGGCGATCAATATTTGAACCCGGGCAATCGAGCGCTCCTCGCAGCCATAGAGAGCGGCCACAGCGTCCCGCTCTTCAATAAGCTCGGCGTCGGGCGCTGGCAGCACATGGGCTTCTGGCGCGTCGTCGAGGGCCGTCAGCTCTTCGACGAAAAAGAGAACCGCATGCTCTGGCAATTCACGTTGAAGAAAAGCAGTGGTCAGTGGTCAGTGGTCGGTGGTCAGTAAGTTTTTGGTGATTGAGAGAGGGGTTATGAATCAAGCACACACTTTATCAAACCTTAATCACTGACCACCGACCACTGACCACTGACTACTGTTCGGCGCTTGTAAGAGATGCCGTGAGGCTGCTATTCTCTTCGCCCCGCACCATACTTTTGAAAAGGAGTCTCGAAGGAAGTTATGAGAAAGCATTTAGCACTCGCGCTCGCGCTGGCAGTCGTCTCCCTCTTCGTCACAGGCGCGCTCGCCGCGTCGTCTTTAAGCTTCAACGGCGCTGGCAACGGCGCTGGCGCTGGCCCGGCAACGGCGCGCGGCGTCGGCGCGACGGTCGCCGATTTCACTTTGTCTGACGCAGGCGGTCAGCAGCACGCCCTCTCCGCCCTGAAGGGCGCGAAGGGGACAGTCCTGGTTTTCCTTTCGATCCAATGCCCCGTCGTCAAAGCCTACGATGAGCGCATAGAACAGCTCGCCAAGGCTTACAAAGCGAAAGGCATCAACTTCATCGGCCTCAACGCCAACTCGACGGAGACCGCCGACGAGATCAAATCTCACGCGAGCACCCACTACACGTTCCCCGTCTTGATAGATAGGGACAACAAGATCGCGGACCAGCTCGGCGCAGAGCGCACGCCGGAAATCTTCTTCCTGGACGCCAGCAACAAGATCGTCTATCACGGGCGCATTGATAACAACCGCGATAAGGCGATGGTTTCAAAGAGCGAGCTGTCGGACGCGATTGAGGCTGTGCTTGCGGGCAAGCCCGTCGCCGTCACGGAGACCGCCTCCGTCGGCTGCACAATTAAGAAGAAGAAGAGCTACTAAGACGCATGAGGCGCTCTCGGTCATCGCTCGCGCTTCTTTGCGGCGCGTTCCTTTTAACTTTTTCTACGACGGGGCGGCCGGCCGTTTTCGGGCAGGCCGCTTCGTCGCAGAAGGCGAACGAAAAGAGCGCGTCCGCGACGACCGCCGCAGCGCTCAAACCCATTGAACTCGATCTCGAAGGGCTCAAGAGTCTCCTGCGGCGCGACCCGAAAGACGCGCGCCCGCTCCTCATCAATTTCTGGGCGACGTGGTGCGAGCCCTGCCGCGAAGAGTTTCCGGACCTCCTGAAAATCAAGGACGACTATCGAAAGCGCGGGCTCGATTTCGCCGCCGTCTCCTTCGATTTCGCGGAGGAGGTCGAACGGGCCGTCCCGGATTTTCTGCGACAGGTGAAAGCAGACATCAAGCCGTACTGGCTGAACCTCCCGGACCCGGAGCCCGCCATCAGGATGATTGACCCCACGTGGACGGGCGGCCTTCCGAGCACCTTCCTCTTCGACGCCCAGGGCAAACTCGTCTTCAAACGCACTGGGCGCATCAGGCCCGCGGAGCTCCGCGCGGCGATAGATAAAGTGGTGACGAGTGACAAGTGACGAGTGACGAGATAAAATCTTCTTGCTCGTCACCCATTACCTGTCACTTATCACTGCTCTTATGATCACTCCTGAAGTAATCAGCGCACACAACCTGACTGCGGAAGAGTTCGCGCGCATCAAAGAACTCCTGGGACGCGAACCGACCTTCACGGAGCTCGGCATCTTCTCCGTGATGTGGTCCGAGCACTGCTCCTATAAATCCTCGCGGGTCCACCTGAAGAGGCTGCCCACGACTGGCGAGCGCGTCGTCGTCCCGCCCGGCGAGAACGCCGGCGTGGTTGACCTGGGCGACGGCTGGTGCGCAGCCTTCAAGGTCGAATCGCACAACCACCCCTCTTTCATCGAGCCGTTTCAAGGCGCGGCGACCGGAGTCGGCGGAATCCTGCGCGACGTTTTCACGATGGGCGCGCGTCCGCTGGCCTCCATGAACAGCTTGCGCTTCGGCTCGCTTGAAGATGAAAAGCACGGGAAGCGCAACCGCGCGCTGCTCGCAGGCGTCGTCGCGGGCATCGCCGCCTATGGTAACGCGTTCGGCGTGGCGACCGTCGGCGGCGAAGTGGCCTTCGATGATGCCTACGCCTTGAATCCGCTCGTCAACGCGTTCGCGCTCGGGCTCGTCCGCAAGGACCAAATCTTTTTCGGCAAGGCGGCGGGTGTGGGTAACCCTGTGCTCTACGTCGGCGCGAAGACCGGCCGCGACGGGATTCACGGCGCGACGATGGCCTCCGCCGAATTCGACGAAGAGGCTTTGGAGAAACGCCCGACCGTACAGGTGGGCGACCCCTTTCTCGAAAAGCTCCTGCTCGAAGCCTGTCTTGAGGCGATGAAGAGCGGCGCGGTCGCGGGCATTCAGGACATGGGCGCGGCGGGCCTGACTTCATCTTCGTGCGAGATGGCCGCGCGTGCGCGCACCGGCATCGAGCTTGATTTGAGCCTGGTCCCGCAGCGCGAACAGAACATGACGGCCTACGAGATGCTGCTCTCCGAATCGCAGGAGCGAATGCTGATTGTCGCGCACAGTGGGCGCGAGCGCGAGGTCGTGGACATCTTCCGCAAGTGGGACCTAGATGCGGTCGTCATCGGTCGCGTCCGTGAAGGCCAGAACATGCGCGTCGTTCACGATGGCGAGGTCGTCGCAGACATCCCCGTCAACGCACTTACGGACGAAGCCCCGCGCTACGAGCGCGCTATGCGCGCGCCAGTCGAGAGTCTGGAGTCTGGAGTCTGGAGTCTAAAACAAGAACCTGCCTTTGACTCCAGACTCCAGACTCCAGACTCCAGACTCGACGAGGCTCTACTGAGCCTCGTCGCTGCGCCGAACGTCGCGTCGAAGGAGTGGGTCTACAGGCAGTACGATCATATGGTCCGGACGAACACGATTGTGCTGCCGGGCGCGGACGCCGCCGTCATCCGAATTAAAGAGACGCGCCGCGCGCTGGCGATGTGTCTGGACGGGAACGGGCGATATTGCGCCGCCAACCCGCGCGAGGGGGCGAAACTGATCGTCGCCGAGGCGGCGCGCAACGTCGTCTGCACGGGCGCGCGGCCCCTGGCTATCACCAACTGTTTGAACTTCGCTTCGCCCGAGCGCCCGGAAGTGATGTGGTCTTTTTCGGAAGTGATTGACGGCATGGCTGAAGCCTGCCGCGCGCTCAAGACTCCGGTCGTCTCCGGTAACGTCTCTTTCTATAACGAGACGGAGGGTAAAGGCATCCTGCCCACACCCGTCATCGGCATGGTCGGACTTATCGAAGACGTGCGCCGCGCCCTGCAACATGGCTTCAAGAAAGCGGGCGACCTCATCGCGCTCCTGGGCGAGACGCACGACGACCTCTCCATCAGCGAATACGCGGCGGTCGTCGAAGGCCGTTCGACCTCTGAGATGATAAGCGAGGGGCGCGTGCCTGCGATTGACCTGGAGAGGGAGAGCGCGGTCCAGGAAGCGTGCCTGCTCGCGGCCGGAGCCGGCTTGCTGCATTCGGCGCACGACTGCTCGGACGGCGGGCTGGCCGTCGCACTTTCGGAATGCTGCTTCTCCTCGCTCAACCGCCCGGCAGTCGGCGCTCTGGCTGACCTGGGCGGTGCGCTCACGGCGACGGCGCGTCTCTTCAGCGAGTCGCCCTCGCGCATCATCATCAGCTTCGACGAAGCGGCGCTTCGCGAGGTCGAAGAGATTGCGGCCCGCGCCGGTTGTCCGTTGACGGTGCTGGGGCACACCGGCACGGACCGCCTGAGCATCAAAGCGGATGGCGCGGAGGTCGTTAATCTCCGGATAGCGGAACTGGAAGCCGCCTGGCGGTCGGCTTTAACCTCGAAACTTCGCGCAGAGGTTTTAGCGGCCGGGGCATAATTACGAATTATGAATTATGAGTTTTGAATTTTGAATTACTGCTTTAATTCATAATTCAAAATTCAAAACTCATAATTATTCTTGGCGGCGGCAAATAGTTAGACGGAAAGGATTAAATCCCGATGAAAAGAGTACTGTTGATTCTGTCCTGCCTCTTCCTCTTAACCCAGTCTGCCACAGCGCAACTCGGCGCTGCCGCCAAGAAAATACCGGCCGACCCGCGCGTCAAGACCGCTCTCGAAGAGATCGGCTACAAGTATGAGCTGGACGCGAATAACGATTACAAGCTGGTCCCGATTCAGACGGAGCAGGAAGGCACGACTGCCGACGGGAAGCCCAAATTCAGGAGCCAGCTCGTCTACGTCAACTCGAACACGGAAAAGTACGGGTCGCTTGAGATACGCGAAGTGCTCGCCCCGGCTTTTCTCTCAAACGGACCATTGTCGGCGACCGTCGCCAATCGTCTGCTGCGCGAAAACAATTCCGTCAAGTTAGGCTCCTGGCGGCTGGTCGTCATCAACAGCGGCCCGAACGCTGGCAAGTACCTGGCGATGTACGCCGCGCAGATTGCCGCCGACAGCGAGGCCGAATCGCTCCGCCTGACGATCAAAAGCGTGATTCTGATAGCCGACCGGATGGAGAAAGAGTTGACCGGGTCGGACGACTACTGAACCGCGTGGATGTCAGAGAAGCTTAATTCTCATTTCATCCTTGCCACTCTTACGCCGCTCTATAGATGAGCACGCGATTCTTGCCTCTCCCCAGAAAGAAGCCGACCAAAGCTCCGACGCCCGCGCCGACCACACCGATCTGCGCCGCCGGCAAGTGCGCCTCACCGCTTTCGTGGGGACCGGTTGAAGCTCCGACGATGCCTCCGACTCCAACGCCCGCGCCCGCGCCTATTCCCAGGCCCAGAAGGACGGACTTCGTTTTCGATTTCGGCACCAGGCGGTAAACTTCAAAAATCTCCGAGCGGAAAAGCTCCATCGTCTTACCGCTTTTCCTGAAGGCCAGCTTCGCGTCGGAAGCGTTACTGAATCTTCCTCTGAGGCTCATTCCATCGTTGAGCCTGATCTCAATCTCGTCGCCGGGCGAAAGCTCCTGGACTGTGTTCCACGTCCCCGCGGGCGGCGCGGCCTTTTGCTGAGCCTGTATCACGGCCGGTCTTCCTAACAGCGCCATTAGCAGAAGACTGAGCGCGAGGGTACTTTTCCTCATCTTTTAATCCTCTTATTTTCTTGATGAAAGATACCGTAGCGTATTCGCGGAAAAGAGAATGGCAAACGGGGTGCCAGCGCGCCCGAATTTAGAAATCAGCGATAACGCGCATGTATGTCTAATGTAGATTCAGGTGTCTTTTTACCCGACGCCAAATAATTCCGACAGTAGTCAGGATTTTTGGAGAGCCCGAGAGATGAACATCGGCCGGAAAGATTTCTGTTGGCCAGGCACTGCTTTCGACTTTTCTTCCTGATTCCCCCCTCTTCATGTATCCTGCACGGGAACCCTCGCGCCAGTTAATCCAGATTAGAATCCATGCACTCGCGCATCAGCCACAACACGCGTCTGCTTGATGCGGTCAAAGCACGGAGCGGGATTGTTTCGCCCGTCTCGCTCTACGGGCGCGGTGTTTTTACGACGCTCGCCGTCCACAATCACAAGCCGTTTCTCTGGTCCCTGCACTGGGCGCGCCTGATGGAGCATGCCGCGCGCGCGCGCGTTGACAGAAGCGAGATTGATGAAGCGGTCACGGCCAGCGCGCTTGCAGAGTTGATTGAAGTGAATCGTGTGAAGGAGGGCCGGGCGCGCCTGACGCTTCTGGCGGCGACGGGAGATGGCCTCTGGAAGGTGAAAGCCTCGGAGCCGCAGCGCAAGACGGATCTTCTGATCATGACGGGCGACCCGCACCCTGTCTCAGAAGCGGGGCTCGCGCTCACTGTCTCGCCCTTTCGCGCCAACACGCTCTCGCCGCTCGTCAACGTCAAGAGCATCAATTATCTGGAGCACATTCTCGCGTGGGAAGAGGCGCGGGCGCGCGATTTCGACGAAGCCGTGACCATGAACGAGCGGGGCGAAGTGGTCTCGGCGACGATGGCGAATATCTTCTGGGTGACGGACGGAACTGTCCACACGCCGGCGCTCGTGACGGGCGCGCTCGCCGGCACGACGCGCGCCCGCGTCATAGAGCTGGCGTCCGAGCTTTCGATTCCGCTCGTCGAAGGCGTGTACGAGCTCTCCGACCTAGGAGACGCAGATGAAATCTTTCTCACTTCCGCCGGTCACGGCGTCCGCATAGTCACGACCTTCGATTTCCACCGCTACACGGTCACGGTCGGTTCCGTAGCGCTTCGCCTGCACGAGGCGTTTCGGCAACTGACGCTCCAGGCGGATTAATACTCGTGCCCTCCGGCTCAAACCGAGATTAATAATCGCGGCGGCTGACGCGCGATTCGGACAAGATCATCTCTTCTTTGCGCTCTTGGAGCCTTTATAGCCGCCTTTCTTATAGCTGCCTCCTTTTTTGGCACCCTTTTTCGCGCCGCCTTTTGAACCTTTAGTTGTTCCGCCTCCTCTTTTCATTGGACATGCCTCCTTCTTCTTGAAATGTCTGTGAGTGAGAGACCATTAGCGAGTCGCAGGCTTATAGAAAAACGCTGCGGTCGAGGCGTACAGGCATCCGGCGTTTTCGTAGCATTCCGGCTCCTTCGCTCTAGACTCCTCGCAGACCGCCGGGAAGGTTCCCTCAAGCTCTGGCGGTCCGGCGAGCACGCATATGCCTTCATCCTGTTCTATGGTGTAAGCACGCCCTTCAATCCAGACGCCGCTGCTCCAGTCAGCGAGTGAGATTTTGTATGGGCCGTAAGTGTCCGAGAGGGTCTCGCCCGGTGCTAAGGCTATCGGCAGCTTGGTGTCCAATAATCTGGTCTTGGACGTGTTCTTCGAGTCCGGGCAGTTTTTCGGCGTGCAGTTGGCGATCATGTTGTCGGAATAGACAAGGTAATCAGGGTCGTCCTCGATGTCGCTACTCCAATTGTGATGCCAGATGCGCACGCCGATCATCAAAATGTTTATTTGTCGTGCAGAGTTGTTTGTCAGAGTGCCGTTTAAATAGATGGCATTCTTGACGGGGGCATTAAAGGCCTTCAACTCCATCTTGACGCTCACGCGCCGCTTCTCCGTCTCTTCATTGCGCGCACGTTGTTCCTGGCTGCGCGCAAGTTGCTCCTGGCTGCGTGCGAGTTGCTCCTGGCTGCGGGTGAGATGAATCTGGTTCCATGTATTCCAGATTGAGAGCAAGCTGATAATTAACCCGATGCTCCCCCCTAAGATAGCGATTCGCTTCACCCAGGTGTCGAGGCCCTTGAGCTTGAGATCAACCTTCTTTAGTTTGTCATCAATGTCTGGCAACGGGTCGCTCATGACTGCTCCCTTTCAAAGGAATGAGGTGACGGCCCAGTCGCTCGCTCTTAGTTTGGATTATAGTTTGAGGTTCGTTGCAAGCTAGCGAGGATGGGTGTTAATTGCGCTGCGAGGGCTGGCGCAGGACGCTGAAAACTCTGGAGTCAAGGCGCGGCTTCCAGCACAATGCGCCGTAATATATCACTGCGGACGCCCTGGCGCACAATAATTTTTATTAAGCTTGGCACGAGGCCAAGAGCACCCGTCTTGAAGGGACACGCCGCCTTTTTTGGGATTTTTTGAGCTGCGACGGATTCCTGGAAGCGCCCCGATTTAAAAAGGGCGGGCCGCACGTGAAGGCGAGCTTTTGGAAACGGGCATGCTTTGAAGTTATGAATCTATCTGGGGACGCTCAGATTGTGCTTGGCGGCTGTGTTATAATGCCCGCCACGTTTGATCCCGTTTTAGTGACAACATTTTAGCTGCCGATCTTTCCATCCGCAGGAGGATTCTATTAGATGGCTACCGAACTCAAACGCTCCACGCCCTCGCTCGACAAGATAGAGGAATTACTGGGGGCCGACGCCCGCAACCTGCTTGACCATAAGTCGAACGCGATCTCTAAAGATCAACTTCAGATTCCCGGCCCGGATTTTGTTGACCGCGTCTGGGCGCAATCGGACCGCAATCCGCTGGTCTTGCGCTCGCTGCAAACGCTCTTTGACAACGGGCGGCTGGCGGGCACGGGCTATCTTTCGATACTGCCTGTTGACCAGGGGATCGAGCACTCGGCCGGGGCTAGCTTTGCACCCAATCCGCAGTATTTCGACCCCGAAAACATCGTCAAGCTCGCCATCGAGGGCGGCTGCAACGCCGTCGCCTCGACCTTCGGCGTCCTCGGCACGGTGGCGCGCCGCTACGCGCACAGGATTCCTTTCATTGTCAAGATCAATCACAACGAGCTTTTGACCTATCCGAACAAGTTCGACCAGGTTCTCTTCGGGACCGTGGATGAGGCGCGCGACATGGGGGCCATCGCAGTGGGCGCGACCATCTATTTCGGGTCGGACGAATCAACCAGGCAGATCACTGAGATCAGCCAGGCGTTCTCCTACGCGCACGAGATCGGGATGGCGACGATCCTCTGGTGTTACCTGCGTAATTCAAAATTCAAAACCGCAGAGGGCGACATGCACGCGGCCGCCGATTTGACCGGTCAGGCGAACCACCTGGGCGTGACCATTCAGGCGGACATCATCAAACAGAAGCTCCCAGAACGTAACGGCGGCTACACGGCGCTGAACAAGGAAGGCTCTTACGGCAAGACGCACAAGAAGGTTTATGAGGAGCTGACTTCGGATAACCCGATTGACCTGGTCCGTTATCAGGTCGCCAACTGCTACATGGGCCGCTGCGGGCTGATCAACTCCGGCGGTGAATCCAAGGGAGCGTCCGACATGAGCGAGGCAGTGCGCACAGCCGTCATCAACAAGCGCGGCGGCGGCATGGGGTTAATCTCCGGCCGCAAAGCTTTCCAGCGCCCGATGAACGAAGGCGTCGCGCTCCTCAACGCGATTCAGGACGTGTACCTTTCGGAAGAGATCACGGTCGCTTAAGACCGGAGCTGCACCACGAAAAGAGGAAAGGCTCGGAGGAATCTTGCTCCGAGCCTTTCTCTTTATCGTGGTGAGCTACCAGACGCGCAATCTCTGTTTTAGGATTTCGTCGCGGTAACTTTTGTCGAGCGGCGCGCCATTGATCGGTCCTCTTCTCCCGCGACGCGCACTTTGCACCGGACGATGTCGCCGACCGAGACGTTCTCCAGCGCCGGAATGTTGCGCTTGTAGTCTTTGCCGAAAGAGATTTTGAAGCTGCCGGATTCAGGCACTAAAACCGTGTACTCCCGGCCCGTGCTCTCTTCCCTGACGGACATCGTTCTCTCTTTGAGATCAACAGCGAGGACTTTGCCTTGCAGCGAGAACGAGCGGCTTTCTTCCTGCTTGGGGGATGCCACGGCGAGGCCGGAACCCATGAGCGTTACGGTAAGAATCGCGAAGATGACTGTTCTGAATTTTTTCAACATACGAAATGCCTCCTCAAGCTTGTGGTTACGAACCTCGCGCGAACTCTCTTCGCGCTGATGTCTTTCGAGTCACCCTTTGATACGAAACCTCCTCGAACAAGTTGCTGTCGGATTCCGTATAAGTTCAGGTGAATCTCCGCGGGAGAGAACTGTGGGATTCCACACCACTACACCGAATCGGGAACCGAAGGTTGGGCCGGAGCGTGCAAGCGAGGGGACGTATGAAGCAGGCGCCGCAAGATTTGATTGACGGGTTGCTCAATTTCGTGAGCATCGCGGAAACCGAGCGCAAGATGCTTGCGGCAGAGCTGCACGATCAACTCCTGACGGATCTGCGCGAGGCGGCTCTGGTCACGCGGCGCGTGCTGGATGATGAGACGCACGTCCTCCCGTGCGACGTGCGTGCGGGACTCAACCGGATCATTTCGGGGCTGGATCAGGCGACGAACGAGGCGCGGCGGATTATGGAGAACCTGCGCCCTTCGGTGCTCGATTCCTTCGGCCTGCGATCTGCGCTCGAAGCCTGCCTGCGCCGTGCGGCGCTCAATTCGGACCCGCCGCTGCGCCCTGTCCTTCAAATCAACATCGCCGAAGAGGAGATGGAGCGGCTGGAGGAAGACGAGCAGCTGGCCCTCTACCGCATCGTTCAGGAAGCCCTGAACAATGTCTCCAGACATGCGCGCGCCCGAAGCGTGCTGCTCAGCCTGGACCGCGAGGGGGAAGAGATCTTAGTGCGCGTGCGCGACGACGGCAGGGGCCTGCCGGACGGCTCAAACTGTGAGCAGGCGCGCGGGATGGAGAACATGCGCTTCCGCGCCCAGCTCATCCGTGCAAACCTGTGCTGGAAAAATAATGAAGAGGATGGCGGGACGACGGTCGAGCTACGCCTGCCTGTGAAAGAGAGAGCATGAGCATTCTGATAGCCGAAGACACCTCTTTTCAGAGGGAATACCTGCGCAACCTGGTCACCAGGAAGTTCGAGGATTACCTTCCCGTCATCGAAGTCGAAGACGGCTTGCGCGCCGTCGAGGCCTCCAATGAGGCGCGTCCCAATCTCATCATCCTGGACATCAAGCTGCCCGGACTAAACGGGATCAAGGCTGCGAGGGCCATCTGGCGGAAGCGGCCTCTGACGAGAATCGTCTTCTGGTCGCAGTACAAGGACGAAACTTATCTGCGTGAACTGGGCAAGGTCGTGCCGGGCGAGACCGTTTACGGTTATGTCCTGAAGAACTCGCCGGACGAGAAACTGACGCAGGCGTTGCAGGCTGTCCTCGTTGACGAGCAGTGCTGGATTGACCGCGAGGTGCGCGGCGTCCAGTCGCGCGCGGGCAGCCGCGATCTGGGGCTGACAGACGTCGAGTATGAGGCGCTGATAGATATTTCACTGGGGCTGACGGACAAGACCATCGCGCGCAGGCGTTATCTCTCGGAGCGTGGCGTGCAGAATCGCCTGCGCGAGCTTTACGCGAAGCTGCACGTCGTTGACTCTCAGGTGGCCGATCCGAAATGGGGCCATACGTTCAATCCGCGCGGGCGCGCCATCTGGACGGCTCTCAAGCGCGGCCTTATCAACGCCGACGAACTCGCAGAAGAGGACGAAAAGCTCAGGGCCTGGCTCGAAGTCGAAGTCGGCTTCAAGGCTCAGGCGATTTGAAGAGACCCACGAATCCACACGAAACAGCACGAAAGCTGGCGACACTATTTTCTTGCTGTTTCGTGTGGATTCGTGGATCGTTCTTCTCCGCCCCCTGGAAATTTGTAAGTCGCTCTGGTCAATCGGAGCGTCCTTATGCTATACATCTCGGGCGCGCATTATGTGCTGCTCATCATTGAGGGACGGACTTTTCCGAATCCCGTTTGAGGATTAGGAGCCTTAAAAATCCTCGCTTACTTATAAACCAGCAATAATCCTGCTGTCCGCTCGTCTACGGTAATCGCCGAGCGCATGGACCTGAAATATTAAATTAAAGACGCCTCCTGCAAGCGAGGTTTTCCCCTAAAAGAAATGTCTGCATCGCTGAAAGTTACCCCTGAATCTTTCGGTCACAACATCGGGCGCTGGCTCAATGTCGCCAGAAATAATCTCCTCTTCAGTTACTGGATAGGTTTTTTCACGGACCCGCTGACAGTCGCCTTTCTGCTCGTCTGGGACGTGATGGTCGCGGGCAGTAACCCCATCCTGCTCGCGGTCTGTTTCCTGGCGGGAATTCTCGCGTGGACGCTGATGGAATATTGCTTCCACCGCTGGATTTATCACGCGGGGCGCACCGTCTTGCATGCGGGGCACGCGATGCATCATGAAGACCCGAAGATGTTGATCGGAATGCCCTGGTTTTTGATTACGAGTTTTGTTCTCGGCCTGTGGTACGTCTTCACCTACTGGCTTGGGGTGCGTTACGTCTCCGGTTTCGTCGCCGGGCTCCTCGCAGGGTTCGTCTTCTACTACTGCTTTCACCACATCCATCATCACTTCAATCCGAAAAGCGCCTGGTACAGAAAACTGCGCGCGCACCACAAGGTCCACCACCAGATGCCCGGGACCAATTTCGGCGTCACGATGCGCTTCTGGGATAGAGTCTTCCGTACAACTTATCGCAAAGCTGAGGGCGCCGCGAATAAGAAGGTGGCTGCGGTTGTCGGTAAATAATCTTGCCGTAGGATTAAAACTTCACTTCAATCTCTCAATTGGATATTAAGAGAGAAGTAGAAGTGCTCAGATTTCCGCTAAATGTACAGAGCCGTCTCTGTAAATCTTATACCAAGTTGCAATAAGAAAAGAGGTGATACGATCCACGAAATCACACGAAACAACACAAAAGTGCTTGTTGTTTCGTGTCGTTTCGTGTGATTTCGTGGATAATCTCTTCCTCTCT
>Ga0268243_1000085_pt1 | contig 26206 bp, 16 predicted proteins | sample BulsoiMagMametaG_FD_200254 | JGI IMG/M metagenome (GOLD analysis project Ga0268243, IMG submission 200254) | Bulk soil microbial communities from Mexico - Magueyal (Ma) metaG (v2) (version 2) | ecosystem: Environmental > Terrestrial > Soil > Agricultural land | place: Mexico: Magueyal...
AAACAGTCATTGCGTAAAGTTATGCTACAACTGTGTGTGTCTCGTCGGGCGCATACTCTTCCTCGGAGATGTGTACCTCGATGTTATGCCCCAAACGGTTCAGAATATCGAAAAGGCGCTCGACAGAGAAGCTTGACAGCCGACCGCGCATCAGATACGAAACCTTCGGCTGATCGAGTCCGAGCAGGGGAGCGATCTCCGACTGCGTCACCCCTTTGCGCTCAATGAGCTGCTGAATCTTGAGGGCGAGCTGCGCTTTGAGCAACCGATCTTCCGGGTCGGGCAGCCCCAAATCGGCGAACACGTTTCCGCCACTGCGGGTGACCTTAACTCTCTTACTCATCTTCCTCCTCCCTGTTACGTCGCCATTCCTGATGGTGCTCTTTAGCCAGCTTCAGCCGAGCTTTAACAAGCTCGATCTCGCCTTTGGACGTCTCTACGCCCCTCTTGGACTTCTTCTGAAAGGTGTGCAATACGTAAACGGCATCGGCGAACTGCACAGTGTAAACCGCCCGGTACGTGTCGGTCTGAAAGTCATCCACTATCTCCAAGACGCTGGCACCCATGAAACCCTTCAGCGGTTTCGCGGATCGGGGCGTCAATCCCCTCTGTGCCTGGTAGAGAGCGAAGCCGATCTCGTCCTTCACCTCTTCCGGGAAGCCCCGCAGATCTTTCAGCGAGGAGCCGACCCAGAGAGGAGCGGCTTGTCATCGGGCTGGCTACTCATAAGAGGATTATGCCAGATTTAGCATGGCCGTCAACAGCCGCTACTTCATGTGAGGCGCAGAGGACAAGTTTCATGAGTGTCTTCTTGGCGACGTCTGAGACTACGCCGCTTAAAGAAGGCGGGGAATGTTGAGTCTTTGGGGCGGGGGCCGGGAGCGCCGTGGCGGAAAAGAGATAATACCCCTAAAAAGAGGTAATAGAGAGGGTAATGTGCTTGGCACGGCAGCCCGTGCGCCGCAGACATGGATGCGTTCTCGGCGTGCCGGCGCTGAAAGCAAACCAGTTAGCCCGTGCCTATAAAATTCACGTTTGATTTAATGAAAACTCAAGGGTGAGATCGGTTTTGAACTGAGCCAAACTGTTTTCGGTTTGGTTTGAAGATAAACTTTTGATGTCAGGGCAGATTTCAAGAATCGCCCCAAGATTTGTTTGTAGTTTCAGCATGCCGTTTGAATGAGCGAGTACAGTAGCGCGCAAGGCGGTTAGCCGCTCCCTTTTCTTCTCAAAGGGGATGCTGACCGTCTCTAGCGCGCTCTCCAGCTTTCGGCAATATTCCGCAAACCGAGCTGCAATCTCCATACAGCGGCATTCATACGGATGCGACCTCGTAACCGCAATGCTTGAACCATCCGCGAATGTCCGCTTTTGAAATGAGCATTATCGCCCGTGCCAACGCTTCATCGAGTGCGGCGCGCTGCGCCTGCGAGTGACCTGGAAACGCTCGCCACTCGCTCCCGCCCGACACGTACGAAATGCCGGGCAGGAGTAAAGAATAAGAAGAGACGGCATGGCTTCTAGTTCTGTGGCAAGTTCGGCCCCACGGGCAGGTTGTTGGTGGTGTTACCGTCAATGTAGTTGTTACCCCACGACTTGACGTTGCCAGTCAAACTCGTCGAGTTGCCGTAGATCAACGTCTGCGAGATTCTGACGATGCCAGGCGCCGCCCCGGCGATGATGCCCGTCGTGTTGTTCGTGATCGAGCAGTTGAGGAGCGTCGTCTCGGCGTTGGTACTCGTCTGGTTGATGGCCGTCGTGTTGGAGTGGAACGTGCCACCGCGCACCGTCAGGCGGCTGCGGATCAGCATTTGCACTCCGTTGCCGCAGTTACCGACATGCAGGTCCGTCGCCGAGGCCACGACCACGCCCGAGGCGTTGCCGTGCGTGATGGCAAGCCCGTCGCCCGCGCAGTTGCGGATTGAATTATTTCTCAGATAGAGCTCGGCAGCCGTGGTCTGAGTGTTGCTGATGTTGACATCAATGCCGTCGTCGGTGAAGCCGTCAATCACAGAGTTCTCGACGTGGAGTGCGTTGCCGGCAATGAAGCGAATGCCGTCGAGGCCGCTTGAGGCCCCGTTGATGTCGAGCCAGTTGAGGCGCGCTGTCTTGCGCACGTCGGCCGCGTCGGTGATGTTGACGATGACGCCGCTGGTGTTCAACGTGGCGAGGATCGAGCCGTAGCCCTGGCCCGCGCCGCCACCGTTGATGGTGACCGACTTGGTGATGGTCACCGAGCCGTAGCCGCCCGGGTCGAGCGTGCTGATTTCGCCATCCTTGTCCGTCTTCGACATGGCCCCGGCGTAGGTCTTGCAGGGGGCCGTGCGGCTGCACGGATTGGCATCGTTGCCGACGCCCGAGACCCAGGTGCGGGTCGCCGCCTGCGCAAGCGTGGAAAGAGCCATGATGAAGATCGCACATGTTAGAACTTTAAGAGTTGTGGACAAGATTCTCATTAGAGCCTCCTTATAGGTCTGGTTATGGATAGTGGGGTGACGCCTGTCGGGACGTCACGTGTTCATTGATACGCAATGCAAGGCCGTCGAAGTGTGTACGGACGAAGCGGGGCTTGCGCGCCCGACCCCATCCCGTATCACGGGCGGTTTACTAAGACACCCGCAAGCCCTACGGCTGAACTCGAATGTCGCCTGACCATTGCTCTAGGTCGACAAAGGCGTAGGCCGAGAACGGGAAGGTCTGGGTGCCTATCGTGTTGGTGCCGGGCATCTGTATCGGCACGTCGTCCCTCCGCTCGGCATCCGAAGTCTCCCACGTCAGGCCCACCCCCGGGTCCGTCTCCAGTTCCGCGTCCGAAGTCTCCCAACTGCCCGCTGGCCTGTAGACGCCCCACGTCAGTTTGTCCGGCTCCCTCGCGTTATCCCCGCTGTCCTCGACCGTAAGCAGCACCCGCTGCCCGATCAGGTCCGCGATGCTGGAGTCGCGGACGGTCCCGCTCATAATCGCCTGGTTGTTAATCACCACCAAGCCGTCGAACTCCGCCCTCAGGTAAAAGCCATTGTATGACACCTGCGGGTCGCCGGCTCCGTCAACGTCCTGGTACGTGACCTCCGCGTCGTCGCTGAAAAACATCTGCCCGGTCGCGCCGCCGCCGCCCTCCTGCGTCCGGGCGTCGAACTCCACGTACTTCGTGCGTCCGTCTTCGAGTGAGAATTGGTAGCTGCCGTTGGCGGATTGCCCGCCCGTCTGAGCGTTGACCGCGGGCGCCGCGGCGAAGCCCGACAGGAGCAGCGCTATGATTGAGATCAACCGTCTTATCTTCATTCGAGGAACTCCTTCTGCCCTAAGTTAAGATGGTGCAGTATTCTCAGGGGGAAACGTCTGTATGAGCTTCCCCTTGAAGTTCTATCACCCTGGCCAGCACTCTACAGGAGGCGTCCGAAGCAGTCATGAAGGTTTGGTCAGGGATTGGTAAGGGATTAGTAAGGAAGGCGGACGAAGGGAAAAGGGGGCTAGCCGACGCGGTCTAGCGCGGTCGGGGACGCGTCCTCGCCCAAGGCCCAACTGAGTTTGAGGGTCAGTGCCTGATTGTGGCGGTTCGCTTGAAGCAGTTTTCGGTAGAGCAGCCGCGCGGGGGCGGAACGGGCGCGCGTCATCTCGCCGCGCCTTTGCTCGTCGCCGGGGGCGAACTGCGCGCGCATCTCGTCTAAAAGCTCGACGGCGCGGAGGAGCGCCGCGAGAGATTCTTCGCTCGCTCGCGCCCCTCGCCGGGCGTCGAGTGCGAGCGCCAGCGACAAGTAGCCGCGCCAGCGCTCACCTGAGCCGGTCTCTTCGAGCAACCTGACGGCCTCCTCTGCGGACGTGACGGCGCGGCCCGTCTGGCCCAGGCCCCTGTATGCGTTCGACTGCTCGACGAGGGCGAAACCCTCGCCGTCGCGGCAGCTCAGCTCAGTGGCGATCTTCGACGCGGCGGAAGATTTAGCGAGTGCGTCCGCGTAGTCTTCGCGGGCGAGCGCGGCGCGGGCCTGATCCACGAGGATGCGGAACTCGTCGTCGCGGTCGCCGATGCGCCTGATTATCTCAAGCGCGCGGGCGAGCATCGTGTCGGCCTCGGCGAGGTTGCCCGCCTCGCAGTACGCGCGCCCCATCAGCCAGAGCGTCTCCGCCTCGCAGTGCGCGTCGCCGCTCGTCTTCAGCCTCTCCAGCGTGCGCCGCAGGCACCCGATGCCCTCGTCGTAGAACCCCTGCGCGATTCGCGCCTGCCCGACGCACATGTAGGTCTTGGTCTCGCCGAAGAGGTCGCCGATGGCCTGAAAATCTTTCTGCGCCCGCAGGGCCAGCGCGACCGCCGACTCGTACTGGCCGCGGCTCAAGTCCGCCCAGTGGAGGCGGCGGAGCAGTTGCGCGCGCAGGCGCACGTTCCCGCAGCGCACGTGATGATCCAAAGACCTCTTCATCAACACGACGCCCTCCGTGTAGCGCCCTTGGAGTGCGCGCGCCCAGCCGAGCACGCCAGCGGCAGCGGAAGCGGTCTCTTCCGACACGCCCGGCTCCGCGAGTACGGCCTCGATGAGCTGGCCTGCGACCTCGTAGTCGCCCATACTCGCGCGCACGGCGCCGAGCCGGACGACGGCCATGCGCGCCCGCTCGCCGTCGCCCAGCCGCCGGTAGATTTCGAGCGCTTGCTCGACCGACGAGAGCGCCTCGCGGTACTGGCTGAGCGCCGCGTGCACCATTCCGGCTTGAAACAAAACGGCCGCCTCCGACGGCTCGTCGCGTAAGGCGCGCGCGAGCGCCAGGGCTTCCGGAAACACCGGCTCAAGCTCTTTGTTGCGCCCCACGGCGTGAAGGCTCTCGCAGAGGGCGAGGAGCATCGAGAGTTTTTCGGAGGCCGGGAGATGCGATGACTCATGCGCCGAAAAATCTACGCCGGCGTCCGCGGTCGAGTGGTGCGAAGGGGCGGCGTCGCCGTCCGAGTCGAGGCGCTCCGCCGAACGGCGCGCGCGTTCGGCGCACGAGACAGCCTCGTTCCAGTGCCAGCGCGCGGCGGCGGCCGCCCAGGCGCGCATCGCCCAGCGGAAGGCGCGCGCCGAGTCGTCCGCCGCCTCATAGTGCGCACTGAGCGCCTCGGCCACGCGGTCGGGGTGGCGCGCGTGGACTTCCTCGATGGCGGCGGCGGCCAAGAGGTGCAGGCGTCGGCGGCGGCGGGGGGCGATGCTCTCGTAGAGCACCCTCCGCAGGATCGTGTGGTAAAAGCGGTAGTCCTCGCCTATCGAGACGCCGCGCTCGGCGAGCACGCCCAGCTTGATTCCTTCGCGGAGGCTCTCGTCGAGCAAGTCTTCGCCGCGCGAGGACATCCGCGCGAGGGTCTCCAGACGGAACTCGTCGCCGATCACCGCCGCGTGTTCGAGCAGCCCGTGCAGGTCTGCCGGCAGCCGTTCAAGTTTCCCGAGCGCCGCCATGACGAGCGAGTCAGGCAGCGGCACGTTCTCGATGCCGTTCCACTGCCAGCGGCCCTCCCGTCCGTCTCCCGCCCCCGCGTCGCTGATGGCCCCTTCGGCGACGAGCAGGCGCAGCGTCTCCACCAGAAAGTAAGGGTTCCCGCCGGTCACGCGGAACATCGTGCGCGTGTCGGCCTGCGGGACGAGCGGGGCACGGGCGGCCCCGCCGAAAGCCACCTCGACCGCCTCGCGGCAAGAGCCCTCGCCGAGCGGCGGGAGGCTCACGGACGTGAAGCTGCGGTAGCCGGCCTGGCGCTTGAGCCACTGCGCCAGCTTGTGGCGCGCGTCGGACGCCTCCTCGGCGCGCGCCAGCAGGACGAGCATCAGGGGCTCTGACGCACGCGCGCGCATCAGGTAGCCCAGACAGTCGAGGCTCACCTCGTCGGCCCACTGAAGGTCGTCGAGCACCATGACCAACGGGCGCTCGCGGCTGAGGCTCAGAAACGCGCGCCCCAGCGGGACGATGATGCGGAAGTGGTCGCCCGCCCCGACGCGCGCGGGTGTCGCGTTCGCCTCTTCTCCGCCGAACAACTCGTCGGGCAGGCGCTCGCCGCAGCGCGACTCGACCGCCTCGCGCAACGCCTGCGCCGAGTGCGCGCGCGCGCCGCCCGCCTGCGCGCGGCGGTCGGGGGCGAGGGCGGCGCTGAGGAGGCCGATGAAGGTCTCGTAGGGGGCGAGGCGGCTCCCCTCGTAGTCGAAGAACCGCGCGTAGATGAAGGCGGCACCCCCGGCGCGCGCCCAGCGACCGAAGTGACGCGCGAGCTGCGTCTTGCCGATGCCCGGCTCGCCCTTGACGACGACGTGCTGCCCGCCCCCCGAGAGCACGCGTCCATACTCGGCCTGAAGAAGCGACAACTCCTTCTCCCGCCCAACGAGCAGGTCGTAATTCGGCCCCACTTCGGCACGCTGGCTTGTCGGCGCGGCCTCACCCACGCTCCCCGGCGAGGCTTCGTCTTCAGCAGGGGCGCTCCCCGCGCCCGCGGGATGGACGGGGCCGCTCTCTTCCTCTTCGTCTACCTCCCCGCCGGCAGTTTGCACACTGACGGGGGCGATGAATCGGTAGCCGCGCGAGTGGAAGGTCTGTATATAGCGAGGGGAGGCGGGCGCGTCGCCCAGCGCGCGCCGCGCCTGAGAGACCGCCTGCTTGAGCACCGCGTCGGTCGTGAACACGTCCGCCCAGATCTTGTCCAGCAGCTCTTCCTTGGGGACGACGCGCTTACGGTGTCGGATGAGATAGGACAGGACCTGAACGGCACGCGGCTCTAACGACACAATCACGCCGTCGCGGTACAGGAGGTTAACTCCTGGGACTAGCTGAAAAGGGGGGAAGTGGAGCGTCTCGTTGGGCATGATCGTAAGGCGACGCCGTGGCTTAACCGACAAGTCAAATCCGCCGCCAAGTTTATACCAGCGGCTGACCTTGCGCCACGTAAATTTAGTGGAGGAAGGTCAGACTCAGGTAGCTGCAGCCGTGTCTCTGCTGCGGAAAGATAGAAAGTGCGGACGTCCCAGCGGGCTTTTCAGATGTGCGGATACTACTTGTTGCTGGGCGTTTACCGAGCGATAACCCGCTCGTTCGTGCCAGCCTGAGCCCGTTCGGGAGAGGTCGTCCGAGCGCTCAGTTCAATCCCTCATCTGTAGTTCACTTTTGATTTAAAGAAAACACAAGGGTCAACTCGGTTTTGAACTGAGCCAAACTGTTTTCAATTCGGTTTGAAAATAAACTTTTGATGTCAGTGTGACTGGAAGCATCCGATGGCGGAAATCGCCATCGGATGCTTCCAACGAAATATATAGTGGTCGTTGGGACAATGCCCTATCACTAAAAGTAGCTAGCCAGGGTCGATCTGATGGTTCAGAAGTTTTCGGATTCTATATACAACTGTAGCCACATCGCGACGTCCTAGATATGACGGTTTATTTAGGAACTCAGCAACTAGACGGGGCGTAACATAAACAGCTTGGGCGTGAATTTGCAGAACTGCACGTTTAATCTCTTCCTCTCGTATAGCTCGCTCAGCCTCATAGCAACTTTTCGAATATTCTCTGTACCGGGCTGATATTTTTCTGCCATGGAAATCGGGGGAATAATTTCGAGAAACCTCTTTAGCTTGCTTTTCACCTGAGAGTATTTGAATGGTTTTGGTCGGCGAAAACTTATTACCACATCAGGTATATCTGTTGATTCTCTGACTATAAATCTTTTCCCCGCTACGATATTGGCACCACGTAGTAAATCGAGTACTGATAAGTTAACGCGGTAGCAGACCCTAAGCAGGTCGGGTAGAGGAATCTTTACTTCTCCCAGATACCATCCATAGAAAGTCCCAAGGGGCTTTCCAAGCAGGGACGCAAAGTGAGTGATATTCCCACCTGTAGCTCTATCAACACATAGGCGAAGTGATTCAACGATCCTTTCTTTATGGATTGAGCCATCCGGATCAGGCAGGGTAGCAAGCAACGCTTTTACATTACCGATAATGACTTTTTGTGAATAAGAAAAAAATTACCTTGTAACAAGGTATTCAATGGCCTTAGAATAGATATATAAGGAGGTGTAACAGATGGATTCTTCAAGATCAACCTCACTCGCCCCTGAGAATGATGTAGATGTTTCGGATTCTCCAGGGAAAAATGAGAAAGCTCCAGATATTGAAAGCTACTCTAAGCCGGTTTACAGTCTCGTCACACTAAATGTCAGGCACAGTGCCAAAATTCCATTTAAGTCTGACGATTCTGCTTGTACGCACAATTAGTTGCCAAATCAGAAGATCTGGCTAGCGCATTTCTTCTTATTATCTCAATTACATAAACCTTAAAGTGCGTCCCTGAACGCAGGATAGGTTATTTCTGTTCTAATGCTGTGCTTCACGAGGTTATTCACCAGCTTGCCTTTGATCTACTGCGTCATCGGGCTAAAGAAACGCGACAATGCTTGACAACTTTGGCTCAAGTAGAGGGACTCTGTCGAATTATAAGAAACTATGATTCTGAGACAGAACTCCATGCTACTTGGGAAGAGGTTGAATTAGGCGCTCAGCAGCTTGCTTGTAATTACCTCAAAAAACATTTCCCACAATTCTGCTTAATCAAATCCTTCGCTCTTATTGAGAGATGTCCTGACTTCGGGCTTGTGGCGTTGCCTATGGATGTCGATGTCCTAGCGTTACATTTCTGCAAAAAAGATGAATCGTTATTAATCAGCGATGGATTTGTAGAGTTGGTTGATAGTAATACAACAACTCGATTATTTAGGCATGAGGATGGCCAGCTTGTTGAATTCTGGCTCAAACTGCCAAGGTATCTTCTTAATTCTTACCAACACTCACAACCTCGGGCTAACTGTGAGGATGAGTATTGTAGTCCACAATTCAATGCTATCCTAATGCTTGCCCATGCGTCGTTCCATGGACTAATGGATCGTATAAGATATAGATTGGGTATTGCTCTCGAAGTGGCGATTTCAGGATTCCAGCCTTGCATGGAAATCGCGAAGTTATTCGGTATTGAAGCTGCATATAATACTTGGTATGACTGTAATCGGTTTCTAGTTGAAAGCTTTTCAGAGGCTATCTGATAGATGGAAAATTCTACTGGTTACCAAGTCAATCCTAGAGTGAGGACCAAGAAAACTCATGATGGCAGAGTACTTGTAACGATACTCGGAGCGAGGATTGACGATGTGCAACATCTCATACTTGAAAATGCAAGCGCGATTATGTTCTGGGACATTGTGAGTAAGAAACATTACATCGAAGAAGTAATGAAAGACTTACTAAGTCTCTATTCAGATAACTGTCTCCCTGAAATTGAGCAGGATTTGGAAGATTTTATCAAAACCTTATTTAGTGCAAGAATATTAACTCCTCTAGGTCGCGGAGAAAACCATGGTTGAGATTCTTGAGCTAGAACTCTTTACGTTTTGTTCTCATCGATGTTTACATTGTTATATTAGCCCTCAAGCTTTATCTGATACTCAATCTGTCTTTTCTGACAAGCGATTCTGTACAGATATAGTTAATTGGGCAGTGGATAATGGAGTGTTACGAATTATCTTAACAGGCGGAGAGCCGACGTTAGCCCCCCATTTTACTCATATTCTTACCGAATGCGAACAGCATGGTATCCCCATAACCATTTATACAAATGGCGTGAAGGGAAAATCATTTTGGGAAACTCATGCGCATTTAGCATGTGTTATTGATCTATGTGAAGTGACATTGTATGGCTTTTCAAGTAATACCTATCAAGAGTTCGCACGAAATTCGGGAGGGTTTCAAAATGCCAAAATGTTTATTGATTCGGCACTAGATTTGGGAGTCAACGTCCTAATTAAATACCCAGATTTGCCTGCATTAGAATCTGACTGGGACATGGCACGGGAGTGGGCTGAAGCGCTAGGAGTAAAAATCTTAAAAGCAGGAGTGACTGTTACAGCCGGATCTTACACTCCGCAATTTAATTTACCGATTCTACAGTCTTCTAATATAGATATTCCCGATAGGACGAGAGAGTCATATTCTAATTACTGTGGCGCAGGTTTTTCAAGCATACGAATAACAGCCAATGGTGAAGTGCGATCATGCCAAATAGTCTCCAGCGGGATCAGATTAAATTCTGTAAGTCTCTTAGATCAAGCTATTCGTAGTATGCGAGAGGGAATCAGACCACTGGCTCAATTAGGTAGAAGTCCCTGTGCAGTCGTTACTAATCCGAATGAAGTTTTATCAGTGAAAAAAGGGTAAAGCTCTAAAATCAGCCACATACTCAGCCCGCATCGTACTTCCGGCAAGCCGTTGCTTCCAATTTGCACTTTCGGCAAACAGATGGTTCAATTTTCTTTTGGTAGGCAATTTTGAGGTGTCAAAAATCCTGGGCTTTCGTTGTACTTACGGCAATCGGATGCTTCCAATCACGGCAAACGGTTAGGTAAAGTCACAGTCAGGGCAGATTTCGAGAATTGCCCCGGATTTGTTTGTAACTTCAGCGTGCCGTTCGAGTGAGCGAGCACTGTCACACGTAAGACGGTGAGCATTTCCCTCTTATTCTCGAAGGGAATGCTCACCGTCTCAAACGCGCCGTCCAGCTTCCGGCAGTAGTCCGCGAACTGCCGCGCGAGCTCTCTGGTGCGCTCCTTGGCCGCGAGCTTCGCGCGGAGCTGGTCGGCCGCGCCCTCGTAGGCTTTGATCTCGCCCGACAGAGCCTTTCAGTCTGCCTCCAGCCGCTTCGTCTTACTCCGTAGAGACTTTCTTCTTCCGAGAATGAAGAGACCTTGCATTGTTGCTCAAGCGTTGAAAACAAATCTCAGGGCGCGTATCGTAAATGTGATAGACGATCTGCCGAATGATGGCACGCGATTACTGCCACACAGTAGAGCTTTCCATACCAGATGTACCAGCCCCAGGGTGGTCATCTGATGCACTGCTGTCCTCTTTTCTCCGAACCGCGGACAGGGCCGAATCGGACGCGCTCCTTGAGACTCTGATTTGCGAACACGCCCAGCCGCTCATTAAGGAGATCATCAGAGGCAACCTGCACGGCTATCTGAGTCGCTCGACCAACGGCGCGTCGTTCGAGGATGCGGAGGACATCGCCAGTGGTGTTGTTCTCAAGCTCCTGAAGCGTCTGGACGATCTCAAGGCACATCCGCACGACAAAGGGATTCCCAGTTTCCGCGACTACGTGGCGGTCGCGGCCTACAACGCCTGCCACGAATACCTGCGGCAGAAATATCCCGAACGGGCTCGCTTAAAAAACAAGCTACGGTATATTCTGACGCGCCAGGAAGGTCTGGCGCTGTGGGAGGGCAAGAACAAGGCGTGGCTCTGTGGCCTGGCAGTCTGGCGCGACGAAAAGAGAGTCGGCGTGTCGTCGAGCCGGCTCCGGTATTTGTGCGGCGATGCCCAGTCGCCGATCCCACTCGCCAGGTCTCAACTGGCTCTCAGCCGAAACATCGTCGAGTTGGTGACGTCTATTTTCCAACTGTCGGACGGCCCTCTAGCCTTAGATGAGCTGGTCAGTTTGGTGGCCGAGCTGTGGGGCGTCAAAGATTTCCCCCCACGAACGGATGACGGCAGCGGAGGCGCGGGGGATCAGTTGGAGCGTTTGGCCTCGGCGGAAGTTGACCCCGCGACCAAGGTTGAGCAGCGGATGCAGTTGGCACGGCTTTGGGAAGAAATCCGTGCGCTCCCGTTACCGCAGCGCAGGGCGCTCTTGCTGGGCTTGAAGGACACCGGGGGGCGTTGCCTCACGGTCTTGCTGGCCGACATCCGCATCGCCAGTCTGTCGCAAATTGCCGAGGCGCTGGCGATGCCTGCTGAACGACTCGCGGAGCTATGGAATAAGATTCCTTTAGACGACATGAGTATCGCCGCCCATCTCGGCATCACTAGGGAGCAGGTCATCCATCAGCGGCAATCAGCACGGCGACGCCTGGCGCGGCGGATGAGGGCGTTCAGTTGAGAACACTTGAAACTATGTCGAGACACCTGACCGACCAGGAGCTTGAGAGCTACCGCGTGCGGAGGCTTCCGCCGCGGCAATTGCTGTCCGCCAACGCTCACCTACACAACTGCGATTCCTGCCACGAGCGGTACGGCGGAGACCGCAGTCTTGCGGATGCCTTCGCCTTTGCGCAGAGTTTCAAGGCGGCAGGCGCGGAAGAGTCTCATCTGCCGTTCGAGCAGTTGGCCGCATACGTGGATGACGCGCTGCGAGGGGAAGAACATCTCACGGTGGCGGCCCACCTGGAAGAGTGTGCGCGGTGCGAGGCGCAGGTGCGCGAGCTGGAGCCTCTCAGGGCCTTGATAACCGGCGGGAGTTATCCTGCACCGGCCAGGCGAGCGACTTTCTTCGAGAAGCTGGGGTCAGCGTGGCAAGCGCCCGCCTACCGTACCGCGGCGCAAGTCGCAAGCGTGGCTCTCGTCGTCGCGTTACTGGGGTGGTTTCTGGCGCGCTCGCTCCGCACGGACATGGCCGACCGGCAAGCTCACGCGCCGCAGCCCCCGCAAGAGCAGGCGCAGATTAAACAGGAGACGACCTCTTCCGGGGTCGGCGTTGAAGCGCCTCGCCCGGAGGGCACACAAAGTCAGCCGACGCCTGACGGGGAGGCTTCCCCGGCTTCATCGCAGCCGCCCCCGAAGGCCGCCCCGGAATCGTCTTCAACCGTTCTGGCGCTCGAAGACGGCGACACTCGTGTGACGCTGGACGAGCGGGGCCGCGCCGGGGGACTCGACTCGCTTTCGCCGGCTCATCAACGGCTTGTCACAAGGGTGTTGACAAGCGCGCGAGTCGAGACGCCGCCGCTGCCCTGGGAAGGTGATAGCAAGGGTGACAGGTTGATGGGCGGCTCCGGCGATGAAGTATCCTTCTCGCTCCACAGCCCGGTCGGCAAAGTTGTAGAGACTACTCGCCCGACCTTGCGCTGGACGCCGCTGGAGGGGGCCACGAGTTACGTCGTTACCGTCAGAGACTCGACGGCTCGGACGATGATCACGAGTGCGCCGCTCTCATCCGCAGAGTGGAGCGTCCCCCGCCCGCTGCGCCGCGGAGTTATCTACTCATGGAAAGTGCTTGCCGTTAAGGGCGACGAAGAATTTGTGTCGCCGCCGCCCACCGCGCCGGACGCTCAATTCAAGGTCCTGGAAGAAGCACAAGCCGAAGAGTTAAAGCGGGCCAGACAACGCGCCCCGCGTTCACGCCTACTGCTGGGCGCTCTTTACGCCAGAGCCGGGTTGCTGGATGAGGCCGAGCGGGAATTCCGAGGACTGGTCGAGAAAAATCCACGGTCTCGCTTCGCCCGGAAACTCCTGCGCGACGTGAGGGCGCGGCGGCGCTAACACCGGTGGCCCAACGGGACTGTTATTCGGGGCAGAACACCCGCATCAGTTTTCGTCTCAAAGGGTAGATAGAGGATGTAATAGGCGTGAACGACGAACGGGACAGTTGAGTTCTTTTGTCCCGTTCATTTTATACTACGGGACATGAAACATCTGGTTTGGATCTGCATTGAATGCTTCTAAGCTGGAGGCAATGAATCACCGGCCTTTTTAGATGAAGCTCGCCTTCTGACTCGGCTACGGAGGCTTTTAGACAGAAAGAAAACTTCTTCCTCTTCGGAGGTCACTTCCAGATCTTTTATCCACTTATATAGATTCTCGGACAGCCGCCAGAAGAAGACTTTTCCGACGCCCGTATCGAAATCCAACTTAACGGCATTAAAACTCTTCGCAAAATCGGAGGAGTAAAGCGCCCCGGCAGAGATTCGGAAGTATTGTTTTTTACCCTTGAACGGGCTCATCTCACTATATGGGTCATGCTCATGTCCGCGGAGAATGAAATCAAACTTTTCAATGTTGCTCCTTTGGTAGAGCATATCGGGGGTAATAAACCAATCAGAGTCAGGTGGATGGTGCATGAGTAATAACTTGAGGTCCGTATTCTCTAAGTCGCGCACCGCTGTGTCGAATTGGGGAACACCTAAAACGAGGTTGTATCTGTCTTTGTCGGAACTCGCCCGCCATGCAGAGTTCAGGCCAGCGACACCTATCTTGACATCCTGATGAGTAAAAATGCTGGTGAAGAAATACTTGTGATTCAAGTCGGGTTGGCCATAAGGCTTACAACGTAAGGAAAAGTCGAAGAAGTTCTGCTGTCGCTCCAGCATTCGCTGACGATCAGGCTCATGCTGGGGAGAGTGTAGATATTGAAACACAGAGTCATTTGTTTTGAGGAATGATTTTGCAAAATCCTCTTCTCTGGGATAGCGTTTCACCACATCACGGTCAACATCGTGGTTACCGGGTACGAGTAAGATACGAGTGTCATTGCGCTTGGGGAGAGCGTGCCGCAGTTTGCTTAGAAATTCGTTAGCAATGTCATACTCTTCTTTCTTTCCAGAGGACGCAATGTCACCAGTAAAGAATACAAAGTCTGGCTTTAAGTCGGCTTTCGTCAGAATACCGGGTAACTGCTTAATGAACGACTCCTTGACCTTATCCTGACTCCAATAATTCTTCTTAGTGCCGGACGTAGGTGCTTCAAAATGCACATCGGAAAGATGAAGCCAGGTAAGACTACGCTTTGGATTCTTACGAGAGATAATGACATTCGGTGCCTCTGGATCAGGCATTACCTTATATTTAGTTAAAAACTCCAAGACATCTTCCGGCCAGTTTTTCCCCCTAGACTTCAGAATTTCAATGAGGTCTGTTCCATCTATGGGTATGCGTATGTCAGTTTCCGTACACCCACTTCGGACAGCAAGGATCTTTATGGCTGATGGCTCGTGTCCCATCAATGCAGACAGGTCTTTAACGAATTCGTGCTCGATTTCTCGAAACTGGTAAGGCTCCATATTGAGAACCAATGTTACCACCGCTTCATTAGCGAGTTGTGAGGTAGATGCTGCTGCTGCTTTAACTCTAGCTTGCCTGTACTTTTCTTTATCTTTTTCCATTAGAGGATTCTCCTTTGCGTTACGATTAACCACCGTTTGAGATCAAACGCTAAAGCCAGAAAGGTTAGAAGGAAAGGTTCGAGCTTGAAAAAGGTACGTGAGGCTAACGAAGAAAAGGCAATCCGTTAGCAAGCGTTCATGAGCCAACGAACGGACGATAATTTTAAACCCTATAAATGTCAATCCTTGAGTTAATCTTTTTGGCGAAGAAATTGATTCAATCTATACAGAATTGACATTATATTACTTCTATATTTTGACTGAACGAACGAGACCTTATAACTGTTTTGTCCCGTTTCTCAGTTACGGAGCACATCGAATCTTCACTTTATAAGAAGGGTGGAAGATTGAGAATTTAGCTGTAATGTCCCGTCAATAGTGCATGCTGCCTGATGTCCTGGCATTCTCGTGATGTGCCTATCTGGCGTCTCCGACCACCACGAACCCGGCCCAGTAAAACGGATCTCTATACTTTTCACTCCGCAGCAATTTGAGCGCGGCCCTGCGCAGAGCTTCCGACTTGGTGATGACGGAAGGGGGCTTCGCGCCTACGCTCGCGCCTGCGGCCGCACGCGCGGCTGTGGTGTCTGCGGCCCGCAGATTCCGGTAAAACTCGATCATCAATTCGGTCGTGCCGGCGGAAGCGACTTTCCACTGACTCACAACGGTCGCGGGCGACCCGGCGACGAACAGCGCCCAACTGAGGCCGATAACTCCTTCGCCAGCGCCGACCCTCCCTCTGCCTGTCTCGCACGCGGACAAGACCACCATGTCCGCATTCAAATCCAGCTTCGTGATCTCCCACGCTTCGAGCAGTCCGTCGTCCTCATCGCCTGTACCGCGTTCAACCTGCGAGAGGATGATTTGCGAGTACATCGGGTTGGCATCGTTGAGGACGGCGTGGGCGGCTAGATGCACGATGCGATACTTCCCGGCCTCTGACTTGACCCGGCCCTCGCTCGCTTCGCCGCCCGTGTAGACCTTACTCTGCTTGAGTCCATACAATCGCCCTAATTCCTTAACCTGCCTCTCGGCCTCCGGCAGGGGCGCGAGTTCTTCACCCCGCCAGACCGACTTGACGAGCTTGCCTGGCTGCCCGCTCAACGCGGGATTGCCGAAAGCTAAAAGGGTCGGAGCGCCTGCCTCGTCTTTAGCACGTCGGCTCCGGTCCTTCATCATCTCTCGCAGGACGGTCAAAGAGGGCGCGTAGGAGACCGCATGATCCTCCACCACGTAGCGGTCGGGAGACGAACGCAAAGCCTGGAAGGGCAGCTCCCAGAGCGGGCCGTCGGGCGCGATGATGAGAGCGGTCTCCTTTCTGAGCTGGCTCGCCGCGGGCCGCAAAAGCAAGTTATATAAGTCTGCGGAGAGCCCTTCGAGACCCCAATCCCGAAGCGACAGCCGACGGCGATAACGCTCGACCATCTCGGCCAATTTTTTTTGCTCGATCTCTATCTTGTAAACGTCGAGAGCCGTTGCTTCTTTAGTCGCACCATTGCGAGTGACGACGAAAAGGTAAGTCCGTTTTTCCGTCACCACGTATTCGAGCAGGGCGGCTCCAGAAGCGTGCGTCAATTCGCCTGCGTCCTTGAGATCGAGAGGCTCCATTCGCCCGCGGCGGACTTTCAGTTCGGGATGCGTCGCGTAAAGGTTCGTTTGGAGCGACTCGTAATCAAGCCGGGCCTTTTGCAGCCGCCCGGCAAGCTCAGCCAGACGAGCGCCGTCCGGCTGCGGTTGAAGCTGCTCGCGGTACAGTTGTGTGTTGAGTGACACGAGCTCGCCTTGCAGGCTGCGCTCTCGCCGTTGCTCCGCGTCGGTCATTGCCTTCGTGACGTTGACTCGTCCGTCGCTTAACAGGTCTAGGAGGACGCGGCCCTTGGCCCGTTCGGCGTAACCCAGGGCTCCGGCGTAGTCGCCCTGGGCGACCAGCAAGTCAACCATCTCGTAGTAGGGGGCGACTCTCTTTTCAAAGAAGCGTTGTTGGTCCTGTTCGCCGCCGGCCACCTGTTGGCGCAAACGCTCCACAAGGGCTACGGCCTCGGCCAGAGACAGCCGCGCCTCGTCCGGTTTGTTGAGCGCGCGATAGGCTTTCCCCGCCACGGTGCGTGCGGCCCAGATGAAATCCTGAAGGCCGATTTGCCGGGCCAGCTCCGCGGCCCCGTTCGCCAACTCTATCGCCTTCTGATAATCGGCAAGCGAGTGGTGTGCGTTCGCAGCCCCGAGCGACGCGATCACGATCTTCTCTTTGTAACCGAGTTCTCTGGCGTGTCGCAGGCTTTCCTGATAGTAACGCAACGCCTCCGCATAGCTCCCTTCGGCGTAGTAAGCGTCGCCGAGGTTATGCAGTGTGCCGACGACCTCGGCCCTGTAGCCGTATTCTCTAGACAGCGCGAGGCTCTCTTCGTAAGCACGCCGCGCCCGCGCGTAGTCGCCCTGAGAGTTGTAGACTTCGCCGATGTCGTCCAGCGTGCCGGCGATCAACCTCTTGTTCTCCATCTCCCGCGCTAGCCGTAGGCTGTCTCGATAAAACTCAAGCGCGAGGGTGTGGTGGCCCTGAGACCGGTGCAGCTCCCCGATGTTGGTCAGCGCGACCGCGACGCCCTCCTTGTCTTCCATCTCCTCCGCGATCTTGAGACTCTCTTGCAAAGTTTCCAGAGCCAGCCGGTAATCGCCCTGCGAGCGGTAGATGACCCCCATGCTGTTGAGTGTGCCGCTGACCTGTTTTTTATAATTCAGCTCCCGCGCCTGTTTGAGGCTTTCCCGAAAATACTCCAAAGACTTTTCATACTCGCCGCGGAACCGATGCACGACGCCGAGGCCGAAGAGGACGCTCGACACCAGTGGCTTCAGCCCCAGGCTTCGCGCGCTCTCAAGGGCCTCGGCGAAATACTTCAAAGACTTTTCGTACTCGCCACGCACGCGGTGCACGTCGCCCAGCCGGGTCAGCGTGACGGCGACCTGGTCCTGACTGCGCAGTTCGCGGAAGACTTCCAGGCTGCTCTGAAAAAGGGCCAACGCTTCCGCCGTCTCTCCCTTCAGCATGTGCACGCGCGCGACGCCGGCTTGGGCCACGGCGACGCGGAGTTTGTTCTCCAACGCTTGCGCGAGCTTCAGGCTTCGCCGGTAATGATTCAACGCAGACTCGTAGTCGCCCTTGGAGACGTAGACGTTCCCAAGGCTGACGAGGATGGCGGCCATCTCTCCCTTATCACCCAGCTCCTCCGTGAGCGCGAGACTCTCGTTCATGTACGGGAGCGCCTGTGCGGGGTTGCCCTGCGCTTGATAGACGCTCCCAATGCCGCGCAAGCTGCCGGCCTGCGCTCTCTTGTTACCTAGTCGGATGGCCAGATTGAGAGCGTAGCGGTAAACGCTCAATGCTTCCGCGTAGCCAGACTTGTCTTGCAGAGCGCGGGCCTGAGTATTTAAGGCTTGCGCCAGCTCGACCGTAATCAACTCTTCCTCCGCCTGCACGAGCGCCCGGCGCTGCGCATCGCCGGCGGCCGCAGCCAACTCGCTCGCCAAATCCTCTTCGCTTGACAGGCTCTTCCAAATCTTCCACGTCCCGCCTTCTTTGACCAGACGCAACGTGCGCCGCCTCTTCCCCAATCCGGAAGCGGGCTGGCCTGTTTTCGAGTCCACGGCGCTCATCTCCAACACCAGGCGCACCAAGACCTGTTCCCCAGCCGCCCTGATCGCGCGAACGGTGACGCCGGTTACCTCGATCTTCTCGTAGGCGTCGAAGGTTCGCTGCAAGCTTTGCCTGCCGGAGGCCCGGTCGGGAGACTTCTCGCTCCAGAGCAGCATGAGACCTTCCAGGTCTTCCTTCTGATAGGCGACGAAAAATCTCTCGACGAGGGCGCGGACGGCCACTTCGTCGTCCGCCTGCTGAGGGGGCGGCGTTCGTGTTGCGCCCGAGGCGCAGCGCGGTATGATGACGGCCAGCGAAAAAATCCCTAGCGCGTACAAGAGACGAAAAGCCTGGGACGACATGAGACTTGCCTCCTCGCTTGGCGACGGCGCGCTTGCGCCGTGACGTTTCAAGGTCCCGTCAGTTATCAATGTCGGGCGTCGGTGTTGTGAGGCTTATTGTACCTGGTTTTGTTAGGTGCGTGGGCGCGCCGGGGGTGATTTCTCTTAATAAAAGTTAGCGCGCACGCCATCTGGATTTTCACGCTCCAAAAATTTTTTTGATGCGTTGCCTATATCGCCGTGAGTTCTACGTTCCTCTTTTGTAGAGGGGAAGTCTGCGGACGCTACCGTCGCTAAAGGCCGATTGAGACTTTGCGGCGGGTGAATATATCATGCGCCGCGACCCGTCGTGAGAATCCATGCCGCACACAGTCCGAGACTCCCATGCTCTCTCAAGTCTGAGCCGGACAGGGAAAGGAAATAAAATGCCGATCAGGAAATCACATCCACCGGAAAAATCTCTCTCGCTTCGATTGCCGGTCCCGGGCAAACGGAAAGTGCTGTTCGTGATGGCGGTGTTAGCTGCCGCGACCTGCGTCGCGGGAGGCGCAGGCGCGCACATGACGCCTGAAGAGGACGCCCGACCCTGCGCGTGGCAGCCTCCCTTCATGCGCTGCCACACGCCCGGTGACTACGACGGCGATCACAAGGCCGATCTCGCCGTCTTCCGACCGGGCGAGGGCGTCTGGTACGTGCTGCGAAGCTCCAACGACCAACTCAACGCGGTGCAGTGGGGGCTGATGAATGACAGGTTGGTGTCCGCGGACTACGACGGCGACCGGAAGGAAGATTTCGCGGTCTATCGCAAACCGGTGGGCACGTGGTGGATTCTCTACAGCTCGACCGGGCAGTGGTACTCCAGGCAGTTCGGCTATAGCGACGCAGAGCCCGCGCCCGCCGACTACGACGGCGACGGCAAAGCCGACCTCGCTTTCTCGCGCGGCGGCGAGTACCGCATCCTCATGAGCACGGGCGCGAACGAAGAGACCACCGACAGGCTTTTGTACACGAGTCCCGAAAGCAACCACAACGACATCAACGTACCCGGCGATTACGACGGCGACGGCCGCGCCGACCGCGCCATCCTCCACGACCCGAACCCGGAGGTTCCCGACGGGGAAGAAGCGCACCCGGAGTCGCGAATCTGGATCATCCGCTTCAGTAGCACACAGCAGACCGGAAACTTCACGTTCGGTGAAGTGGACGACGTGCCCGTGCCGGGCGACTACAACGGCGACGGGCGGACCGACATCGCCGTGTGGCGTCCCAAGACCGGCACCTGGCACATCATCGAAAATCTGGCCGAGGGCGCGTCGCTCGTCGCGCGGGAAGTTCGCTGGGGAATGGAGGGTGACAAGGTGGCGCCCGGCGATTACGACGGCGATGGGAAGACGGATGTTGCGGTCTGGCGTCCCTCTGATGGCGTCTGGTACATCATCAACAGTTCGACCGACGCGTACAACTACCCGCATTGGGGACAATCGGGCGACATTCCCATCCCCATGTCTTTGAAGAGACACGAACACTGATTGATTGCGGATTTGGGATTGCGGAATGCGGAATGAAAGAACAGAAAGCAGAAGGCACAAGGCAGAAGGCAGTCAAGGCAAAACGCTCCTGGCTTTCACTGCCTACTGCTTTCTGCCTGCTGCCTTCTGTTTTTCTCACTCCGCATTCCGCAATCCCAAATCCGCAATAGAAAGGCTTGCCGCGCATTTCTCACCTCCCGAAAAAACTTTCCGCCGTCTCCACGCCAGTGCCTACATGAGAGCGCGTTCCGCATTGTTCTTAAGTAGAGACATTCCCGAAGAAGAAGCAGCGCGAAAGGAGACATGCCATGTCGAGTGCGCGGAGACTTACAACAAGGCGCGCGTATGCGTGGGTGCGATATCTGCTCGTGGTCATTCTCGTAGGGATGGCGGTGGTTGCGGTGCCGACGAGTCGGCTGCCACTTTCACCTCCGGCCGCCTCTGCGCAGGGTGAAGACCCGCTGTATCAGATCTACAGCGACGATGTTCTTTTCGATAAGCTCAGCGGCGCAGCCCGCAGCGTGTTGGAGTTGAAGTACGGCCGGAAGAAGAGCGAGCCGCCCAGTGGGGAAGGCGGGCCGGAGACCCCGTCCCTGGTCGATCTGCCCAACGTGCTGGTCAATAACCCAGGCGCTGACGGCACGGACCAGGACACGCAAAGCGAGACGACGATAGTGCGCGGTTCCGGGTCTACGGTCGTCGTCGGCTTCAACGACTCCGGCTCGTACATCGGAGGCAACCTCCAGTTCACCGGCTACTCCCGCTCGGCAAACGCCGGCGACTCCTTCACCGACCAGGGCACGCTGCCCTTGAGCCCGGGCGGCGACGCGGGCGACCCCGTGCTGGCGCGCGACACGGCGAGCGGTGTGATCTACTTTTCCACCCTGGAGTTCGCAACTTTTAGCAGCATCCAGTGCTTCAGGTCTACGAACGACGGCGTTAGCTTTGGCCAGCCGGTGAACGCCACCCCCGGCGTCAGCGGGTTTCAGGATAAGGAGTGGATTACGGTGGATAACTTCCCCGGCGCAGGGCGGGGCAACGTCTATCTCGCGTGGAGACGCTTCAGCGCGAGTCCCGCCGGAATCTACTTCACCCGCTCGACCGACGGAGGTAACACGTGGGGACCGTTCGGCGGAACGCTGATCGCCGACGAAGGGAATTTCAACGTGCAGGGGGCCTTCGTCACCGTGGGTCCCGACCACGCGGTCTACGTTTTCTGGTACGACCAGAGCAGCGACGCTGGAGGTCCGGCGTTCATCAAGATGCGCAAGTCAACCGACCAGGGCCAGACGTTCGGGCCAGCCGTGACGGTCGCCAGTTTGAGGACGACGGGCGTCAACGGAAACTTGGGCCTCGGCGGCTTCCGCACCAACGCCTTCCCGCAGGCGGTCGTCAACCCGGTCAGCAACAACGTCTACGTGGTCTTCGCCGACAAGACGACCGGCAGCGACAGGGCGGACACCTACTTCACCCAGTCGGTGAACGGAGGCACGTCGTGGAGCGCCCCGGTCAGGGTCAACGACGACGCCACGACGAGGGATCAGTGGCAGCCCGCCCTGGCCGTGACTCCGAATGGCCGCAACCTATTTGTCGGCTATCTCGACCGACGGCTGGACGCGGCTAATTTCAACATCAACACCTTCGGGACGCTTGGGGCCATCAACGGTTCCGCTGTCACGTTCGGGGCGAGCTTCCGCATCAGCACGGCCTCGTTCCCCCCTGTCTTCGGGCAAGACCCGGCCGTCAACTCCACCTACATGGGCGACTATGACCAGGCCGTGGCGGACAATACTTTCTTTTACTACACGTGGGGCGACAACCGGCTCGGCAACGCGTTCCACCAGAATCAGCCCGACGTTCGCTTCACCAAGATTCGTGCGCCGCGCAGAAGCATTCCGTTCGATTTCGACGGCAACGGCACGGCGGACGTGTCCGTCGTACGTCCGTACGAGAACACCAACTACCTTTGGTATACGCCGACTGTCTCGGATCTCTCCTGGGGGCTTCTTTCTGACGTGCTCGTACCGGCGGATTATGATGGCGATGGCCGCACGGACGTCGCCGTGTGGCGTTCCTCCACCGGCATCTGGTACATCATCCCCAGCTCGACCAATGTGGCTATCTATCCACAGTGGGGTACTGGCGGCGACATCCCCGTGCCCGGAGATTACGATGGTGATGGCAAAACCGACCTCGCCGTCTTCCGCCCCTCCAACGGTACCTGGTACATCCTGAACAGCACCAACGGTCAGGCCAGCTACAGGTACTGGGGGCTGAACGGTGATCGGCCCGTGCCCGCGGACTACGACGGCGACGGGCTGACTGACGCGGCCGTCATCCGCCCGAACGACAACCACACCTGGTATATCCTCAACAGCTCGACGAACCAGGCAAGCTACGTCCAGTGGGGACTGGACACCGATCAGGACGTGCCGGGTGATTACGACGGCGACGGCAAGACCGATCAGGCCGTGCGTCGAACGAGCGACAACATCTGGTACATCCGTCTCAGCACTACCGGCCAGATGAGTACCTACAATTGGGGACTAAGTAGCGACATCGCTGTGCCGGCTGATTACGATGGCGACGGCCGCACAGACATCGCCGTGTGGCGACCGAGCAACGGCACCTGGTACATCGTTCTCAGCTCGACGGGTCAATTTGATTTCCGTAACTTCGGGCAGAACGGCGACGTGCCCCTGCCAACCGCCACGCCGCGAGGGTAACAGCCACGCGAGGAGGAGTAGCCGCTAATAAGCGCGGATGGACGCGGATTAAGTCAGATGTTTTTCTGATCCGCGTTCATCCGCGCTTATCAGCGGCTACACCTGATGAGTGGGGACTCGTTGTTGCTTCACACAGAATTTAATTCAATGAGAACTCAAGAGTGAGATCGGTTTTGAACTGAGCCAAACTGTTTTCAGTTTGGCCTGAAACTAAACTTCTGATTCCCGCCTGCAAGCGGAATCAGCTTTAACTGTTGTCTAACTAAAATGGGCGCGTCACTCAGGGTGACGCGCCCATTCTTTAGAAACGCACAGCAAGAGTTGACTGGCCGGCGGGCGTGCTCAGTGCTGTTTGAGTGCTTGCCTGATGAGAGAGGCCAGCCTCGTTGGGTTCGTGCGGCCCAACTTCACCTCCGGAGTCTGATGCCACGCGGCGCAATCTTTGAGCGCACGCGCGACCGACGCGACCAGTTCGTCATCCACCGCGACGCCCGATTCGAGATGCAGCGACTTGATCTCGAAGACGGCATCCTTGCGATGTGCTTTCGGGTCGAGGCGGCCTATCAAACGGTCGCGGTGGAGAATCGGCAGCGTGAAATAGCCGTAGCGCCGCTTGGGCGCGGGCGTGTAGCACTCCAGACGGTAGTCGAAGCCGAACACCTCGCGCGCACGCGCTCTGTCCCACACCAGCGGGTCAAACGGCGAGAGAAGAACGGTCCGAGCGGGCCGGAGTTTGCCGGACGACGCCTGCGCGATAAGCTTCCGATTCCCTGGATGCGCGAACGCCTCTTCCTCCCACCCGGCGACCTGCACGCGGAGCAGCTCGCCCATCTCGGCCAGCCTGACAACGGCCGCCGTAGTCTCTCTTTTGTTCGTGCGGAAATAGTCAGCTACCCATCGGGCCTTTGCGACGCCGAGCGCTCGAACCGCTTTGAGAACGAGCGTGTGGCGCATCTCTTCTTGCGACGGGAGCTGTGAGTCGTCCCAAGACGGAAGGACGCGTTCCCGCAGGTCGTAGATGCGTTGAAAATTCTGGCGGCGCGCGATCATCAGTTCGCCAGCGGTGAAGAGCATCTCAAGCGCGCGCTTCTCAGGCTTCCATTCCCACCAGCCGCTCTGCCTGCCGTCCGTGCGCGCAAAATCAGCCGAGCGCGCGGGGCCTCGTTCGCGTATCTGAGCCAGCACCCGTTCGACCTCTTTGCGATGCTTGACGATCCATTCGTGCGAATACTTCCAGCCCATCGTTCGGGCGTCGAGCATACGATGTCTGTAGAGCGGATAGTCTTCCACCGGAAGAAAGCATGCCTCGTGCGACCAATATTCGAAGAGCTTGCCTTCCGCTAACAGTTCGTCGAGCCAGCGCGGTTCATAGTCACCGAGGCGGCTCCAGAGGACCAGGTAAGGACTTCGCGCGACGACGTGGATGGTATCAATCTGCAAAGCGCACATCCGTTGGATTGCGCCGAGCACATCCACCTTCTTCGCGGCGGCGCGTGGCCGCCCGAGTAAACCTTGCGCGGCGAGCATGACGGCGCGGGCTTCCGTTTGTGATAGTTCAGTCATTAGCATTCAAGTTCGGGCGAGCGGCGAGCGTGGCGACGGACGCGAACCTCCGCACGTTTCTATTCCGGTACGTGCTGGGCGCGCGCCGCACACAAGTTTGCAGTCTCCTATCGAAAGCTTTTAGCAGTCTTCTCTTGATTGACACAAGCGCGAAATGCCGTCAGCGCGTCGTCGGTTAAGCTTAGGCAGTGATGAACCGACACGCGCTCAATTCTCGCTTCGTTTGAAGCGAATGCCGCCGAGACCCATTGGCGAGAGAATTAGTTGTTGACTAATTAATCGGCAACTTGTATCTCCCTTGCGCTACGCTATATATGTTTTAGACAATCTGGAGGGGTGTATGAAATGAAGACCAGAGTGGCGTGCGTCCAGATGGATTGCGAAATCGGTAACCCGGAGGCGAACCGCCGGAAGGTCATAGCGCGCGTTCGGGAGGCGGCGGAACACAACGCTCACCTGGCAATCTTTCCCGAATGCGCTCTCGTGGGCTATTGCTTCGATTCTCTGGAAGAGGCCGCACCGTTCGCAGAACCTTTGGACGGGCCTTCCGCACAGGCCATCGCCCGTGTGTGCTTGGAAACAAACCTACACGCAATCGTCGGTTTCATAGAGAGTGATGGCGACAACTTCTACAACTCGGCCATGCTGGTCGGGCCGCAGGGCCTCGTCGGCGGCTATCGCAAAGTCCACCTGCCTTTTCTGGGAGTTGATCGGTTCCTCGCGCCCGGCGACCGCGCTTTTCAGGTCTTCGACCTGCCGTTCGGCAAAGTAGGAATCAACATCTGCTACGACGCAAGCTTCCCGGAAGCCTCTCGCGTGCTCAAGCTCCTGGGAGCGGAACTGATCGTGCTTCCGACGAACTGGCCGCCCGGAGCATGGCGCACGCCTGAGTTCGTCCTCAACACGCGCGCGCAGGAGAACCACGTCTATTTCGCTGCTGCGAACCGCGTCGGCCTTGAGCGCGGCTGGGAGTTCATAGGCCGTAGCAAAATGGTGGACTGTTCCGGCGACACTGTGGCCGAGGCGAGCAAAGAGCTGGAAGAGGTTCTCATCGCTGAGCTAGACCTACAGGAAGCGAACAACAATCACATAGTCAACGTTGCGGGCGCGTACGAGATTGACCGCTTGGCCGACCGCAGGCCGGAGCTTTACAGTCTCCTATCTGAATAACCAGCAGCCCCCGAAGGGGGCGGAAGATTTTAGCCAGGGGCGTCCGTCCCCTGGAACATGTAACGTATTATCTATTGAGCCCCGGAGGGGCGGCAGAATAAAGCCCAGGGCGTCAGCCCTGGGTCACAGCGCCGATTTGGAATGCAAGCCCGCGCCAGCCGGGCGACAGCCCTTGAATTGCATGCATGCGTTCACGGGCTGTCGCCCATGCGCATGGGCTTCAACATCTTTTCCATCTGTGACCCAGGGCTAACGCCATTAGTATCTACACAAGTATTGATAGATGTTTGGGAATCATTGAACTATCTCGAAAACCTGCAAAAATCTTAGGAA
>Ga0268243_1000086_pt1 | contig 25560 bp, 19 predicted proteins | sample BulsoiMagMametaG_FD_200254 | JGI IMG/M metagenome (GOLD analysis project Ga0268243, IMG submission 200254) | Bulk soil microbial communities from Mexico - Magueyal (Ma) metaG (v2) (version 2) | ecosystem: Environmental > Terrestrial > Soil > Agricultural land | place: Mexico: Magueyal...
CTCTGCCCACTGCTCGACATTATCGAAGTCGTGGTTAATCATGCCCACAGTTTAGAGCCTTCTCCAAAAATGTGGGTAATGATAAGGGCTGACGCCCTGGGCTACACTCTGTCGCCCCTAACGGGGCAGGTCATTTACTGCCTTCTGCCTACTGCCTACTGCCTACTGCTCTTCAGATTCCTTCCCCGTCAATCCCGCGCAGGGCTGCGAGGAGCGCGCGGCGTTCGGCCTGTGCGGCGCGGATGCGTGCGAGGCGCTGCTGGTCCGTGAAAGTGGTCGCGCTGATCTCTATTGATTGCAGGCCGCCGACGGGCTTACCCGTGAGCGAGCCGTTGAGCGCACATTGCAGTGCATCCCAGGGGAACTGAAAAGCCGCGCCCATGTCTTCGTCGTCAATAAAGACACGCCAGCGCCCGTCATCCATTCGCGTCAGGTTAATGCGGGAGGTTTGCGCTTCTTCAGCCATTTTCAGATGCTGGATGTCAGATGCCGGATGCTAGTCACTGACATCTAACATCCAGCATCTGACATCTGCTCTTTTATTCTTCTTTGGTGGCGGTCTGCTGGCGGCTTTCGCGCAGGGCCTTGTCGGTCTCTTCGAGCGCCTGCTGCTCCATGCGCGCCGCTTCGAGCGCGAGCGGAATCTGCTCGCGCGTTGTGCTCAGACGATGAAGCGCCATGTTCGTGTCGGCCCAGCTCGCGCCGCGACTCGCCGCCGCTTCGATTGTATGAAGGCGCGCTTCAGCCTCTGCGCGACGCTCCGTGCCCTCCATCTTAACCTGCTCAAGACGCACGCGGTCCGCGCGCAGTTCCTCCTGCAAGCTGGTCGTGTCCGCCCCCTGTATGTAGGCCACACGATTGAGGCGGCGCTCCACCAGGAGAAGCTCGCGCTTGGTATTACTGATGACGCGCGAGGCAGTGATGCGCGAGGCGAGCGTCTCCCTGTAGGCGTCCGCGAGCATCGGGTTGCGCGCCTCGATCTCTTTGAGGGCCTGCCGTTCCGCAGGCGTCAGCTCGGACATGAACCAGGGAATCTCTGCGGCCGTCACGCCGTCGGCCGCGACGCGGTCGCGCACTTTCTGCGCCCAGTTGCGGCGGTAGTAGAGGAGTAGAAGTGTCACCACGAACCCGACGACCGATCCGACGCCGAGCGACACCAGCGCGAAGAGGAAGTTGAGCGCCGCCTCTGGCGCGGACGAGAAATATTTGGTCAGAAAGTAGATGGGCACAGGCAGCGCGACGAGAAAAAATGCCAGCCACGGCGCCCATTCGAGGACGCGCGCCTTCATGCGTTCTCCAGCAGTAATCTTGCCGCTCTCGTTCTCGCTCACCATCGCGCTCTCCGGTCCTTTTGCGAAGGTCAAGAATTAAAAAAATTAGCCACAGAGGCACAGAGACACAGAGAGCGTAACAGATGAAGAAAACAGCTTCGCACTTTTCAGTTTCTCTGTGTCTCCGTGCCTCTGTGGCTAATTTCGATTCTGATAAGCAAACTCAGCCCGTCCCAACTTCATCCCATGAATCGAGCAAACTGCCCTGAAGTGCGAAGCCGCATGATACTCCAGCGGGGTTTCGGTTAGCCAGCCTCGCCCGTGACGCATCAAACTTTGACTGCTTGGAACATCTTTTGGCCCTGTAATATCATTGACCTTGAATCCATGCAGGGGAAAGAAGGAGCGAGCCGTGAGTAGCCCAAAAAGAGAAATCTTCAGCGTAATCTTAGCCGCAGCCATTATCTGCACAGCGGTCGGATTGAAGGCGCAGGACCGGCCACGCAGCTCACAACAAACGGACGACCGCGCCGTCAGGGTCCAGACACAGCGCGGCGTGCGAACCGTGACGATTCCGATTACGGTCCGCCAGCGCGGGGTCAGAGGGCCGCAGGCGGAGTTAACGCCCATCGGCGTGCTGACGGTGCGCGAGGACGGCGAGGAGCAGAAGATTCTCTCCATCCGCGCGCTCGGCACGGACACGCCGATCTCGGTCGCTATCCTCGTGCAGGACGACGTGGTCACTTCAATCAGCAACGAGATCAGGGCGCTCAGGGAATTTATCATCGGTCTGCCGAAGGGGTCGCGCGTGATGGTGGGCTACATTCGCAGCGGCTCGCTCGAAGTCAGGCAAAGGTTCACGGCTGATCTGGAGCGCGCTGCCAAAGCCTTGCGCGTGCCCGTGGGCTCCGCTGTGGCCGCCCCTTATAATCCTTACGTCGAGATAGTCGAAGGTTTAAGACGCTTCGAGGCCATGCCTAAGGGGCGGCGCGCGATGCTCGTGGTCTCCGACGGGCTGGACATCTCGCGCGGGCTAGATAGCTCGTCACCTTCGCAAAGCGTAGACCTACAGCGCGCCATACGCGAGGCGCAGCGTCAGGGCGTGGCCGTCTATTCCTTCTACGCGCCGAGCGTCACTTCAACTACGCTGAACAACCTGCGCCTGATCGGAAACGGTCAGGGCTCACTCGCCCTGCTCGCCAACGAAACGGGTGGCCGCGCCTTCTATCAGGGCACAGGCGCGCCCGTCAGCTTCGATCCTTATTTGAAGGAGCTGGCCGGAACTTTTACGCGGCAGATTGCCCTCACATACCTCTCGACGCATCCGAAAAAAGGATACCATCGCATAGAGGTCACTTCGGGCGTGGAAGGAATCGAGATCGAACACCCGACGGGTTATACACGCTAGAAAGAATGCAGGCTCACGCCACCCGCTGCTGATCTGCCGAGCGGCGGCGCTTCATCTCTTTGATCTGCGTCTCAAGGATTTTGAGGTGGATTTCGAGGAAGACGCGCCCCTCGCCATTGAGCTTGAGGCTCTTGTCAAAATCTTTCCGGGCCGCGTCCTCATCACCCTGCAGCAGGCGCGCGAATCCGCGACCGGCGTAGGCCATCGAGGCGACAGTGTTGTTGGGATTCAAAGCGATCCCCTTATCAAAATCTGCCAGAGCGTCCGGCAAATCGCCTTTGATGAGGTGGGCTTCGGCGCGCTTGACGTAAGAGTCCGCGTCGCTCGGCGAGACCTGTATGGCTTTGTCGAAATCGGCTATGGCCCCGTCCAGGTCGAACTGATTGACGCGTATAAAACCGCGATTGGCGTAAGCCTGCGTGATGTCGCGGTTGTTGGAGGTCATCTGCGGGTCCAGGACGATGGCGCTCTCGTAATCTTCGATAGCCCCGTCCAGGTTCCCTTTGGCGCGTCGCGCTTTGCCGCGGTTGAGATGCGCCTCGGCCATTTGCGGGTTCAACTCGATGGCTTTGCTGAAATCCGAGATGGCCCCGTCCATGTCACCCTTACCGAAACGCGTGTTGCCGCGCTTGAGGTAGTCTTTGGCAGACTCCTGAACTTGAGCCCGCGTCGTCGCAGCCGCGGCGAAGAGAACGAGTAGGGAGATCAGGGACACAGAGAAACGTCTCATAAAAGCCTCCGCCAAATCCGCCGTTGACCGTTCAGTTCTTCCCCAGGGAGAGGCCACATTGTCCGCCTCCACCTGTTTCGGCGTCAAGAGTAAAAACACCGAACGAAGAGCAGAATCCAGAATCCGGAATTCAGGAGTCAGAAGAAAAGAAAGAATGGTTCTCCGCCTTTTTCATTCTGGATTCTGGATTCTGACTCCTGAATTCTGCTTTTCGATTCTGGCTTCTGCTCTTCACTGCACCGTCGCCGGAAGCAGCGAGCCTCTACGATCAGAGGCGACGGCGTAGCCGTCCGCTAACTGGCCGATCATTCCGTGGAAATGTATGTCGGAGCCGGAGAGGACCAGGAGAATGTCCCCGGCGTGGTAGCGCGGGTCGTCGAGCTTGAAGCGGACTACGGTCGCCTGACCGTTCTCCTGCTCCACCGTCTCGAATTCAAAATCCTCCGCGCCGACGACATACGTCTGTGAATTATTGGCGGTCCTTTGTTCTTCGGGCATCGTTGATTACCTCATGAGCCGTGCTCGCGCCTACTTAGAGAGGTGATTAAAAAGAGCACGCGCAGTGTATCAAGAGGATGAAGAAAGGCAAAAGTAAAAAGGTAAAAGGTAAAAGTGAGGAGCGGCTAACGCCGCACTTTTACCTTTTTACTTTTGCCTTTTTACTTGTAGTCTCAAGCCGAAGCGCAGGAGAAACGGCGGACCGACGGTCCTGACGGGCGTCAACCCGACCGTGTAGCGTTGGTTGAAGAGATTCTCGAAGGCCGCGAAAGCTTCGACGAAGCGCGTGAGGCGGCGCGAGGCGAGCGCGTCGAGCGTGAAGTATTTCCCGAGACGAAAGAGGTTCTGGTCGTCGTCGAACTGTGAGCTTGAGGCGCGGCCCTGGAGGCCGAGCGTGAAGGCGTCCGGACGCGTATAACGCGCCTGAAAAGTTAATTGATGACGCGCGACCTGTGGAAGGTCCAGACCTTCGAGCGAAGCGTTCGCCGGAAATCTCAAGACAGTCGCGTCCGCGAAAAGGTATCCGCCCGAAATCGTCAAACGGTTCGAGAGGCGCGCGTCCCACTCAAGCTCCAGTCCGCGCGAGCGCGTTCGCCCAAGGTTCTGGCGCTGGCGTGTGATAAGACCGGGCTGCACTCTCAGAGTCACGTTGGCGACGGGGCGCGTCACCTCCGTCCAGAAGAATGCGCCACGCACATTCAGCCTCTGGTCGAACGCGTTGAAGCTCGCCCCGACCTCGCCGCCCGTGAGCCGCTCGGCGCGCAGGTTCTCGTTGGCGAGCGTGAGAATGTCGCCGACGCGGAAACTCCTGTAGAGCTCGTTGAGAGTCGGCTGACGAAAGGCGCGCGTCGCGGAAAAGTAGAGCGAAAGATCGGCCGCTGGCTTGTAGAGCAGGGAAAGCTGCGGGCTGAAGGCCGTCTCCGTGCGATCAGGAAATGTAATGGTCGTCGCAGGGGCAGAGGAGAGCGGGCGCGTCGTCGAAAAAGCGCCGAAGTTGCGCCAGTGGTCCAGGCGCGCCCCCGCAGTGATAAGAAAGCTTGAGGTGAGACGGACAATGTCTTCTAGGAAAAAAGCTGTGGTCCGCTCGCGCCCGCCCGCGCCGATCAGTGAGCTGGGACGGCCCCCCACGAATGCTATCTCATCGCTTGCCCCGCGCACCTCGCGCGCCTCGATGCCTGCGACCAGCGCCTGACGCCTTTTGAGCGTGCGCGACCATTGAGCGTTGACGCCGAAGGATTGCGCGGGGGCGCGTTGAACGCGCGTCAGGGTTTCGCTCGCGCGGTCCGTGCTGACGGCCGAAAAGTTCTGGTCGAAGACCTGTGTGCCGCCGTAAGCGCGAAGAGAGAACGTGCCCGCGCGCCGGTCCCGGAAATCCGTGCCGATAACGAACTGGCGCAAGTGTGTGCGGTTGGTTTGCAGCGGGGTGCCGTTCGAGCGCGCTTCGCCGAAAAAGGACGCGCTGGCGAAAATATTTCCCGCTCCCGAAATCGAACGCTCCACGGAGAGCTTGACGACAGCGTTGCGCGCATTGGCCTCTGTGTCAACACGCCCGCGCGCCTGTTCGTCAACGATGATGTAGCCTTCCGTGCGGAATGTCTCAGCCGCCAGGCTCGCGCCCCACTGGCCTTTATGCCCGGAGGCGAAAATGGATGCGTTTGCGGTTCGTTGGTTGCCGTAAGAGGCTTCGAAGGAGAGCGCGGACGAATCGGCTTTGCGCGTCCTGATATTGATGACGCCTCCGAGGGCCGCGCTGCCGTAAAGGTGAGACGCGCCGCCGCGCAGGACCTCTATGCTGGAAATGGAAGTGCGCGGCACGCGGCTCCAGTAAATCCAACCCCCAAAGGGGTCATTAAGCGGAACATTGTCTGCGATGACGACGGCGCGACTCGCACCGCTCGCGCCGACGCCGCGAAGGGAGACGCCCTGCGAGGTCGGGTTGGCTGTGCGGCTGCCTGACCTGCGGAAAAGACTGAAGCCGGGCACTTGCCTGAGCGCGTCGTCGAGAGTCGCGGCGGCAGTTGAAGACAACTCTGTTGATGACAGCGAAACGATGCTGGCCGCAGTGTCGCCCAGGCGCGTCTCCGTGCGCGTGGCCGTGATTGTGACCTGCTCCGAGAGCGGCGCGGGGGCGAGGACGATCAAAAGCCGCCCACCGTTTGTTTGCACCCCGGTTAAATTTTGTTCGACGGGAGCAAAGCCCTGAGCTGACACGGTTAGCGTCGTGTCTCGTGCTGAAGATGCCTGAAACTCGAAACGCCCGTCGTCGTTTGTTGTGGTCTCGGCGATGACTGCCGTTGCGTTCCTTAAAGCGACAGAAGCGCGTGCGACGGGTGCGCCCGTTTGATCCTGAACGACGCCAGCGATCTGAGTCTCTGAAGATTGCGCGTGTGATTGAGCGAAGAAGATCAGGCACCAAAGCACGCAGGCGAAGAGACGGGCAGCGGAAAAGGGAAGAGCCGTGGGACGAAAATAATTGAATCGCGTTCGACACAACATGGTGGCAGCATCGCCGGAATTATAGTCCGAATTATCCGAAGAGCGTTCATCAATCGGCCGCGTCAGCGGCCATCTGACTTTAGCCCGGCCTTGCAAGGCCGGGAATAACGTGGAGGATTAATTATCACGTCGCTTTAGCGACGATTGGTCCGTCCAATGGGTTTCAATCGTCGCTAAAGCGACGCAATCAATCTCCCGCGCTGCCACGTGAGCCCCGGCCTTAAAAGACCGGGCTAAAGTCACGTCGCCGCTGACGCGGCGCTGAGACCGTAGAAAATCTAATAATGCGCGCGCTTCATTTTATCGAGGGGAACGATCTTTCCTGCGGACGTAGTAAACCACACCCGCGTGGTCGTCCGTAAAGAGAAAGGAGTCCGGCCCGGTCTTCATGATGTCCGCCGGGCGACCGTAAACCACGCCGTTCTGTAGAAAGCCCGTAATGAAATCTGCGATCTGTCCCCCTTTACGCACCCGCGCGATGCTGTGCCCGTGATTCAGTTTGTGGTCCGAAGAGCCGTGCAGGGCGACCAGGAAATAGTTCCTGAGATTCGGGGAGACGGTCGAAGCGTCGAAGAATTCCAACCCGAGCGGCGAGCTGTGAGCGCGGAAAGAGGCGTAAGCCTGCGGGACGTTCCTGCAATTGACGGCTTTCGCAGACGACTGAAATTGCGGGTCGGCGTAAATCCTTGCTTGCTGCTGGTAGCAATAAGGCCAGCCGTAGTTGAAACCTTTGCGCACGATGTACATCGTGTCCGAGGGCTTGTTATCGCCCAGGTGGTCCGCGCCCATGTTCGTCGCGAAAAGCTGCGCCCCGACCCACTTGATGCCGACGGCGTTGCGCAACCCCTTAGCGAAAATTCTGCGACCGCTCCCGTCCGGATTCATCTCGATGACGCTCGCACGGACCTCCTCCCGCTCTTCGCAAGCGTTGCAACTGCTGCCGACGGAGATATAGAGCTTCCCGTTTGGTCCGAACGCAATGGTGCGCGTCAAATGCCAGCCGCCGTATTTGTAGCCCAGCCCGTAGTCCGGGAAGGAGGCGAGCACCTGCGGCGAGCCCGTGGGCGCGTTGTCGCCGTTGCGATAGCGATAGCGCACCAGGCTGTCCGTCAGGGCGATGTAAAGCCAGCTATTTCCCTTTTCGTCCGTATGAAAGCAGACGCTGTTGGGGTTGTGCAGGTTGGTCAGGTACGGGGTGAGCTTACCGAATCTCCCGGTCCGCTCGTTGAAATTATCTAGAATGTAAATCGCGCCTCGCTTATTGTCCGTCAGGTTGTACATGTCCGTGACGAAGAGGCGATTGTCCGGGCTCCAGGCCATGAAGCGGGCGCGTTTTAACCCTTCGGCCGCCACCATGATCTCAAACTCTTCGGGGAGATTGAGATTAAAGGTGACGCCTTTGGCCAGGGAGATTTTATGAGGCGTTAATTTGAGTGTGCTATTCTGCGCGCTGGCCGAAGCGGCAATCAAGACGCAGAAGAGAGTCGCGAGAAGGCTTTTGATTTTCATATTCGAGACTTACCTGTCGGTCCGTTAAGCTCTATTTTACATAATCGGCGGGCGAGGGAAAGCGATCGCATCAGGCTTTTAAACGGTGAAAGAACCGGCACCTTCAATCGAAGAGAAACAGCGCGCGCTTGAAATCATACGCCTGCTCAAGCGCGAGTACAGGGACGCGCGCTGCTCGCTCAACTTTTCAAACCCCCTGGAGCTTCTGGTGGCGACGATTCTCTCCGCACAGTGCACGGACGAGCGCGTCAATATAGTGACCACTGAGCTCTTCCGAAAATATCGTCGCCCGGAAGACTATACGGCGGTCGCGCCGTCAGAGCTTGAAGGGGATATACGCTCGACAGGCTTTTATCGCAACAAGGCCAGGGCGATTCAGGGCGCTTGCAGGATGATCGCCGAACAGCACGAGGGGCGCGTGCCCGAAGACCTGGACGAGCTGCTGCAACTGCCGGGCGTGGCGCGCAAGACGGCCAACGTCGTCCTCGGCAACGCATTCAATATCAGCTCAGGCATCGTCGTTGACACGCACGTCGCGCGCCTTTCGGAGCGACTCAGACTGACCGAGCACAGTCAGCCTGAAAAGATCGAGCGTGATTTGATGCCGCTTGTGCCGCGAAAAGACTGGATACTTTTTCCGCACCTGATGATCGCGCACGGACGCAAAGTGTGCAAAGCTCGCAAACCGCTGTGCGAGGAATGCGTGGTCGAGAAATTCTGCCCCTCATCATTGTTGAAATAAACCGGATTAGCTGAATGGAATTGTAGTATTGCGGAATGCGGATTGAGAAGACAGGCGTCAAGCCGTTTCTTTGCGTCTTTGCGTGAGAAAACCAAAACATTTCACGCAAAGACGCGAAGGCGCAAAGAGGTTGCGTAGTTCTGTCTGTTATTTCTTTCTCTGAATCCGCAATCCCGTTATCCGCATTCCGCAATCGGACAGTCCCTACAATTTTGAGATCAGCTCATTCCGAGTCCAGCCAGTCTTTCGTCATGTCGCACCACAGCGCCAGGCCGCGCCAGGAATTGAAACGGGAATAGAAGCGTGCGATTTTCGCGTCCGCGACGGTGCGCCCGTTATTGTGCGTGCGCGCGAACTTGGCGCGGACCCACGAATCGAGCGCGAGAACGTCGTAGCGCCCGACGAGCTTCAAAAGATTCTCCGCGGCGTAATCGCCGACGCCTTTCACGCGCTTCATCTCTTTTTTCAAAGCAGCGGTCGGCAGCTCGCTTTGTAGCCACCCTTCAACATCCAGCTCGCCGGAAGCGACGCGCTCGGCCAACTCCTTCAGATACTGGGCGCGATAGCCTGCGCGGACTTCGTCCCGGTAAAAGCTCGCGGGCATGGCGGCCATCGCCGCGGGCGTAGGGAAGGTGCGGCGACCGTCTGCGGCTTCGCGCCCCAGATTGTTGACCAGACCCTGAACCATCTTCTGCGTCAGCGCCCAGGTGCAATTGGTCGTGCAGATTGTTTTGACCAGGTCCTCGAAGACAGTCGGCGCGCGGACCAGACGCCCGGCCCCGGCTCGCGGAATCCAGTCGAAGTCCGCGTCGCTTCGCATCGCGCCGTAGAACTCCTTGAGATCGTCGTCGAGGCGCAGCATGTGTCGCACGTCGCGCGTGATGGATGCCGCGGCGCGTTTGCCGACTGCGCGCGGGACGGCGATCCGGACGCTGCGCTTATTGCCGGTTATTACGACCGTGACGGGTTTCGCGTCCGTGAGATCGAGGACGCGGATGATCGTCCAGGTCTTCGGGTCCACCTCGAACGGGGGCAGCTCTGTCCAGCCGTGACTGAAGGCTGTGCGCTTGAAACTAAAATCGCTTGGGGGTTGTATCTTGATTTCCATTGCGAGAAACATTCTGTCTAAGCCGGGACGAGATTGCAAATTTGTAACCTTTATCTTATTCTCACGCCCGTTTGAAAGATTTTAAGCTATAGCCACAGAGGCACAGAGACACAGAGATAAGAATGAAGGAAACAAAGGCCCTTATTGATTTCATCAACTCTTTTGCTAGCTTTGCTCTGTGTCTCTGTGCCTCTGTGGCTATTTCATGACTCGCGTGTAGTGCAATCTTGAAGTGAGCAGCTCATCATGCAAGCACCCCCACAGCCAACCAAACAAGAAAAAGTGCATCGTTATCCCTGTTCCTCCTGCGGCGCGATTCTAGTCTTCGAGCCGAAGGACGGAATGCTGTCGTGTCCGTACTGCGGGCACAAAGAGGTGATTCCGACGAGCGCCGACCAGGTGCAGGAGCGCTCCTACGAGGAATATCTGAAGCCGCGCGAGGACCAGATGCAGGTCCTGGCCGCCGGCGCGCTCGAAGTTCAATGTTCGAGTTGCGGCGCGGTCGTGACCTTCGTCCCGCCGGAGGTGGCGCGCGCTTGCGACTTTTGCGGCGCGGAGATAGTCGCTCAGCCCAAGTCCGCAGACCCGACCGTCGCCCCCGAAGGCGTGCTGCCTTTCGGCATCGTTCAACAGCAGGCCACCGCAAGCGTCAAGCAGTGGATCTCTACGCGCTGGTTCGCGCCCAACGCTCTGAAGAAGTTTGCAGAGCCTCAGGCGATTGACGGCATCTACCTGCCTTTCTGGACCTATGACGCGAACACTGTGAGCTATTACACTGGGCAGCGCGGCGAATACTATTACGTGACGGAGACCTACACGGAGACGGACGATCAGGGCCGCAGCGTGACGAAGACACGCCAGGTGCGCCACACACGCTGGTGGCCCGTCGCTGGAACGGTCTCGCGCTGGTTCGATGACATCCTGATTCCGGCGACAAAGTCGCTGCCCGTCAACCGGCTGCACGCGCTTGAGCCCTGGGACCTGCCGGAGATCAAAGCGTACGACCCGGCCTTTCTTTCAGGCTTCAAGGCCCAGCGCTATCAGGTTGAGCTTGGGGAGGGTTTCGAGCAGGCGAAAGCGATTGCAGCGAGCGTGATTCAAAGCGACGTCCGCAGCGACATCGGCGGCGACGAGCAGATGATCTCCGACATCAAGACGCACTACTCCGCAATCACCTTCAAGCACCTGCTACTGCCCGTCTACGCCGGGGCGTACAAACTGAACCAGAAAGTTTATCAGGTCGTCGTCAACGGTCGGACCGGCGAAGTGCAGGGCGACCGCCCCTACAGCGTCTGGAAGATCACGCTCTTCATCCTCGCCATCCTCGCCGTCATCCTGACGATTTTCCTGCTGGTGAAGAAGTAGCGCGGGAGTGAGGATAAAATAAATAGGGATGCGGCAGGTTAATGTCTGCGCATCCCTATTTTAATCTGGGGCGGCGAGGTAGATTTGACCTCTCTGAAAAATCATTGTTCTCTGAACAGGAAACGCCTGTAGTTAAATCGTGCAGCCGTTCTGCGCCGGTGGCAATTCGCGCAACGCACATAGCACTTCTGCATTTCGGCAGATATTTTCTCCCAAGAATTATTGTTGAGAATCATCTGCGTAACCGAATCAACCTTATCTGAATCTATCTTGTGATCGAACTCAAGAATGACTGGATCAGATTCGCCGCAGTCTACGCAAGGGTGCAGCTTAAGGTATTCATAAACCATGCGCGCTTTTTCATTCCGAAGCCTGTTCCTGCTTTCAGCATGCCTCTGCTTATAAAAGTCATGGTTGGTATAGTACCGTTTTCGCCAATTCTCCTTGAAACATTCACGACACCAGGAAGACTTCCCGTCCGTTGCTCTTCGTTTAGAAGAGAATTCAACTTCAGGCTTTTCAGTTTTGCAGTGTGTGCATCGTTTCATGGTCCGGTTATGAGGTGGGTGGGAATTTGTAGAGAGGAATTATAGGGAGGCCATTCGACCTCCCTGATCTGGGGCGGCTAGTCGGGGTCGAACCGACGACCTCTTGAACCACAATCAAGCGTTCTAACCAACTGAACTATAGCCGCCATAAAACGGAACTTAATAGTACCGAAACGTTGGTTATCTGACAAGCGCTCTTCAACCCCTGTCAGCCGCAGAAAACTTACTGCCGCAGCACGGGCGGCGTTGGCGGTGTGGGGCGCTTCGGCGGATTGCGCTTGAGTTCATCCATCAAGTATTTCACAGCCGCTTCGAGCGTCGGGTCTTCGCCGCGCGCGAGCGCTTCGGGACGGTCAACCACCTCCACGTCCGGGTCCACTCCGACGCCCTCGACCACCCAGCGCCCCTCCGCATCCATGAACCGGAAAGTGGGCGTGCTGAGGCTTCCGCCGTCCGCGAGCTGCGGATTGCCAGAAAGGCCAATCAATCCGCCCCACGTCGTCGTGCCGAAGATGCGGCCCAGGCCCCGCTCGCGGAAATAGTATGGAAGCGCGTCGCCGCCGGACCCGGCGTAGCCATTAATCAGCATCGCCTTCGGACCGAGGTGCGAGAAAGCCGGCGTCGAAGTCGCCCCGATCCCGCGCCGCGCCCAGTAGCTCAAGGGCTTGCGTTCCAGTAGCTCGATCATCCTGTCCGGGATGAAGCCGCCGCCGTTGTAGCGGTCATCAATGATGAGCGCCTCCTTTCTAGTCTGCGGGTAAAAGTACTTGAAAAGCTCGCGGTTGCCTTCGACCGCTGTGTTCGGAACGTGTATGTAGCCGATGCGGCCTCCCGAAAGCCTGTCAACGAGCGCCTGCTGCGCCTGGACCCAGCCGAGGTAGCGCAGGTTCGTCTGGTTCTTGATGGGACGCACGCGCTCGTCGTGCGCGCCCGCCAGTTCCGGTCGGTCGTTGAGCTTCAAGGTCACGACGCGATCCCCCTTGCCTTCGGTCAACTGGTAGAAGTTCTTGACCCCGCGCGTCGAGCGCCCATCAACCGCCAGGATGTAGTCGCCGACCTTCGCCTTGACTCCGGGTTCCGTCAGGGGCGAGCGAAAACTCTCGTGCCAGTTCTCGCCCGGGTAGATTCTGGTGATCTTGAAATATCCGGACGGGTCCGGCGCGATCTCCGCCCCGAGCAGCCCGCCGTCCACGCGTGTGACGCGCGACCCTTCGGGGCCGCGCTCGACGTAGACGTGACCGGCCATCAGCTCGCTTCCCATCTCCGTGAGCAGGAAGTTGAGGTCTTCGCGGTGAGCTATGTGTGGCACGAGCTGTTCGTACTTGGCGCGGATCGCGCGCCAGTCAACGCCGTGCAGGTTCGGGTCGTAGAACCAGTCGCGCATGATGCGCCAGGCGTCCGTGTACTCCTGCGCCCATTCGGCCTGCGGGTCAATCTTCAGCGTCATGCCGTCGAGCTTGATGAGCCCTGCGTCAGGCTTCTGGGCGGGCGCGACCGGCGCGATGCCGTAGTTCTCCCCGGCTTGAAAGATAATCTGCTTGCCGTCACCCGAAAGGTCGTAATCGCGTATGAGCTCAAAGATAGTCTGCTCTGCCTTGGCGTTGATGTTGTAGAGCGAGAGCTTGCCCGGACCCGAAAGGTAGAGCACGCCGTCCGGGGTCGCCGCCAGGCGGCGGTAGTTGCCGGGTTGACCTGGGATGGCGCGCACGCGGTTCTCGAAGCCTTCAAAATCAATCCTGACGGTTGAAGGCGCTGCCGGTCTCTTCTCGTCCGGTTTCGTCTCAGGGGCCGGAGCCGCTTGCCCAGCCTGTTGCTCCGCGGGCGTGGCGGGCTGTGGCTGCGCTTTCGCCGTCTGCGGCGGAGGCGCCTGCGCCGGATTCGGCGGCGGCGTCAGCGGAGTCTCTCTAGTCTTCACACGCTCCTCGTCGCTGCTCGGCAGAAAGAGCGCTGGACCGTCCGCCGCCAGCAACCCGACGTAGACGCGCGTCGGGTTCGTATAGACGTAGTTGAACTCGAAGCCGCTGAAAGTCAGGTTGAAATCACGATTGGAGAGAAAGTAGATGTAGCGCCCCTTCGGGTCAAAGACGGGCTCGGTATCGCTCGTCATCCCGCCAGTCAGTTTTCGCGGCTGCCCGCCTGCGAGCGAATAGACCCAGATCTCCGAGAACTGGTTGGAGCCGAGCTTCGTGTAGGCTATCCAACGGCTGTCGGGCGACCAGGTGTAGTTCGTGATGTCGTTGGTCGAGCTGCGGTCCACGTCCGTCGTCGCGCCCGTCGCGACGTTCACATAGCGCAGGCGCTGCTTCTTGTCACCGTAAGCGAGCATGGTGCTGTCGGGCGACCAGACGATTGGAAAGCGCCAGATGTCGCCGTCCGACGTCACGCGCCGCTCCTCGCCCGCTCCGTCGCTCGCTCTGACGTAAATCTCGTATTCGCCCGAACGGTCAGATAGGTAAGCGACCCAGCGCCCGTCCGGCGACCATGCGGAAAAGATTTCGCGCACGCCCGGCGAGTCGGTCAGGTTACGCACTTCGCCTTCCTTGGCGGGCGCTGTGAAAACATCCCCGCGCGCGTCAAAGAGCGCACGGGCTCCACTCGGCGAGAGCGAATACGCGTTGATGTTCGATTTCACGTTCTTGAAGTAGGGGACAGTCTCTGGGAAGTCGCCATAGACTTTGATTGCGACGCGCTCCTCTTTGCCGGAGCGCGCGTCCAGGCGGTAGATAAAGCCGCCAGCTTCGTAAACAAGCTCGTCGCCTGTGCCGGAAGGCCAGAGCACGTCGTAGTCCGTGCGGTTCGTTACCTTGCGCGTCTTTTTCGTGCGCGTGTCGTAGGCGAAGATGTTCATCGTCCAATCGCGGTCCGACAGGTAGTAGATGGTGTCGCCGAGCCAGACGGGCACCATGTCCTGCGCGCGCGTGTTCGTAATCTGCTCCGCTGTATTGTGCGTCAGATCGTAAATCCAGACGTCCGGCGATTGGCCGCCGCGATAGCGTTTCCAGCCGCGAAACTCGTTCGAGATCGGCGTGAAGGCCAGGCGCGTCCCGTCCGGCGAATAGCTCGCAGCGCCGCTTTCAGTAATCGGCAGGGGCTGCTCCTGACCGCCTTCGACCGCCACCAGGTAGGGACGCCCCAAACGGTCGCTGTAAGGAACGCGGTTGGCGCGGAAGAGAACGTTCTTCCCGTCGGGCGTCCACCCCATGACGCGGTTGTCCCAGCCGCCGCGCGGCGGCAAGGCTCCGACGTCGTTGTGATAGGTGAGCTGGCGCGGCTCGCCGCCGTCAACAGAGATGACGTAGATCTGGCGCGTGCCGCTGTATTCGCCGGAGAAGGCGAGCCAGCGCCCGTCGGGCGAGAATTTAGGGAAGAGCTCCAACCCCGGGTGCGACGTCAGCCGGCGCGCAGTCCCGCCTGCGGCCGGCACGGTCCAGATGTCGCCTGCGTAAACGAAGGCGATCATGTCGCCGCGTATGTCCGGGAAGCGCAGCAGCCTTGCGGGCCCGTCAACGGGCCGCGTCGCGGCGTATGAAGCGGACGCTGTGCAGAGAATGATGAGAACGGCCAGCGCTAGAGATTTCGGGACGAGAGACTTAAACATTTCGGGTTGCGGCTCCTTCTGGCGGTCGGGTGTTGTAACGAGAAGGTGGATAATAACACGGGTGTGGAAGCTTTTGTTTAGCCTGTCCGGTGGTTGCCCAGGGTCTATTCATACTCGGCGGAACAAGGAACAATCCACGAAGCCACACGAAACGACACTAAATTGTCGTGGTTTGTTTCGTGTCGTTTCGTGTGGCTTCGTGGACAGTCCTATTGCTCTACTTTCCTCAATCTCCGAAAATGAATAGACCCTGGGTGGTTGCCGCCGCCTGAAAATTTCCGCAACCCCTTCGTGATATTTCATGCGCGGCAACTGAGTCGTTGACGTCGAGCGAAATTGAAAGACGTTGACAGGGGCCGCGGACTATCCTTAAGATGTGCCATCTCGTCAGTTCTTACTTCGCAACTAAAAGATCAAGCGGTCTCTTTATTCTTTCAAGACCTCGCTGACAGCTTTCCTTGAAAAACAGAGGAGAAGACTATGCGCAGCAGCTTGCTTCGGAGCATTTCGGCTTTGATTAAAGGGAGCGGTTTGGTTCTGCTCGCGGTGCTGGCGACCATGTCCGGCGTCCGAGCGCAGTCGCAAATCACCACGGGCGTAATCCAGGGAACGGTGGTGGACCCGAAAGGGGCCGTCCTGCCGGGCGCAAGCGTTGAAGTGAAGAACCTGGAGACCAATCTCGTCAGGAGTGTGATGACGGACGAGGATGGGAGATTCTCTTTTCTACAGTTGCCGTCAGGACGCTACACCTTGACGGTCACGAAAACGGGCTTCTCCACGCTCATCCAGAAAGAGTTTCCGCTCACGGTCGGACAGACGATCTCGCTCAACCTGGACATGGGAGTCGCCGGGGTGACTGAGACGATAACGATCTCCGCTATCCCGACCATTGACACTGTGAAAACGGAGTCGAGCGCGACCATCAACGAACAGGCCGTCAGCAATCTGCCCGTCCTCGGGAGAAAGTTTGAAGACCTCCTGACGCTGACGCCGAACGTCTCGATCGTGCAGGGACCGGACGGCGACGAGATCAACTTCGCGGGCCAGCGCGGCATCTTCAACAACGTCAGCCTCGACGGCGGCGATTACAACAACGGCTTCTTCGGCGAGCAGGCTGGGGGGCAGCGCGCCGCCATAGACATCCCGCTCGACGCCGTCAAGGAGTTTCAGGTGATCGCGACGGGCGCGAGCGCCGAATTCGGGCGCACGGCGGGCGGCATCATCAACGTCATCACCAAGTCGGGCACAAACGAGTTTCATGGAAGCCTTTTCCACTTCCAGCGTCTCGAAGCCCTGACCTCCAATACCTCCGACGGTAAGTCTCTGACGGACTTTCACCGCGAGCAGTTCGGCGGCAACATCGGCGGACCGATTCGCAGGAACAGGGCGTTCTTCTTCATCGCCTACGAGCAGATCATCGAGAACCTGACGCGCGCGAATTTGAGCGAGCCCATCGGGTCAACCCCTTGTACCGTGCAGGCCCCGACCATCCTGGCGAACGAAGCGCTCATCAACGCCAACGCAGACTGCCAGCGCCTGGCGCTCCTGAACTTCTTCCGCACGTCGCGTAATCAGGAGGAGGGGCTGCCCATCAAGCGCCCCATCAAAAACTCCGCCATCCTCGGCAAAGTTGACTGGGATGTGACGCCGAATAACCGCCTCACCATCTCGCACAACTTCGACTACTCCCGCAACGAGAATCAGACCTTCGACGTGCCGACTTACGGAAACTCCGCCAACGGCACAGAGGGACCGTCGAAGATCAACGCTTTCAACGTCAATCTCTTCTCGACCGTCTCGGCGACGAAGGTCAACGAGTTCCACTTCACCTACGGGCGCGAAGAGAGGCCGCGCTCCGCCGTCCAGTCGAACGTGCCCGCGGACACGGCGATGGGTTTTGCCACGACGTTCCGCTTCGGCCACCCCTTCTTTCTTCAGCCGAACGTTGACGAGACGTTCTGGCGGACACAGGTCAAAGACAACTTCTCAATCGTCTCGGGCCGTCACACCGTGAAGTTCGGCGGTGAATGGGTCCACAGCCTCAACTCGCAAATCTTCCGCGGGTTCTTCGAGGGGCGCTACATCTTCGACAGCGTCACGGGCTTCCTGCGCTACGCCTCGCCTGCCGCCCCTGGGGGCTTCGGGCCGAGCACTGTCGGCTGCGCGACCTCTGCGGGCGTCGTCTCGTATGTGACCGCCCCGACCCCTTGCCCTGTGGGGACTACGGCTACGGGCGGACCGCTCCTGCTCTATCTACAGGGCGCCGGGCGGACCGGGCCCGCGAGCGACGCCGCCGGAGCCTCCGAGATCAAGAACGAGGACATCGCCTTGTTCGCTCAGGACAAGTGGCAAATCCGTCCGAACTTCACGCTCAGCTACGGCCTGCGCTGGGAGGCGCAAATCTTCCCGGACCCGGTCGTGCCGCCGTCAGAGACTGCCTACGGGCTACTTTTGAGCGACCCGCGCTTTCCATCGGACGGAACCCTGCACGACCAGAAGAAGATGTTCCAGCCCAGATTCGGCTTCGCCTGGGACATCGCGAACAAGGGGAAATCAGTGCTGCGCGGGAGCTACGGCATCTACTTCGCGCGGCAGAACATGCTCACGCAGGTCGGCTCGATTACCACCAACGGCGTCCAGCAGCAGACCATCTTTCTGAACACGCCGATCATCGCGTCGGGCGTTCCGGGCCCGGTCTGGCCTGGCCTTGTGACGCCGACCACAGGGTCCTGCACGGCTGGCGGGCGCACCAATCCTTTCCCATGTGGTTCGGGCGTGCGCGTCTTCAGCCGCGACTACGCCAACCCGCGCATCTACACGACCAACGTCGCCTTCGAGCAGGAGCTGGCGACGAACTTTTCGATCTATTTCGACTTCACGCACGCGAAGGGCGTTCATCTGACGCGTTTCCTGGACTACGCGCGGACGGGCTTCTTCGCCCCGTTCCTCGGCGAGACGATGGTCGCGAGCGCCAACGGAAAATCGCTCTACAGAGGATTCACCGCAGGGGCGCGAAAGCGTCTCAGCCGCGGCTTCCAGTTTGAAGGGAACTACACCTTTGCTAAGGACCTGGACGACGATTCGAACGAACGGGACCCGTTCACAGATCGCGCCTTCGACTTCAACAACCTGCAACTGGACTACGCGCTCTCGGACCGCGACGTCCGCCACCGTTTCAACTTCTATTCGAACATGGAGCTGCCCGCGGGCTTCGATCTCAACGCCAGGGTTCAGGCACGCACGGCGCAGCCCAGGTCACCTGGGTGCGCCACGCGCTGCTTCCCGCGAAACACCGTCCGTAAGAACAACGAGTACTTCTCGTTCGACTGGCGCTTGCAGCGCCCGTTCCGCTGGGGCGAGCGCTATTCGCTGATCCCGATTCTGGAGATGTTCAATACCTTCAACACCAATAACAACATTGACCCGACCATCGGGTCGCCGCTCTTCAACTTCGACGGCTTCTTACGTCAGGGCGTCGGCGACCCGCGTCAGGTCCAACTCGGACTCAAGCTCAACTTCTGACGCGCCGCAAGTCGGTGTCACACGAGTGAGGGCCTCACGGTGGATGTCTCCCGTGGGGCTCTCGCTCCGTGTGGGGAAAGAGACAATCGAATGGACGAGACGGAAAAAGAGATCGAGGAGATAGTCAACCGCGAGACCAGGGCCTGGGACACGCAGGACGTTGACCTCCTGCTGACCATCTTTCACACGGACATGGTCTGGCCCTGGCCGAGGACGCCGGAGTCGCATGACCCTATGGAGTGGGTGTTGGAGCTGGGCCGCTACGACTATCAAAGGTGGCGGCGCGGCTGGCAGGAATTGTTCGAGACGCACAGGCTCGTCCACAACCGCCGGGAGATTAAGAAGATCGTCGTCTCACGCGAAGGGGACGGGGCGTTCGCCGTCGTGGATATAGATACCCTGTGGGTTGATGCGGCTGGAAACGATAATCACTGGAAGGGCCGCGTCTGCAAGGTCTATGCGAAGGTCCGCGATGAATGGAAGATGACCATGCACACGGGCGTGCTCGATTATTCGCTCGTTTGAGGAGTAGTTGGCTCTTTTCTCTGGACTCGCTTTATAGGCGGAATTGAGCCGCCGCGCAGACAACCTCGAAACCACGCAAGTTCTCGATGAGAGACACGCTCGCCTCGCGCTCCAATTGTATGAGTTGTTGGACCCTCTGCCTCCTGGACCGAGTGACTTTGCCATCTCGACAGCCTTACGCCAAAATCCATTCAAGCAACGTCCCTCGTGAAGCAGGTCAAACTGATCTTGAAAGGGGCAACTGTAGATGAAAACGACTGGTAGATTCTTTGTCCTATTTCTCTTGTTGTTGACGGCGATATGTTCGTCCGCTTCCGGCCAGTCCGGCGCTCGAAATGACGCCGAGGAGTATTATAACAACATAGGCAGCCTTAACGTCTGGACTACGGACGAAGTACACCGGAGTAGGCTTGGGGTATTGCCCAGGTTGTTGGGGGTGAGGTTCGGACAACACCGTGGCTTTGATCGTGTGGTCTTTGATCTGACAGATAAGCCGGCGGGCTATCTCGTAAATTACAGGAAACCGCCTTTTCAGGGCCAGGCCAGCGAAAGAATCGTCAAGGTGCGTGGGAAGGCGTTCGTCGAAATAGCGTTTTATCCTATCAGCTCGTCGGAAGAGGATGTCGAGGTATATGAAAAATTGGTGACGGTTCAAAGCAGAGCGAAGACGGCTCTGATAGCGGATATGAAAACATTCGAATGGTTCGAGGCTGAGCTGGGTTATGCCGTCGGTCTTAAAAGAAAGACCCCATTCCGCGTGATGGAGCTCTCAAACCCTGCGCGCGTTGTCGTTGATTTTAAACGATAAGGTCTAACGCTCGAATCAACCGGGCGCGGGCAGACAGCACACAAGGTTATGGAACAATTCAACGATGGAAGAGATGCTATCCAGCGCTCCGGTTCAATGAGTTGTTAGATTTCTGCTGCCTCCAGCACGCTTCTGCCTGCGCTAACAGAAGTTTACGAGCTTGCTACTTCCTTAACAGGACGGTGATGTCACCGGAACCATTATTAGCCGTTACGATGTCAGCCTTGCCGTCGCCGTTGACATCGCCAATGGCTACTCTCGGATTCCTCCCGGCCCTGTACGGAGCACCGGCGGCAGGTATGTAACCGCCGCGCTCGTTACCCAGCAACACGGCTACGGAATCACTACCCTCCGTTCCAATGATCACTTCCATACGAGCATCTCCGGTCACGTTGGCCGCCACGAGCTTGTAAGCGCGGCGCCCGACGTCAAACGGCGAGCCCGGTGCCTCCGTGAATACTCCACGGCCATTGCCTAATAAGGTGGTCACCAGGTTAATGTCGTCGTGGGTCGTAACCAGGTCAGGATTGCCATCCCCGCTAATGTCGCCGATGGCTATGTAATAAGGGCGTGTGGCGACCGTGTATGGTGAGTTCTGAGCGGCCTTAAAGCCGCCTCGACCATCTCCCAATAAAACGGTCACGTTGTTGCTGCCAACGTTGGGCGTGGCTATATCCAGGTTGCCATCTCCGTTCAGGTCGCCTACGGCATGAGGGTACGGCGCGCGCCCAACGGCGAAGGGAGACCCGGCGGCAGGCGTGAAGCTGCCTCTGCCATTACCTAAAAGGACTGAAACACTGTTGTCGTCTTGATTAGATGTGGTGATGTCGAGGTTCCCGTCAGAGTTCAGGTCATTGAGGGCGAGCCCGTGGTTGTGCGGCCTGGTGCCTTGATGGGCAGTGAAAGGTGAGCCGGGAGCAGGGGTGAAGCTGCCATCGCCCGCGCCTAATAAAACCTCCACAACGAAGCGGTCATGGTGAGTCAGGGCGAGGTCTGGTTTGCGGTCGTTATTGACATCGCCAATCGCGACGAGGTGTGCTGCTGCCTTAATCGGTGAGCCTGGCGCGGGCGTAAAACCGCCACGGCCATTACCCAGCAATACTGTGACAGTCTCTTCGTCATTACAGGTGACAATATCCAGCCTGCCATCTCTGTTCAAATCAGCTACAGCGATATCATTTGGACGGCCTCCAAGGCTGAGTGGAAAACCTGGCGCAGGCGTGAAGAGAGGATTTTCAGACTGTGTATTACGCTGGGTGTGCGCATAACAACTCGAAGTCAGAATCGCCAGCATCCATAAAAACCAGACAGAAATTAGTTTGTTCATCACCAACCTCCCACGAGGATAACTTGACGCTTTAAACTTGGAACTCAGCTATTAGACGGTGATGTCGAGCTTATTCTTCCATGTTCCTTGAATGTTCTGTAAGAGCTTTCGATTCATAAAAACAAATTCAGCTGAGGCTGGCTAACTCTCGCTTCGTTTGAATAAGTTGTCAGGCGGCGCTTTCGGCAACCATGTTTTTTCCAGGGTCGGTGGGGTCCGTATCTGGATTTACTCCGAGGTCTGATCTTTAGGCCACGTCCATGCATACCAGATGATGAACAATGTAGAGGCAATCTCTATAGCCGAAAGAAAGATATAAAAAGCGGGCGACCTCGGGCTCAGTGTCACGGCGACAAAGGCTGTGCCCAATATACCTGCGAAGATGTTTGCCCAGCGATTTGCTCTATACTTCAATATCCGGGAGAGAAGAATCATGGCGATCAGGATCTCCATTAATACGGTGGCTCCCAGGGCGACCCATTGAGACATTCGCGCGGCTATCGCCTGATATGCTCCGGGATTGAAGATCACCATCACAAGGTCAGCATAGAGATAATTAAACGTTACAAATATCCATAACGTTGAAAGTATCACTTTCCTATCTTTCGTTTCGGCGGTCTTTGAATTAATCATATAGACGCTCTCTTCGTTTTCCTACTTAAACACCTGACGGCTTATCTATTAAACGAAGGTAGCGGATCTTTTATTACCTTGGGCAAGCTTTCCGGCAAAGCATTGCAATACTGAGAGACGCCTGCGCTATGTGGTGGAGTGTGCCTTCTTCCGGCTGAAGACGATCTTCTCGGATAAGCTGAGGTCACGAACCGAAGAGAGGCAAAAGGTGGAAGCAAGAAGCAGATGCGAGGCTTTGAATCGGATGACTGGATTGGGAATGCCAGAAAGCTATCCGGTCTGAATCAGGAGTTTGTTGCGACTACTCTATTCTTCCTCTTTTGTGCAACAACGCCCCGTCTGGAGTCCTTGCTCAATTATGCAAGCATAATCCAAGCTTGACCTATCATTTTGTATTGCGCTACAACTGATATTGCCGGAACGAAGCTGTTAATATTGGGGCTTTTGAATATCATGCTCGTGTAGGATACCATCCGTATAAACCGTACTATTCGCTTCGAAATATAGACGGTAATGAACCTTCCGATCCCAATGTCCGCTCCCGGGAGCACCGGGGACATATATCTTATCGTCTAAAACAAAGAAATCTCCGTTTCCACCTGCCGGTTCAAGATAGCGCATTATATGAGGTTTGGCGGATAGGAGTTCCTCTTTAAAGCCGAAGGTATATATATCCAACCAAACATGCTTCAAGTAAGCGATATTTTTTACCCAAGATTTTACAAACAGGCGTGTACATAAGGCACTACCTAGTGGGCCTGTGTGCCCACCAATATAATCCTGAATTGTTTGAGGCGGAGTCTCTTCAAAGACATTTACCATTTCTAGGTTTGGAATTGCGCCTGCGCGATAGGAGAATGAATATTCCGGGACAGGTTCACTGATAGTGAAACTACTATCCTCCCATTTTAGGCCGACGTTAAACCAATAGTTTTGCCCACACCGACTATCCCAAGTGCCGGAACCCAGCTCCGGGTGCACCCACCAGACCTCAACCTTTGTGGAGTCTAATGGCACCGGCACCTCAAGATATGAAGGCTCTTTTTGATAATCTCCGTGGAGAATATTAATTGTTTGGGTGTGAAGTAACCCACTTGGATGAAACCGCACATACGCCGTAATGAATGGAGTCCAATCACGCGTAGCCCTTCTAAGTTGTTCGAGCCGCATTGGAAAGTATTCTATAATTAATCGACCGCCGAGAGTAATCGCGCCTTCTTGATGCTGGCACCAGTTAGGTAGGAAGCTGATAGTAGCAGTCGGCAAAGAACTTTCCATTATGTCAAACTCCGAATCTACCATCACATCTCCTTGTGTCTGTCTTGTTGCAGTCACCCGCAAAGCAATGGTCTAACGCCCGAATTGACCGGGCGGGAAGCATCTACGAATAGCCTCCAAGTTTTCAATCAAAGACAAGCTGATTCCGCTCCGGTCGAATGAGTTGTTAGACCGCCCTTTAATCCTACCATTCAACTCTCTGTTTGCCTTTCTGAGCTTCACCACTCAAGTCTCAGTTCTTTTATGACGCGAAGCGTGTCTAACGCCCGAATTAACGCGGCGGGAAGAATTTAGAGAAGCATCCGACCTTGGGGATGACATCCACGCTGATTCCGCTCGCGTTGAATGAATTGTTAGGCCGCCCGTCGCTTGTATCATTCAACCGTCGCCGTAGACTTCCCGCCTTGATTGATTCTCCTCAGATTCCGTTTTAATGCCGAGCGGCATAGCATCGGTTTTCAGGCGCGCAGCCGCGAGTGTGCCACAATGTCATGCACGCTTTCAGAATGCTCTCAAGATACGAAGCGCCTCAGATCAAACCTTTGTCGAGCAACACTCGAGGTAGCTCGCATGAGTTACCCAGTAACGAAGCGAAGGGCGCCTCACCGAGATTGGAGTAGACGTAAGGAGCACGTGTTTTCAACTGAAGTCTGTCGTAGAAGTCATCTGCGTCGGAGAGTTCAATTCTGAGCCCGCCGTTTTGATAGTCTCTCGACGTTCGCTTCGCGCCAGCCGTGAACGATGAGGTCGTGACAAAGATTCCACGAGTCATTCCGTGCAAGAGCAAGGCGCCTGCAAAGGCACGGATTTGCTCTGGCACGATCTTGCCCTTGTAGCGCTTGACCTGAATGCCAACAATATCGCCTTCCTCACCGTCGAGCGCCACTACGTCGATACCGTTATCGCCAGAGAAGGACGTTACGCGAACGGTATATCCGAAATCAGAGAAGACATCAGCAACGATCTCTTCGAAACGTCTGGGGTTTAGCGTGAATCGCTCCGAATATTTCTTCAGAAGATATCGCCTGAGTTCGCCTATTGGGAGGGAAAGATCAGACAAATCTAGGTGGCGAAGCTCTCCCCAAGCGTAACCAATCTTCGCGAACATTCTAGTGTACGGGCCGTCATCGACGACATTGACGCCGCGACGTTCGACAGTCCACCAACCGCAGTCGTCGCACGTTCTGACGTACTGGTAGATAGAGATGTTCTCTGTAGGGCGTTCGACCTCCTCCAATAGCTCATGCAACCTCACGTCGCAGAAGGCGCACTTCGACAAGAGCTGCCTCAGTAATTGTGAGTCACCGTGAGGCTCTACTATATCCGGGCCTGCTCCGGTTAGCATTGGTCTGTACTCCCAGATCATGGGTAGCCTCATCTCCTCAAGCTGACCAGGTATAATAACTAAGGGTGCCTAACGCCCGCATTAACCGGGCGCGGCAAATGCCATTCAATTCTATCAGAGAAGATAAGCATGAAAAGCATTCAATCCGCGCTCCGGTTGAATGAGTTGTTAGGCTCTGCCCCAATGCACTCTCCTTTCTTTATCTACTCCTTTTCTCTATCACCTCGGGTCTGATGAAGCCCGCTTTTCGCTCCAGAAATTCAACTGTCGTGAATGGCTTTATCACAGTCTTACCATCTCCACAATCAATTGGCGCCATCGACAAGAACAGGCTTCCATACTCCGCAACAAAGCTCTGAAAGATGCTCCCATTAACGTGCTCATGGAAAGCCTGCTCATCTCTGTAAACCTCGAAGAACACGACTTCAAGATTTGAAGGCGTAGGCAATGATGGTTGCGTCATGTCCGGCACGTGCACCAAGTAAATGAGAGTGCCAGCTTCATTTTGTTCAACCTGCTGCGCCAATCGCCTGAGTGCTGCGATGGCAGATTTCTCTTTACCCCTTTGGATCGTCCATGTTGAGGTCAGACTGTACATTTAATCCTCCAATCTGATGACCTGTCTTGTGCAACGCGAAGAGCCTAACGCTCGAATTGACCGGCGCGCACAGGCCGCCGAAACCATTCAAGCTAACGATAAGAGGCAAGCTAATTGCGAGTCCGGTTGAATGAGTTGTTAGGCGTATCTTGCTGCAACTATTTCAGCACCTTTTCTAACCTTCTGGCAAATTCCTCTAACGTCATCCCAATAGCCTGACATATCTCACGCAGCTCCAGCGCGTCTAATCG
>Ga0268243_1000088_pt1 | contig 24521 bp, 23 predicted proteins | sample BulsoiMagMametaG_FD_200254 | JGI IMG/M metagenome (GOLD analysis project Ga0268243, IMG submission 200254) | Bulk soil microbial communities from Mexico - Magueyal (Ma) metaG (v2) (version 2) | ecosystem: Environmental > Terrestrial > Soil > Agricultural land | place: Mexico: Magueyal...
CAGACCTGAATTTGTTCGATCCGTTTTTCCTAAGATTTTTGCAGGTTTTCGAGATAGTTCAATGATTCCCAAACATCTATCAATACTTGTGTAGATACTAATGGCTGACGCCCTGGGCTTTATGCTGCCGCCGCTGCCGGGGCTCGATAAATAATCTACGGCATGAGCCAGGGGCGTAAGCCCCTGGCTACACTCTGTCGCCCCTGACGGGGCTATCGCCTTTTTGACTATCTGATTCAAGGATAAATCACATTGTAAAGCTTCTCTGCGCGCTCCGGGTCAAATGTCTTGAGGAGGTTGTACTGTTCAAGGGCCGAGTCGCGGTCGTTGAGTGCGAGATAGGCAAGTCCCAGATCATAATAGGCGCGCCCGAAATCTGGTTTTAGTTGAATGGCTTTCTTGAGAGCCTCCACGGCATCTGTGTACTGCTTCAATTTCAGGTAGGCCACGCCGAGGTTGTCGTAGGCTACGGGGTCGCCAGGCTTGAGCACCGTCACCTGTTTGTAAGAGGCAACGGCTTCCGTCAAACGATTAAGACGAAAATATCCCTGCGCGATTCTCTCAAACACCTCGACGAAATCCGGGCGCAGGCGGATCGCCTGTTTGTAAGCCTGTACTTCATCTTCCGTGCGGCCCATCTTGCCGTAGGTGATTCCGAGCGCGAAATGTGTGTCGGCGTTGTTCGGGTCCAGCCGGAGCGCCTGCCTGTAAGCGTCCACGGACTCTTTGAACTGGCCAAGGTACGACAGCGAAGAGCCGATGTTGAGATAGGACTCCGTCGAATCCGGCTTGAGACGGACCGCCTGGCGCGAAGACTTGAGGGCTTCCGTATGGCGTCCGAGCATCCCGTTGCAGAATCCGGACTGAGCCCAGGCTTCTGCGTACTCCGGGTCAGCGTCCGTGGCCTTCTTGAAGTAGGGCAGCGCCTTTTCGCAATCGTCTCTCGAAAGATAACCGAGGCCCTGCATGTAAAAGCGTTCGGCCGACGCGCGCTGGCTGCGACGCGTGGCGGCGACCAGTTCTCCGAGTGTTCTGGACTGTCCGGCCTGGAGCTGAACGACGCGGTCCGAAGGCACTGCGAAGTTGAGACTCTGCCCGTCCGCGAGTTGAAGTGTAGCCACGCCGACGACCTCGCCGCGCATGTTGATGACGGGGCTCCCGGAGGAGCCGGGCGAGATGGGCGCTGTAATCTGTATGATGCGGCCGAAATTCTGTATGTCGCGCACGGCCGAGACGATTCCGTTCGAGATGCTGCCTTCGAGGCCGAGCGGATTTCCGATGACGACTATGGATTCGCCCTCCTGCGGCGAGGTGCGGACGACCGTCAGCGGGGTCGCGATGTTCGGCGGAATATCAACCTGTAAAAGCGCTATGTCGCCCTCGCCGTCCACGGCGAGCACTCCTTTCACGATATAGGTCAGATCATTGACGGTGTGGACCTCCGCCTTAAATGCTCCTTCGAGGACGTGGCGGTTGGTGACGATGCGGTCCTGCGCGATGAAGAAACCGCTGCCGCGCGACAATCTCTCGCCCTTCGCGTCGTAGGTGACAATTGCCACCACGGAAGGCTTGATGCGGCGGACAAGCTCAGGCAGATTTTCCTCCTGACCGGCCGCCCTTGAAGTCGGCAGGAGGAGAAAGATTAGAAACGGAAGAAGAGCTTTCACGCCTCTCATCGGAGAATAAGGATAACTCACTTACTGGTCAGGCGTCGTACTTGTGCCTGCGTAAATAGAAGTAGAGAAAAATCAGAGCGACCCCGCCGCCAAGCAGAACGAAATACCACAATTTCATGCTCGCCCATTGCTGCGGAGTAAAATCTCGCCAGCCCGTTTCGCTGCTATGCATCGCGCTCGGAATCACATTGAAAAGAAAAACGAGACAGAGGAGAATCACGGCCAGCGCAATTGAGGTCAACGTCGCATACACGAGCCAGCGAAGGGAGAGTTTTTGAGGCGGGCGAACGTGTGACCTCAAAGACTGAGTGAACTCCCCCATCAGCGGGCAGAAACAGTGTCTGCACACCATCGCATTCGAAAAATTCTCTAACCCGCAAGATGGGCACCTGGTAGAAGCCACTGTCTATATCCGCTGCGTAGCAGCGCTTGAATTTATCCCGGCCTTTCAAGACCGGGGCATGATGAGAATTTGATGGTTGGCGTCGCGTCAGCGACGATTGAGTCTATCGGTGAGATCAATCGTCGCTGACGCGACGCGATTAACTTCAGTCCCGGCCTTGAAAGGCCGGGATAAATTCATCTGGCCGCTAACGCGGCCTAACGCTTATTCAAAACCCGCTTACATTTAAATCTTACAATCCCGCGAGCGCCAGGCCCTGCACGTGCTCGACCACATTTTTAAGTTTTACTTCTTCCGTCTGCTTCGTGCGGCGGTCGAAGAGCTCGACCAGACCGTCGCCGATCTTCTTGCCGACGGTGATCCGATAGGGGATGCCGATCAGGTCCGCGTCATTGAACTTAACACCCGCGCGCTCGTCGCGATCATCCAGGAGCACGTCGAGTCCGGCGCGCTGTAGGTCGTGATAGAGTCTCTCGCCGGCCTCGCGCAGCTCGTCCTGCTTCATGTTCGTGATCGTGACGACGCAATCAAAAGGCGCAATCGCTTTCGGCCAGATGATGCCGTCCGCATCGTGGTGAAGCTCTATGGCGGAAGCCATGATGCGCTCGACGCCTATCCCGTAGCTGCCCATCACAATCGGCACTTCCTTGCCATCCTGCGTCAGGACGGTCGCGCCCATAGAGTCGGCGTATTTCGTGCCGAGCTTGAAGATGTGGCCGATTTCAAGGGCCTTGGTGACATTGAGCGTGCCGCTCTCGCAAGCGGGGCAGCCCTCGCCAGAGGCGACCGTGCGAAGGTCCACCCATTGGTCAACCGGGATGTCGCGCGAGATGTTGACGCCGCGCAGGTGGTGGTCATCTTTGTTCGCGCCGGTCGTCATATTGCGTCGACCTTTCAAGGCTAAGTCGGCCAGGATGCGTAGCTCTTTTTTCTCCCCAAGTAACCTGAAAGGCTGATTCTCGCTTGTAGATTCAGGGTTAGCGACGGGGTTGAAATTACTTTCCCTTGCCTTTTGTTTTGCTCCAACACCGCCTAAACTGCCAGGACCTGCGCCGAGTAATTCCTTAATTTCTAAGGGGTGTGCTGGGCGGACAGAAGCACCATCCAGCGCTGCGGCTAATTTCGTTTCATGCAACTGATGATCACCGCGAAGGAGAACGAGTACAGGCTGTGTCGCGCCTGCGATATAAACTAAAGTCTTAATCTGCCGGTCAGCCTCTGCTCCGCCTGGGAACGTCGTCAAATCCTCAATCGTGCGCACGCCGGGCGTCGGAAACTCTACGGGCGCGTCCAGGCCGATGCCATCCTTGACTTCCGGCAAGCGCGACGTGGCCTTTTCGACATTGGCCGCGTAATCGCAGTTCCCGCACGTCGCGATTAAGTCCTCGCCCGCGTCCGTGCGGACCATGAACTCATTGGACTGCGAGCCGCCCATAGAGCCTGAGGAGGCTTCGACGATAACGAACTTCAGCCCGCAGCGCTCGAAGATTCGTTTATAAGCCTCGCGCTGGTCCTCGAAGGATTTGTCCAGCCCGGCCTGATCCACGTCGAACGAGTAAGCGTCTTTCATGATGAAGTGGCGCACGCGCATGAGGCCGGATTTCGGGCGCGGCTCGTCGCGGAATTTCACCTGAATCTGATACCAGACCTGCGGCAATTGCTTGTAAGAGCGAATCTCGTTGCGCGCAATCGAAGTGAAAATCTCTTCGTGCGTCATGCCCAGACACATCCAGGCCCCTCTGCGGTCCTTGAGCTTGAACATCTCATCGCCCATCACGGCCCAGCGCCCGGACTCCTCCCAGATCTCGCGCGGGTGCAGCGCCGGCAGATAAAACTCCTGCCCGCCGATGCGATTCATCTCTTCGCGCAGGATTTGCATGATTTTCAGGGCGATGCGTTGCGCGAGCGGGAGCATTGAATAGACGCCGGAAGCGAGCTGCCGCACGAGTCCCGCGCGAAGCAGGAGACGGTGCGAGACGACTTCGGCATCCGCCGGGTCCTCGCGAAGCGTCGGGATGAAATATTGTGACCAGCGCATGGGGTTTCAATTTCCGTTCTTCTAATAATGGGCAATCCGAAAACTCATTCTCGCCCACGAGCAGCGTTTAAGGCAAACGGAGGGGAATTATGAATGTTGAGTTTTGAATTGAAAGCCTTAACTCATCATTCATAACCGATATTTCGTGAAGTTGGATATTAGCCCGCGAAAGCGGGCGACGGCATAAAGCCCGGGGCGTCAGCCCCGGGTAACGAACAGGGTTTTAAAACGCAAGCCCGCGCGAGCGGGCGACAGCCTTTGAATCCCGTGGGCAAGTCCAGAGGCTGCCGCCCATTTCATGGGCTTCGGTGTTTTTCCTGACTTTCATCCCGGGGCTAACGCCCCGGGCTTTATGCTGTCGCCGTCTTCGATGGCTCAACGTTACTCTGCGTAACATGAATAAACCCTGCCTGGAACTAAAGCAATACTTTGCGACCCTTCAAAAGCGTGGTTTAATATCCATTCACCAGCAGTTGGAACCTCTCAAACGGAGCTTTAGCGATGAAAGTTGCGCTCGCCAGCGATCACGCGGGATTCGCTGAAAAAGAACGCCTGAAACCCTTGCTCCAGGAAATGGGCCTGGAAGTCGAAGACCTCGGCGCGGTCTCGGAAGAGTCCGTTGATTACCCGGACTATGCGCGCAAAGTCGCCGAACGGGTCGCGCGCGGGGAAGCGGAGCGGGGCGTGCTGGTCTGCGGCTCTGGTATCGGAATGGCGATTACTGCCAATAAGGTTCGGGGCGTGCGCGCCGCCGTCGCCTGGTCCGAAGAGAGCGCCAGGCTGGCGCGCCAGCACAACGACGCCAACGTGCTCGCCATCGGCTCACGCACCACAGGGCAGGACGAGATACAGAAGATCGTGCGTACCTGGTTCAGCACAGATTTCGATGCGGGGCGACACTCCGCGCGAGTCGAGAAGATCAAAGAGATCGAGAACAGTCTGGAGTCGTGAGTCTGGAGTCTGGAGTCAAAAGCTAATAACTGTTTTTGACAAGTTGACTCCAGACTCAGAGACTCCAGACTCCAGACTTATTGATGAGGAAAAGAGATGAACGAAAAGTTTAATGCGCGGCTGGCGGAGGTTGATCCTTTAATCGGCGGCGCGATTGACGATGAAGTTCGCCGCCAGGCCGAGGGGCTTGAGTTAATCGCGTCGGAAAACTTCGTCAGCGAAGCCGTGCTGGAAGCGATGGGTTCGGTCTTCACGAACAAATATGCTGAGGGTTATCCGAAGAAACGTTATTACGGCGGCTGCGAGTGGACGGACGTGGTGGAGCAGGCGGCGATTGACCGCGCTAAAGAACTCTTCGGCGCAGAGCACGCGAACGTCCAGCCGCACTCCGGGGCACAGGCGAACATGGCCGTTTATATGGCCGCGATTGCCTACGGCGATCAGATTCTCGGCATGAACCTCTCGCACGGAGGGCACCTGACGCACGGGCATCCGATGAATTTCTCGGGCATCAGTTACAAGGTTGCGGATTATGGCGTCTCGCGCGAGACAGAGCAGATTGACTACGACGAGCTGCAACGCATCGCCGAAGAGCACAGGCCGAAACTGATTGTCTGTGGCGCTTCCGCTTATCCACGTACGATCAACTTCGAGCGCATCAGGGAGATCGCCAAAGGCGTCGGGGCGCGCGTCTTCGCAGATATAGCGCACATCGCCGGACCCATCGCCGCCGGGCTTCACCCTTCACCAATACCGCACGCGGACTATGTCACGACCACGACGCACAAGACCTTACGCGGCCCGCGCGGGGGATTAATACTATGTCGCGAGGAGCACGCCGTCGAGGTCAATCGCAAGCTCTTCCCTGGCGTGCAGGGCGGACCGCTCGTACACATCATTGCGGCGAAAGCCGTCGCGTTTGGCGAAGCTTTGCGAGATGATTTCAAAGAGTATCAGCGCAGCGTTTTGAAGAATGCGAAGGCGTTGGCGGCCACGTTGCAGGAGCAGGGACTACGCATCGTCTCCGGCGGCACGGACAATCACCTGATGCTGGTTGACGTCTTTATGGGAGGCAAAGGCATCACGGGCAAGGATGCGGAGAAGGCCCTGGAAGCGGCGCACATCACCGTCAACAAGAACACAATTCCTTTCGACACCAACAAGCCTTTCGTCACCTCCGGCATACGCATCGGCACTCCGGCCCTGACCACACGCGGGATGGGCGAAGAGGAGATGAAAACGGTCGGGCGTCTCATCGCGGCGATCCTGCACGAGCCGCAGTCAGAGGAGGTGCGCGGCAAAGTGCAGCAGGAGGTGATGGACCTCACGGCGCGATTCCCGCTTTACCCGAAGCGGCTGAGGCCCAGGCCGGAGCAGGAAGCCATGGGAGCGTAGATGAAAACCATCAAAGCCATCGGACTAGCTGTCTGCACAGACGAAAAACGGCTCTTCGCTGACATGAGGGTTGAAAAGAGCAGGTCTCCAATTCAAAGAGAGCGCAGCCTCATTTACATGTATGCGAAGAAGGCTCAGGCGGGTTGATAAACGTCAACCCTTATCTGGCGGAGGTCTTTATGAACAAAGTATCCCATCTTCTTGCCTCAATCGCCCTGATTTTGTTTGGAGTCGCAATTACCAAGGCGAGCGTTCCTGGCAAATCTTCATTCGCTCCCCTGCAAAAGTTGGGGGTCGAGTCGCTGCAAGAGCAGGGTGCGTCCAAAAGCAGCGAAGGCGCTGAAATGAGGTTCGAGGGACTGCAAAACATCTCCGAATCAGACGTGAGCAAGATTCTTCGTGAAAAGCGGGCGAGCATCTCGAAAGAGGAGATCAAAGACAGATTAAAACTCCAAAAGGCTGAGAGCGTTATCAAAGAATATCTTGGGGAGCGAGGCTACCTGAATGCAACCGTGACAATCCGTAAGGAGCGGATTTCACCAACCGAGAGAATCCTCATCTTCGTTATCAATCAAGGCGAGCGCATACGGATTGCCGATATTCAGTTCGAGGGCAATAAAGTCTTTTCAGGTCTGCAACTGCTCGATTCCATGAAACCGGCGCGCCAGAACGCCGGTTATAGTTGCTCGCCTCCGGAAGAATATGATTCTGATCTGCTGGACTTCTGTTTGCGCCGAGCCCAGTTTCATATGCGTAGTAAAGGTTATCTCCAGGCAAAACTTGACGAACCGAAAAAGCAGATGACCGAGCAAGGTCTCAAACTTATCGTGCCGGTGAGGGAAGGGGAGCTTTACAGGATCGGGGAGATCAAGATTGAAGGAGCGAAAATTTTTACGGCAGGTCAAATCCTCGGGATGCTTAGTCTAAAAACAGGTGACGCGGCTAACGGGGAGGCTATCGGGCAATGGTTGCAGGTTAAGGTAAAAACCGCTTACGAGGAATTAGGCCATATCCAATATGAGTACGAAGTCGAGCCGACTTACAACGCCAATCCCGAAAACGTTAATGAAGGAATAGTTGACTTCCAGATTACGATAAGCGAAGGAAAGCGATTCGTAATTCGTAAAATAGATTTCAAGGGCGCAAAGCCCATGTCAAACGAAGAGCTGCTCCGTCTTGTATTCGTTCAAACGGGCGAGCCTTATGCTCGAAAACAATTGATTGACAGCGTCAGAAATCTTTACGAGTTAGGCTTGTCAGGAGGGGATGCGGACAGAGATGTTGACTATCGCACGAACGATGAAGAGGGTCTGTTAGACATCATCTTCCTTCTGAAGGATACTGAGAGACAGGCGGAAAGCAATGGCGGGCATACGCAATTGAACCGTCGTGTAGTATCACCGAACTAAATAAACTTGATGGAAGAAATCTTCGGCCCCGCCGGTTTAGTCGCGCGGGAGCACCCTGAATACGAATATCGCCCCGGCCAGATTCAGATGGCTGAGGCCGTCCTGCGCGCGTTCGAGGAGAAGCGCCATTTGATCGTCGAGGCGGGCACAGGGACAGGCAAGACGCTCGCCTATCTGGTCCCGGCAATCGCAGCGGCGACGGCGCGCGGGAGCCGGGTCATCATCTCGACGGGCACGAAGAACCTGCAAGAGCAGTTGATGGAGAAGGACATTCCGTTCCTACAGCAGGTGCTGCCGCGAAAATTCACTGCTGCGTACATGAAAGGGCGCTCGAACTACGCCTGCCTTCAGCGCATCCGCCGCGCAGAGAATTCGCCCGTCCTCGAAGGTCTGGACGAGATGGACTACTTCGATGAGGTCCGCAAATGGGCCAGGGAATCGCAGACGGGCGACCGCGCGGAGCTGACGGACCTTCCCGAAAATCTCTCTTTCTGGCGGCACATAGACGCGCGCTCGGAAATCTGCGTCGGGCAGAAATGCCCTGACTACGACGCCTGCTATATCACACGTATGCGCCAGCGGGCGATGGACGCGGACATTGTGATCGTCAACCACCATCTTTTCTTCGCAGACCTGGCCCTACGCAACAACGAATACGGACAGGTCCTGCCGGACTATTCGGCTGTGATTTTCGACGAGGCGCACTTGATCGAAGACGTCGCGGCGGAATACTTCGGCTCGCAGGTCTCCAATTACCAGTTGGAAGACCTCGTGCGCGACCTTTCGACGCTGCCGATAACGAGCGTTGAGGTGAATAAAGAGTTGACGCGCATCGCTTCCCGCGTCACGCGCTTCGCGGATAATTTCTGGATGGGTTTTCGTGAAGGCCGCGGCGAAGAGGGAAGAGCGCCCATCCTGCCGGGCACGTTCGCACGCAAGAGGACGGACGGCGAGATCGAAGCGACGCCATTGGGCGAGGCTTATCTGGGCCTCGACGGCGCGCTCGAAAGGATGGAGACGACGCTCGATGCTATGGCGGAGCAGCCCCTGGAGGTGGAAAACCTTTTGCGGCGCGTCCGCCAGATTCGCTTCGACTTGCAGTTCATCGTCGCGGGCGATGACAAGCACTTCGTTTACTGGATGGAGCGTCGCGGGCGCGGGCTTTTCCTGCGCGCCTCGCCGATAGATGTATCCGGCCTCTTGCAGGATAAACTGTTCGAGAGGGTCGAGACGGTTGTGATGACTTCGGCGACGCTCGCCTCTGCTGGCAACTTCAATTTCATACGCGAGCGCCTGGGGCTGGACGAAGAGACTGATGACCTGATTGCCCCTTCGAGTTTCGATTACGAGAGCCAGGCGATTCTTTATCTTCCAAAAAATATGCCGGACCCGCGCTCGCCACAGTTCGCGGACGCCGCGGCGGAAGAGGTCATCCGTCTCCTGAATGCGACGGAGGGTCGCGCCTTCGTGCTCTCGACGAGCAAGGCTGCGATGAATAGGCTTTATGAAAGTGTGGCCGCCAACGTTGATTTCCCATGCTTCCTGCAGGGGACAGCATCGAAGGCCGGTTTGTTGGAAAGGTTCCGCGGGACGCCGAACGCAGTGCTCTTCGCTACGTCCAGCTTCTGGCAGGGCGTTGACGTGCGCGGGAGTCAGCTCTCATGCGTCATCATAGACAAGCTGCCATTCGCGGTGCCTTCCGACCCGGTGGTCGCCGCGCGCCAGCGATACATAGACGACCAGGGCGGGACCAGCTTTTACGAATACAGCGTGCCCCAGGCGATTATCAGTTTGAAGCAGGGGCTGGGACGCCTGATCCGCAGCACTACGGACCGGGGCGTGCTGGCCGTTTTAGACCCGCGCCTTCGAACGAAGGCTTACGGGCGAATGTTTCTGCAAAGTCTGCCACCCTGCCGCGTAACTTCCGACATCGAAGAGGTCGCTTTCGTCTTTGACGATGAGTTTCAGGTTTCAAGTTCCAAGTTTCAAGAGCGGATGACAACTTGATCGCTGTCACCTTGCGCCCCTTCGCGCTGGCCTTTAGACTTGAAACCTGAAACTTGAAACCTGAAACTTAAAGATATGTTTGAAGTGATGATCGAGCGCAACTTCTCAAGCGCGCACCAGCTGCGTGGCTACAAGGGGAAGTGCGAGAACCTGCACGGGCACAACTACAAAATAGAAATCTACGCGCGCGGGCGCGAGTTGAATAACATCGGCCTGCTGGTGGATTTCGTAGAGCTGAAAGACGCGGCCGATGAGGTCGTCCGCTATCTGGATCACCGCAACATCAACGAGTTGCCGCCGTTTGATGTGGAACTGAACCCATCGGCTGAGAACCTCGCGCGCTTCATCCTCGAACGCGTCGCCTCACACATCCGCGACGAGCGGGTCCAAATCTTCAAAGTCCGCTGTTTCGAGACGCCGACGAGCGTGGCGACTTATCAGGTGGATTAGAGAAGGCAAAAGGAAAAAGTAAAAAACGTGAGTTCGAAGTAAACAGGGACGAGGTAGGATCCATCAGCCCCCGAAGGGGGCGGAAGATTTTAGCCAGGGGCGTCCGTCCCCTGGAACATGTGCGTAGTATGTATTGAGCCCCGGAGGGGCGACAGTCTAAAGCCCAGGGCGTCAGCCCTGGGTCACAGCGCCGATTTGAAATGCAAGCCCGCGTGAGCGGGCGACAGCCCTTGAACTGCATGCGGGCATCCACGGGCTATCGCCCATTCGCATGGGCTTCGATATTTCTTCCTGCTGGTGACCCAGGGCTTGCGCCCTGGGCTAAATTCTGTCGCCCCTGACGGGGCTGGTGCATGCAGACAGCTCTTAGGCCGAACTCACGTTAAAAAGGCAAAAGGGAAGAAGAAGAGCCTCACGCGCTCCGTCTTTCCTTTTGCCTTTAAGAAGAGACAAGCTGCGCGACATCTATATTGTACTTCCTGATCTTGCTGTAGAGGCGCGGGCGATAGATGCCTAGAAGATTAGCCGCAGCCTGTTTGTTGCCGCCGGTCCTTTGCAAGGTCTTTTCGATGACGAGCTTCTCGATGTCTTCGAGCGTCATGTTGGGCGGCACCTCCCATTCCGTGCTGGAGCCGGTGCCTTCCGGCATTGAGCCGTTGTCGAATGGCAGGTCAACCGGCTCGATCTTGTTGCCTTTGGCGAGGAGCACCGCGCGCTCTATAACGTTCTGCAACTCGCGCACGTTGCCGGGCCAGGTGTGCGAGAAGAGTCTTTGATAGGCGGCCTGTGAGACGCCCGTAATCGGGCGGTCATACTTCTGCGAGTACATTTTCAAAAAATGTTCCGTCAGAAGCTGCGTGTCCTCAGCGCGCTCGCGAAGGGGCGGAACGTGAATCGTAATGGTCGAGATGCGGTAGAAGAGGTCGTCGCGCAGGAGCCCATCGCGGATGGCGTCGGCGGGCAGGCGGTTCGTCGAGCAGATGAGGCGAAAATCAACCGCATAGGTTTTCTCCGAGCCTATCTTGCGATAGCTACGCTCTTGCAGGACGCGCAGGAGCTTCGGTTGAAGCTCAACCGGCATCTCGGCAATTTCGTCCAGCATCAGTGAGCCGCCCGCGGCGTGCTGCACCAGGCCCTCTTTGTCCGCGTGCGCGCCCGTGAAAGCGCCCTTCGTGTGGCCGAAGAGTTCGGATTCGATCAGCTCTTTGGGAAGCGCGGCGCAGTTTACTTTGATGAAGTGTTTTTTCGAGCGGAGAGAGTTGTAGTGGATGGCATTGGCGATCAGTTCTTTGCCGGTGCCGGATTCTCCGACGATGAGAACGTTTGCATCCGATTTGGCGACCGACTCGATGGTTTCGTAGATGGTCTGCATCTGCTTCGAAGCGCCGATGATGTTGAAGTACTCGGCGCGCGTCGAGAGACGGTCGCGCATCATCTTCGTCTCCGCGCGCAGCTCAAGACTTTCAAGGGCGCGGTCAACGAGCGGCTGCATCTGCTCAAAATCGAAAGGCTTCTCGACGAAGTAGAAAGCTCCAGCTTTGGTCGCCTCGACAGCGCGGGCAACTGTGCCGAAGCCTGTGACGACGATGACTTCCGTTTCGGGGCGGACGTCTTTCATATGGCGCATGACTTCAAGGCCGTCCATGTCCGGCAGTTGCAGATCACAGATGGCAAGGTGATGTGCCCCGCGATCAAAAAGCTCGATTGCCTCCGCCCCGGTCGCCGCAGTGTCAACAGTGTATCCCTCTTCAACAAGATTCTGCTTGAGGGAATCCGCCATCATCGGTTCGTCGTCAACTACCAGAATGCGTGCCTCTGTTCGTTCCACCTTTTCTCGCTCCTATTCCTTGAATCGTTTGTTCGTGAATCGTGAATCGTAAATCGTGAATAGATGAAATCAATCTTTTACTATTCACGATTTACGATTCACGATTCACGAGCTTGAAGTGGCAGGCTGACGCGCAGGACGTTCGCCTCGTGCGCGACTTCTCCGCCGTGTGTTTGGATGATCTTGGCGGCGAGCGACATTCGTAAACCCTCGCTGCCCGCGAAGGAACTGAAAGGATCGCAGCCGTTAGACGGTCTCACGCCGCGCCATTCGATTACCGCTCGCTCCCCACCTGCCTCTGGCCGCAGATGAATCCGCAGTCTTCCAGAATCCTCCTGCGTGGCGGCTCCGCGCGCGAATGACGTGATGATGATAAAAGCTTCGGAAATCGCCGCCGCGTCCAGCTCGCCCGCCAGCGCGTCCGTTTCCGTCACAATCTCGGACGCTTCGACGCCTTCGATGCGGGCCAGGATTTTGAGGAGGTCTGTTTGTGGCTGGCGACGAAGCTCAACCGGTCGCCCGTAGCGCACCAGCGTCGTCATGTCCGACGCAGCCCGTTCGAGCCCGGCGATCAATTTCGCTACCGTCTCCTGCTCGTCCGCCGGCCGTTCGCTCTTCTCCATACGCTTTCGTAAGAATGTGGCATAGAGTTTGAGACCGTTTAGCTGGTTTTTTAGGTCGTGGACGATTTGGATGGAAGCGCGCCCGATCTCTTCGAGCGTCTTTGTGTCCTTTAACTCCGATTTTATCGGCTTCATATTGCTCTGCAAGCCTTGCCGCTCGGTAGAAGCGGCGACCACGCCCGGGGGCCCGTAGGCCAGGCCGCGTGTACGAATTAAACCCAAAAGGCTTTATCTGTTGTGTTGCGTTTCGATGCGGCATCTTAGCAAAAAAAATTGGCGTATGCTAGTCATGCATCCGTGGCAAGGTGCAAAGACAATATAAATTGGCTATTCTTTTCGAAAAATGGAGAGGGATGGGGATGAGTCGAACGGGCGATAGCCCTCCGCTAACCATCATGGTTGTGGAGGATTTTGAGGATAATCGTTTTATGATGAGACGATTATTAGAGATGAGCGGCTATCAGGTCCTGGAAGCCATCAATGGCGAGGAGGCCGTCCGTCTGGCTCAAAGGGAGCGGCCTCACCTGATTCTGATGGATTTGAGCCTGCCGCAGCTGGACGGCCTGGCCGCGACGCGACGCATACGCCAGCACCCGGAACTGCGCGCCGTCCCCATTGTGGCCGTTTCCGCCCACGATACCGCCGATTTTCATGCAGACGCCCTCGCCGCCGGCTGCAACGATTACGTCACCAAGCCCATTGATTTCGACCAGTTGGAGGAGCTTTTAAACCGATTATTGCCAAAGAACAGTGGTCAGTAGTCAGTGGTCAGTGGTCAGTTAAAAATAGAACGGATACTGCTTTTAACTGACCTTCTGACCCCTGACCCCTGACCCCTGACCCCTGTCTGATGCCTCAACAATTCACCAATCTGGTACGCAAGCACGAGGGGGCGATAGTGCGCGCCTGGGTGGATGAGATGTTTGCGGACCGGCGCACGGTATTGACCTCGATGCTCTCCTACGAGCAGCTCGTTGACCATCTGCCGGAGATGCTCGAAGAAATCTCACAGCTACTTGACCGCGCCGCCCCGGACAATGAGATTACTGAAGCTTCCAGACGTCTGCGTTCATACCCACAGGTGCGCTTCCATCAGGGGGCGCTGATTGATGAAGTGGCACGCGAGTTGATGAATTTTCGAAAGGTTATTACAGATTTTTTGTGGCGCGAAGGTATCAGCGCTACGCAAGGGGATCTTTGGGAATTGCGCGACGCGCTGCGAATCGCTGACAGCTTCGTGGACGAAATGATTATTCAGACAGTACTGATTTATGCCACAAGCCTGCGCCCGCCTGTCGAGACGCGCTCTTCCGTCTGGCCGCCGCCCCGGCGACGCCGGACCGATTTCCCAAAGCCTTGAAGGACCATGGCGAGGCTTACAGGAACATTGCCCCTTCTAAAGAGCGTGCGTGCCAAACTTCTCCTGGTGCTCGCGGTTCTTTCTCTGCCTCTGCTCGTTGTCAGCCTCCTGCAGCTCAGCCATTACCGGAGAGACCTGGACGAGCAAGCGGCCACGCTCGCGCGGATTGAGACCACCGCTGCGGCCGGAGCGCTCCACTCCTGGCTCGAAAATCACCCTTCTTACGCCGCGCACGCGGGCGCGATTCCACCGGAAGAGGCCAGAGACCTTTACGCGCGCCTCAAGAGAGACATCGCGAACGACGAAGAAACAGTCATCGTCGTCTTCGATTCTCAAGGGCATGTGGTCGGGAATCCAGCGTCCGGCAACCTCGCCCCGCTCTCCTTAAACCCCACGATGAATGCTCAGCGCGCAGAGTGGAGCGATAGTGTGCCGCGGATGACGGGGGTGAAACGTGTCGAGCCTTTCGGGTGGGTGGTCGCCGTCGGCCTTCCCATGGCGGAGAACACGAGCGCGGGGCGGTCCACCATTTTTCTGGCGGCGACGTGGGCTCTTGTTTTGCTGGCCTCGATCCTCCTGGGTGTTTGGGCGGTCGGGCGATTCACAAAGCCTCTGAGAAAACTTGCGTCCACGGCCGCGACCATCGGTGAGGGCAATCTGGGCGAGCGTGCTGTTGTCGAAACGGACGACGAAGTCGGGGCTCTCGCGCAGAATTTCAACGTGATGACCTCGCACCTCCAGACCAAGTTTGACGAGCTGCAGACGCAGGGAGCTTTCATCGAAGAGGTCCTGGACGGACTTCCGCTGGGCCTGGCGGTCCTGGACGAGCGCCTCATCGTCAGGAAGTCCAACTCGACTTTCGCGCAATTCGTCAACCGCGATTCGGACCGCCTGACAGGGCGCGGCCTCTACGAAGCCGCCGCGGGTCTGGCCGTCTTAAGCGACATCATCGAAGACGTGCGCCGGACACGCAAGCCTTTCGTCACCTACGGTCTTCCGTTAAATCTCGTCGCGCGTAACCGTGAGGAAGCGGGCGAATCTGATGCGGGCGCTTTCTGGGACGTGATTATCTGGCCGACGAGCGCGCGGAGCGCCGAACGTGGCGACCTGATTCTGATCCTGTCGGAAGTCTCAAAACGCGTCCGCGCCGAAAAGCTCGCCACGGCGGCTTTCGCTTCCGAGCGGACCCGCGCAGCGGAGCTTGAGAGCGTCATCAACCAGATGAATGAAGGCGTCGTCATCATTGACCAGAGGGGGCGATACCGCGTCAACCCTGCGGGCGCGCAGATCATCGGGCGCAAGCCAAGCGAGCTGCGCGACGGGGCGCCCGCCTTAATCGCCGACATGTCTTTCAGAGACCTGCAGGGGCGCGAGCTCGATGCTGGAGAGCACCCGCTCTGGCGGGCTCTGGAGTTGCGCGAGTTCATTTCCGGTGAACAGCTTGAGATAGTCAGGGCAGATGGCGAGCGGCGGGTTGTCGCCATCTCCGTCACGCCTCTTACGGGTGAAGACGGGGGGCCGCTCGGGGCCGTCGCGGTCTTTCGTGACATCACGGAAGAGGTCAAACAGCACGGCGAGCTTGTTGCCGCTTACGACCGTCTGCGCGAGCACGACCGTCTGAAGTCTGCATTCGTCTCAAACATCTCGCACGAGTTGCGTACTCCGCTGAATGTCATCATCGGCCTCTGCCAACTGCTCATGCGCGACCGCAAGTTGCCGCTCGCGCCTTTGCAGGAAGAGGCTGTGACGCGTATGGAACGCAATGCGCGCTCGCTGCTCGAACTCGTCAACGACCTTCTGGATTATTCACGCCTTGAGGCGGGGCGCTCGGCCCTTCATCTGGAGCAAACGGACCTCGGTGAGATCATCGGTAGCATCGTCAAAGATTTTCAGGCGGAGGTGAAGGATAAAGCGATTGATCTACGCTCGGAGATTTCGCCTGAAATCGGCCAAATTCTGACAGACAAACATAAACTCCAGCAGGTGCTCTCGAATCTGATCGGCAATGCCATCAAATTCACCTCGGCGGGCAACGTTACGATCCGTGCAGAACCCGTCGGCGAAGACCGCTGGGCACTCGAAGTGCGCGACACGGGGATAGGAATTTCCGGCGATGCCTTGAGCTACATCTTCGACGAGTTTCGTCAGGTTGATGACCGTCTGGCGCGCTCTTACGGCGGCACAGGGCTGGGGCTCGCGATCACGCGCAAGATTGTCGAGCTGCTCGAAGGGGAGATCAGTGTGGAGAGCGCGCCGCAAGCAGGCAGCCGCTTCCGCATCATCTGGCCGCGAATCATCAGGCAGCGCACAGGCACAGGCTCGCTCGTCGGGAAGATGGTTCCGCAGCCGGGCGAAAGCCTTGGATTGCGTCGCCCGAAGAGATTGATGAATGGATAGCGGGCCTGAAGCGAACTCTTCCGGAACATTTTTTGTGAGCCTATTGTCTAAGGTTTTGAGAAGCCGGCGGGTGGGTGTATCTTTAGTTCCGGCGCATCCGTATCCGCAGCTCACAAAGAGAAGGGCATGAGCGATGTCAATCACAGGTGAAAATATCAATCGGCCGAATGAAGCCGATAAGACTCGGCGCACGATTTTCATCGTTGCCGGAGCAATAGCTCTACTCCTGATAGGGTTTTTAGTCTTTTATCTGACGAGGCGATCTGAGCCACAGCCGGGCGCGGCTGTGCCGGAAAAGAAACTGGAGTTGAGCGAACAAGACCAGAAGCTCAATGTGGGCTTTCGCGCTGGCTCGCCCGAGTTTGAAAAGTATCGTGAGCAGATCACTGTCACTGAGCCGGACGCGATATACGCCACCAATGCCGTCGGCACCATGGAGGTCACGATGGCGACAACCCTCTTTAACTCGACGGGGCGCACGATAACCGGGCTGGAGATGAAAGGCAGTATCGTTGACTATCAGAACAACCTGATTAAAGAGCTGACAACGGTCGTCATTCCGGGAGGGGAAATAGCCGAGCTGGGAAATAGCAAGACGGTCAGAGTACCTATAAAAATCGGCGGGATCACCAGGCAGGAAGATAAGAACAATATTGATGCCGGTCTGGCAAAAATAAAGATGGAGATTACAGCTATTAAATTTAAGTGAATTCTGAAAGCCTTTGCGCCGCGATTGGCGAAATCAAATCTCACCAGCGCAGATCGTAGCGCACGCGCCCTGCGCGCCAGCCGGAGCCTTCGCCAAGCAGTGGAATTGAACCGTCAAGTGCTAGAAGGGAATCGGCCGGACGCCGAACACGATAGGTATGCCCGCCCGGAGAGCCGACCGACAGTGTCACCATTTCGGCAGAGACGGCCGCAACGGTCGCGTCGCGCCAGTCCTTCCGGCAACGCAGGACCAGGCGGGCCCCGACAGGCAGGTCCGAGAGCGTCAGGACCTCAACGGTTTGACTGAAATCAACGAGGCCGCAAGGCGAGCTCGAAAGAGCCTCTTCGCTTTGCGGCCTCTGAACATTAGCGCTCAATGTTTTTCGTCAGACCCCCAGCGGCTCTTCAAAAGGTAAATCCTGCTGGTTCTCTTTCCGCTTGCAGTTGTTACTGTAAGCCCGCAGGGCCACCGATAGAATCAGAACTGACAGACCGATCCACGCGATTACCCAGAACATCTGCGGGATGTAGGTGGCGTCCGACATGTTCTTGGCGTCCGTATGAATGTTATGCGCAAGCGGCGTCGAAAGGAAGAAGACGGTTTTCAGGTCGAGCAGGGCGTTCAGAATGCATTGGACCGCCAGGAAGCTGACGAAGAAGGTCGCCACACGCGCGCTGGCGTACCTGGCAACGGCAACAAGTGCGAGCGAGATGGCCGCGCCCGCAATCACTGTGAAAGGAACCTTCGATAGCTCGGAACCATTCCAGGTGGGTTTCAACAGTCCGAAGACGACCGTCAGGATGAAGATAAAGGCGGCGGAGCCCATCAGCACCCATCGCGCCGCGACCGCGCGGCGAATCAGTATCAGAAGGAGGGCGCCAAAGGCCGCCGCACCGACATAGCCTGCGCTCGAAAACAGGAGCAGCGAAACCCAGGAGCTGGGGCTCGCATACACCAGGCCGCTCCCGTCCATTGAGACGCTCAGGCTCTGGACATGGCTGAAGGTCAGGAGGGCCGCAAGAACATGGCCTCCTTCGTGAATGAATGTGACAAAAAGGCGAAACGGATAGGTGAGAACCTCAGCAAAGGGAATGAACCAGAGCGCAATAGTGAGCGCGGCTGCAATGAGCAGCGTGCGAACCTGGGGGCGCGCGTCTGCGGCAACATTAGTTAATCTCATCTTGAAATCTCCACTACCAAAAACTTCTACCAGACATTGTAAAGGCAAAAGGCTAAAGGTAAAAGGTAAAAATATAAACGCGCGGGACCGCGCGCCTGTTCCTTACTTTTTCCCGGCGGCCTCTCTCTCCTGCCTCTGATAATCGCCGGATTTGCCCCCGGTCTTTCGCTCCAGCCGAACGTCCGTAATCGTCATCCCCTTATCGAGGGCTTTGCACATGTCATAGACGGTCAAAGCGGCGACGGTTGCGGCCATTAGGGCCTCCATCTCGACGCCCGTTTGAGCGGCGGTCGCGGCTTCGGCACGAATGCTGACGCCCCCGTCCTCAATCTCTGCGCGGACATCCACATGGGTCAGCGCCAGCGTGTGGCAGAGCGGAATCAGGTCGGCTGTGCGCTTGGCCGCCATAATCCCGGCCAGCCGCGCCGTCTCCAGGGGGTCGCCTTTCGGAGTTCGATGCTCGCGGACAGCCGCCAAAGTCTCCTCAGACATCAGCACGCGCGCCGTAGCCTCGGCGCGTCTGTCCGTGATGGCCTTCGCCGTCGTATCCACCATCTTCACGCGACCCTGTTCGTCCATGTGGGAAAGGCGTTTCATGCTGACAAAGTAAACATGAAAAGCGTGGAAAAGTGAAGAGTCAGGGGCAGGCGTTCGAGGCGCGCCTCAGGCGGCAGGCCGCCCCATCAGTCTTTGCAGAAAGGGAATCTTCCGGAGGCGGCTCGCCAGGAAACTGCCAATGTAGTAGAGCGCTGTGGCGGCGAAGATAAAAAGAAAGTAATGAATCGCCAGGACGTAACGATATTCCGTATGCAGGGCCGACTGGATGCAGAGGAAATAGGCGGGGACGACGAGCAGCACAATGATTGTGCGACGTTGCCCTGCGAAGATCAGCAGGATGAGGCCCATGATCGTCAGTGGCAGCATCAGAGCGGTCACAAAAAGCTTCTGGAGAAGGCGCAGGGAAAAGCGCGGGATTCGGGTCCAGTTGTAGGAGGATGGACCGAGAGCGTACAACTGCGGCTGACCCACCTGTGCGACGGCGCGGGTAGCTTGCGACCCTCCGTTGGCGAAACGGATTTGCACACGGTCCGCGTTGGCGCTGACGAAGGGAATCTCTATGAGGCGCAGCTCCTGCTCCGATGTTGCCTTCCAATCCTCCGGCTCAATGATTGCCGAAGCGAGTTGGGCGTCGCCTCCAGCGCCTGTAATCTGGACGATCATGCGTCCCTGCTCGATTCTGACGGGTATTCTCAGGAGGTAGTCTGTCTGACTCTCGATTGCAATGGGCGCTGAGAGAAATTGCGTATCATACTTTGACTCGTCGCCCCTGATGCGCAGCATTTGCTCTGCCTGGGAGAAAGTGACTTCGGCCTGCTTCGAGGTGACCTGACCGCGCGCGAGTAACTCCTCCGGGGAGAGAGTCCAGGCGGGCGAAGCGTTAACGGTCAGTGAATGCGTCACAGGCGGGTCCACGGAGATCAGGCGGACGCGCTCAAGCCTGAGCATGGAAGCGCCGCGCCGGACCATCACAGTGAAGAACCAGAGAGGGTGTGAGCGGATCACCGAAAGGCCGCGCGCGATGCGTTCACGGTCGCGCCTGACCCCGTCCGGCTTAAACAGCGTGCCGTAGTAATCCGGGCGATTGTAAAGCTCCGCCTCCCATTTCATCAGCCCCATGTCTGTATTAGGGATTCCGAGGCTCCCGTCAGTGTCGTAGTCCGCGATGCCTTCCAGCAAGGTTTGCCCCGCGCCGAGAGAGACAGGGATGAAGTGATCGTAAACGATGAAATTCCTGATGGTCAGCGGCGCGACGACGAGCAGGGTGCCGCCCAATAGAGCTGCTGAGTATCGTAGCCGTCGGCCGCGCTCGAAGAGAAAAGGGAAGGCGACGAGCATGAAGGGGGCGAGCAGCATCGCATTTGAACGGAGCCAGCACGAAATGCCTATGAGCGCGCCGGAGGCCAGGAAGAGGATGAAGCGTGGGCGCTTGATCGCACGGACCAGCAGATAAACGGCGAGCAGGATTGGGAGGGCAGAGATGGAATCGGGCAGCAGGAGCGTCGAGTTGTAAGTGAATTGCGGCGCGAGGGCGACCAGCAGAGCGGCGATGATTGCGATGGGAAACCTGAGTAAAGAGAGGGCTATGAGAAAGACGATCAGTGCAGCGGCGGAGTCGGCCAGTATCTGTGTGATTTGGAGCGCGGCGTCCTCTTCTCCGAAGATGCCGGATGTTATGGCGAAGAGGATTGAATAGCCTGGCGGGTGTCCCAGATGGTTCGGGTCGCTGAGCGGCGAGTTTGCGCTGAAGAAGGAGCTGATGCCGCCCTGACGCAGAAGCCGCCCGGTATGTTTATAACCATCTGTGACGGCGGTCTGAACTTTCCTGGCCTCGAAGCGATTGTCCTGAAATGAGAGGAGGCGACAGCCGAAAGCGACGAAAAAGATTATCAGGCAGGCGAGGATGATGCGCTTGCGCTCTCGCTGTGAACCAGACGGGCTCTCGGTCTCGCTGACGGTCTCTCCCGCTTCAAGAGAGGGCTTTTCCGCTAATGGCGTTTTCTCTTCTTCCATCAGATTCAAAGCAGTGCGGCTTAACCCGGCAAACGGACGGCGCGGACCACTGTCCCCGCATCGAGTGCCCGCACTCCTTCCGGAACTATTATGAGCGAGGTGGCGCGCGCAAAGGCGACAAAATCGGATGAGCCTCCCCACTTCAGAGGCTCAGCCAGCAGCCTTCCCTCCGTGTCGGAATATAACTGCGCGGGAAGATAGCTCGCACGTTCAAGAGAGCCTTTAACGCCGCGCGCAAGGATGGCAGATTCTTCTTTCATCTCGGCCTGAAGTGAGCCCTGCATCGCTCGAAGAGCAGTTCGGGCGAAAAGGTTGAAGGTGACGGAGACTGAAACCGGATTGCCCGGAAGGCCGAAGACGAGCGCGTCGCCCAGGCGCGCAAAGACCGTGGGCTTTCCGGGCCGCAGGCTGACGCGCTCGAAGAATATCTCCGCGCCCAGTTCTCTGAGCGCCAGCTTGGTGAAATCGTAAACGCCCATCGAAACTCCACCTGAAAGGATCAGGCAATCCGAGCGCGTTGCGGCTTCCCGAATCAGTTGTTTCAAAGTCTCCGGATCATCCACGGCCAGAGGCTGGCGTTCAACCGTCGCGCCAGCGAGCTGTGCGTAAGCCGAGAGCGAATAGGTGTTGGAATCGCGAATCTGGTCTGGGCCGGGTTTTTCGTTCACGGCGACGAGTTCCGTCCCCGTAGCGAGCACTGCGGCGTGCGGGCGCGAATAGACTTTAACTTCCGCGTAGCCGAAGGAAGCGAGCACAGCCGTCATCGCTGCATTTATCTCTTCACCTGGTTGTAAAACCGACTCGGCAGCCTTGACCTCGCTCGCCCGCCGGACAATGTTTTGGCCGGGCCGTGTGGCTTCGGCAATCTCGACCACGCCGTCCGATTCCGTAGTGACCTCGACCTTTTGAACACTGTCAGAGCCAACAGGAACGGGCGCGCCCGTCATGATTCGCACGGCCTCGCCTGCCTTGAGTTCTTGATGCCAGCCGCGCCCAGCAGCGGCTTCGCCGACTACGCGCAGGCGTGCAGGAACGCTTCCCAGATCCGCGGAGCGCACGGCGAAGCCATCCATCTGCGCGCGGTCAAATGGTGGTAAATCGGAATCGGAGATGATCTCTTCAGCCAGCACGCGGCCTAAAGCTCTGGCGAGCGGGACTGTCTCGACAGAGAGCGTGCGCGTCTGCTCTTTAATAATGCGGATTGCTTCCGTTACGGGAATCATAATAAGTGAACCGGCAGTTGCTGAATTCTGTAGAGCTCCTTGTAAATCTCTCCGGCAGATTTATAACGGTAAATCTCCCTGCGCCTGAGCATGACGGAAACGACCTTTGCAAGTTCCCCATACTCTTTGCCGAAACGGATCAACGAATCTGCTATCTGTCTGGGGACTCCCTGTAAAATCTGCTGAAACGCCTGCTGTGGCGAGAGCCATTCCGCAATCGGCGATTTCCCGGTCATCAGCGTCAGCAGCACGATTCCGAGCTGGTAGAAGTCGCTTTGCTGTCTGGAAAAGCCGTGACGTAAAAGCTCCGGGGGCAAGTATGAATGATGACCGATCAAGGTCTTCGCCAACTCTTCCGAGGTGACAGTGTTTTTGGCGATTCCGAAATCCGAGAGCTTATAAATCCAGTTCGGGAAGACCAGAATGTTCTTCGGCGTCACGTCCCTGTGGATGACCGGAAGCGAGTGTATGTACTCAAGGGCCCGCAGCACATTGAGCCCAACGGAGCAGATGGCCCTCACGTCAAAGCGGTAATTCCTGACCAGCAGGTCCGCCAGCGAGCAGTTAGCCATTTCCATGACGAGGACCAGATGCCCCTGGGGAGTCTGGAAGTATTCCTCGACCTGAACGATGAAGGGATGTCTGAGGCATCTGAGCGACAGGTTGCACTCGTTAACCCAGGTCTCTAACCCGCCGGCGCGGCTGTGCGGGTTGTGCCTGATGAATTTAATCGCTAAGGGGCGATTACTCCGGTCAGCGGCGGAATAGACATCGCCGCCACCTCCGCTATTGATCTTATTCAGCAGGCGATACCAGCGGCCCCGCGGGCTGGTGAGAATATTATTCACGCCGGGGATTGTCTCAAAGTCCCAATCAAAACCAAAGGGGCTGCCTCTCCTAAAGAAATTGAAACGCGGCTTTCTGTTTTACTCAGTCCACTTTCAGGACAGTAGCTAAGAAGAAACCGGCAATGAGGTATAATCTTACGCCCATAACAGAACCGGCTAGAAGTTTGGCGTGTCACCCTGCTAACATGAGGAAAGTATGAGCGAAGATAGCAAAAAATCAGACCAAACATCTGAAGAAAAAAGTGAGGCTAGCAAGCCAGTAGAACTAGGAGCTGATGACCAATCATCTCTTCCACTTTACCTTAGAAATAAGTCCGAGGGAGATAGGGGCAACGCTCAGGATGAAAAGGATGAATCGGGTGAGTAGCTTTTATTGGTTATTTACAATCCATCCGCTTGCGTGTCTCTGTGCCGAGTGAATATTGTTTAGCGAGGGGAAAAGTATGTTCATTTATACAATACAAGCGATGTCAGGACAGAAGGCCAAGTTCGAGGGTGATACGTCAATCAAATATCGAGTTAAGAGAGTGGACGATTCCATACTAGTAGGGAAAAAAGGGCGCAGCCAGATTATTAGAGATAACCTTGAGTATGGTCAGGCTATGGAACTAATTAATGGATTCAATAGTATGGAAGGTAAATCGCAGGACATAAGAGAAGAAGTAGCCAGGCAGAAAAATGAGTTGTTGTAGTTATCCATCAAAGGATTATGGCACTAAAAACGAATCAAAGAGTTCCGGGCACTTCTTGGTGGATACTTTATTTCGGCTAGGGCTTTATGGAATATGTGTCCGAAAAACTTTCTCGATTAGATAACACAATCAGAATTAATAACACGCCCTCAACGAACCGGCCAGAAGTCTGGAGGTTTGAATGAGTGACACTTCTCAATAGAAGATTACTTGATTGCTCGCTTATTCCCGTCTCTATCAATCAGAATCATACTGCCGCCGGACTGATTTGCGCGAATTTGCACGGTCGCCTCCGTGCGGTCGTCCATGAGGCTCAAGCCTGAGCCACTTTCATCTGCGCCGAATTTGGAGCGGATTGTTCCTTTGGCATCGCGCAATCGAAAGACAACTTCGCCGGTTGACTCCACATTAAGTTGTGCCCGAACCTTGCCGCCTTCGTCCACCAATTCGATTGCCCGGGCGCGGACTAACGGCTCAACACTCTGTTGAGCAGTGGACGGAGTCTGGATTAACAGGAAGAAGAGTAGCAGTAGATTGAGAACGGAAAAGATGTTGGCGGCGCGTTGGGATTTCATAGTATTTCTCCTTTGCCACAATTTATTATTCTGACCTTAACTGTTAGACGCTGTAGCTACAGATTTGCTTCCATCTTCAAAGCTTGAAGCTATAATCTCAGATTCCGTAATTCCAAAATCTTCTTTGGTAGGCACGGAGGGATTCGAACCCCCAACCTCCACCTTGTAAGGGTGGCCGTCTATCAT
>Ga0268243_1000089_pt1 | contig 24501 bp, 21 predicted proteins | sample BulsoiMagMametaG_FD_200254 | JGI IMG/M metagenome (GOLD analysis project Ga0268243, IMG submission 200254) | Bulk soil microbial communities from Mexico - Magueyal (Ma) metaG (v2) (version 2) | ecosystem: Environmental > Terrestrial > Soil > Agricultural land | place: Mexico: Magueyal...
TTCGCATCTCTTCTTACGCGCGCAAGGGGCGCTCTTTCGAGTACAACTCGCACGAGCGTCTGAAAGAGGCGATTGAGAAGAAGATTTTCGCAGACCTCAAAGACGTGGTGAAGATCACCACGTCTGCGAAGACGCCCGATCCGGACCAACTGCGGCGCATTAACGAGGTCGTGGACCGCCTGGTCAAAGACGGCGGCTACTGCCCAGTCTGCGCCAACGAGCTTTTGACTTACGTCGGCACGCTGCTCTCGCGCTGACGCGGGCGACTGCCTTCCGAGGAGCGTTATAAATCCCGCGCCCGCGCTTTTCGTCCGAAAGGTGCGGGCGCGTTTTATCAGGAGAAGATGAAGAAACGACACTGGATCGCGAGCGCGGCGGGGCTGGCCGGCGGGGCGCTGGCCATGAAGCTGTTCATGCGCCCGCGTGACATCGAGTGGGCCGAGCACGCGCCCAGACTTCATCACGCGGAGCATTCTCGCTTCGCGGAGGTTGACGGCGTGCGGCTCCATTACCAGGAGGCGGGCGCGCCCGCCGCCCCGCCCCTGCTCCTGATACACGGTTTCTCGGCGTCGAATTTCGTCTGGAAAGATGTCTTCTTGCCGCTCGCGGATTCCGGCTTCCGCGTCATCGCGCCGGACCTCGTCGGCTTCGGCTTCTCCGGCAAACCGAGGCAGGGTGAATACACCATTGAGGCGCAGGCGCGGATGATGATGGGGCTCGTCGCTCACCTCGGGATCGAGAGCGCGACGCTCGTTGGGAGCTCTTACGGCGGCGCCGTCGCGGCCACCTGCGCGCTCGATTACCCGTTGAGCGTCGAACGCCTGGTCCTGGTTGATGCAGTCATCAACGACTACGCCAGGAGCAGGCCTCTGCTGCGTCTGGTGGCCTCGCCCCTGATAGGCGATCTGGTCTCTCCGTTGATGCTGGGCTCGCGCAGACTCGTCCGCCAACAGCTCAGGAAAGGCTACGCGCCTGAGAACAGGCACCTCTTTGACGACAAAAGGTTGATGGCACACCATCGCCCGCTGGTGGCATCGAGCACACAGCACGCGGCCCTTCTGACTCTGCGTCGCTGGCGCGCCGGGCGGGTCGAGCTGGACGCGCCGCTCATCAGACAACCGACCCTGCTCATCTGGGGCGAAGACGACCCCGAAATTCCGCTCGCGCACGGGCGCTCTCTCTTCGAGCTGATCCCTAACTCGCGGCTCGTAATCTTCCACCGCTGCGGCCACATGCCGATGGAAGAACGCCCGCGAGAATTTGTGGAAGTGCTGGCGCGCTTCTGCGGCGGCGAGAGTGAAGCGCAAGGCACGCGCCGCGCGAGCGCATAAACTTTGATCGTGAATCGCGAATCGTAAATGGAGAAAAACCGTTCGACGATTCACGATTTACGATTCACGATTTACGAGGAAGAGATGTCCATTCAACGCAACGACTGGTCATTGCAGCGCAAAGGCATCATTGACCAGGACCGTCATAAGGAACGCGTCAAGGAGGCGATCAAGAAGAACCTCGGCTCCATCGTCTCCAACGAGGCGATCATCCTGTCCGACGGCAAGCGCACTGTGAAAGTTCCGATCCGCGCGCTGGACGAATACAAGTTTCGTTTCGACTACCGCAAGCGCAAGCACGTCGGCCAGGGCGACGGCAAGACCCGCGTCGGGGACGTGATCGCGCGCGAGGGCCAGCCAGGGCAGGGGCAGGGCGGCGGCCAGGCGGGTCAGGACGGAGGCGGCGAATACTACGAGGCGGAAGTCAACATAGACGAGATCGCTGCCCTCATCTTCGAGGACTTGCAGCTTCCCTTCCTGGAAGAGAAGGCGAAGAAGGCGGTCCAATCCAAGACCACACGCTTTAACGAGATTCGCCGCACGGGCGTGATGGCGAACCTGGACAAGCGCCGGATGATCCTTGAGAACATCAAACGCAACGCGCGCGAAGAGGGCAAGGCCCGTTTCGGCGATGTCAAAAAAGAGGATTTGAGGTTTAAGACCTGGGAAGAGAGCCTGCGTTATGAATCGAACGCCGTCGTCTTCGGCCTGATGGACGTCTCGGGCTCGATGGGCGAGTTCAAGAAATACATCGCGCGCTCCTTCTACTTCTGGATGGTCCGCTTTCTACGCACCAAGTATGACAACGTCGAGATAGTTTTCATCTCGCACCATACGGAGGCCAGAGAGGTCACGGAAGAGCAGTTCTTCACGCAGGGCGAGTCCGGAGGCACGGTCGTCTCCTCCGCCTACCAACTGGCGCTCGACATCATCAAGGCGCGCTACCGCCCGCAGGACTGGAACATCTATCCGTTTCATTTCTCCGACGGCGATAACTATTACTCGGACAACGAGGAGGCCGTCCGCCTGGCGGACGAGTTGATTAAGACCTGTAACCTTTTCGGCTACGGTGAAATCGGCGAAGAGGGCTCCTCCAGTTACCGCCGCTCGTCTGGTGCGCTGCTCTCCATCTTCAACGACCGGCTCAAAAACAAAGAGCGTTTCGTCGGCGTCCGCATTGACGACAAGGAAGATGTTTACCCCGCGCTCAAGCAATTCTTTGGACGGCGCGGCGTCGAGGCATGAAGAATGAGGAGCTAGAATGCACGACCGCGAAATTAAAGACCTCGAAAAATCCCTCGAACAGATATGGGAAGTCGCGCGTGGGTTTGGCCTCGACCCGTTTCCGACGCGGTTCGAGATCGTGCCCGCGACCGTGATGTACGAGATCGGCTCTTACGCGCTGCCGGGCCGCTACTCTCACTGGACCTTCGGCAAGGCTTATCACCGGATGAAGACGATGTACGACTTCGGCCTCTCGAAGATTTACGAGGTCGTCATCAACACGAACCCTTCCTACGGCTTCCTGCTGGAAACCAACAGTCCCATCCAGAACAAGATGGTGATGGCGCACGTGCTCGGCCACGTAGATTTTTTCAAGAACAACGTCTATTTCTCGAAGACGAACCGGCGGATGGTCGAATCCGTCTCGACCCACGCGAACCGGATGATGGGGTACGAGTTCAAGTACGGTCGCAAGGCGGTCGAGAAGTTTCTGGACGCCGTGCTCGCCGTCGAAGAGCACATTGACCCCAACTTCTTCATCAAGCGCGAGCGCGCGGGCGGCGTGGATGACACGCGCCCGCAGCCCAAAGCGGAAGGCCGCTACGACGATCTCTGGCGATTGGGTGAGAAGAGAGAGCCGGAGTCGGTGGAAGAAGAGAAACCTGCTGGTGATCATCTTCCAGAAAAAGATGTGGTTCATTACATCATGCGCAACTCGCCGCATCTCCAACTCTGGCAGCGCGACGTGATGGCGATGGTTCACGAGGAGATGGAATACTTCGTCCCGCAAATGCAGACGAAGACGATGAACGAAGGCTGGGCGTGCGCAACGGGAGACTCTTTGCTCATAACAGAGAAAGGCTTTTTGCGGTTCGATGAGTTGTATGCGAAGGGTGAGAAAATCTTAGTCGCTGGAAGCGGCTTTGGCGAAATTTATCCGATCACGGACTTTCACAAAGAGGAGCGCGTGCCCACCATCCGCGTCAGAACGCGGCGCGGACTGACGATTGAAGGCGCACTAAAGCATCGCGTCCAACTTGCCGACGGCGCGTGGTCGCATCTTCAGGACTTGAAACCCGGCGCCCGTATAGCGATCGAGTGCGGGACGAACATTTGGCCGAAAGAGAAATTCCGCTTTGACTTTGTTCCAACAAAACCAACCGCTACACTCGAAACAGTTTCATCTCTGGCTGGTGTCTCATGGAGTACGGTGCTGCGACACTTGAAAGGTAGGAGAACAGAGCGGGCTCTGGAAATCAACGCGGCTCTCGCTAAAGCCTCTTATCAAAAAGGTATGGCCGGAAAAATCCTTCCGACAAGATCGGAACTATCCTTGCCAGACACACTGAATGAGGAGGTCGCCTGGTTTCTCGGTTACTTCATCGGCGACGGCAACCGAACGAAATCAGGCATCTGCCTCACGTGCGGGGATGAAGACTTAGCGGTGAAGTTGTCGGATATTATTCAAGCGACATTAGGGTTGCATGTAAAGCGATTCTGGTCGTCGACTGAAGTTGGGGGACGCTGGCGTGTAGTCGCCCATTCGCGCGAGTTGCTGAAGTGGCTCGAATCTCTTGGAATCAATCTTAGCGACAAAGCGCGACAGAAAAAGATTCCTACGCCTATCCTACGTTCACCGAAAACTGTGGTCTCAGCTTTCCTACGTGGTTATTTTGATGCGGACGGTTACGCTGGGACTGAAGGAGTGCGCCTGTCGTCGTCAAGCGATGAGTTGATTCGAACGGTTCAAATAATTCTACTCAACTATGGCATTCTCTCAAGACAGAGGCAACATCTCTATAACATCAAGCAACTCGAAATCACGGGCGTGTCAGCCGCAATCTTCCTGTATGAGATTGGATTTAACCTCGAACGCAAGCAGGAAGCTCTCCGCAAATATGTCGAAGGGCATCGCTGGTTTAGGAAAGAAGACTTCGGAGACGAGATTGTTTCTATAGAGAGAGGCTGCGCTGATGTCTATGACATCACAGTTGACGAAAAACATGCCTATGTAGCGAACGGCCTCGTCCATCACAACTCATTCTGGCATTCGCGTATCATGCGCGAGTTGGACCTGACGGACAGCGAGCACATGGAGTTTGCCGAGCTTCATTCGGGTGTGGTCTCGCCGCACAAGGGGCAGTTGAATCCGTACTATCTCGGCTACAAAATCTTCGAGGACATCGAACGGCGATGGAATAACCCGACCGCCGAAGAGCAGGAAAAGCTCGGGATCCGCCCCGGGTCTGGGAGGGAGAAGATTTTCGAGGTCCGCGAGATGGAGAATGACGTCTCGTTCCTGCGCAATTACCTGACCGAAGAGTTATGCGAGGAGTTGGACCTTTTCGTTTACGAGTTAGTCGAAGACGAGGAGTGGACGATTACGGAGAAGCGCTGGCAGCGCGTGCGCGACCAACTGGTGGCGAACATGACCAATTTTGGCTTCCCCTACATAGAGGTCGCCGACGGCGACTATAACAACAACCGTGAACTCTACCTGAGACACGCCTTCGAGGGCGCGGAGTTGGACGGGCGCTACGCGCGCAAAGCTCTCGAACACGTTCATCTGCTCTGGGGCCGCCCCGTGCATCTCGAAACAATAGTTGACGACGAACGCGTGGTGATGCACTACGACGGGCAGGAGCATGATGAAGATTGACCAGGCATTCCTCGTAGAGACCTTCACTCTGTTGCGATCACTTCACGTTCTTCTCCCGACCGGGAGGAAATGCTTTAATCTCTGACACTGGTTCGTGATACTCAAGCCTGAGTTCTCCTGTATCCTTTGCATCAAAGCTATAGGCTTATCATCAATAATTTCAAAAGGGGAGAAAAGAGCATGGCACAGGCATCAGCCGCACTGAATCACGGGACGACAGGCTTGGGTACTCAATCAGCCGCGAGCGGAGAGAAGGACGTGGCCGAGTCCGTATTGCGCACCATTGACCGGTCAACCAAGAAGGCGACGGGTCTCAGTCTTTTTCATATTTTGACGCTCGGTTCAATCGGAGCATCAATCGCACTATTTCTGTCGGGCAAAAAGCAGGCGGGCATCTTCGTCGGGCTCTGGCCGCCGACCTTTCAGGCACTCAAATCCGTAGCCGACACCAACAAAGAGGACCAGAAGTAAGACGGGCAACTCACCCGTAAAGCAGCAAGGGCCGCGCTTGGAAATCAAGCGCGGCCCTTGCTGCTTTATCTTTATGCCTATTCCATCTTCAGCGCTTTGCCGACGGACGGGTCGCGCCGGACGCGCCAGATTTTCGAGTCGAGGTAATAGTGTATGAAGGCGTAGCCCCAGAAGAAGGCCGCTAGAAGTTGCGCCGGCAAAGACAGGCTGGTCGGGTCCGAGGAACGCCCGACGAGCGTGCGCGGCAGTTGATACCAGAGGCCGAAGAGCACGCCGAAGGCTATGTAGTAGAGAAGTCTCCGGCTGATTAATTCAGCCGCGCCGTACCGCTCTTTGCCGTCATCAGCGCTCGTATATTTCTTGTTATGAAACCAGACGAGGCGGTGGTATTGCAGGTTGTGATAGATCGTCAGGATGGCGACGATGGCGATTGTTTTGTGCGGCATCGGCGTCAGCAAAACCACCCAGTGCATCGGAATCGCCGCCGCGAGCAGCAGATACTTCGGAACGTTTAAGGGCAACCCCTGAACGGCGCGCTGAACCTGGCGCGCCAGCCAGCCGACTCCGAAGGCAATAGTCGCTACAAGCAAAGAGATTTCGAGAAGATTGATGCTGGATTGAAGCGGCGCTGGGACCCTGTTCATCGCCTCTGGGTCGCGCGCGACGAAGGCGACGAACGGGTAAGTGAACGCCTGGAGCAAAAAGGCTCGGTCCAGAAAGTTGTCTGCGCGCGCAAGATCGTTGTTCTTCTTCTTGTAGAGCACCATGAAACCGTAGTGCTGCTTGACCAGATGGTAATAGGCCCAGAGCGCCGCCAGAAAGAAGAAGACCAGGCCGAGGCCAGAGAGCACCATCAATGGGCCGACTAAGAAGAAGAGGAGCGACCCCCACAACAGCCGTTTGCGCGCCCTCCTTTCCGCGCGGTCGAAATAGGTGCGCGAGTAGGTGGCAAAGACGTGCGGCGCATCTATCAGGATGGCCCACGCAGCGACCATCGGGACGAGCGGCAAGATACCTGCGACGTAGAGCGCAAAAAGCGCGTAGCTTGAGACGACGGAGCCGATGAACCAGACGAGGTCTTCGTGGGCGCTGATGATCCAGCGCAGACTGATCGCGCTCGTTCGGGCATCGCCCGTCATAGCTTGTGCTGTAGTTGCGGACATCTAAATTCCTGCGACCGAAGTTGAGCCGCGTGCGGCCGATGGACACGCCTCGGCCGCCAGCCTCATAATCAAGCACCCAAAGCGTGCGGCGGTGATTTTAGCATTAACGGGAGTCGCACGGGAAAGCGCAGAAGGGACGAATAAGGATGAGTGACACGGAGCTTCATGAACTGCTCGCGACACTTTTTCAGGCGCACCCGTGGCACGGCGTGACGCCCGGCCCGGACGCGCCGGGGGTCGTCAACGCGTACATCGAAATCGTGCCGACAGATGCCGTGAAGTATGAGCTCGACAAGCCCTCGGGCCATCTGCGCGTTGATCGTCCGCAGCGTTTCTCCAGTCTCTGCCCGACGCTCTACGGCTTCATCCCGCAAACTTTTTGCGGCGACCTGGTGGGTCAGCTCTGCTCCGAGCGCGTCAATGTTCCCGGCATCAAAGGCGACGGCGACCCGATGGACATCTGCGTGCTGACGGAAAAGAGCTTCGCGCACGGCGACCTCTTCGTCCGCGCCGTCCCCATCGGCGGGCTCAGGATGATTGACGGCACGGAAGCCGACGACAAGATTATCGCCGTGCTCGAAAAGGACGTCGCTTACGGCCATATCAAGGAGATTGCGGAGTGCCCGCCGGGACTGGTGGACCGCCTAAAGCACTACTTCCTGAGCTACAAACAGCTTCCCAACGAAGCGCCGCGCCGCGTCGAGATTGCGGACGTCTACGACCGCGTGGAAGCCATAGAGGTTATCGAGCGTAGTTTTCAGGATTATCGCGCGAGCTACGGCGCACCTGAAACGCGTGTCAGCGAGTTAAGGAGACTGCTGAAGTAGTAATTGGTGTTGAGTTCCAGGGGACCGACGCCCCTGGCTAAATTCTGCCGCCCCTACGGGGCTTTGATAGGCGCCCTTAATTTGAAATCTGCCTTAGCCGCTCAAGCCTTATCAACCGCCTCTTCAACACCGCAGCGAGGACAGAAGAGAGCGCGGCGCGCAGGGCTAGTCCAGCGTGCGAGGGCCGTAGTTGACAGCTCCGGCTCTTTCTCTTCCGCTTCGCCCTCCCTGAAAAAACGAGCGCGCGTCCCTTCCTCTTGGACGCGCGCTCCCATTTCGCCGCCGCAGTGCTTACACACCCAGCCCAGGCCCGTGTTGATGAAGTGGTCTATCTCTAACATGGGGGTCGGGGTTCGGGGCCAGGGGTCGGTAAAAGTCTTTCACTGGCCCCTGGCCCCCGACCCCTGGCCCCTAAAATTACTATCTGATGCCGGAGCGGCGCGGCTCTGTCGCGGCCATCAACCGCACGGAGACCGTCACGCGCCCGCTCTCGCGCGCGACCTCGACCTTGACCGTGTCCCCAACCTGATGTTTATCAAGGATGCGGTAGAGGTCGTCGCTCGTGCTGACCTTCTCGCCATCAATGGCGACGATGATGTCCCCCAGAATGATCTCGCCGTCTTCCATCTGCCTGAGCGGCTGCAGCCCCGCGGCGGCCGCGCCGCCGTTCGGGTCCATGCTGTAGATCATCACGCCTTCGGAGACGGGCAGGCGGACCTGAGTCCGGTCAATCCCTTTGATGTTATAAGGGACGATGCCGAGTTTCGGACGGCGGACCACGCCGTACTGTAGGAGCTGCGGAACGATCCGCTTGGCGATGTTGACCGGGATGGCAAAGCCCACGCCGGCCGAGGCGCCAGACGGCGAGAGGATTTGCGAGTTGATGCCGATCATCTGCCCGTGCGAATTCAGGAGCGGCCCGCCCGAATTGCCCGGATTGATCGAAGCATCCGTCTGAATCGCGCCCTCTATGGGGCGGCCGTTGCGCGCGCGGATCGGACGCTGGAGGCCGCTGATGACGCCGGTCGTCAACGTGCGGTCCATGCCGAACGGGTTGCCGATGGCGAGCACCTTCTGCCCGACCACGAGCTTGTCCGAATCGCCGAGCGGAACGATAGTCAACTGCTCGCGCGGCGCCTCCACCTTGATGACGGCCAGGTCCGTATCCGGGTCGCCGCCGATGACTCTGGCCGGATAGGTCTTGTCGCCGCCGAAGCGGACCGTCAGCTTCTGCGCGCCCTCTATGACGTGATAGTTGGTCAGAATATTTCCGCGCTCGTCTATCACGGAGCCGGAGCCGGAGCCCTGTCCCTCTTCAATCTCGCCGAAGAAGCCCCGCTGGTAAGAGGTCGAAGTGATGTAAACGACGCCTGGCGAGAGCGCTTTATAAACTTCCACGTTGTTCTGCTCGTCTGTCGCCAGCCTCGGGTCCGTGATTCCTTCCGGAGGTGTCTCCGAAAAGGCCGCGGAACTGCGGTGCTGAATCTGGCCGCTGAAGCGGTTGAAAACGACGACCGCCCCGGCGGCGAAGATTGATGAGAGGAGCGCTATTCCGATAATTTGACGTGCGGAGAGTCTATACATGGCTTTCTTTCTCTCTTTAATTTACTGGCCTGTGCCTCAAACGCCTTTAAGATGCGCCCGACGCAATTTGCGTTTCCGCGCGCGACTGCAAGGGGCACAAAGGCCGCGTTGCCGCCGAGACGGCCCGAATTATACTGACGCGGAAAGAACGTGGCAAAACGGGGTCGCGGGCTATAAAGCTACGTTATATATTGCCGCGCGCAGGGGCAGAAGTTCCAGAGATAGAGGAGTGTGGAGTGCGTTTGGTGCCGCCCGTTCAGGGGGTTTTGATCAGGAGAAGAGCGCAAATAGATTGTTGGACACGTTGCTGATATAGGCGATCACTTTCTCCGGTGCCTGATAGCCTATAGCGGACATGCCCGTCGCCGCGTGCACGACCATCAGCGCCAGGTAAATCCCGACGACCAGCGAGAGGCCGCGCCGCGCCATTTTGTAACGCGAGCAGCGATAAAGCACGTAGGCCGCCACGGCGCCGACCAGCACCTTGACGATGATAAACGGCGCATCGCCCATATCCAGAAGACGTGCCATCAGGCCGTTGCCCTCGGTCGCCGCTCCGCTGCGCACCCAAATGAGCGTGAGCTGCGCATCCAGCAGGTTCAAGCAGAAGAGAAGAATACTTTTTGCGAGGACGCTCATCTAGAACTTATCCCTCGTGCCAACTTTGTTTAACTTCTCCCTTTAACGACTGAACCCCCAGTAGCCGTTACTGGGGGTCCAATCAATTTACGGGAGAAACGATAACGTTTCCTTGTATGTTATAGAAAGTTTGAATAAGGTCAAGCTTCCGGTAACTGGCTCATTAGGGCGAGCGGTCAATCGGGTCTGCATAGATGCCAGGGGCGCTTTCGGGGATCAGGCTCGCGCCGACCGCGCGTTCGTAGAATTCGACGGGTCCGACGCCGCCGATGATGGCGTAAGCGTAACCCATCTCGCGCAAGCCCCAGAGAGAAGCGAGCAGGAGAGCGCGCCCCACCCCTCGCCCGCGCTCGCTCTCCAGAACTCCTAAGGGTCCGAAGAAATCGCGGCGCGTGCATTCGTAGGCCGCAAAGCCCACAATCCGCCGGTCCCGGGTCGCGATGAAGACCGAAACGGGCTTGTTGGCGTAGCCGACCGAAATCTCGTCCACCCACCCGGCCTCAAAGTTTGCCAGCATGAACTCGCGCACAGGGCTGATCTCATGCGGTTGCACCCTGCGAACGGTGACGCCCGCTCGCCTCAACTCGCCCAAGACAGGTTCGAGCGGCGCCAACTTCAACAGATTGACCAGCATGTCAGGCATAATCTCGTAGGACAGACATTCTCGGCCTGTCAGTGGGACAGACATTCTTGTCTGTCATGAGCGCCGTCAGGCGCGAATACTGTTAGTTAAAACCATGAGCGTGCTGGCGCACGCTTCGACAGACAAGAATGTCTGTCCCACCACGGAATGCCTGTCCCACCACGTGCGTCTACACTGAACCAATCTTAATTACCTCGTCGCGCAGGCGCGAATGGCGTTGAAGCAGCCGCACGTAGCGCGATTCGTTGGCGCCGGCTTTGGCCCGGATGATGCGCATGACATCTCTCTTCTCATCTTTCGTCCAGCGCGCCAGGTCCGGGATGAGAGTTAAGACCAGCGCCAGGTTTTCGAAGGCGCGTAGCTCGACGTCCTTCCAGCCCTTCGTACGGACGCCCAGGGAGCGCGAGACCGATTCCACAGCCCGTTGTCCCATCGTCACCGCATCGCCCTCAAACTCTTTAGCCATCCGCCGCTGGACCGCGAGTCCAATTTTCCGCATCTGAAATCTGTCCCAGCGGCTGCCAGGCGCAGGCGGAATCTCCAGAAGCATGTGCCCTTCGGCGAGCTGGCGCAGGACTCTCTCGGGCGTGCGGTAGAAGCGTCGGCCCAGAAGTTTCTGCTCTTCCCTCATCATAATCTTCGCCAGCCGGTCGAGGACCGGACGAAAGCCGAATTTGCGATAGAACCAGAAGGCGCCCGATTTGATTCCCTCTTCGCTCTCGTAGCCTATCTGGTACGGGTCAATCGAAAAGACTGTCACGCCGAGCAACTGCCGAAAGATTTTCATCACGCGCGCGTAAATCCAGGCCGACTCGCCCTCGCGGAAAGTGTAATAGACGTTAAAGCCTATCTCCATGCGCTCGAAGAACGACAGGCCCTCGACGTAGCAGACCGGGACGCCGTTCTTAAACATCAACCCGGCGTGATACGCGCGCAGCGGCAGACGGCGTTCGGGCGGAACTCCCGTCACGAAAAGCTCTACGCCGCGCCCGAGGTCCGCAGAGAGGACGCGCGCCGCGTCGCCGTGTGTGAAGCCGTAAAGCTCCCTGTAGCGAACGGTCGAGGTCTCGCGGGCCAGGTCCAGGATGGCTTCGCCCGCGGCGCGCGTTAATCTCTTCAAAGGAATCGGAGGTCCCGCGAACTCTGCGGCGATTGAGACGTCCCTTCGTTGAAGAAGCGGTTTCGTGTGATAGAAGATCTTTCGCGCCGGGCGCTTCATCAGCGTCCGCGTGGCGCGGGAGTTACCGAGTTCCCAGCGGATTAGAAGCTTGAGCGATTCGTAAAGCTCAGCCTTCTCTTTCTCGCTCAGCGACAGACTCTCGAAACGTTCGATGAGCCACGCGAGGTCGTGGCGGGTCTTGCCCTTCGCCGCCCGCAGCCAGGCCAGATAAGGCACATTCGCTTCGACTAAAGAATCCTCTTCAAGGAGCGGGAGGAACCTGGGCCACGTTGCCGCCAGACGATACTCGTCCGGGACCGCCTCCCAGTTGACGTAGATTTGCGACGGATGCTTTCGGGCGAGCCAGCGCGCGATGCTGTAGCTAAAGCTGTCTTCGACGGACGTCCCGGCGATGCCGGAGACTTCCGCATACTCAAGGGCTGAGAGGTCCGCGTCCTCTTCGCCTAAAGCCTCGACGCGCTTCACGAAAGTTCGGAGAATCTTTTCGACGCGCCGCAAGAGGCTCGCGCCCTGCGGGTAGGCCCGCATGAAAAGCAGCGTTTCGTGAAAGCGTACGAGAGAGTCAGCGTCTTCGAACTTTTCGCGCTCAAGGCGTGTGAGCGCTCGCTCGGCTTTCGCTCTCTCTTTCGCGCCGGAAGGGCGCTTCGATTCTTCCAGTTGCGTGAGCAGGCGTTCGAGTGTGTCAGAGGGCATGGGATATACTAAATGCAAAATTAAAAATGTAAAATGCAAAAATGAAAGGGCGCCCCTTTCGTCTTCCATTTTGCATTTTTAATTTTGCATTTTGCATTCTTTTGCGTTCTTTGACCACGCGGAATTCGTAAACTTAACTGCAACTCGCTTCACTGTACATTCGTAATCATCACAAATATACTGCGCTTACTGTTGTTTATTCTTTCCGGCGTCCGCGCGCACGCGTTGTGACGCTTCAACGCTCAGAAGGAGATTTGTTCATGCGCGACCTGATTACTCGCAGCCGCCTGATGCTGTTTGCGACGGCGCTCATCTGTTACGGCATCGCCACTAGCGTCCACACGACCAGTGGCATGAATCCCCCCGCCAATCAATCCGTCATCACTGACGCCTCGACTGCGGCGCTTCTGGCCAAGTGGGCCGGGCCGTACAGCGGCGTCCCGCCCTTCGACAGCGTCAAGGTCGCGGAGTTCAAGCCAGCGCTCGAAGCCGGGATGGCCGAGAACCTGGCGGAAGTCCAGCGTATCGCTTCAAACACGGCCGCGCCTAACTTCGAAAACACCATCGAGGCTCTGGAGCGTGCCGGGCGGACGCTGGACCGCGTGACGACGATTTACGGCGTCTGGGGTTCGACGATGAACGGCCCCGAGTTTCAGGTCGTCCAGCGCGAGATGGCCCCGAAGCTCGCCGCCTTCAGCGATCAGATCACGCAGAACGAGGCGCTTTTCCGGCGCATCGAAGCCGTCTATAACTCGCCCGAAAAGGCACGACTAACGCCCGAGCAGCAGCGGCTCACTTGGCGTTACTACACCAACTTCGTACGCGCGGGCGCGCGCCTTGAAAAAGACGCCAAGGCGCGCCTCTCCGAGATCAACCAGAAACTGGCGGGGCTCTACACGCGCTTCAGCCAGAACGTGCTCGCCGAAGAGACGGACCAGTTCCTGGTCTTAAAGACCGAGGAGGAACTGGCAGGTCTCCCGCAAAGTGTGCGCGACGGTGCGACGGCGGCCGCCGCGGCGAAAAAGATGCCGGGCACGTGGGTGATTATGAACACGCGCTCCTCTGTTGACCCGTTCCTGACCTACTCGGACCGGCGCGACCTGCGCGAGAAGGCCTGGCGGATGTTCGTCAACCGCGGCGACAACGGCGGGGAGCACGATAACAACGCGATCATTACAGAGATTCTTCAACTGCGCGCGGAGCGCGCCAAGCTCCTGGGCTACCAGACGCACGCCCACTGGCGGCTCGAAAACGCGATGGCGAAAACGCCGGAGCGCGCCGTCGAGCTGATGGAGGCCGTCTGGAAGCCTGCCGTGGCGCGCGTGCACGAGGAGGTCGCGGACATGCAGGCCCTCGCCAGGAAAGAGGGGGCGAACATCAAGATCGAGCCCTGGGACTACCGCTACTATGCTGAAAAGGTCCGCAAGGCCCGCTACGACCTGGATCAGAACGAAGTGAAGCAGTACCTCCAGCTTGAGAAGCTGCGCGAGGGCATGTTCTGGGTCGCCGGAGAACTCTTCGGCTTCAACTTCACCCCGGTCACCAACGTCCCTGTCTATCACCCGGACGTCCGCGTCTGGGAAGTGACGGACAAGAAGACGAAGCGGCACATAGGGCTCTGGTACTTCGACCCCTATGCGCGCTCCGGCAAGCGGTCCGGCGCGTGGATGAATGCCTACCGCAGCCAGGAGCGTTTCGACGGCGAAGTGACGACCATCGTCTCGAACAACGCGAACTTCGTGAAAGGGCAGCCGGGCGAGCCCGTGCTCATCTCCTGGGACGATGCCGAAACGCTCTTCCACGAGTTCGGCCACGCGCTGCATGGCCTCAACTCTAACGTCAGATACCCGTCGCTTTCGGGGACAGCCGTGGCGCGCGATTACGTGGAGTTCCCCTCCCAGCTGATGGAGCACTGGCTCTCAACGCCGCAGGTGTTGCAGCGGTTCGCCGTCCACTACAAGACGGGCAAGCCGATTCCGCAGGCGCTCGTGGACCGCATCAACCGCGCCTCGACCTTTAACGAGGGGTTCGCGACGACGGAGTATCTATCGGCCGCGCTCATAGATATGAAGATGCACCTGGCGGGCGCGCAGAAGATAGACCCGGACGCTTTCGAGAAGAAGACGCTGGCAGACCTTGGCATGCCTGACGAGTTAGTGATGCGACACCGCACGCCACACTTCCTGCACGTCTTCGCAGGCGACTCGTATTCGGCAGGCTACTACAGCTATCTCTGGTCCGACGTGCTGACGGCGGACGCTTTCGGGGCCTTCGTTGAGGCGGGCGGTCCATACGACCGCGCCGTGGCCGAGCGCCTGCGCAAGCACATCTTCTCAGTCGGCAACACGATTGACCCGGCCGAGGCCTACCGCGGCTTTCGCGGTCGCGACGCCCGCACTGAGGCCTTGATGCGAAAGCGCGGTTTTCCGACGACAGGCTCGAAGTAGGACGGTTCAAGAATTATCACGGGTCAAGCCCCGTCAGGGGCGACAGAGTAAAGCCCAGGGCGTCAGCCCTGGGTCACAGCGCCGATTGGAAATCCAAGCCCGCGAGAGCGGGCGACAGCCCTTGAATTGCATACGGGCGTGCACGGGCTATCGCCCATTCGCATGGGCTTTGATATTTCTTCCTGCTGGTGACCCAGGGCTTGCGCCCTGGGCTTTAGACTGTCGCCCATTTCATGGGCTCTTGTTTTTCTTTCTGGCCGTAACCCAGGGATGGACGCCCCTGGCCAAACTCTGTCGCCCCTCACGGGGCTTCAGCACGTCCCCTAAATTGCTACAGATGTTTTCTGAAGAACGAAGCGATCTTCCAGCCGTCCAGGTAAATCCAGGGTCTTTCGCCGCTCGTGTAATGCCCGCAGGGAAGCCAGGCGACGTCGAGCGGGATGCCCTGTCCACGCGCCTCCGCGATCACGTCGCGCGAAAGATCAACCGGAAAAGTTAAATCATATCGCGCGGCGATGAATCGCATGGGGCGCTCTCTCATCTTTTTCAACCTCTTGATGAACGGGATGGGGCTGATCGGCAGCCAGTACTCGCGCAGCTCTTCGAGCGTCACGGCGTCCCCGAACCCTTCGCGCACGTGTGCGGTCGAGAGGCCGCGCCAGACGACGTCCGCGAAATAGCCAGAGACGTGGTTGAAGACGCCGACGTCAATCTCTTCATCGTGAGCGAAAGTGAGAAACGACGTGCACGACCCGATGCTCGTGCCCATGATGCCGACGCGGCTGTATCTTTCGTGCTCTTTAAGGAAGCGGACGGCGGCCCGCGCGTCCAGGACCGCCTGGCGAACGGATTGAAGCGTGCGCCCGATGTTCGGGCTGACGAGATAATCCGCGCGCTCTAGCTCAACGGGGCGCCGAGCCTCGTGGTAGGGCAGCGTCAGGCGCAGCGCGCTGATGCCCAGACGATTGAGGACGCGGCACAGGTCCACGTGGCTCTCTCTTTGAGCGTTCCACTGCGGCAGGATGACGACCGCCCTTGGTTTCTCCAGCTTTTTCTTCGCGGGCGCGGGAAAGAAGCGTGCATACGCCGTATTGTTTTCGGGCGAAGGCGTGTCAATGGAGCTCGTCCAGGTGAGAGTCTCGCCCTCCAGCCGGTAATCGCTGACGGGCGCGAGCGCGTAAAACTCATGGCTTTGCTCCAGGACTTCGCGCGAATGCTGTAGGAAAAGCTGGCGCGGGTCCGTGCCGTTGACTTCCCCCTTGATAAAGGATGCGCCCCATTCAAAGGGGCGCACGATTCTATTTGTGTCGCGCGCTGCGTGTTGGCGTTCGCGCGCATACATCAAGCGTTCGAGCAAATCCTTAGAGCCTCATTAGGTTGTACCGCAGGCGGTACTGACCCGTAGTCGCATTCAAACTCCTTCTGCCGCAGCAACTGATAGATTTGCTGGCGCGTGTACTCAGCCACTGCATCCTTGAATATTCGGTGGCGGTACTTTGGACAAAACACCACATGATATTTACACTCGTACAATGTGTGCGAGAGTTTTCTGAATCTCTTGCTCATGATGTATCTCCTTAGTTTGGTTGGCACCTTCTAGGGAGATACATCTTAATTCCTCGCACGGTCTAACCGTTTACCGTACCACTACCGGAGGTAGTGGTTTTCCACTTACAATAAAATAGGGGTGAGCCTTACAACCTCTCACCCCTATTGCTGATGGCTTTTCAGTGTGGCCGATTACGATTAGAACCCACTGACGTTGAGCCGCCCGCCCGTGACGCACTTGCCTGCGAGCGAGGGGGTCGGGACGGCGCTCGACAGGATCGCGGTCTTGATCTGCAACGCAGTCGCGCCCGGATGCGTCGAGGCGTAGAGAGCCGCCCCGCCTGTCACATGCGGCGTTGCCATCGAGGTGCCGCTGAAAGATGAATAGGTGTTGAAGGCCGTGGTTGACCAGATGCCGGAGCCGGGCGCGCCGATGTCAACGGTTGTCAGCCCGTAATTCGAGAAGGACGCTAACCCGCCGGTGCTCGTAATTGCGGCGACGGCGATCACGGCGTCGTAGCCCGCGCCTGCCGTCGTGTTGTAATTCGACGGGTAGCTCGGTGTAGTATCGTTGTTATCGCCCACGCCATCCGCACCGCCGTTGCCGGCTGCGGCGATAAACAGGATGTTCTGCTGCGCGCCGCGCGTGATGGCGTCGAGCAGAGCCTGCGAGAAGCCGCCGCCGCCCCACGAGTTATTGGTCGCGACGATGTTCAGCCCGTGACGAGTCTTGAGGTCGGTGAAATAGTCCACCGCCTTGATGGCGTTGGCCGTTGTGCCACCGCGGCGTCCAAGGAATTTGCCGGAGATGTAAGTCACGCTCCAGTTGACGCCCACGACCCCGATACTGTTGCCGCCCTCGGCTCCGATAGTGCCGGTGACGTGCGTGCCGTGGTCGTCAAGTTTGCCTTGCGTGCCGCCATCGTAGATCGTGTTGTTGTTGCCGTCAAAGTCCCAGCCGTGAATGTCATCAATGTAGCCGTTGCCGTCGTTATCAATGCCATCAACTGGGTCGAAGGGATTTGTCCAGACATTAGCATCCAGATCGGGGTGCGTGAACTGAATGCCCTCGTCTATGATGCCGACGTAGACTGTGTTAGAGCCGGTGTGACCCGCGGCCCATGCTTCGCCAGCCTGGCTGCCGAACTGATTGGCGGGCGTAGTGGCGTCGCCGTACATGCCCCAGAGCGAGCCGTTGGTGTAATAGGGGTCGTTCGAGACGGCCTGATGAGTATAGATATAGTTCGGCTCAGCGAACTCGACAGCCGGATCGTTTTCGAGCGCGCGTCGCGCCGCTGCCGGAGTAAAATCTGGCTGGAAGTGCGCCAGAATGAGGTCGCCGCGCCCGTCGTGGCGTGTTGCTTTAGTCTTAATATTCTCCAGCGCTTCGCCATTGACCCTGCCGAGCGCGCGGCCTTTGTCTTCGTCCGTGGCGTCGTAGCGGAACTGAATCAGGATTTCGCCGGGAACGGAGGCTGCTTCGTTGTGCGAGGCGGCATTACCGTTCTTCTGACTTTGAACGTGTAGAGAGGGAATCGCCATCGCGCACAGGGCGACCGCGACGAACAATGCAAAAATCTTCTTCATGCTTCCTCCATCAGGTTAGGTGGTTAGTGAGGGGAACGCCCGCACAGGCGGTCTCCATCGTATGTGAGTGTTGTTGAACGTAATGGACGGGGCGTCCAAGCTTGAAACAGAAAAACCCATTCTCCAACGCTTGGGCGGAAGCGCAATTCTCGTTGAGCTACTTACTGGATGCCCACGCCACCCAGTGTTAGAACAACCTCCTGTGTTAAATCCAAGTACAGGTAGCACCGCCGCTAAGGAGAGGCGGAAAGTATAGCATTTTTCATCTTGAGAGCAAGCTGAAATCCGCAATTTTTCTTGCAGGGCGAGAAAATTTTGCTCCCAATCCTTATCGACGGCGGTCGAAGAAACGCCTTATCATCTGCGGCAAAAGCAGCGAGGTTTGCAGCACGTTGCCCGTGGCGAATCTTCGGGCGAAGCCGCGAAAGAGGCTGCCCGCACGCGGCGTGTAGCTGAACCACCAGAGGTCGCGTAGGCGCGCAATCGGGTTAACGTGAACGTGCTGCGGCGCGACAAGCTCCAACAATCCAAGACGCCCGTGCGTTCTCCCTAAACCGCTCTGCTTCATCCCGCCCCAGGGAGTTTGTGCGACGCCGTGCGTGTAGAGCACTTCGTTGACCATCACCGTGCCGGCTTCGATTCGTTCGGCGAGACGCCGCCCGCGCCGCACGTCCTTTGTCCACACGCTCGCAGTCAATCCGTAGATGCTATCGTTCGCCAGCCTCAAGGCTTCTTCTTCCGTCTTAAAAGTCATCACAGGCAGAACAGGTCCGAACGTCTCCTCGTTCATGATCGTCATCGTGTGGTCAACGTCCGTGAGGACCGTCGGCTCGTAGAATGAGCCCGGAAGGGACGTCACGCGCTTGCCTCCGACGAGGACGCGCGCGCCGTGTTTGACGGCATCGTTTACCTGCTCCTCTACTATTGCGAGCTGCCTGTAGCTCGACATCGCACCGACGTCTGTGTTTTCCGTCGTGCCGACGTTCTGCCTGAGCGCGCGCGTCTTCTCGACCACGCGTTCGATAAACGCTGGCGCTATCTTTTCGTGCACGTAGCAGCGCTCGACCGAAGCGCAGGCCTGGCCCGAATTGCTGAACGCCCCCCACAGGGCTGCCGACGCAGCCGTCTCCAGGTCCGCATCCTCCAGCACGATCATAGGGTCCTTGCCCCCGAGTTCGAGCACGACGGGCGTTAAGGTCCTGGCGGCGCTCTGGGCGACGCGTTTGCCCGTGGCGACGCTTCCGGTGAACATGATCTTGTCCACGCCCGCGACGATTAGCGCGGCCCCGGTCGTCCCGTCGCCCGTGACCACCTGGAGCAAACCTTCGTCGAGCCCTGCGCGCCGGAAAATATCTTTGATCTTCAAGCCCGTGAGCGGCGTCAACTCACTCGGTTTAAGGACGACGGCGTTGCCGGCCATCAACGCCATGACGACTTCGCCGAGCGGAATGGCCCAGGGGAAATTCCAGGGCGAGATGATGCCGACGACGCCTAGCGGCTGATAGACGATGCGGGAGGTGCGTCCCATCAGGCCGTACTGCCCTATCGCTATCTTCTCGGGGCGCAGCAGCCGTTTCGTCCTGCGCGCGAAGAACTGCATCAGATCGAGCGTCGGCGCCAATTCCATCGAAATCGCTTCGAGGACAGGCTTTCCAGTCTCTTTCGAGATGAGGAGCGCAATCTCTTCCAGCTCATCGAGCACGAGTTTGCGCGCTCGCATGACGAGCGCTCCGCGCGCGCGGTACGGCTGTTCCGCCCAGGGCCTTTGCGCGACGCGTGCGCGGCGGACGGATTCCAACACCTCCGCGGGCTTCAGGAGCGGGACGCGTCCCACCTCTTCACCCGTCGCCGGGTCGTAGGAAACGATCTCTTCCGGCTGCTTCGCCGCGATGTCCAGAGTCTGCACGCTCATACGTTTCAACGCTCCAGCGGATTATCACTCAAAGTGGGGCGCGGATGAAAGCAAAAATGGTTAACCACAGAGGCACAGAGGCACAGAGAAGAACCTCAAAACAGTGAATTTGAAATCTTAAATCTGAAATTTCATCTCCCCTAATTTTCTCTGTGTCTCTGTGCCTCTGTGGTTAACCATAATTTCTAACGCCTACGTTTTCACGCCGCGCCGCTTCTCAGTTACAATAATCCTTCAACCTGAGCAGCCCGAGAGGAGAATCATTCAATGCCACGACCCCAGCTCGACGAGTTCATCAAGCGCATGGACCCGGATTCCGTCGCCGTTATCAGCAGCGCGCGCGAGGCCACGCGCTCGAACGATACGCACTACCGTTATCGCCAGGATTCGGACTTCTACTACCTGACGGGCTTTGACGAGCCCGAAGCCATCGCCGTCGTCGCCCCTTCGCATCAAGAGCACAAATACGCGCTCTTTGTCAGGCCGCGCGATCCCGAAAGAGAGATCTGGGACGGGCGCCGCGCCGGAGTCGAAGGCGCGAAAACTGTTTACGGCGCGGACGCGTCTTTCCCCATCACGGAGTTCGAAGAGAAGCTCGGCGAATATCTCAATGGCGCGACTCATCTCTACTATCGCATCGGCAACGGCAACCCGGACCTGGACGAGACGATCATCAACCAGATTAAGCGGCTCCGCGCCATGGGGCGGCGCGGGATGCGCGCGCCCGAGGCGATCATAGACACCGGCACGATCCTCCACGAGATGCGCCTCTTCAAAAGCGCCGAGGAGATTGAATTGATGCAGCGCGCCGCGGACATCTCCGCAGAGGCCCACCGCGAGGCGATGCGGCAGGCGCGCGCGGGCATGAAAGAGTATGAGATTGAAGCTCTCATCGAATACATCTTTCGCAAGAGCGGCGCGAACGCCCCGGCTTACAACTCAATCGTCGGCGGCGGCACAAACGCGACCATTCTTCATTACATCAACAACGACGCCGAACTCTCTGACGGCGATCTTCTATTGATTGACGCGGGCGCGGAATACAGAGGCTATGCCGCGGACATCACGCGCACCTTTCCCGTCAACGGCCGCTTTACTGAAGCGCAGCGCGAAATTTACGACCTCGTGCTCGAAGCCCAGTTGGCGTGTATAGAGATGGTCCGCCCCGGCACCCGCCCGCAGGAGATCAACAAGCACGCGGTGGAAGTCCTGACCGAAGGCATGCTTCGCCTGGGCCTGCTCAAAGGCGATGCCGAGACCTTGATTAAGGAGGAGAAGTACAAGCAATTCTACATGCACTCCATCGGCCACTTCCTGGGCCTCGACGTCCACGACGTCGGTCGCTATCACATCAAGGATGAATCGCGTCCGCTGGAGCCCGGCATGGTGATGACGATTGAGCCTGGGGTCTACATCGCCGCGGACACCAAAGAGATTCCCGAAAAATATTTAGGGATAGGCGTGCGGATTGAGGACGACGTTTTGGTGACGGAGGACGGCAACCGGATACTGTCAAGCAAAGCGCCGAAGCAGGTGGAAGAGATTGAAGAGTTGATGGCGCGATGAATGGATAACAAGTTAAACTGCTTCGGCGAGGATTTCATCAAGAAAATCTTTGACGCCTGTAACCTGATACTTTACAGCTTCCAAAAGATGATTCAACACCTCTGTTTCGGGAAATGTCCAAGCTGCAAGTCCATTTTCATCGAGTAACTGGAGAACAGTGATTTTTGTCCAGTACGGATACTGAGTATTATCATATTGATCCATAAACACCGTAAGACCTTTAGGTTTTTCTACTTTATGATAAAGCTCAAATAGCCTCAAAGTTCTATCCTTATACCGCGTTTGATAAACCACATCTACACGTTGGTGCGGCAAGCTATTGAAGGAACCTGGGGGCTCAGCAGTTGCCCATATAAGTTGCCCTTCTTGTGTAAGTGTAAGCAACTTGCCCAACGCATCTATCCACTTGTTTTTTTCAGTTGACATATTAAATCTCCCAGTCCAAGTCTTTCCGATGTTCTTTCACTTCTTCAATAACCTTAACCATCTCAAGATGCGCAGCTCGAACCCCTCGTTCATTCTCAGTGCTGACTTCACACTCATCGATAATTTTACGCAATTGTTTCACCGAAGCTTTCGGTTGACCGCTCAATTTTTTCTCAAGAGATTTTAACTTTGCTTCAGACCGCTTCAACTCTTCTGCTATTTGAGGAAGAAAATTTTCAAAATCATTAAAGTAACGCGATATACTTAATGAGTATTTGCTCAAGTCCTTGAGAAGTGCTGGCCCTCTACCTTTGAACTTGTAATAACCTCTAATTTTTCTCGTATCATACAGTACAAAAACTGTGAGGACAAAACTTATTATTCCAAGTATGTCCCCAAGAACTGAGAGTGATTCTCTACTAAAAAGGTTTATATCGTTAATGGTGAGGCTATTCATACAGCCATATTTTACCATTATAGTCTCGATAACTCCGAAACGATCTCGCGCATGGCCGCGCGCCCCCGTTCGACTTCATCTGGCTTAAACGAGACCGCGCCAACGACTGCGTGGCCGCCGCCGCCGTAGCGCTCGCAGATGGATGCGATGTTGTGACGGCGCGGGCGCGGGGCCCACGGGTTCGAGCCGACGGAGATTTTCGTGCGCTGTGGACCGCGCGTCAGGGCGACCGAATAGGTCGTCTGAGGATAGAGATAATACGGGATGAACTTGTTGAAGCCTTCGATGCCTTCATCTATGAGATCAAACCGGACGACGCCGTTTCCGTAAACGGCCCGACGGCGCATGACTTCGAGCGTCTCGCGATGGCGCGCGAGGATCGGGCGAAAGCGTCGCTGCACCTCGTCGCTCAAGGCGACTTCGTCGAGCGGGCGCGTGGTCAATTCGCGTATGAGATGCTCAATGAACGAGTCGTCCGGGTCGCTTTCGATCACCTGCATCAACTGCAAAGCGGGGGCGGCCAGCTCAACGCACTGCGCCGCCGAATCGTAGAGAGCGCCGTCTATGGTGTGAGCCCAATGCACTAGCGGGTCGAGCATCGCGTCCTCGAAATCGAAGCGTGTGCGCGCGACCTCCGCTATCAACTCCGTGCAGGACTTGCGCGTCGTGTCCAGGAATTTCTTGCCGGATCGGTCCCGGTGAAAGTGCGCCTCGTCCTCCGGCGTGAGAAAAGCGGACTGGTGGTGGTCGAACCACCAGGTCAGACGGTCCGAAGTCGAGTACTTGAAATCAACTATGGCGTTCTCGTCCCCGTCGAACATCTCTTCGTCAAAAAGCGCTCCGGGGCGATGCAGAAGGCTGGTGTATTCGACGCTCGCGCCCGCGTTGACGCGTGATTGATAGAAACGCGTGAAGACCGTGGCCGAAGCCATGCCGTCGAAACAGTGGCCGTGATAAAGGACACGAAGTTTCATGACTCTCAGCAAGCCTGTATTCCAAATATGAATGCGAAACGGGGCATCTTAGCAAAAGCGTGGATAAGGGCAAAAGGCTCGAAGTGTGAAGAGCGCGGCGCTGGAGAGATAGAAAGAAGCGTGAACCGTTGATGCGTAGATGGTAAACATTGACCCTCGACGCATATGCGGTCTATAGTGTCGGCGCTCTATCATCTGAGGTTTGATGCTGGCGGGAGCCGTTATTTTCCCTGTCGCTTTTAATAAGTTCCAGAGCAGAGACACAAACCACCTCGCGCCTCGGTTAACAGCTAAGCAGGATTTCTCGCCGAGCGAAATCTTCACGTTGTCCCTCAAGGAGAAAAAAGAGATGAAAGTTCAACGTAACATCGTGCTCACCATCGCAGTGGCCTTGATCGTATTCGGCGCAATGGCGTGTGGCAGCAAGAATTCAACTCCAACCAAAGCTCTCCAGACCTTCTTGGCCGCGGCGAAGAACAAGGATGTTGCGGCTTTGAAATCAGTCATGCCGAAAGAGTTTCTGGAAATGGGCGAGCAACGGGCTAAAGCGCAGAACAAAACTCTCGATGACATGCTTAAACAGCTCCTTGAATCAGGCAACACACGGGCTCCCAGCAAAATGGAGACCAGAAACGAAATCATCGCTCCCGACGGGAAAACGGCCACGGTTGAGGTCAAAGGCGACAGTGAGCAGTGGGAAACATTCTACTTACTCAAAGAAGATGACGGATGGAAGATAGATTACAGAAAGCTCATGGGCAGATGATCAAAGATTCGTCGCGACGCAAGAGCCGCGCGTCAGCCGTATAACGCGCCGTCAGGTAATCAAGAAACTGCCACACGCAAATTGATCCGGTGAAACAGTGAACCGTCAGGAGATGACGACCCTCTCCTGACGGTTCACTGTTTGCTATTTAACGTGAGTTCGGCCTAAGAGCTGTCTGCATGCACCAGCCCCGTCAGGGGCGAAAGATTGTAGACCAGGGCGTTAGCCCTGGGTATCAAGCCCAAGAAAATATTCGAGCCCCGGCAGCGGCGACAGAATAAAGCCCAGGGCGCAAGCCCTTATCATTACCCACATTTTTCATTTATGGGGCTGTGGGTTGGTTTTGCTGAGCATAAGTCCTTTGTTTGTAACAAAGCATGAGAGACTGCCTCTAAAGATCATGA